>Ga0306920_100010653_pt1 | contig 12341 bp, 9 predicted proteins | sample flu12Cox44000170_FD_204666 | JGI IMG/M metagenome (GOLD analysis project Ga0306920, IMG submission 204666) | Lab enrichment of tropical soil microbial communities from Luquillo Experimental Forest, Puerto Rico - flux4day.12C.oxic.44.000.170 (v2)... | ecosystem: Environmental > Terrestrial >...
AGCGGCAGCAGCGTGCGCCCCTCGCCGCGCGCGCCGAGCGAGACGAAGCCGCGGCCGAGCGAGGCATCGGCAGCGAGCGGCGCGGGAGTATCCGCCCCCTGCGAGGCGCCGCGAGCGCCGGCGCCGCCTGTCGCGGAGGCGAGCTCGCGGGCTTCGAGCGCGAAGTCCTGCGTGCCCGTGCCGCTCACCGCGTCGAACGACTCCGCGCGCACCTCGAGCGCCGGTGGCTGCGCGGGATCGGCCGAGGGAGCGAGTGCCGCCCCGGTGAGTGCGGCGTTGGCGCGGCTCCGCGGCGACAGCGGCACCAGGTAGACGCGCGCTTCGTTCCACGGGCCCGCGGGCCGCTCGATCCCGGACCCGCCCCCGGCGGCCGTCCCGCCGAAGCCCGTGCGCTGGAAGTCCGAGATCCAGAACAGCTCGCGGTTGAGGGCGCGCGACTGGGAGAGCGCGCGGCCCGCGAGCTCGAGCGCCGCCCGGTGATCGGTCGCCGACGCGCTGGGCGCCAGGGCCTGCGCGGCGGCGCGCAAGCGGGCGGCGTCGGCGAGCGGCTTCTCCGAGAGCGGGTGCACGGTGCGGTCGTACGGCACGAGCAGCAGCTCGTCGGCGGGCCCGAGCGTCGCGAGCAGGCTCTCCACGACGCGACGCGCGGTGGCCGTGAGCGGCCGGCCCTCGGCGTCGGGCGCCCCCATGCTGCCGGAGACGTCCACGAGCGCCACGAGCGTGCTCGCCGCCGCCCCGCGGCCCGCGGCGCCGCCTTTCATGCTCGGGCGCGCCATCGCCATGGCAAGCAGCGCCACCGCGAGCGTGCGGAGCGCGAGCAGCAGCCACTGCTTGAGGCGCAGCCGGCGGATCTCGCTCTGGTTCACCTCGGCGAGGAACTCGAGCGAGGGGAAGGGCACCTCGCGGGGCTTGCGGCGCGTGAACAGGTGGATCAGCACCGGGATGGCCGCGGCGGCGAGCCCGAACAGGAACAGCGGGTTCAGGAAGTTCACGCGTGCACCTCACGCGAGCGGATCATCGCGCGAGCTCCCGCCAGCCGCTGGCCCCATCGTCCCAGAGCTCGATGCCGGTGACGGGATGGATCTCCCAGCCGGTCCGCCGCGCTTTTCCATGGTCCAGCGTCCACTGGGTGACCGGCTTGTCGTACGGGTGGTCGTACAGCAGCCAGCCGGTGAGCCGCACGCGCCGCGGGCCCGCGTCCCACGCGGTGGCGCCGCCGGTGTTCGGCCGGAACGCCACGAGCAGCGACTCGTACGCCCAGCCGCGCCGCTGCTGCCGCCACGGCGGTGTGACCTCCGCCACCACGTAGACGGTGTCGCGCTCGCCGGCCACGCGCCGCTTCTCGACCAGCTCCAGGTGCACGTCGCCGTCGCCCGAGAGCAGGATGCGCTGCACCCAGCCCTCCATGCGCACGCCCTGGCGCTCGAGCGACGCGTTCTCCTGCAGCGGTGCGCCGTGCGGCAGCCCGGCGAAGAACGCCATGTCCACGTCGCGCACCTGCTCCGGCGCTTCCGTGCGGTCCTTCATCGAGCGCAGCTGGCGCGTCTGCTCCGGGAGGCCGGGACTCCGGCCGAGCAGCGACAGGCCCACGACCAGCGCCGCCGCCCCGAGCAGGAAGGCGATCACCGCCAGCGAGCGCGCGATCACAGCAGCGTGGCCCGCTTCTCGAGGTAGGCGAGCAGCGCGCGATCGAACGGCGTCCGCGTGTCGAGCGGCACGTAGTCCACCCGTTGCTCGCGGCACGCGCGCGAGTAGCGGTTCCGCCACGCCTCGAGCTGCTCGCGGTAGCGTGCGGCGATCTCCCACGGCTCGGTGGTCAGCTGGGCCCCGCTCTCCATGTCCACGAACGTGGAGGCGTCGGTGTACGGGAAATCGATCTCGTCGGGGTCCAGCACGTGGAACACGATCACCTCGTGGTTCCGGTGGCGGAAGTGCTGGAGGCCCGAGAGCACTTCGGCCGGGGTGTCGAGCAGGTCGGAGAGCAGCACCACGAGGCCGCGGCGCTTGATCCGCTCGGCGAGCTCGTGGAGCGCGGGGCCGAGCTTCGTGCGGCCGGCGGGCTCGCCGTCGGCGAGGCACTTCAGGACCACGTCCAGGTGCGAGCGCACCGAGCGCGGCGGCACGTAGCGCAGCGGGTGCTCGGCGAAGAGCATCGCGCCCACCGCGTCCTGCTGCCCGATCATCATGTAGGCGAGCGCCGCCGCCAGCGACCGCGCGTACTCGAGCTTGCTCATCGACGCGCGCGCCGAGCGGAACCCCATCGAGCCCGAGAGATCCACGAGGAGGTGGGCGCGCAGGTTCGTCTCCTCGGTGTACTGCTTGACCAGGTAGCGGTCGCTCTTCGCCAGCACCTTCCAGTCAAGGTTCTTGAGCGGATCGCCCGGCATGTACGGCCGGTGCTCGGCGAACTCCACGGAAAAACCGTGAAAGGGTGAGCGGTGCATGCCGGCGATGAAGCCCTCGACCACGAGGCGAGCGCGCACGTCGAGGTGGGCGAGGCGGGCGACGATCGCGGGGTCGAGCCATTGCCGGAGCTCGGTGCGCCCCGCGCGCGCGACGCCGGAGCCCTGGCGCGCGCCGCCCGCCGTGCCACGGGTGCTGTCGGGGGCGCCGGGATCGTTCGGGCTCACGCGATCAATCCTTCCACGCCGTCCACTGGACGATGTCGCCCTCTTGGATCGGGCGGTCCAGGGGCGCGCTGCCGACCGCGGTCGCGGCGTGGTCCGTGAACAGCGGCCGCGCCTCCCAGCGCGAGAACCCGGCCACGCGCAGCAGCAGCTCCATCTCCGGCTTCCAGATGTAGCGCAGGTCGAACGTCACCACCTCCTGGCGCGTGACGTCGCCGGCGGCGGTCAGGAACTCGATCCGCCGCGTCATGCGCCGGATCTGCTCCACGCGGTCGTCGTCGGCGCGGTCGAAGATCCTCACGCGGCCGTCCCCGTGCGGCAGCTCCTTGAACAACTGCTCCACGCCGCTCCACTTCATGAGCTTCTCCACGCTCGGGTGGAAGACGTTCATGGCCAGCCGGCCGCCCACTTCGAGGTGGTGCCGGATGCAGCGGAGCGTCTTCAGCTGGTCCGCCTGCGTGAGGTTGTGGAGGAACGAGTTGAACGCGATGGTGATGATCGCGTAGCGGCGCGGGAGCGAGAAGTCGCGCATGTCGTCCTGGTAGAGCGTGGCCTCGAGCGAGCGGGCGGCGAGCTTCTCGCGCAGGTTCGCGAGCATGTGCGCGTCGCGATCGAGGCCGTCGCAGGCGATCCCGGCCTGGAGCACGGGAACGAGCAGCCGGCCGTTGCCGCAGGCCACCTCCAGCCGCGGCCCGCGCGCGCCGCGCAGCAGCTCCACGTACGGCGCCACGTCGGCCACGATGTCACCGTAGACGATGTCGTAGAGCTCCGGCTCGAGGTAGTAGCGCTCGCCGCTCAACGGGCCCTCACGAGCCCGCGGCCTTCGCGGCCGATCGCATCCGGCCGCGCCACAGGTAGTAGACCGGGAAGCCCGTCGCCGCGATGAGCACGCCGGCCATGGCACGCGGGATGATCGTGCCCTTGAAGTGCTCGCTGGTCGTGAAGTCGCTCCAGATGATGACGGCGGTGACGAGCAGGAACACGACCGCCGGCAGGGGATGGAGCGGCGCCCGATAGCTGGGCGCCGGCAGCTCGCCCTTCGCCTCGCGGCGGCGCTGAACGAAGATGCAAGCGGTCGTGACCGCGTAGAACGCCCACGACGTGGTCACGAACCAGCCGGAGACGTCCTCGAACCCGTTCGCGGCCCACAGCCATACGCACGACAGCACGGCCTGGATCCACAGCGCGGTTGCGGGGGACTCGCGTTTCGGATGCAGCGCCGCGAGCGGCTTCCACAGCAAGCCGTCGGCGGCGGCCGCCTGCGTCACGCGCGGGCCCGTCAGGATCGCGCCGTTCGTGGTGCCGAACGTCGACACCGCCACCAGCACCGCGAGCGCGCGCGCGCCCCAGTCGCCGAGCAGGCGGTGGATGGTCTCGGAGCCGACGGCCTGGTAGCTCGCGACCTCGTTCGGCGAGAGCACGTGGTAGTAGGCGAGGTTCGTGAAGATGTAGACGCCGACCACGAGCCAGGTGCCGCCGAGGATCGCGATCGGCATCGTACGCTGCGGGTTCAGCACTTCGCCCGCGACGTACGTGGAGTCCGTCCAGCCGTCGTACGCGAACAGGATCGTGATCATCGCGAGCGCGAGGCCCTGGACGAGGCCGTGCCCGGCGCTCCCGGCCACGCCCGGCGTCTCCGCCGCGCCGGCCGGATGCACGGCCGGCAGCGTGAACGCGCACACGCACAGGACGAGGATGCCGAGCAGCTTCGCGGTGGTGAACAGCGACTGCGTGCCGGCGCCCTCCTTGACGCCCAGCCAGTTGACGAACGTGAGCAGGAAGATCGCCACGCAGCCCACGGCGAACTCGGCGCCGTGGCCTAAGCCCAGCACCTGGCAGAAGTAGAGCGCGAACACGCTCGTGATGCTGGCGATGACGGTCGGCTTGATCACCCACAGGTTCGCCCAGCCGAACGTGAACGCCCACGCGTCGCCGAAGCTCTCGCGGATGAACACGTAGAGCCCGCCGGTCTTCGGATGCGTGACCGCCAGCTCCGTGAGCACGAGCGAGCCGCAGATCGAGAGCACGCCGCCCACGATCCATGCGAGCAGCACCAGCGGCAGCGTCGGCAGCTCCTGCGCCACCGAGTGCGGCGAGCGGAAGATGCCCGAGCCGACGATGTTGCCCACCGTGATCGCGGTGGCGGCGTAGAGTCCGATCTGGCGTTTGAGTTCGACGCCTGGGTTGGCGGCCATGCCTCGCTCCTCAAGGGTTGTGCCCAGTTCTTCCAACGGGGCCTCGACTGCCGTGCGGGCGTGTGGAGCCCGCCGGGATCAATCCGCCGAGACGCCCGCCACGAGGTCGGCCACGATGCGATCGGGCTTCACGCCCTCGGCTTCGGCGGTGAAGTTGGTCACCACGCGGTGGCGCAACACCGACGGCGCCACCGCGCGCACGTCCTCGATGCCGGGCGCGAAGCGGCCGTGCAGCACGGCGCGCGTCTTGGCGCCGAGCACCAGGTACTGCGACGCGCGCGGCCCGGCGCCCCAGCTCACCCACTGGCGCACGAACAGCGGCGCGTCGTCGCCACCGCGCGTGGCGCGCGCGAGCCGCACGGCGTAGCGCACGACGTGGTCGGTCACCGGCACGCGGCGCACGAGCTTCTGCAGGTCGATGATCGCCCGCCCGTCGAGCACGCGCTCGAGCTGCGGCACGTAGGACGACGTGGTGGAGGAGACGATCTGCTCCTCCTCGGCCTGGCTCGGGTAGTCCACGCGGACGTTGAACATGAAGCGGTCGAGCTGGGCCTCGGGCAGCGGGTAGGTGCCCTCGAGCTCGATCGGGTTCTGCGTCGCGAGCACGAAGAACGGCAGGTCGAGCGCCATGGTCTGGCCGCCGGCCGTGACCTCCTTCTCCTGCATGGCCTGGAGCAGCGCGGCCTGTGTCTTTGGCGGCGTGCGGTTGATCTCGTCGGCGAGCACCACGTTCGCGAACACCGGCCCGTGGATGAAGCGCATCACGCGCCGGCCGGAGGTGGCGTCTTCCTCCAGCACGTCGGTGCCGGTGATGTCGCTGGGCATGAGGTCGGGCGTGAACTGGATGCGGTTGAACTTGAGATCCAGCACGCGCGCGAGGCTCGAGATCAGCAGCGTCTTGGCGAGCCCGGGCACGCCCACGAGCAGCACGTGGCCGCCGGCGAAGAACGCGGTGAGGAGCTGCTCGATCACGGCGTCCTGGCCGACGATGGCCTTGCGCAGCTCGGTCATGATGCGCTCGCGCGCCTGGTTCAACCGCTGGACGGATTCGAGGTCGGTGCTGGTCGCGGTCACGGGGCGCCTTTCCGGCTCGGTGAGCGATGTGCGCGGCGGCCAGGCGATGCCGAGCGCTCCGCGCGCGCGGCCCCGACCGCAGGTATATACAAGGAACAGCGAGCGTACAGGCGGGTTCGGGAAGCAGCAACGCGTTGCGCGCCCGGTGCGGCCGCACGCCCGACCGGCGTCGGGTGAAACATTCCTTGACCTCTGCGCGGCCGCGCGCCACACGCCGCGCGCCGCTACTTCACCGACAGCCTCGCCACGCGCACGCGCGGGCCGGCATCACCGGGCTCGGTCCATGCGGCCCACGCGCCCTGCTCGCCGCGCGCGGCGATCGCGCCGCTCTTGACGCCGCTGCCGATGAAGAGCCAAGGCGTGAGCGCGCCATCGGGCTCGAGGCGCCGGAGCGCGAACACCTTCCGGCCATGGGTTCCGGGCGGCTCGCCGATCGCGCCCACGAGCGTGCCGCGCCCGAGCCTGGCGACGAGCGGCCTCGAGGCACTCAGAAGGCTGTCGCCCAACTCGCGCTTCGGGCCCGCCGCGCCCACCTCCACCCGCCACGGCACCAGGTAGATGCCGGGCGCGGGCCGGCCCGGCAGGTCGCTGTCGGCCGGCGACTCGCCCGTGTACCAGATGTAGTGGCCGGCGCCGTTCTCGAGCGTGAGCGACGGCCCCACCGACGGGCAGCCGGGGAGCTTCCAGCGGTCCACCGAGATGAGCGTGTCCAGGACGAACCGGTGCGCGCCGTCGTGCGACACCACCACGCGCGGGTCGCGCAGGTCGCTCGTGGCGCCGCGATAGGCAACGGCCACGTCGATCGCGCCGTTCAGCCGCTGCGAGCTCGCGAGCGCGATGCGGCAGCACGGGCACACGTCGCCCGCGAGCCAGATGTTGGGGCCCCAGGTGACGCCGCCGTTGGCGCTCGTGACCGCGTAGATCTCGGCGAGCGCCGGCTCGTCGGCAAGACCCGCCGAGGAGCGGCCGTCGATCCACGCCACGATCGGCCGGCCGTCGGGCATCACGTCCACGGCGGCGAAGCCGTGGTAGCCCGACGTGGGATCGATGCGGTCATCGTTCACGATGCTCATCGCACCCCAGGTGCGCCCGGCGTCCGCGCTCACGCGCACACCGAGGTCGTCTCCGACGCCCCGGCGTTTCTCGCGCTTCGCCGCCCACGCGGCCACGATCAGCCCATCGCGGCCCCATGCGGCGACCGGCCGGCTCTCGGGGTAGCTCGACACCGCGCCCGGGAGCGGGTTCAAGCGTGACGGCTGGCCCCAGTGGGCGCCCGAGTCCGCGCTCACCGAGAGCCACGCGTCGGCGCCCAGCGAGTCGCGCGTTACCCACGTGAGCGCCACGCGGCCCGCGTGGTCCACCGCGAGTGAGGGATCGCCGGCGGTGGCGCTGGTGAGGAACGGCGGCGTCGCCTCCTGGACACGCGCCCACGGGGTGCCGGTCGGCCGGGAGCCGCAGCCGGCGAGCAGGCCCGCGGACAGGGCGATCACGGCGGTCGAGCGGTGGACGGAAGTGGCAACGCGCATGGAGGGATCCCGTGTCCGACGCGGCGACCCGCGTGTGGATCGTGGAGTGATACCACGCGTCGGGTCTTTCCCGTGTTCACGACTCCCCGAAAAAGGCCTCCGGACGGTTCCGGTCGGGCGCTAGACTCCGGCACCAGTGGCCGCGGCCCCTGACCGGGGTTTAGGAGATTCGAACATGCGCTCGACCGTCCTGACCGCGCTGGCGCTCGTCGCCGGCGGCGCGCTCGTCGCAGGCATGGCTGCTGCGGCCACGATCACCGTCTTCCCACCGAACCCGACCACCCGGGACTCGGTGAAGGTCGTGGTCATGAACGAGTTCCCCACCGCGTGCTGGCCGGTGAGCTCCACGACCTGCTCGCCGCCCGCCGCCGACAGCTTGTACGCCATCGTGGACATCAACTACTGCGGCGGCTATCCGGACTGCGTCTGCGACCCGTTCCCGGTGGATTACACGCGCACCTGCAACTTCGGGCTGTTACCGGCCGGGTCGTACGTCGCGGCGTTCTTCGAGAATCACGTCAACCCGGCCGACCCGCAGTCCTCGTTCGTCATCACGCAGCCGTTCACGGTGACGGCCCCGACGCCGGCGCTGCGGCGAACGTGGGCGGCGCTGAAGAGCCACTACCGCTGAGCGTCAGCGTCCCAGCTTCACCACGCGGCGGACCGCCGTGCCGGCGGCGCCGTTGAATCGCACCCAGTAGACGCCCGCCGGGCTCGAGAGCCCGTGCTCGTCCCGGCCGTCCCACGTGGCGGGCCCGCCCGCGGTCGGGATCCGCCGCACCTCGCGGCCCGAGGCGTCGATCACGCTCAGCGTGCCGGCCCCGGGCGACTCGAGCGTGAGCGTGTGCGCGAACGGGATCGGTGTGGCGCGGAGCGAGCCGAGCGGCGAGCCGCCGCCTGGCACGTGCGCCGACGGGCGGTTCACCGGGCCGATCACCGTGAACGCGAATCGTGCCCGCGCTGGCTCCGCGGGCACGTAGCGGCCCGCGCACACCAGGCACGCCGCGTCGTCGATCCGGTAGACGAACCCGCGCAGCGTCATCACGCCGCTGCCGACGCTCACCACTTCGGCCCACGGCACGTAGTACGGCAGCACGAAGTCGCCGCGGGCGGCGATCGTGCCGCCCACGCGCGGCCAGGCGCCGGTCACGCTCACGAACGAGTCGGGGATCGCGACCGTGGCGTAAACGGCGAAGCGCACGCACAGGTAGTCGCGGGGTGGCACCACGAGCGTGTCGCCAAGCCCCTCGCCCAGGTGGAGCGTGCCCGGCACCTCCTCGACCATGGAATCCGCCGCGACTTCCCCATGCCATACGCCGATGTCGGGCCCCACGCGAGCGAGCATGCTTGCGAGGTTCAAGCGCCCGTGCGCGGTCTGCGGGTCGACGCCCGGCGCGCCGATGTCGTCCGCCGTCTCGCGGATCACGTGCTGGAAGTCGTCGTCGGTCAGCTCCGGCCGCGCGGCGGCGAGCAACCCCACCGCGCCGGTGACGTGCGGCGCGGCCGCCGACGTGCCACCGAACGTCACGTAGCCCGGGTAGCTGATGCCTCCGCCGCTCGGGTACGTCATGAACGTGGTGTAGATGTTGGACTCGCCGAGCGGCCCGCCACCCGGCGCCAGGAGATCCAGGCCGGACGGATACGACGAGAAATCCGCGCGGTGATCGAATTGGTCGCTCGCGCCCACCGAGATGGCGAGCCCGTCGCGCGCGTACTGCGCCGGGTAGAGGGGGATCTGCGCCAGGTCCGCGTCGTACCCGAAGTTCCCCGCCGCGCCCACCGGCACGCAGCCGTTCTCCAGCGCGTACGTGAGCGCCAGTCGCTCGGTGCGGCTCGGCCCCTGGCCCGCGAACGACATGTTCACCGCGCGCGCGCCGACGTCGGCGGCAGGGAGGATGCCGCGGGCGATGTCGAACGTGGTCGCCTCGCCGCTCGTGTCGGGCGCGATCTTGATGGGCACGATGTGGCAGCCGGCATTCGCGCCGCCGTCGCCGCCGCAGACGCCGGCGACGCCTGTGTTGGGCGCGAAGTGCGGGCCGTCGTTCGTGCGTGCCGCGACGATGCCGGTGACCGGCGTGCCGTGGCCGTAGTAGTCGATCACGGTTCGATTCGGCGAGTCGGTGGCGTTCAGCTCGTCCACGATGCGTGCCGAGCCGTCGGGCATGAGCCCGCCCAGCTCCGGCTGCGCCGGGTCGATGCCGGTGTCGGCCACGGCAAGCTTGAGCGTGTTCGAACCCACCGACGTTTGCCACGCGGTGATCGCGTGGATGTCGGCGCCCGTGGCCCCATGGAAAGGCCCGGCGGGTCCGACGTTCCAGAGCGCCCACTGTGCGCCCGCGCGCAGGTAGGGATCGTTCGCGAGCGTGTCGAGGCCGGTGCCCGTGCGGGGGTTCCCGAATGCGCGCGGCGGGCCGACGATCCCCGGCACCATCGTGCGGACGAGGTTCGGCTCCGCCCAGTCGACGAGCGCGTCGTTCGCGAGCGCGGCGAGCGCCGAGGCCGCGAGCGCCGCGTCGGGCGCTTCCACGAGCACGATCCGCTCGGGATGGAAGTGGTAGAGCTCGGGAAGCGGCCGCGCCCCGTCCGAGAGCTGCTCGGTGAGCGCGCGCGTGGCATGGAGCCCGAGTGCGGCGAACCTTCCGCGCACCGCCGTTGGCAGCGCTCCGACATGCCGGGCGCTCATGCCCGGCGCCGAGACCGCCCCGGCGGAGAGCTGGACGATCAGCTCGCGCGAGGCGTCCCCGGCGAGCGCCGGGGCGACCGGGGCGAGGAGGGCGAGGGCGACGATGAAGAGCTGGAGAGCGCGCATGGCTGCCGTTGCAGGGGGACGAGTGGCGGGAGCGGGTCCTTGGCGAGGGTAGCGCGAGCGTGGAGCGCCCCGCCATGGGCATGGGGTGGACAGGTCGCACACGGCGGCGGCGCCGCCGCTACCTCCCGGCGCTCTCGAACGACTTCCGGGCCACGTTCGAGATGCGCAGCTCGTCGACCAGGCCATTCAGGGCGTACCACGGCAGGACGTTCGTGTCGTCCTGCTTCAGCTCGCCGCTCAGGTCGCTGAGCTTCCGCGGGTCGAGCGCGTTGCCGAGGACGAGCGGCGCCTCCGAGCGCTTGATGCCGTTCCTCACCGCCACCTGCACGTCGAGCTTGCCGTCGATGTAGAGGCGCACCACCTCGCCGTCGACGCTCGCCGCCACGTGCACCCAGCGGTTGAGCGGGAGCGTCGCGGCGGACGCGAACCGCTGCAGGCTGTTCGCCACCTCGGGCCGGAACGCGAACACGAGCCGGCCGGTGTCGAACCCGGAGGTTGCTTCATTGAACCAGCCTGGGCTCGGCGACGTGGAGGCGACGAGGTTCCGCCCCGCCACACCCAGGATCCAGCTCTGTTCGTTGATGTTGTTCGGCGACCAGCGCGTGGCGACGGCCGAGAGCTCGTAGCTCGAGATGTCGTTCAGGTAGATCCACGCCTCGACCGTGAACCCGCGCGGCGACTCCATGACCGGGTTGTACGGCACCACGATGAACGACTGGGTGGTGGCGGTGAACGAGCGCGCGCTCTTGTAGCGGCCGAACTCCACGCGGCAGTCCGGGCCCGCCACGCCGGTCATGCGGAACGGCCCCGCATCCTGGACACGCGGGCCACTGCGCTCGTCGAAGTGCCACAGGCCCACCGTCACCGAATCGGCGCTCGGCGGCTCGGGCGGCAGGCGTGGCGGCTCGGGCGCGAACTCGTTCGCGTGCTTTCCGTGCGCGCACCCGGACAGATCCAGCAGCGCCAGCAGCGCGGCGCAGGCGATCGCGGCGAGGGAGCGGCGCCTCACGGTTTGCCCTGCATGTTCTTGAGCGCCTCCCTCGCCTGCTCCATGTGCACGCGGTCGCCCACCGCCGCGAACGTGTACACCATCCGCTCCAGCGTCACCGGGTCGGCGATGTCGTCCACCACCGGGGCCCAGTAGTGCGCCGCGGTCACGTCGTCGCCCTTCATCACCGCCACCCAGCCGCGCCCCACGCTCACCTCGGACGAGCCCGGGTGGAGCCGGTCGTACCGGTCATAGTACGCGAGCGCGCCGTCGGGATCCTTGAGCTGGAGCCGGTTCTCGGCGGCGAGCATCAGCACGTCCGGGTCCTCCGGCGCCAGCGCGAGGAGCTGGTCGATGTACTCCTGCGCCGCCTCGTGGTTCCGGTGCGAGAACTCGTGCATGGCGAGGAACAGGCGCGCCCGGACGTCGTTCTCGTCGATCAGGACACGCGCCCGCGCGCGGTGGACCGCCACGAGCGTGTCGAGGCCCACCCAGTCCGGCTCGCGGCCGAAGTCGGGACCGATCTCGTAGACGAGCGCGGGCCAGTGGGACACCGCCGTGCGCACGGTGAGGCCGGGCGCATGGCTCGTGGAGTCGAGCAGCCACTCGAACTTCGGCCGCATCTCGGCCTCGGGCCACGAGAAGTAGAGCCAGCGCGCGCCGGTGCGCCGCGCGGCGTCTCCCCACTCGGCGAGCGTGTCCGAGAGCGGCAGCGTGAGCGGCGTCAGGCCCGCGTACCAGGCGAAGTGCGGCTTCCGCGCCAGCACCCTCTCGCCCGGGTGCACGAGCGGCCGCACGCGCTCGCCCGCCTCACGCGCCTCGACCGGCAGCTGGTAGAGCACGCGCGCCGCGAACGCGCGCGCGCCGGCGATCGACGGCACGAGCACGAGCGGCAGGAGCAGGAGCTTCAGCCACACGCCGGCCGTCGAGAGCGCGAAGCGTGGCGAGCCGAACGTCGCCGCCGCGAGCAGGCACCAGAGCGGCAGCACGGCGAGCGAGTAACGCTCAGAGTGGAACGCCGGAACGAGTGTCAGGAAGAGGAGCGCCATCGCCGCGAGCAAGGCCTTGAAACGGCCGAGCAGCCCGTCTTTCCACGCGAACCAGACGCCGAGCGCCGCGGCG
>Ga0306920_100010654_pt1 | contig 12341 bp, 10 predicted proteins | sample flu12Cox44000170_FD_204666 | JGI IMG/M metagenome (GOLD analysis project Ga0306920, IMG submission 204666) | Lab enrichment of tropical soil microbial communities from Luquillo Experimental Forest, Puerto Rico - flux4day.12C.oxic.44.000.170 (v2)... | ecosystem: Environmental > Terrestrial >...
AGAGCCTGGCGTAATAATCGGTGGCTTCCAACTCTTCGCCTTCCGGCAAACGCGCTTGCAACGCCGCTCTAAGAAAATTGGCAATGGTGACACCCGGAATTTCGCTGGGATACTGGAAGGCCAGAAAGAGACCGCGCCGTGCTCGTTCATCCGGCTCGAGTTCCAGAAGATTTTCGCCGTCCATGAAAACCTTTCCCGCCATTACGCGGTAATCAGGATGTCCGGCTAAAACCTTGGCCAGCGTGCTTTTCCCCGAGCCGTTCGGGCCCATTAATGCGTGTACTTCGCCGCGCGGAACACGCAGGGTGAGGCCGCGCACAATTTCCTGATCGCCGACGGCGACGCGTAGGTTCTCTACTCTCAATTCGTTCATAAAGCCGGACCCAAACTATACCGCAGATCAGGGGATTTGCGACCGCGTAAAAGGCTTCGCCTTACGCGGCTCTAAAGCTAAACAAAAAAGAATGTTTACGTTTACGTTGTCCATTCGCTCGGGCGTCGGTTCTTACGTCAACAATTGAGGCGTTATTTGGAGAAATTTCCAGCTGGAGAGGCAGCGCACGCTCGTTCGGGCGCAGCCACGTGAGCGTCGAAGACGCTTTTACGTGGCTACCCCGCTTGGATTCGAACCAAGAATAACGCCTCCAAAGGGCGCTGTGTTACCGTTACACCACGGGGTACCTGGATCCGCGGTTTAGATTCGCAAATTTCGCCTTCGGCGCAATTTCCAAAGTGTATCCGGGTTACGGCTCCGGACCTCCAATCGCGAATCCGGAGGCGACGTTCTTCCAAAAGCAAATGCTGAGCAACTAGCCGCCAAAATCGCGGTTGAATGAGCAGCGGTGCAGTCAGATCGTAGTTGGGCCGTGGCCAAAGAGGCTTGTTATGGAACGCACGACATTCCTGAAGAATTACCGCATCCGTCTTCAATATGACGGCACTCCATACGAACCTGATAGCGCGGGTCCCGCAGCCAGTTACGAAGCCGTAGACGAGAGAACCGGCGAGCCGGTTTCTGTGACGCTTATCCCGGCAGAAAGTATCGATCCGGCCGAGCGCGAGATCATTGAGGAGCATGTATCGGTGGCTCAGAGGCTGCGGCACGTCAATATCGCCAAGGTCTTTGATTTTGGACGCGAAGGCGACGATTACGTTTATGTGTCCGAGCGGCTTGCGGGCGAGACACTTGCTTCGTGGGTACGCAGCCACGGACCGATGCCAGCTGACGCTGCATTACGAGTCGGCGAACAGATCATAAGCGTGTTGTCGTCGGCGTGTTTTCACAGGCTCCCGTATCCCCCCATTCGGTCCTCAGACGTCATGCTTGTGCCAGGGCAGACGGCAGAAGGAACCTGGCCATTGGTGAAGGTTACCAACTTTGGTTTGCCGGAGCTAAAGGCTCGGCCCGAGCCCCAGTCAGTTCAATCAGATGTGCCAGACAAAGCCGTCGGGGAACAGGTCGTGAACGATCAACAATTTGGCCTGCCGACGACCGACATCCGCTCGGAAATTTATTCACTCGGCGTGACGCTTTACCTTTTGCTCACGGGCGTTGCGCTCTCAGCCGAGGCGCTCCGGCACGGTCCGAAATTTTCACGCTTTCCGAAACCATTGCGGGCCTTGTTAGGCAAGTTGTTGCATCGCGACCCCGATCGGCGCCCAAAGGATTTGCTGGTCGTGACCGAAATGATCCGCGAAGCGCTTGGCAAAATTGAGCGCAGACGCTCACTGTCGGATCGCTATGGTATCCCCTTGAGGACGAGCGTTCCGCGGCCGAGACAAGCGCGGCCGAGACTCCTGGCGCGAACCGCGGCGGTGGTTGGCGTCCTGCTGTTGCTGGCGGCGGCAATTGCGCCGGTGGTCTTCCCGGACTCATTCAGCAAGCTGGTTCGTAGCATCCAGAAACCAAATCAAGTTGGCGTTCTGATTGGCGTGCCGGACTCTTCCCCGGCGGCAGGCGAGCCACGCGCGTTGGCTCAAGTCCCTCTAAACACGTCTTCTACGCCTCCTGCCATTGTGTCATCGCAACCGGTAAACCCAGCGGCTCTACCTGAGACCCCAGCGCCTGGAACCGCCGCAACGACTCCGAACCCGTCTCACGTCGCGCCTGCCGATGTTCAGCAGGCTCAAATAGCGAGCGCTCAACCGCAGGCTGCCGCTCCCACGAATTCAGCGGAAAATTCTTCGGCACCGCTGCCCGATAGCTCTGTTTCTAACACCGCCGCAAACTCATCAGCTCAGGCGAATACCGAACCGCCGCCAACTATTGGCAACCAATCGAGTTCGCAGAGCACAGAGAGATCTGTTGCCTCGAAATCCAAACGCGCACGGACCGGCCGGAGTTCTGCCGCATACCCGCAGCGGGGCCGCACTCATTCGATGCGCAGTCGCGTCATGGGGATCACGTCCGATGGGCGATTGATCTTGCGTCTGCCGTCTGGGCGCACTGCAATCGTGGCGCCGGACGAAGAAGAAGTCGTCCCTCGTCATCGGAATCGGGTTTACATCGACCGCGACCAGATGTTCGGTCCGCCGCCGGGATTTCAGCCCGATTATTTCCCGGGCGATTGAAACGGCGTAGGAAGCGTTATTTCGCGAAAAGCGGAAAACGGGTCCTGATAAACGCCGATACGCGAACGATTTTTATCGAAAAAAAAGCTTGCCATAATTTGTGATTTCCGGCATACCTCGCGCTCGTGCGGAGACTACGAATCTTCTTAGCACTGGCAGCTGCATTGGTTTCGGTGACTTTCATCGCGGGTGCGCGGGCCCAGGGCTTGGCGCCGGCCACGTTGGGGGGCGACAGTCGAAGCGATGAAGGCACAAACGATGTAGTCCAGGTGATCACGGCAAAGACAGCGCCGGCGATTCCTAAAAAGACGAAAAAACTCCTCACAGAATCGGTCCGCAAAAGTGCCGAGAAACCGGTGCGGGTAGCTGCGCAAAAGCCCACGCAAGCAGTCGAGAAGGCGCCCTCGCGAACAACTTTTGCGATGGACCCGGTGCGCCCGATGAATCAACCGACCGTAAATCAAACGACGCAGCATGGCAGCCATTTCAGCTTCAAGACTGCGGACGGTAAGAGGGAATCGGTTCCTGTAATCTCGCAGTATTATCCCAAGCGAATTGTTTACCCATATGCCAAAGTCGATCGGCGCATCGACAACAGACTAGTGCAAGCGGCATCGCTCGCCCAGGAACGCGCCCATGCTCATTCGCGCTCGCGCTGCTGGCATTACGTCAAAGATGCGTTGCTCGCTTCGGGAGTCATCGATTCCCGCCCGAAAACCGAGCTTGCCAGAGATGCTGCGTCGGAACTGGTCAACAATTACGGATTCAAGAGGCTATCAATAACGGATCCGTTCGCCGCGCCTGTCGGCTCGGTGCTCGTGTATGGTACCGCCCGAAGCGTGGGGCATGTTGAGCTTCGAACGAAGGATGGTTTCGTCAGCGACTTCCGTTCGCCGACTCCATCGCGTCGCCCGTTGATGGGTGTTTACGCAAAGCTGTAGGTTTTCCGTCGGGCTGAAACGTCACCTGAGCTGACCCTGGTTCCCTTCCGCGGTTTATCACGCCTGCGGCTGACAAAGGCACGAAGTAGTAATGGTGAGATCTGCTTTTGCCCAAATCTTTTCAAACTTCGCCTGCGTTTGAGCAACTTCGTCTGCGTTTTTCTTTTGCTTCCGCAAACTTTCTGCCAGGCCAAGTAAGGACCAACCGTTTTCGGGCAAACGCGCGAGATCGTCGCGATAAACCTGCTCCGCTTCGGCAAAACGTTGTTGCTTCATTAACACCGCTCCGAGCGAGTGACGCACCGGAATAAGCCATCCGGGTGGCTCATCATATTTGAGAGCGTCTTCCTTTTGGATTGCAGCACGCAGTTGCTCAATACCCTTATCAATTCTTCCTTCCGCGATCAGAATTTCTCCCTCGACCATCGGACTGACGAGAGCGAGAAGCGCTTCGCAACTATTGTTGCTCACAAAATCTTCCTTTGGCACGAGCTTTGCCCGTTCGAGAAAAACAGTTTGCGCTTTGCGCGCGTTGGCCGTGTCACCTTTCGCCGCATAAGCGATCGCGCGAGCGGCATGATGGAATGCACGGGTGAACCACATCTTGTCCGTGTATTTTTCCGGCTCGCCGAGGATTTCATCCCACAGTCCAAAGCGCACCATCACTTCCAGCGGCATTGCGACAATTCCTTCTGCTTGCAGCGCGTTTTCCTTTAGAAAATCGGCCGGCATCTCCGCGATCATGGCGCGGATGTGTTTCATCGCCAGATCACGCTGGCCCGTCATCATCGCCGCATAGGCAAGCATGTGCCGATTATGGGCGATGTAGACGTTAAGAAAACCTTTGGGCGCCCCGAAGATCTTGCGGTACCGCTGATCTGCTTCCACTGCCTTTACATTTGTATCAACAGCCTTCAGCCATTGACCGGTGCGAATGTCGATGTGCGATGGCATATGCACATTGTGAGCGAGCCCCGGCTGCAAATTGCGGAGCCGGTCCGCGGCAGCCAGCGCCCGCTCTGGATGCGGAGATGCTTCTAACGCGTGAATGTAAAGATGATTCGCGAGTGGATGGTTCGGATTGAGTTCTAAAACCGCGTCCAGAGTAGCAGTGATCTCATCCGTTCCTGGTTGCGGCTTGCCGTCTGGTGTCCATTGATCCCACGGACGCAAGTTCATCATTGCTTCCGCGAAAAGAGCGCCGACGTCTGGATCCTCGGGATATTTTTTCCACACTTTGCGCATGGCGTCGGCGTAAGCCCGATCGAGTCCACTGCGATCCTCCGGCTGGGGATTAGCGTAACGTTTTGCGAGGGCATCGATCAATGCCTGTTCAATAGGCTGGGCGTTCCGTGCATTCTTTTGAGCGAGCTCAAGTTCCTTCCACGCAAGCTCCGCTGCGTCCGGTGGAACGACCATAGCATTAATGTGCGGACCGCACGCGAGCGCTACTCCCCAGTGCGCCATCGCGCATTCCGGATCGAGTTCCGCAGCTTGCTGAAACGCGCGAATCGCCGCGCGATGATTGAATCCCTCAAGAAAACCGAGGCCCTGATCGAAATCGCGCTGTGCTTCGGCTGACTTGGTCGTGATCTTGCGTGAATAGGAGCCGAGGCCGTCGTAAAGAGGCTCCTTTGCCACAAGCATGCGACATGTTAGAAGGACGACCGCTGAACAGACGAGGATTTGAAGCAGCTTCTTCTTCGGTTTCATAGCGCACAAAAGTTGGGCCACGGCAATTGTTTATCAAGCGCCGTGACAGCATTGGGCTCAATGATACTATGCGCCAAATGGAAGCTGCCGACTGGGCGTCATTAAATGACTCCGAGCTGCTCGAGCGCCGCATCTCGTCGCTTGGGTTACAGCTCGAAGGCACCGCTCTGGAGCCGCTGATCCGACAACTGTACGATGAGCTTTCGGCGAAAGGCTTGGCCTTTCATCCACCGTGCCACGTGGGCGATGAATGGTTCGTTCCGGTCGGTATCCCTGCGATCTTTATTCCGTTTTTTCTGGTGCACGACCGGTTGCGTGCGCTCGAGCGCACAATGATGCTCGAAGTCGAAGGCGGGACGCCGGAGTGGTTCATGAAGTTAATGCGACATGAAGCGGGGCACGCTTACATGTACGCCTATCAACTGACGCGTCGGAAAAGATGGAAGCAATGTTTCGGGCAAACATCGCGAGAAGAAACGCCGGACACTTACCGGCCACGCCCATTCAGCCGTAGCTACGTCGTTCATCTTGAAGACTGGTACGCGCAGAGTCATCCCGACGAGGATTTCGCCGAGACATTCGCAGTCTGGCTTACACCTGAGCTTGATTGGCGCAAAAATTACGCTGATTGGCCGGCACTGCGAAAAATGGAATACGTTGATGAGTTGATGGGCTCATTGAGGGGCATGCCACCGGTGCATACGCCAGAATATCGCGTTGCCGATTACGATTGCCTCAACGTGAAGCTCAAAACGTATTACTCGCGTAAACGCAAGCTCAACGAAGATACGTACCCGGACTTTTACGACGCTGATCTGCGACAGCTCTTCGCCGCGCCGGCTGGCATCAAGGCGAGCGCCTATTTGCGACGGCGAAGACGGCGATTGCTGAATGCAGTTTCCCAATGGACAAATGAAAGAAAATTTCCAGTAAACCAGCTCCTCGCCAGGCTTACCCGCCGATGCGACGAACTTGGATTACATGTGCTGAATGACGACCCACAGCAGGATTTTCGCGTCACCGCTTTCATCACGACACTGGTGATGAATTATCTTTTCACCGGCAAGTTTAAGCGCACGAAGTAAACGAACCCTACGTCAATGTTGAGTTGGCTCGCACATGAAAACCATATTTGGTGTACCGCTGACGTAATCACTCGGTTGGTGCGCAGCGGATCGGGTAGCGCACACGTCCCGCGTGCTGGCGAAGGTCTCTGGCGTTCGCGAACTTTCCTTCAAAGTCGCGATATCGTTATCGGAAACAGAGTTCAGAAAAAGTTTGTTTCGTCGCGACGCCGAAACCAGCACGCGAGACGCGTGCGCTACCCAAGTCAGAATGACCTAGCGTGAAAAAGAAGCTCAAGGTTCTCGTTCTGTTCGACGGCACAAGTCCTACAACTGTTGACCAGGATTTCAGCGACGAACTGAAAACGAAAGAGTGGAAGACCGAGGCGGATGTGATGAAAGCACTCGGCGCGGTGGGGCACGCACCGGAGCATCTGGCCATCTATGACGATGTCGATCTGCTGCGGCAAAAACTGGAGACGTTCGCGCCCGATGTCCTTTTCAATTTGGTCGAACAATTCCGGAACAAGTCTGAATTCGATCAGAACATTGTTTCATTTTTCGAAATGCAAGGTCTGCCGTTCACCGGGTGCGGCTCGACCGGGCTGACGCTTTGCAAGCACAAAGGCATCTCAAAAAAGATTCTGCACTATCACGGCATTCACGTTCCGAACTTCGTGGTCATTCCGCGTGGGCAGCGAACGGGGCGCCTAAAGCAACCCAAGTTCCCGCTCGTCATAAAGCCGGTAAAGGAAGAGGCGTCGTACGGGATTTCACGGGCGTCGTTCGTTGGAAATGAGGAGCAGTTTCGCGAACGCGTGACCTTCATTCACGAGAAGTACAACAGCGACGCAATCGCCGAGGAATACATCGACGGCCGCGAGCTTTACGTAAGCCTGATGGGCAATGTGCGATTAACGGTTTTTCCGATTCGCGAAATGGTCTTCCGTGAAGTGCCGCCTGACGAACCGAAGATCGCTACTTACAAAGCCAAATGGGACGAAGAGTATCGCAAACGGTGGGGCTTGGAAAATCACTTCGCCGAAGATCTCGATTCGTCGCTCGTCACTAATATCCAGAAAAAATGTAAAGAGATTTATCGATTGCTGACAATCGACGGCTATGCGCGAATCGATCTACGCCTGACATCCGAGAACAAACTCTATTTCATCGAAGCGAACCCCAATCCCATTCTTGCTGACGACGAAGACTTCGCGCTGGCAGCCGGAAAAGCAGGGCTGCCATATCCGCAGTTGATTGACCGGATCGCGCGTCAAGGGATGCAAACAGTTCGCGATTAAAAAAACGGCGGGCTATTCAACTCGAAACATCCGACACGGACACGAACAACAACTTAAGCGTGACATGGCGCATCGAAATCTTGTAAGGTCGGATCCTACAAGAGTTTTAAAAAGTTATTCCATGAAAAGAAAACGCACCACTCAATCTGCTCCTGCCCGCCGTAATCTTGACGAAGGCGGGTTCTTCAATCTGCGCGCGCCCATTGCAGTTCTTCTGTGCGCGCTAGTTGGCTGTTCGGTGTTAAGCGCGACACTGCTCGGTTTCTTTAGTCCTCAGGCGTCGTTAAAAGTCTCCGGGAGGACTCTGTCGTTCGCTGAACGTGTAACTTACCAGCGAGCCATTGAGGACGTTTACTGGCGTCACCGCATCTGGCCGAAGGAGCGTCCCGATCCGAAGCCACCGCTCGATTCGGTGATGTCTCGCGCGCAGGTCGAAATGAAAGTCGCAGATTACCTGCGTAAGTCACAAGCGCTCGAAGATCACTGGCAACGCCCGATCACCGCCGAGCAGTTACAAGCTGAAATGGATCGCATGGCAGCCAGCACCAAACAGCCTGAGGTATTGCGCGAACTGTTCGAAGCGCTCGGGAGCGACCCCTTTGTTATCGCGGAGTGTCTGGCGAGACCAATCGCGGCGGAACGTTCACTCAGCAGGTTGGACGCCAACGTAGGATTTAACGCCGAGTTAAAACAGTCTCGGCTAGCTGATCCAGAGACGAAAGTGCCGATCACAATCGCGGAGGTGAGGAGGCAAAACTACACGCTTCCTTTAATAGCTGGTCCGTTGGGTGGCTGCACGGAAGACACATGGACTCCAACGAGCACAACCAACGCGCCCGATGCCCGGGCAAGCCACACGGCGGTGTGGACTGGCAGCGAAATGATCGTCTGGGGCGGCGGTGCTGACGCCTCCACCTATCTGAACACCGGCGCCAGGTACAATCCTGGCACCGACAGTTGGACAGCCACCAGCACAAGCAATGCGCCCGATGCCCGGTCAAGCCATACAGCAGTGTGGACTGGCAGTGAAATGATCATATGGGGCGGATATAACGGCGGCTTTCTCAACACAGGGGGCAGATATAATCCTGGTACCGACAGTTGGACGGCCACCAGCACAACCAATGCACCCTCTAGCCGGCAGGAATTTACGGCACTCTGGACCGGCAATGAGATGATCGTCTGGGGAGGATATGACGGTACGTATCTGAACACAGGCGGGAGATACAATCCAACCGCGGATAGTTGGACTGCGACCAAAGTCATTAACGCGCCCAACGGCCGAGCCGATCATACGGCAATCTGGACCGGTAGCGAAATGATCGTCTGGGGTGGATTTATCGGTGGTTTTGCCCAGAACGACGGCGGGAGATACGATGCGGGCGCCGATAGTTGGACTCCGACGAGCACCAGCAACGTGCCCACTGAGCGCGCCTATCATACAGCAGTGTGGACTGGCAGTGAGATGATCGTCTGGGGTGGATGGGATGACTTGTTTTTTTATAATACCGGAGGGATTTACGATCCTGGCACCAACAGTTGGACAGCCACAAGCACAACCAATGCCCCCGATGCCCGATTTGCTCACACGGCGGTGTGGACTGGCAGTGAAATGATCGTCTGGGGTGGATGGAATCTCAGTTTTTTCAATACCGGCGGCAAATTCGATCCAAATACGAACAGTTGGACACCGACTAGCACAACCAACGCGCCCTCAGCGCGATGGTTTTACCCGGCAATATGGACCGGGACTGAAATGATGGTCTGGGGTGGAGCTAACCCCACGGCGGTAAACACCGGCGGGAGATACTGCGCACAGTCCGCCGCGCCAAGCCCGACCCCGAGGGTGAGGCCGACACCGAGGCTGCGGCCAACTCCGGCACCGCGTTCATAAGAACGGCGATTATTGGACTAACCATTGGTAGTTGTGGCGGCGACGACCGGCGCCTTTTGAGCGCTAAAGCCCGGTTAGCTCAAAGCCATTTCTTAACCACGCGGCCTACACGCGTGCGCATAGTTGTTATTCTGAGCGAAGCGAAGCTGCAACGAAGCCCCGAAAGCTTTCGGGGCGAGGCCAGGCTTTCAATCTCAGAATCTTTCTCTTGCCGTACCTAAGGCGATTTCCAGAGATGTTTGAAAGCCTGGCCTCATGCTTCGCATTTCGTTGCAACGCTCCGCTCAACATGACAGTGCTCTTTGTTTTGCATCAAAAAATGGCACGGCAGAGTTTTGTGTTTCGACTAAGCTGGCATATGAGCGTGCAAGTCTATGGATGCAATCATGTCGCCATCGAGGTCGACGATGTCGAGAAAGCTGTGGCGTTTTACAAGGACGTTTTCAATCTCGAACAGATGAGTGGCGGCGAAGGCGACGCGTTCTTCAAACTGGGTGAGCATCAATTCCTCGCGATTTTCGAAGTCGACAAAGTTCAGCGAGCAAACGTGCGGCATTTCGGGATCATGGTTCGCGATGAAACGCAGCTCGAGGAAGTCAAAAAGAAACTTACCGGGAAATACAAACTCAAATTGGAGCCGCCGTTTCGCTGCGACTTCCACGACCCATGGGGAAATCGCATTCAGGTGGTCGATCTTCACGATGAATCGCTGGTCTGGCTGTTGCCGTACCGGGAAGTACAGAAGGCGGGCATTAAGTTCGAACGATAGCCTTGTTGGCTGACGCGCGTGCCGAAAGCGATGCGAGGGCGCATCGCAGTCCAAAGCACTTCGTGCAAAATCGATTGCAGCACCGATCACATGTCGCGCAAGCTTTGGGAGTGCGCACGCGTCCTCGCGTCGCTTTAATCAATGAGGAACTGAATGAAACTTATGCTTGAGCAATGCACCATCCGCCCGTGGCGGCTCGATGATGCCGAATCTATCGCCAGGTACGCGAATAATCGGAAAGTCTGGCTGGCCGTGCGCGACGCGTTTCCGCATCCATACACGATCAACGACGCGCATGAGTTCATACGCATGGCGACAGTAGAAGAGCCAACCACAAGATTTTGCGTGGAAGTCGACGGGGTAGCTGCTGGCGGGATCGGGGTTCACCCTGGTCAGGATGTGCACCGGTATACAGCAACAGTGGGTTACTGGTTGGGTGAGGAGTTCTGGAGACGCGGCATCATGACTGAAGCGGTAACCGCAGTTACCGATTTCTGGTTCGACAATTTCCCCCTCCGCCGAATTTCGGCGGAGGTCTTTGCGAATAATCCTGCATCCGCGCGCGTGCTTGAAAAAGCCGGCTTCATTTTTGAAGGACGCCTCAAGAACCACGTGGTGAAGGACGGAGAAGTTCTCGATTCACTGCTCTACGCCCGCACAAAGTAGCGTGCGCACCGGCGACTTGCGCGTCTGTTAATCACAGGCGATATGGCTCGCCTTAGTAAACCAATGATTTCATTTGTCGTTCCCGCCTACAACGAAGAGCACGAACTTTCGGATACCCTGACCGCAATTCGAGAGGCCGCGTCTGACGTGACACAGCCGTACGAGATCATCGTTGTTGATGATGCGTCAACGGACGCGACGCCGAAAATCGCGTCGGATGCCGGCGCGAAGGTAGTTCCAATCAATCGACGCCAAATCGCAGCCTCTCGGAATGCAGGCGCACGCGCTGCCGAGGGCGAATATTTGTTCTTCGTTGACGCCGACACGCGCATCAATCGAGCACATGTGATTGGAGGGATCACCGCTCTGGAGAATGGTTATGCCGGAGGCGGCGCCCGAGTGGCCATGGATGGATTTGTTCCCATCTGGGGCCGAATACTGTTGCGCGGGTTTGCGTCGGTTTATTTCGGCTTGAATCTTGGCGCTGGCGCATTTCTTTACACCACGCGACGCAACTTCGATGTCGTTGGCGGATTCGACGAGCAGTACTTTGCTGGTGAAGAAGTTTATTTTTCGCTGGAGCTGAAAAAGCTGGGCGGCTTCAAAGTGCTGCCGGAACCGGTTGTCACGTCAGCCCGGAAATTGCGCATGTATCCTGCGAAAGATTTTCTGCGCAAATTCTTTGGCGTAATCTTCCGAGGTCCCCGCGGAGTCCGTTCGCGTGCAAAGCTTAGCCTTTGGTACGACGGCAAACGGGAAAGGCATCCCGCCTAAAACGCAATCAATCCAGCAAGAACTTGTCGCCTCTCCCCTTCACGAAGGGAGAGGATCGAGGTGAGGGGTCATTGCCGTGACCGTCAGTTAGCCGAAAGCTCACCCCAAAACCCTCCCCCTCTCCCTTTCAAGGGCGAGGCGACTCGAATGCGAGATGACAATTGGCGATCGCTACGCAACCCGGGGTTGAGTGCGTTGTGCGGTTGCGAAGATGGGTTCTTCGGTTACAATAGGCCCTTCGTTATGGCTGAAAGCAACCAAACGGTGGATCTCAAGGAGTTCCAGTTGCATGACAAAGATACCGGCAGCGCGGATGTGCAAGTCGCACTTCTCACCCGCCGGATCGAGCATTTGACTGAGCACCTCAAGGTTAACCGGAAAGATCACTCTTCGCGGCGCGGTTTACTCAAAATGGTCGCGCAACGGAGAAGCTTGCTCGATTATTTGAGCAAAACGGAAGCTGATCGTTACAAGAATTTGATCGGGAAGCTGAACCTTCGGCATTAACCGGAGGAATCATTCGGTGGTTCAGATCGAGATATTTGAACTGCTCGAAGCCACAACTGAAGAGATAACCAGCAGTCCAGGCGTAGCAATCACCTTGGATTTTAGGTTTTAGTTTCGCGTCCGCCGCGGCGGGCAACGGGT
>Ga0306920_100010658_pt1 | contig 12339 bp, 12 predicted proteins | sample flu12Cox44000170_FD_204666 | JGI IMG/M metagenome (GOLD analysis project Ga0306920, IMG submission 204666) | Lab enrichment of tropical soil microbial communities from Luquillo Experimental Forest, Puerto Rico - flux4day.12C.oxic.44.000.170 (v2)... | ecosystem: Environmental > Terrestrial >...
CGAGTCGTCCACCGCGACCTCATACGACTACAAGTCGCTGATCACGCTCCGCTCGGGTTCGCACTCCGTTGCCGGCACGCTCATCACCGTCGGGCTACGCACCGAGCCGCGCATCGTGATCGTGGACGACCACGTCGTGGAGGTGCCGCCGTCGGAGCACATGCTGGTGGTGCGCAACGACGACCGTCCCGGCGTGATCGGCATCGTCGGCACCGCGTTGGGCGCGGCGGGCGTCTCCATCTCGTCCATGGCCGTCGGGCCGAGCCCCGAGACCTCGACCGCCATGATGGTGATCTCGACCACGACTCCGGCCCCCGACGAGGTCATCGAACAGATGCGAGGTGACGAGGGAATCCTCGAGCTCCACCGCGTCACCCTGTGAGCCGCTGACGGGCCGGCCCCATGTTGGCGCCACCGAGGACGTTCAGCCGGCCGGCTTGCGCGGGACGGTGGGCCAGGTGTCGAGGCTCCCGATGACGGGGGCGCCACCCTGGAGCGTGCGCTGGGGTGCCCGGTCGAGCAGAACGGCCCGCACAACCGCCACGGCGACGATCACCACGGCAGCACGGACGAAGAACCACAGCAGTCGCCGCACCCGACCACGGTAGCGTGGCCCGCCATGCCCACCGTCACGTCCATCGCACCGATCTTCCCTACGGCGGACCTCGACGCCGTGCGAGCCCACTACGAGGCGATCGGGTTCACTGTGGTGGTGCACCAAAGCGGGTACGCCACGGCGGCGCGTGACGAGGTGAAGATCCACTTCCGTCACGTGCCCGGGCTCGCGGAGCGCGCGGAGGCAGAGCGCAGTGCGGCCTACCTGGCGGTCGACGACGCCGAAGCCTTGCACGCAGAGTGGCGGGCCTCTGGCGTGGGGGAGACGAGCGACCTCTTCGACCCCGGATTCGGGGTCTGGGAGGCTGCGCACACCGACGCCGACGGCAACCTGTTGCGCTTCGGTTCGCCGCTCCCGCCTCGGTCGGCGCCTGTGGCGCCTTGACCCTGGGCCGAACCACGGTACAATTGGCGGACCATGAAGGCATCGGCGACCAACCTGCTGCTTACCTGACGGCGAACGCCACATCGCGTTCGCTCGCAACCTCCTGCGCCAAACGGCCAGGGGGTTTTTTGTTGGGCCGGCGCTCGTCGATGACACAACAGAAAGGGAAATGTGACCATGGTTGAGGGACAGAAGGGAAGTGGTGACGACGTGGAGCGGGGTCACCTGGCCCTGCCCTGCGACCCGTCGCCGATGCCGTTCGACAAGTACCGCTCGCACGTGCCGCTGGTGCTGCACGACCGCACATGGCCCGACCGCCAGTTCACCCACGCCCCCCGTTGGGCCAGCGTCGACCTGCGCGACGGCAACCAGGCACTCATCGACCCCATGGACTCCGAGCGCAAGCTCGCGTTGTTCCAGACCCTGATCGACGTCGGGTTCAAGGAGATCGAAGTCGGGTTCCCGTCCGCCTCGCAGACCGATTACGACTTCCAGCGCCTGATCATCGAGGAAGGGCTGATCCCCGACGACGTCGAGATCCAGGTGCTGGTGCAGTGCCGCCAGGAGCTCATTGAGCGGACCTACGAGTCGCTCGCCGGCGCGCACCGGGCCTGCGTGCACTTCTACAACTCGGTCTCCGAGCTGCAGCGCCGCGTCGTTTTCGGCCTGGACAGGGCGGGCATCGTCGACATTGCCGTCAAGGCGGCCGAGCTGTGTAGGAAGTACGAGGCGCAGCTCTCGGGTACCGACGTCCGCTACGAGTACTCGCCCGAGAGCTTCACGGGGACCGAGCCTGACTTCGCGGCGGAGATCTGCGAGGCCGTGATGGACGTGATCGAGCCGACGCCCGAGCGGCCCATGATCCTCAACCTGCCGGCGACCGTCGAGATGTACAGCCCCAACGTCTACGCCGACGTCATCGAGTGGTTCTGCCGCACCGTCAAGAACCGCGACGCCATCGTGCTCAGCCTGCACCCGCACAACGACCGCGGCACCGCCGTTGCTGCCGCCGAACTGGCGGTGCTGGCGGGCGCCGATCGCATTGAGGGAACACTGTTCGGAAACGGCGAACGTACCGGCAACGTCGACATCGTCACCCTGGCCATGAACCTCTTCTCCCAGGGGGTGGACCCGACGCTGGACTTCTCGGACATCGAGAAGGTGCGCCGGGTGGCCGAGTACGCCACCCGGCTCCCGGTTCACCCGCGCCACCCCTACGCCGGCGACCTCGTGTACACCGCCTTCTCGGGTTCGCACCAGGACGCCATCAAGAAGGGCATGGCGGCCATCGGGGAGGACTACGACGAGTGGGAGGTGCCGTACCTGCCCATCGACCCCAAGCACACGGGCCGTACCTACGAGGCGATCATCCAGGTGAACAGCCAGTCCGGCAAGGGCGGCGTCGCCTACGTCATGGACACGGACCACGGACTCGACCTGCCGCGTCGACTGCAGATCGAGTTCTCCAAGCGCGTCCAGGAGATCACCGAGGCCAGTGGCACCATCATCCGCTCCGGTGAGATGTGGGACGTCTTCGAGCAGATCTACCTGCCCGAGGACGCCGGCCTGCGTCTGATCACCAGCGAGGTGGCGACCGGACGCGGTCACACGAGTGTGACGGCCCAGCTGTTGGTGGACGGGCACCACCGGACGGTGAAGGGGGAGGGCAACGGTCCCATCGACGCGCTGGTCGCCGCGCTGAAGGCCGACCTCGGCGTTGTGCTCGAGGTCAAGGACTACCACGAGCACGCGCTGACGGAAGGCTCGGGGGCCTCGGCCGTCGCGTACGTGGAATGCGCAGGCACGGACGGGTCCACCTGGTGGGGTGTCGGACGCGACTCGTCGATCCTGGATGCGTCACTCAGCGCCGTCGTGTCCGCGGCCAACCGCGCCCGCACGGAGTGATCCGGCCGGCCGTCGAGGCCGACGTCCCCGAGCTCGTGGCCATGATCCACGAGCTGGCCGAGTTCGAGAACCTCTCCGATCAGGTGGTCATAACCGAGGAGGACCTGGCCGACGCGCTGTTCGGTCCCGGTGCCGTCGTCTCCGACACGGTGGTCGACCTCGGCGAGGGCGTCCTGGCAGGCCACGCGCTCTGGTTCCGCACCTTCTCGACTTTCCTCGGGAAGACCGGGATCTGGCTCGAGGACCTCTACGTGCGCGCGGACCACCGCGGCAACGGACACGGTGCGGCGTTGCTGTCGCATCTGCGGGCACAGACCGATGGCCGCCTCGAGTGGGAGGTGCTGGAGTGGAACGCGCCGGCGATCGACTTCTACCAACGGCTGGGCGCGAGGCCAATGGCCGGCTGGGAAAAGTACCGCTGGTACGAGGGCTGAACGTCACGCCGGAGCCTCGTCTCCGAGCAAGTGGCTTGACACCGCCATACAGTAAGTGTTTACTTACCGTAAGTGACCACTTACCCACACGCTCTCGACGTCCTCGGTGACCCGACTCGCCGGGCCATCCTCGAGCAGTTGGCCGAGGAGCCCGCGGCGGTGGTCGATCTGGCAGCCGGATTGCCGGTCAGCCGGCCCGCCGTCTCCCAGCACCTCAAGATCTTGAAGGAGGCCCGGCTGGTGCGCGACGAGCAGCACGGCACCCGGCGCATCTACAGCCTCGACCCGCAGGGGATCGAGGGCCTCCGGGACTATCTCGACCGTTTCTGGAACACGGCGCTGCGTTCGTTCAAAGCTCGAGTCGAAGCAGAGAACAAGGTGAGCAAGAGGAGGACAGCATGACCGATATTGGGGCCACCGCCGTCAGCACGTCGATCGTCGTCGACGCACCCGTCGACCGCGCCTTCGCGGTGTACACCGAGGACATCGGCAGCTGGTGGCCGAAGGAGCACCACATCATTCAGGCGCCGCTGTCGCACATGGTGTTCGAGCCCAAGGAGGGTGGGAGCGTCTACGACGTCGGGACCGACGGCACCGAGTGCCACTGGGGCACCGTCTTGGCCTACGAACCCCCGGGCCGCGTGGTGTTCTCGTGGAACATCACCATGCAATGGGCGATCGAGTCCGACCCGGATCGTGTCAGCGAGGTCGAGGTCCGCTTCGTGCCAGAAGGCGAGCAGCGCACGCGCGTCGAACTGGAGCATCGTCATCTGGACCGGCATGGCGACGGCTGGGAGGGCATGCGTGACGCCGTTGGCTCGGAGGGTGGGTGGCCGCAAGGGCTGCAGCGCTTGGCCAGCCGGCTCGAGGCTGTCCAGGCTCGCGACGGAGGCTGAGCGCGTCCGTACGCACTGACGGCGTCTCGCCGGGCCTGGCCCGACAGGCCGCCATATGCTCCCGGCGATGTGCTGTGACCTCCCGGAGTCCTCGCTGGCGCCCGCGCCGGTCGCAGCGATGCTGGCGGAGTACCGGAGGTTGCAAGCGACCTCCATCCTGGACTGGGGGCACGAGGTCGGTGACATTCCCGGTGCCGAGTACAAGCCGTTTCTCGAACTGAGCCGGCTCTGGACCGCGGTCGGTCAGACGGGGGACTGGTCCGAGGCCATACGGCGCTGCGTGGCTGATCCGCCACCGCGCGGCCTGTGCGTGGCCCGGCTTCATCCCGACGCGGTGGTGGTCGCCTCCGGACCTCTCCCGCTCCTCGTGCCCGGGCGGTCGAGTGAGGTCGGCGTCCTGATCGATTCTCGACTGGAAGAGGAGCAGCAACTGCGTGTCGGCGAGAAGACGGTGCGAGTCGGGCCCGGCGAGGTCTTGCTGGTGTCGGTCGTGGTCGACCACGAGATGCCGGTGTTGCAAGTGGGCGATCACACCGTGGTCGTCGGCGAGCAGGTTGAGGGCTCCCGGCTTCGTCTTCGTGCGCAGGCGGTCTCGCGCTGGTCCGTCGTCGACGAACGAGGACAGGGCTGGTTCCCCGACGGGCGCCTGCACAAGTGGGACTACCACGGGCGCCCCTTCTTCCACGGCAACGACCTGGTTCTCGATGTTCCGGCGCGCCCACTGACGATCTCGTGCACCCGCGGCATGGAGTTTGCGACCGTCACGACGACCGTCGTGCCCGCGGCCGACGAGGAGACCGTTGTGCTCCTCGAGCCCGGTCGTCGCTACGACGGTTCGGCCAAGGGTTGGTACGGGGCCGACCTGCACGTGCACATGAACTACTCGGGCGACCTCGTCTGCACGCCCCACGACGCCGCCTGCATGCAGCTGGGCGAAGGGCTCCACGTGATGAACCTGGTCGCGGGCAATCTCCTCGGGGCGCGTATCTACGACCGGGAGGCCTTCGAGCATTTCGCCGGGGTCGACCTCCCTTGGTCGACCGACGGGCAACTCGGCCGATGGGGTGTGGAGTTCCGCAATGATCTGCTCGGGCATTTCCACGCGTTCGGAGCGGTCTCTCCGCCCGTCCGGTACCAGACGGGGCACACGGGATCGGCACACCCGCACGACTGGCCGCCCAATGCCACCGCGTGCGAGGACCTGCGCGAGCGCGGCGCCACCATCGGCTACACCCACCCGGTGCTCTCACCATTGAGCGACGGCACCCCGGCCGAGGCGTTCGTCTCGCCCCGTTCGACCGAGGCGCGCGAGCTCGTGGCCGACGCGGCGCTCGGCCTCGTCGATTCGGTCGATCTTCTCGGGCCGAACGATCCGGAAGGGACGGCCGTCCTGTACCACCACCTGCTGAGCTGCGGCCTGCGCCTCGCCGCCACCGTCGGCACGGATGTGTTCCTGTCGCACTCGAAGTCGGGCTTCTTCTCCAATCCACCCGGGTGGGGCCGCGTCTACGCCGACCTCGGGGACGAGCCGCTGTCGGCCGCGTCGTGGCAAGACGCCGTCCGGGCCGGGCGCACGTTCGCCACCAACGGCCCCTGGTTGGAGCTGCGCGTCGACGACGAAGGCCCCGGTGCGGTGGTCGATGCCGCGAGTGGGTCGCTCGTGCGGGTGCGCGCGCACGTCGACGGCCCGGGTGTGGAGACGCTCGTCCTCGTCGGACCCGAGGGCGACATCGCCACGAGCGGTGGGCCCGACGTCGAGATCGACCTCCGCGTCACGGAGCCGGGCTGGGTGGCGGCCGTCGCCCGAGGGCCACGCCACCTCGACGTGCTCGGACCGACGGTCTTCGCGCACACGAGCCCGGTCTACATCGACCTGCAGGGCCGACAAGTCGGCCGCCCCGAGAGCGCCCGCTGGTGTCTGGACTGGCTGGACCGGGCGGAGCGACTCGCCGCCGAACACGGAACCTTCGCCGACGACGAGCAGCTGGACGACCTCGTAGGCGTTCTCGATCGGGCGCGGCGCTACTACCGGAGTCTGGAGTCGGGGTGACGAGCCCGCAGCGCGAGGCCGCAGAGGGCTCCGCCAGACCGATCCGCCTGCTGCTCGCGGACGTCGATGGCACGCTGGTGACCCAGGACAAGGTCCTCACCGACCAGGCCGTTGCCGCAGTCGATCGCCTGCGCGATGCCGGCGTCCTCTTTGCGGTGACCAGCGGGCGACCACCGCGGGGCATGGAGATGCTCGTCGAGCCGCTCCGTTTGCAGACACCGATCGCGGCCTTCAACGGCGGGCTGATCGTCAACCCCGACATGACCGTGATCGAGCGACGGGTGCTGCCAGAGGACCTGATCCGGCCACTTTCGCAGCTCATGGAGTCCTTCGGTCTGTCGGTGTGGCTCTACCGCGGTACCGACTGGTACGTCCCGGACCTCGAGGGCCCGCATGTCGCGCGCGAGGCCTGGACCGTGAAGTTCGAACCCGTTCTCATGACGGGCTTCGACGGGGTCACCCGTGATGTGGCGAAGATGGTCGGCGTCAGCGACGATCACGACGCCGTGTCCCGAGCGGCGGCGGCCACGCAGGAGCGATTCGGCCAACTCGTGACCGCCGCACCATCGCAGCCCTACTACCTCGATGTCACCCATCCCCGGGCCAACAAGGGGGAGGTCGTCAAGTACCTGGCACAGCGATACTCGCTGTCCACCGAGGAGATCGCGACGATCGGCGATCAACCCAACGACGTCCTCATGTTCGCCCACTCCGGCCTGAGCATCGCGATGGGCAACGCCGACGCGCAGGTCCAACGGTGTGCTCGCCGGGTCACCGACACCAACGAGGCCAACGGGTTCGCCGCTGCGGTGTCCCGCTTCGTGCTGGACGGACGCGCGGATTCGCCCTGAGTCTCTCGGGGTGGTTCCGAGACCAGAGGGTCGCCGGTGCCGCCGCGACGCTCAGGCGTCGCGCGTGGCCATGCGCCAGGCCCCGAGCGCGGTCCAGACCACCAGCCAGCCCACGATCACCAGGGATGCCACCAAGGTGGACTCCGGCAGCAGCGTGTGGCCGTTTGGCCCGTTCCCGCCCCCACCCGGGCCGAAGGGCAGCGGCAGGCCGCCGGGCTCGATGTGGCCCAGGGCCAGTCCCAAGATGCCCCGTTGGACATTGAGCAGGTGCGAGATGAGATGGATGCTCAGCGCCGGCGTCAAGATCAGCTCCCACACGATCAGGATGACGACCGGCACCGTCCGCTGCCCGATGAGGGAGGACAGCCCGAGCCCGACGACGAACGCCGCGACCGCCACCAGCGAGATCCACAGGCCGGTTTCGATCATGAGCGAGTAGGACGGGACCAAGAACTGGGTGCTGTAGTCCCGGTAGTCCTGGTTGGCGACGCTCACCGCGAAGGCACGGATCTCGGCCTGCGATGCATGGGCGGGGACGGTGACCGTTCCGTTGCGCGTCTGGATGGTCGCCCCGGGCGGTGGTCCGCTGAATTGCCCGCCACCACAGGGCACGCTCGGCGGCGGTCCGTTCAGCCCCTGGCCGGGCCCGAAGTTGAAGTTGCAGATGACCTCGTCGGCATGCGACGCCGCCCAGCTGTCCAGCGCCGGGCGTGACAGGCCCTGCGGCACGGTGACCCCGTCGTAGCTCAGCTGCGTCGGCGCGGCGAACACGCACACCGCGCAGACGATCGTGTACCCGACCGCCACCATGGCGATCACGATGGCCAGTCCGGCCGGGATCCGGGCGAAGTACAAGGCCAGCCGTGAGCGCCCCGTGATCACCAGGTGGCGGAACATCCCCTCGGTGAGGTCGACCGACCCCGCCGTGCAACCGACGGTGGCCGCCACGATGAACCCGAAGGTGTACATGAAGCCGGCGACCAGCGTGGTGAAGATGTTGTAGCCGCCGGCGGGGCCGTACGAATGGGGGGCCACGGCATGGGAGACGAGGCGGACGGCGAGGAAGATGACGGGGATGCCGATGTAGACGATGGCCAAGGCGATCATCAGGCCGCGCCGCTTGCGCAGCTCCATCAGCCGCGTCGTGACCATGCCCCAGGTCGGGATCCACGAGCCGCGGTGATCGCCGCGTCTCTCCGCCGGGATCGGCGCGGCGGCCGGACCCGGTGCGGGTGCGCTGACGTCGGAGATGGTCGTCATTCGGGGTCTCCCAGTCGGCTCGTCACTTGCAGGAACCAAGCCTCGAGCGAGGCCTGAATGTGCTGGAGCCGGTACACCGAGATCCCGCCCTCGACCAGGATGCGATTGACCTCTGCGACGACGTCTCGCTCTGTCCCCTCGGGCAGCGTGATGTCGAGCCCCTCGGGAGTCACCGCCACGTGGGCACCCAGCGCGGTCGTCCCGAGCAGGGTGCGGGCTCGATCGGGCTCCGAGCACTCGATCTCCAGGTCGAACGACGATCCCGCCAGCAGCTGTGCGATCGGTCCCTGCCGGATGACCTTGCCGTGGTCCACGATGGCCACGGCGTCGCAGGTGCGCTCCACCTCGTCGAGCAGGTGGGAGGAGAGCACGACGGTGCGCCCCTCGGCAGCGAGGGACCGGATCATGTCGCGCATGTCGAGCATGCCGGCGGGGTCCAGGCCGTTCATCGGCTCGTCGAGGATGAGGAGCTGGGGGTCGGCCAGCAGGCAGGCGGCGACGCCGAGGCGCTGGCGCATGCCCATGGAGTACTTCGACACCTTGTCGTCGGCCCGATGCAGGATGCCGACACGCTCGAGCGACTGCTCGATGCGGCCCTTCGCCGCCGGTTCGCGCGCGGCGGCCAGGATCTGCAGGTTCTGACGCCCGGTCAGGTGGCCGTGGAAGCGAGGCTCGTCCACGATGGCCGCCGCGCTCGCCAGGGCGCGGTCGCGGTGTTTGGGAACCTCGTAGCCGAGGAGGGACATGGTGCCGCCGTCGGCGCGCGTGAGACCGAGGAGCACTCGGATCAACGTGGTCTTGCCGGCGCCGTTCGGGCCGAGGTAGCCGAAGGCCGAACCCCGCGGCACCAGGAGATCGACGTTGTCCACCGCGACCTTGTCGCCGAAGCGCTTGGTGAGGCCGTGGGTCTCGACCGCCCACCCGTTCTCCACCCGACCTGCTTCCTGGGTGAGCGTCACGTGCGCCTCGCAATTGCCGCCATGTGCATACTCGGTAGCGTCGCGGTTGAGAGTGCGCAGTTCAAGCCGGGTCGCCCCCGACGCGGCCTGGGGCTAGCACCAGTTCAGGCGCCTCGCCGCCGGGGACGTCGGCCTCGGCCATCGGCCGGAACGCGACCGCGCCCGAATCAGGCCGACGGCAGGAAGGCGGGGCGGGTGAGCTCGAAGGCCGCGATGTCCGCTTCGTGGCGCAGCGTGAGCCCGATGTCGTCCCACCCGTTCAGCAGCCGCTGCCGGGTGAACTCGTCCAGCGGGAAGGTCCCGGCCAGTCCCGCGGCCGGTGCCTCAATGCTGCCCCGCTCCACGTCGATGGTCACCTCGAGCGACGGGTCCTTCTCGACCGCGTCGAGCAACGCACGGTCGAGTTCTTCGGTCACCTGCACCGGCAGCAGGCCTTGCTTCGTGCAGTTGTTGCGGAAGATGTCGGCGAAGCGCGAGGAGACCACCGCCCGGAAGCCGTAGTCCATGAGCGCCCACACCGCGTGTTCACGTGAGGAGCCGGTGCCGAAGTTATGGCCTGCGACCAGAATGGTGGCGCCGGCGAACTCGGGCTGGTTGAGCACGAAGTCGCGGTCGTCGCGCCACTCGGAGAAGAGTCCGGCACCGAAACCGGTCCGCTCCACTCGTTTGAGCCAGTCCGACGGAATGATCTGGTCGGTGTCGACGTCCGTGCGGTCGAGGGGGACCGCACGCCCGGACACCACGACGACGGGTTCCATCAGTCGAGGTCCTCCGGTGTGGCGAAGGTGCCGGCCACCGCGGTGGCGGCGGCGACCGCGGGCGACACGAGGTGGGTGCGGCCGCCCCGTCCCTGTCGTCCTTCGAAGTTGCGATTGGACGTGGACGCGCAGCGCTCCCCGACAGCCAGCTTGTCCGGGTTCATGGCCAGGCACATGGAGCAGCCCGGCTCTCGCCACTCGAACCCCGCCGCGGTGAACACCACGTCCAGCCCCTCGGCCTCGGCCTGCGCCTTGACCCGGTGCGAGCCCGGCACGGCCAGCGCCCGTAGACCCGTTCGCACCGTGCGGCCTTGCAGCACGGCCGCGGCGGCGCGCAGGTCCTCGATCCGCGAGTTCGTGCAGCTGCCCAGGAAAACGGTGTCGACCGCGATCTCCCGGATGGGCGTCCCCGCAGCGAGGCCCATGTAGGCCAGGGCCCGCTCGGCCGCCTCGCGGTCACCCGCATCGGTCATGCCCGCGGGGTCCGGCACCGAGCCGTCGATGGCGGCGACCTGCGCCGGGTTGGTCCCCCAGGTGACGTGGGGCCGGATGGTGGAGGCATCGAGGACGACCTCCTTGTCGAAGGTGGCGCCCTCGTCGGTGGGGAGGCTGCGCCAGAGTGCGAGCGCGGCGTCCCACTCGTCGCCCGTCGGCGCGTGGTCACGTCCTTCCAGGTAGTCGAAGGTGGTCTCGTCCGGCGCCACCAGGCCGGCCCTGGCCCCGCCCTCGATCGACATGTTGCACAGCGTCATGCGTCCCTCCATGGACAGGTCGCGGATCGCCGAGCCTCGGTACTCGATCACGTGCCCGATGCCGCCGCCGGTCCCGATGGTCCCGATGACGGCGAGTGCCACGTCCTTGGCGGTGACGCCCGGTGCGAGGGCACCCTCGACGGTGACCGCCATCGTCTTCGGCCGGACCTGAGGAAGCGTCTGCGTCGCCAGCACGTGTTCGACCTCGCTCGTCCCAATGCCGAAGGCCAGCGCACCGAAGGCACCGTGCGTCGATGTGTGGCTGTCGCCGCACACGATCGTCATGCCCGGCTGCGTCCATCCCTGCTCCGGGCCGATGATGTGCACGATGCCCTGGTTGGGGTCGCCCATCGGGTAACACGTGATCCCGAACTCCGCGGTGTTGGCGTCGAGCACCGACAGCTGTTGCGCCGAGACCGGGTCGGCCACCGGCTTGTCGATGTCGGTCGTGGGCACGTTGTGGTCTGCGGTCGCCACCGTCAGCTCGGGGTGCCGCACGCGCCGGCCCGCGAGGCGCAGACCGTCGAACGCCTGCGGCGAGGTCACCTCGTGGACGAGGTGCAGGTCGATGAAGAGCAGGTCCGGCTCACCCTCGGCCGCATGGACGACGTGCGCCTCCCAGATCTTCTCGCTCAGCGTGCGCGCGGCCATTGGCGTCAGCGCTCCACGGCCATGATGTGCACCTTGAGCGTGCCGCCGGGCGCCTGGTACTCGACCGTGTCGCCGGCACCGTGCCCGATGAGCACCTGGCCCAACGGGGAGCTGGGGGAGATGACGGGCAGGTCGCCCTGGCGCTCCTCGATGGAGCCGACGAAGAATTGCTGCGCCTCGTCCTCGTCGTCGCCGTCGTAGCGCAGGGTCACGGTGTTGCCGAGGGCGACCGACCCGTCGTCCGAGCCGGCGTCGTCGACCAGCTCGACCTGCTTGAGGAGCGCCTGCAGCTGGCGGATGCGGGACTCCATCTTCCCTTGGGCGTCCTTCGCCGCGTGGTAGTCGCCGTTCTCCGAGAGGTCACCGAGAGCCCGGGCTGCCTCAATCTGCTGCGCGATCTCCACCCGTCCGCGTGTCGTGAGGTCCTCCAACTCGGCGACCAGCCGTTCGTGGGTGGCCTGCGTCAGCTTGGTCGGCTCGGTCTGGTTGGAAGAAACATTGGTCACGGTGTCCTCCGGGGGTGGGTGCCGGCGGTGCGGAGCACGGCGGCCGGCCCGAACAAGGCTAATCGGCCCGACGTCGCCCCCCGTCCGGCGCCGCAGCCGGGCGCACCCGTTGTTGACGGGGAGCCTACGGGCGAGGGAGACTGGACTGGCTATGCGCCGCTCCGCACACCTCGTAGGCATTATTCACTAGGCGCGCTGCTCCTCCGCGCGCCGTTCGACCGTCCACTGCGTGGACGGTTTTTCAATTCCGGGGCGGGTCCGGGCGACATCCGGAGCGAGGATCGCAGGAGCGACAAGGACACGAAGGGGAAGGCAGG
>Ga0306920_100010660_pt1 | contig 12339 bp, 7 predicted proteins | sample flu12Cox44000170_FD_204666 | JGI IMG/M metagenome (GOLD analysis project Ga0306920, IMG submission 204666) | Lab enrichment of tropical soil microbial communities from Luquillo Experimental Forest, Puerto Rico - flux4day.12C.oxic.44.000.170 (v2)... | ecosystem: Environmental > Terrestrial >...
GCGATCCCGATCCCACGGGCGGCTCGCGCGTTCCGGCTCGTCGTTGCGCGTGGACAGCGCCCGCATGGCGGAGAACCCGGCGATACCCAGCGGCGTGACCGCCGCTTCGGTGCCGCCGCAGATCATGGCGTCGGCGTACCCGCCCTGGATCAGTCGTAACGCATCGCCGATCGCGTGCGCGCCCGTCGTGCAAGCCGTCGCGACCGCGGAGTTGGGACCCTTGGCGCCGAGACGCACGGCGACCTGGCCCGCGGCCAGATTCACCAGCGCTGCGACGATGAAGAACGGCGAGACGCGCTCGGGTCCGCGTTCGAGCAGGACCTGATGCTCGCGCTCGATGACCTCGAAGCCGCCGATGCCACTGCCAATCGTGACGCCGACTCGCTCAGCATTTTCAGGGCCAATCCGAAGACCGCTCGCGGACATCGCCATCGACGTGGCCGCCAGCGCCAGCTGGATGAACCGGCCGCACTTCTTGACGTCTTTCCGATCGAGCCATTCGAGCGGATCGAACGCCTTCACTTCTGCGGCAAAGCGGGTCGAGTAGCGCGACGGGTCGAACAGCGTAATCGGGCCGATTCCGGATTGCCCGCCAAGGATGGCCTTCCACGTGGGCTCGGTGCCGACGCCAAGCGGCGAGACGAGTCCCATACCGGTCACGACAACTTTGCGCGGAGCGCCAGACGTCAGCACGGGCCCCCGAACGTGTTCGCGGCGGCCTCGAGGATTTCGTCGGCCAGTTTCGGATCGTCGACGGCGCGTGACAGCGTGAGCGCCCCCACGAGACCCGCCATCGTCGCCAGTCCCTGCTCTCGCCGGGCGGCCGCCGATCGTCCGGGCAGCAGGTGGACGAGCGCGTCGACTTTCGATCGGAAGCGCTCCGTGAAGGCATGCCGCACGGCTTTTGGCTGGCGGACCACCTCGGACCCGAGCGCCGCGAACAGGCATCCATTCGATCGATTGTCGCGATGGCGTGTCGTCAGATAACTCCGCACGAGGCCGTCCAGCCTCTTGTCCGGCGGTGCGTCCATCCACGCGACCCACGGATCGACCCCGTCATGCGCGCACGCCTCGGCCGCCAGGTCATCCTTGGATCTGAAATGGCCGTAAAAGCCGCCATGGGTGAGTCCCGCGGCTTTCGTGATGTCGTCCACGCCGACGCCGTCGAAACCGTGCTTCCTGAACAGCGCGCTGGCAGCCTCCACGATCCGCTGCCGGTTCGCCGCCGCCTGTTCGCGTGTCACCCGCATGTGTCCCTCCCGCCAGAACGTGCTTGACAATTATACATGACAGACGTCATTAATATTTAAATGACAATCGTCATGAATAAATTCATCTGAGGAGGCTTTATGGGGATGTTTGACGGAAAGATCGCCCTCGTGACTGGAGGCACCAGCGGGATCGGGCTGGCGGCTGCGAGGGAGTTCGTGGAGGAAGGCGCGTACGTGTTCATCACCGGCCGCCGCGAGACGGAGCTGACCGCCGCGGCCGCGGACATCGGACGGAACGTCACGGCGGTGCAGGGCGACGTCTCGAAGACTGTCGATCTCGATCGCCTGTTCGATCAAATCGGACGCGAGAAGGGCAGGCTCGACGTCGTGTTCGCGAATGCCGGCGTCGCCAGGTACGGAGCGCTCGGTTCCATCTCGGAGGAGCTGTACGACGCGATCTTCGACGTCAACGTGAAGGGGCTGCTGTTCACCGTTCAGAAAGCGCTCCCTCTCTTGTCCGACGGCGCGTCGATCATCCTGAACGCCTCCATCGTCGGCAGCAAGGGTCTGCCGTCGAACAGCGTGTACAGCGCAACCAAGGCCGCCGTGCGATCCTTCGCGCGGACCTGGACCACCGACTTGAAGAGCCGCCGGATCCGCGTCAACGCCGTGAGTCCCGGCTCGATCGACACTCCGGGCCTCAGCGGCCTGCTCGCCTCGTCGGCGGCGGGCCAGGAGCGCGCGAAGATGATGTCCAACAGCGTTCCACTCGGCCGGTTCGGGCGGCCTGAGGAGGTGGCGAAGGTCGTGGCCTTTCTCGCGTCCGACCCCAGCAGCTACGTCGCGGGAGCAGAGGTGTTCGTCGACGGCGGATTCGCACAAGTCTGAACCAGCCGATTCATCGCGCGACCTGCGCAGAAGAGATCTAGCGTCTCTGCTGCTCCGTTGCTGTGTGTGATCCCGTTTTCTCCGTCCCCCCCCCGTTGCCGTTGACTGCGCGCATCCGTCACGAAAGCGCTTGCAGGCGAGTGGCGACAGCGATATTGATCAACGCGCGACGTCTGGATCGCCAAATGGAGATGCCGATGGCTCAATTGAAGAAGCGCATCCTAATTGCTGGGCTCGTCGTGTTGACGGTCGCGGTGAGCGGAACGATCGATGTCCGCGGGCAGGATCCGGACGGCGGCGCCGGACGCGGCCGGCCCCTGGGCGTGTATCGCCCCGGGGTGCCAGGCATCCACGGTCTGGTCACGGCGGGTCATCCGCTCGCGGCGATGGCGGGATTGCAGGTGCTCTTGAAGGGCGGCAACGCCATCGACGCCGCGGTCGCGGTCGGCACGACGCTCAACATGATGGAACCGCAGATGAACGGCGTCGGCGGCAACGGCTTCATGACAATCTATGACAAGAAGAGCGGCCGCGTGCTCTCGCTGTCGATGGCCGGCGCCACGCCGAAGGCGCTCAAGGCCGAGGCGATGACGCCCGAGACGCTCAATGCCGGCATCAACGCCGGGATCGTTCCGGGCAATTTCGGCGGCTACCTGACGGCGCTGCAGCGGTTCGGCACGATGAGCGTCGCCGACACGTTCGCCTCGGCGATCGATTACGCCGAGCACGGGTACCCGATCGACCCGACGCTGGCGACCGCCATCGCGCGCGCGCAGCGCAACCTCGCGAAGTACCCGACGACCGCCAAGGTGTTCCTGCCGGGCGGCCGTCCGCCAGCTGCCGGCGAGCTCTGGAAGAATCCCGATCTCGCGGCAACCCTGAAGAAAGCGGTTGAAGCCGAACAAACCGCGCTGAAGGCGAAGAAGTCCCGGGTGGCGGCGATCGACGCCGCGTTCGACCGTTTCTACAAGGGTGACATCGCGCAGGAATTCGATCGCTTCTTCAAGGAAAACCACGGCGCCATGACCGCGGCCGATCTTGCGGCGTTCAAAGCGGAATGGCAGGAGCCGGTGCACACGACCTACCGCGGCTACGATGTCTACAGCAACCCGTCCACCTCACGCGGCGGCATCGAGCTCGTGATGCAGCTCAATCTGGTCGAGGGGTACGACCTCGCGAAGATGGGGGTGAACAGTCCGGAGGCGCTGCACCTGATGATCGAGGCGATCAAGGTGGCGAAGGCCGATGTCTACAAGTACGTCGCCGATCCGAAGTTCACGTCGATTCCGATGACGGGCCTGTTGTCGAAGCAGTACGCCGAATCCCGGCGCGCGCTGATCGAATCGCGTCGCGCGATGGCGTATCCCGCCGCCGGCGAGCCCGGACGCTTCGATAAGGCCACGGCGGCTCCGGCACCGGCCCACGCGGCGGCCGCCGGGCCGCGCTTCGACGACAACTACGAGACGGAGAAGGACACGACCAGCTTCTCGATCATCGATCAGTACGGCAACGCCGTCGCCTGCACCCCGACGCTCGGCGGCGGCTTCGGCAACAATGTCGTCGTTGGCAACACCGGTCTCCTGCTCAACAACGGCGTCCGGCTCGGCTCGTCGTCGCCGTATCCCGAAAATGTGAACTACGTGCAGGGCGGCAAGATTCCGCTGCTCAACAACTCCCCGACGATCGTGCTCAAGGACGGCAAGATCGCGATGGTGTTCGGGACGCCCGGCGGCGAGACGATCGGCCAGACCGAATTCCAGATGCTGATCAACGTGATCGACTTCCATCTGCCGGTGCAGCAGGCCGTCGAGAATCCGCGCTTCGTGCTCGACGCGAAGCCGAACTTCTACAAGCCAGGATCGGAGATCACCGTGTCGATGGAGAACCGTGTGCCGGCTGCGGCGATGAAGACCCTGCAGTCGTGGGGACACAAGCTCGAGCCGAGCACGGACTTTACGGCGGGGACCGGCGGCATGCAGGCAATCGTGGTCGATCTCGAGAAAGGCACGATGATCGCAGGTGCGGATCCGCGCCGCACCGGATACGCGGTTGGTTGGTGAGGCGTGCACGGCTGACGAGAGGACATCATCATGCGCATGAAATTTCGCGTCGTTTGCCTCGCCCTCATTGCCGCCGCCGGCTGGGTTCTCACGGCCGACGCGCAACGCGGCCGTCCGCCGGCCGCGACACCCGCTCCGACACGTCCCGGCGGCAAGCTCGCGCTCGTGGGCGGCATGCTGCTCACCGGCTATGAAGTGCCGCCCATCCATCACGCGACCGTGCTGATCGAGGGCAACAAGATCGTTGCGGCCGGGCCTTCGAGCGAGGTCAAGGTGCCCGCCGACGCGGCCATCGTCGACACAACGGGCCGAACGATGCTGCCCGGTTTGATCGAGGCGCACGGCCACCTTGTCGTTCTGGGTCACGGTGCGTACGAGACCTGGTTTCCGTGGATCGAGGCGCACGGCGGCGAGGCGATGCAACTGAAAGTGATGGAAATCGCGGCCAAACAGCTGTTGATGGCCGGCGTCACCACGGAGGTGGACCTTGGCGCGCCGCTCAAACTGATCCTCAACGTGCGCGACCGGATCAACAAGGGCGAGCTCGTCGGCACGCGCGTGCTGGCGAGCGGTCCGTGGCTCTCGCGGGGAGCCGGCGGCGCCATGCAGGCCGGCTTCGGCGGCCAGAACATCACCTCGCCCGAAGAAGCCGCGGCGAAGGTCGATGAGCTCGCGAAGGCGGGCGTGGACGAGATCAAGGCGCACGCGGGCCTGACCTTCGAGGACTACAAGGCGATCGTCGGCGCGGCGCACAAGAATAACGTCCGCGTCCACGCGCACGTGTACGCGGAGACCGACGTCCGGCACGCGCTCGAGGCGGGCGTTGACGTGTTGCAGCACGTCGGATCGGCCGGCACGGCGCCTCCTTACAGCAAGGAGATGATCACCGACATCGTGAACGCCGGACGGCCGGTGGTCGTGTCGGCGGCGCATCGCGCCTGGGTCTACGAAGCGACCGCGAACTTCCCCGAGCGGCTGGACGATCCGGGGCTGAAGTCGATGTTCGGTCCCGAGATCTACGGCGAGATTCACAACTCGCTCAAGAGCTGGTGGACGCTCGGCTACTTCCAGCGGACCGATCGCGAGATGCTGTTTCGTGAACGCGGTGTGAAGCAGTTCATCGAGTCTGGCGCGGTGATGGGCATGGGCACCGACTCCGGCACGCCGATGAACTTTCACAGTGAGGCGCTGTGGAGGGAGATCAAGGTGCACGTTGACATGGGGATGTCGCCGAACCGCGCCATCGCCGCGGCGACACGCGTCAACGCGCAGATGATCGGCAAGGGGCGCGAGCTCGGATCGATTGAGCCAGGGAAACTCGCCGACGTCATCGTTGTCAACGGAGATCCGCTCTTCGACATCACGGCGCTCTCGCACGTCGAGATCGTGGTGAAGGACGGGACGGTCTTCAAAGGCGGAACCGCTGCATCCCGGCCGCCGTCAACCGCAAGCCTTGGGAAGTAGGACCGGGCCTCTCTCATGAAACGACTGCTTCTGGCGGCGGCGGTCGCACTGTGCCTGTCGGCGGCCATCTCAGGCCAGAAACCCGGCAAGCCGGTCGAGTGGCCCGCTTATGGAAACGATCAGGGCGGGACGAAGTACTCGCCGCTGACGCAAATCAACCGCGACAACGTCACCCAGTTGCAGACGGCCTGGGAGTGGAAGACCGGCGAGGAGTCGCTGCCGAAGTTCGGCACGACGCCCGGCGCGTTCGAGAACACGCCGATCATGATTGACAACGTTGTCTATCTGAGCACGCCCTACAGCCGCGTGGCGGCGCTCGACGCGGAGACGGGCCGCGAACTGTGGACCTACGACCCGAAGGCGTACGAGGACGGGCCCGTGTCGAGCGGGCAGGGCTTCGTGCACCGCGGCGTTGCGGCGTGGAACGACGGCGACAAGCTGCGGATCTTCATCAACAGCCGGTATCACCTGATCTGTCTGGACGCGAAGACCGGCCAGCCAGTGGAGACCTTCGGCACGCACGGCAGCATCGATTTGGGCGAAGGTCTGCTCTGGGCGATCAACAAGAAGCACTACGCGAACACCTCGCCGCCTGTCGTCTATAAGGATCTCGTGATCGTCGGCAGCGGCGTCGGCGATCGCCTGATGTACCGGAATGATCCGCCGGGCGACGTGCGCGCGTTCAACGCGCGCACCGGCAAGATGGCGTGGACGTTCCACACCATTCCTCAGCCGGGCGAATTCGGCAACGACACGTGGAAGGAAGATTCGTGGGCGTTCACCGGACACGTGAACGTGTGGCCGCCGATGACGCTCGACGAACGGCGCGGCCTGCTCTACATGCCGGTGACGACGCCGAGCAACGACAACTACGGTGGACGCCGAAAGGGCAACGGGCTGTTCGGCGAGTCACTTGTGTGTCTGGACGCCGCGACGGGCAAGCGCAAGTGGCACTTCCAGCTGGTGCACCACGGCCTGTGGGACTACGACCCACCTGCGCCGCCCAATCTCGTCACGATCGACGTCAATGGCAGGAAGATCGACGCCGTCGTCCAGCTCACGAAGCAGGGCTTCGCCTTCGTGTTCGATCGCGTCAGCGGCGAGCCCGTATGGCCGATCGAAGAACGACCCGTGCCGCAGACCGATGTGCCTGGTGAGGAAACCTCGCCGACACAGCCCTTTCCGACGAAGCCGCCGGCGTTCACCGAACAGGGCGTGACGCTCGAAGATGCCTTCGACCTGACGCCGGACCTGAAGGCCGAGGCGCAGGAGGCGATGAAGAAATATCGGCTCGGGCCGCTGTTCACGCCGCCGTCGATGGAAGGGACGATCACGCGGCCCGGCGTCTGGGGCGGCGCGAACTGGGTGGCGGCGCCTTCGACCCGGAGTCGGGGATGCTCTACCTGAAATCGGTCGGCCTGGGTGGCGTGATCCGCATTCAGAAATTCGATCGCGCCAGCGCCGGCGCGCGCGCCGAGGAAGTCGACGCCGACTACACGAATCGTGGCGCGCCTGCGGGCTTTCACGGCTCGCTTCCGTTTTTCAAACCACCCTACGCGCGGCTGGTTGCGATCGATCTGAAGAGTGGAACGATCGCGTGGCGCGTGCCGTTTGGCGACATGCCCAGCCTTCGCGAAGAGCTGGCGGGCATGGGCGTGAAGGCACCCGAGCAGCTCGGTGCGCAAGGGCCTCCCGGCGCCATCGTGACCAAGGGCGGATTGATCTTTATCGGCGGTGGCGACCTGGCGTTCCACGCGATCGACAAGGCGACCGGCCGTGAGCTGTGGAGCACGCCGCTGCGCGAGACGACCGGCACGCCGATGACGTATCAGGCGCGATCCGGCCGCCAGTTCGTGCTGATCGCCACCGGCCGCCGCACCGAGGCCACGCTTGTTGCGTTCGCCCTGGGCACGCCGGCGACATCGTCGCGTTCGCAAACCGGTGCACGCGCGGTCAGCGATTCCAAGGCGCCATACACCCGCGTCTGCGAAGCGTGTCATGGTCCCGAGGGGCGAGGCGGTCAGGGACCAGCGCTCGTGCCGTTCAAGAAAGAGTCGACGGAACTCAACGAGATCGTCCGGCAGGGGATCGGACAGATGCCGGCGTTCCCTCGAACCGAGATCAGCGACGCCGAGATCGAACAAGTGCGGGCGTATCTGAGGAGCCTCACAGCGGGGAATGGAGACGTCGACCATGTGTTCGCACGGAAATCGGCGACGAGTGATCGTGACGATGTTCCTTCTGGCGACAGCGGCGGGCGCGTGGGCGCAAGCGCCACAGCCGGTGGAGGACATGGCGCATCCGCAGGGGACCAACGCGGGCATCTTCGCGTTCACCCGTGACTGCGCGAGCTGTCACGACACCGGCAGGAACGGCGCCGCCGATCGCTATGCCTTGAACCGGCACACGCCGGAAGACGTGCTGGCGTCGATCACGACAGGCTCGATGGCCCAGTACGCGAAATCGATGACCGAGTACGAAAAGCGCGTCGTCGCCGTGTACGTCGGCGGCCGCCCGCTCGGCGCCGCCAGTGCGGGTGACGCATCGCAGATGAAGAACCGCTGCGAAAGCCGTTCCGCCTTCGATCCGGGACGCGGCTCGTCGTGGAACGGCTGGGGATTCGACAGCAGCAACACGCGGTATCAGGTGTCGCCGGGCCTCACCGCGGCCGACGCGCCGAAGCTGAAACTCAAGTGGGCGTTCGGCTTTCCGCAGGGGAATTCCGCGTACGGCCAGCCGACGGTTGCCGGCGGACGCGTCTTCGTCGGCGCCGACACCGGCTTCGTCTATTCGCTGGACGCGGCCAGCGGATGCATCTACTGGTCGTTCCGAGCCAACGCCGGCGTGCGCACCGCCGTGAGCATCGGTCCCGGTTCGGGGAACAACCGTTTCCTCGCCTATTTCGGCGACGTGAAGGGCAACGTGTACGCCGTCGACGCGGAGAGCGGTGCGCGGGTGTGGGAAGACCGCACCGACACGCATCCGATCGCGCGCGTCACGGGCGCGCCGAAACTCGTGGACGGACGCTTGTACGTGCCGCTGTCCTCGCTGGAAGAATCGGGCGCGGGCAATCCCACGTACCCGTGCTGCACGTTCCGCGGCGGCGTGATCGCGTACGACGCCGTCTCGGGCAAGCGGCTGTGGAAGTCGTACACGATTCCGGAACAGCCGGCCCCGTTGAAGAAAACGTCGAAGGGGACGCAACTGTGGGGGCCGGCCGGGGCCGGCGTCTGGTCGTCGCCGGCGATCGATCTGAGGCGGCGCGCCGTCTACGTCGCGACCGGCAACGGCTACACGGAGCCGGCCGCCAAAGGATCGGACGCCGTGATCGCGTTCAACCTGGACACGGGTCAGCGCCTCTGGACGAGCCAGGTGATGGCCAATGACTCGTACGTGCGCGATTGCCCCGGCAAGTACCGCCCGAACGTGCCCACCGCGAACAAGTCGGAGACCTGTCCGGACGATCTCGGCCCGGACATGGATTTCGGCAACGCGCCGATCCTGCGAACGCTTCCCGGCGGACGCTCCGTCATCGTGATCGGCCAGAAGGACGGCCACGCGTGGGCGCTCGATCCGGACAAGCAGGGAGCCGTCATCTGGAGCCGTCAGGTCGGGCTCGGCCTCGATGGCGGCGGCGGCGCGATCATGTGGGGCTCGGCGGCGGACGACACGAACGGCTACTTCCCGGTCACGCGCGCGAGCGAGGCGCTTGGCGTAGCGGCGGTGCGGCTCACGACCGGCGAGATCGCGTGGCGCGCCTCACCGCCAGAGGGCGGTGGCGCGCCGGTCAGCGTGATCCCCGGCGTGCTGTTTTTCGGCTCGAGCAATGGAACGGTGTACGCCTACTCGACCGCTGACGGGAAGGCGCTGTGGCACTTCGATACGTCTCGCGAATTCCAAACCGTCAACGGCGTGGAAGCCAAGGGCGGCAACATCAACGCCGCGGGCCCCGTCGTCGCCGGCGGCATGCTGTTCGTTCCGTCGGGTTACTCCGATCTGGGCGGCGGCGTGCGAGGGAACGTGCTGCTCGCATTTGGAGTCGAGTGAGCTGAACGCTTCACTTCATCGCACCTCGAGAAGTGCCGCCCTCTTCGCGCGGCACGTGAAGTGTTCGTCCATAGCTCGAATGGCCGCGAAACCCACGAACACACGAAACGAAAACGTCATCCTCTTTTTCGTGAGTTTCGTGAGTTTCGTGAGTTTCGTGCGTTCGTGAGTTCCGTATCCGCGCGAGATTCAGGCCCGGGCTGCGGGCTGCCGCGTGCCGATCACGTCCTTCAATGACGCGGCAAAGGCGTCGATCTCCGACGCCGTGTTGTAGTGCACCAGCGACGCGCGCACGACGCCTCCTGGCAGCAGCCCCATTCGGGCCATCAGTCGCGGTGAATACATGTGGCCGCTCCGCACGCCCACGTCGCGTGCGGCCAGGCCGTCGGCAATGTCCCCTGCGGCGTGGCCCGCGACGGTGAAGCACAGCGTCGGGACGCGTTGGTGCAGACGGTCGCGATCCGTGACGCCGTGGACGGTCACGCCGGGAATGCTCGCCACCTCATCGAGCAATTTCGCCGACAGCGTTCGCTCGTATTCAGCGATCCGGCCCATCGCTGTCCGGATCATTTCGCTTCGCGATGCCGACTGAAGGTTGGCGGCTGCTCCGTCCGTGAAGCCGCGCGCGAGATCCTCGAGGTATTCGATCGCGGCGTGCATGCCCGCGACGTTCTCATATACGTACGTGCCGGCCTCGAGTTTGTCCGGCATGACGTCTGGAATGAAATCCTCGCGAAATGTTGGCAGCCGCCCGATTGCCTCGCGGCGGCACCAGGCGAAACCCATGTGCGGTGCGAACACCTTGTATCCGGAACAGACAAGGTAGTCGCAGTCGAGCGCCTGCACGTCGACTGGACCGTGCGGCGCGTAGTGCACTCCATCCAGGAACACCTCGGCGCCCGCGGCATGCGCTCGCCTGGCGACACCTGCGGCGTCGACGATGGTACCGGTGGCGTTCGAGGCGATGGTGCAGGCGACGAGCCTCGTGCGTGAGGTCAGCAGCGAATCGAGGTCCTCGGGATGCAGCCGCGCGCCGTCGCCGCCCACGCGGGCGTGCCACCAGACGATCTTCGCGCCGGCGCGCTCCAGCGCGAGCCAGGTCGCCACATTCGCCTCGTGATCGAGATCGCTGACGATGATCTCGGGCCGCGAGTCGAGCGTCTGCCCGACTGCGAGGCTGATTGCCCGGATGAATGACGTCGCGTTGAGACCGAAAGCGATTTCGTTGGCGCTGCGCGCGTTGACGAAGGCGGCAACACTTTCCCGCGCGCGCGCGATCGAGGCGTCGACTTCTCGAGAGTGCCGGTACGGTCCGCCGCGCTGCACGTTGCGCGCGACCAGGTGGTCGGTCACGGCGTCGAGCACGGTCTGTGGAATCTGTGCGCCCGCGGCGTTGTCGAAGAACAGGAAACGGCCGGCTCGCTCGATCGCCGGGAACCGCCGGCGCACATCATCAATGGGAAACGTGTCAGGCATGAGCATCACCGCGCGTGCGTTGGTAGATGAAGGACATCAGAGCGAGGAACGGGAGATACGAGACGACGCTGTACCGCAGCCCATCGACGAAGAAGGTGGTGGCGGCTATTGCGGCCAGCGAGAAGAGGCCGAACCATGCGGCCACCCGATGGGCGGGCATCCGGACAGGAAGGCGCGCCAGCTGCTCGGGCGTCAACGCGGCCCGGAATCGCAGGTACGTGACGAGGATCACCATCCAGATGAACAGCATGCCGGCGACCGCAGTACCGTACAGAGCAAGGAACGCGTTGGCGGGCGCGAAAATGGCGAGGAGGATCGCCGCGCCGACGCCGGCGCTCGCCGTCGCGACGGCGCGCAGCGGTACCCCGGTGCCGCTCACCACCGCCAGCGACGCCGGCGTGTAACCCGACCGCGCAAGCGAGAGGAGCATTCGCGCCGTCATGTACAGGTTGGCGTTCGCGCTCGAGATCGCCGCCGAGATCACGACCAGGTTCATCGCACCGGCCGCAGACGGGATACCGATCGCCGTGAACGCGCGGACGAACGGGCTGCCCGTGATGCCGGTGTTGCTCTCGGCCAGCTGGCGCCACGGGCTCATCATCAGCATCACCGACATGGCGAGCACGTAGAAGAGGATGAGCCGCAGCACCATCATCCGCATCGCCCGCGGAATGGACGTCTCGGGATGTTCGGCTTCGCCCGCGGTGACCGCGATGCCTTCGACGCCCATGTAGCTCGTGATCACGAGCGTCAGCGCCAGCCAGACGCCTCGCCATCCGTTGGGGAGGAAACCGCCGGGATCATCGTAAAGATGCCGAAAGCCGATCGCGGGCTGCGGTCCCAGGCCAGACACGATCACGAGGCCCGCGACGATGAACGCCAGGATCGCGGTGACCTTGATCACGGCGAACCAGTATTCGAGCTCGCCGAACACGCCGACGTGCGCGGTGTTGACGGCGATGAGCGCCGCCGCTATCGAGACGACCCATACCCACGGCGGCACGGATGGAAACCAGAACGCGAAGTAGATGGACACGGCGGTCACCTCGGCGCCGATCGCCAGGATCTGCACGAAGGCGTACGTCGCGCGCACCACGTAGCCGGACCACGGTGAGAGGTAGCGGTCGGCAAACACGCCGAACGAACCCGCGACCGGGTGCACGACCGCCATTTCGGCCAGCGCATAGCCCATG
>Ga0306920_100010662_pt1 | contig 12337 bp, 11 predicted proteins | sample flu12Cox44000170_FD_204666 | JGI IMG/M metagenome (GOLD analysis project Ga0306920, IMG submission 204666) | Lab enrichment of tropical soil microbial communities from Luquillo Experimental Forest, Puerto Rico - flux4day.12C.oxic.44.000.170 (v2)... | ecosystem: Environmental > Terrestrial >...
GGGCAGATCGGTCATTCGGGCGGACGGTACGGCCGCGCGCGGACGGCATGCGGTGTCCGCGAACGCCTATTCGCCGCTGGAGCGGGCCGCGCGCGCCGCCACGACGGCGCCGACGGCCAGCGTGCCTGCAAGCCCGGCGATGGCGAGTTTGCGGCCGAGGTTCGGGAAACGCCAGCGCACCAACATCCTGGCGGCCTGCCAGACCACGAACCCGAGGAGCTTGTAGCCCATGAGGGGAAGCTATCGCTAATCAGAATCGCGCAGTCGCCAGGCCATCCGCGACTGAAGCGACCAGAGCTCGATGAACCCAGGTGACGCGGCCTGGGCGAACAGCCCGCCGGACTCGGCGAAGGTGGCGAGCTGAGCGTCATATACGGCGTGCGGCGACGACCTGGTCACGGCGCGCGCGGAGCCCTTGTACAGCTTGATCCCGATCGTCCCGGTCACCTGGGCGTTGGCGGCGTCCATGTACGCGTCGAGGTCCGCCCGCAGCGGATCCCACCACAGCCCGGCATACACCAGATAGGCCCACTTCTGGTCGAGGACGGGCTTGAGTTGATTCTGGTGGATCGTGCCGACGAGTTTCTCGAGCTCGCGATGGGCCATCAGCAGGATCGCCGCGGCCGGCACCTCGTAGATGTCGCGGACCTTGAGTCCGACGATCCGGTCCTCGATGTGGTCGACGATGCCCACCCCGTGGCGGGCGCCGATCTCGCCGGCCCGCTCGAGCAGCTCGACCAGCCCCAGCCGCTCGTCGTTCAGAGCGACCGGTACGCCCCGCTCGAATTCGACGGTCACGATCTCGGGCTCGTCGGGCGCCTCCTCGGGGCGGGTGACGAGCTGGAACACGTCGTCGTCGGGCGCGTGGTCCAGGTCCTCGATCCAGCGGCCCTCGCTCGAGCGCCCCCACAGGTTGTCGTCGATCGAATACGGCGCCTGCTCAGTGCCGCCCTTGACCGGAATGCCGTGCTCGCGCGCGTAGGCAACCTCCTCCTCCCGGCCCATCCGCCAGCCCCGCACCGGCGCGATCACCTTGATCTCGGGCCCGAGCGTCGCCACGGTGGCGTCGATCCTGACCTGGTCGTTGCCCTTGCCGGTACAGCCGTGCGCGATCGTGTCGCACTTCGACTGGCGCGCGTACTGCACGGCGAGCTTGGCGATCAGCGGGCGTCCGAGCGCCGTGAACAACGGGTAGCCAAGCCCGTAGGTCCCGTTGGCCTTGATCGCGGGCACGACGTAGTCGCGCGCGAACTCCTCGCGGGCGTCCACCACGTGGCAATCGAGCGCGCCGAGCTGCAGTGCCTTGCCCCGGATCACCTCGTAGTCCTCCCCAGGCTGCCCCAGGTTCACGGTCAGTGCCACGACCTCGGCCTGGTACTGCTCCTGGATCCACTTGAGCATGACGCTGGTGTCCAGCCCGCCGCTGTAGAGAAGCAGCACGCGGTGGACGTGCGAGGGATCAGCCTCGTAGGTGGTCGTCGGGAGGTGGTGTTCGTTCATGGCGCGAATGTCTCATTCACGAGGCTTCGCTGCTCTGAGGCGGCGAACTCGGCGAACCGGGACGCGAAATCCGCTCGCGCGGCTTGTGCGTCCTCGCCCAGCCTGGCGATCAGCGCTCCGATTGCCATCAGCGCGGCCTCGGGCGAATCGGTCTGCCCGACCTCGGGCCCGAGCGCGCGGAGCAGCTCCACCTGCACCTCACGGTCCTGGTGGCGGCCGAGCACGTCCTGGAGGCCCTTGAGCGTCCTGATCATCGGTTTGACCACCTCCTCGGGATAGAGCGGCGCGCCGAACAGCTCAAGCAGGTAGCGGAGCTCTTTGCCCTTCTTGCGCAGCTCGTGGTAGTCCTCGGCCGGGGTGGACGCGTCGATCGCGCTGCCCATGCGCACCATCTGCCGGTACACCTTGCGAATGCGCTCGCCCGACACTGCCCCGATCGACCGGGCGGCGTCGGGACGGTCCGCGTCGGGCCGTCGCTCGAGCCCGTCGAGGAACGTGCGCCAATCGGAAAGGACGCGACCGGTGCGCTGCGAGCGGAGCGCGCTCACGAGACGGCGCCGGGCCCGGACGCGTCGCGCGCGCAGCACGTCGAGCAACGGGTCGAGGTCGCCGCGCATCGTCTCGGGCACGAGCGCGCGCATCGCGCCGAACTCGAGCACATGGACGTCGAGGTCGCGGGCGTCGCCGGTCTCCTGCTGCAGCCAGCGGAACTCCGCGCGGAAGTGCGCGAGCTCCGCCGGCGGAAACACGCGCTTCAGCTCGCGCTGAACCGCGCGCGAGCGCCGGACCGAGACCCTGAGGTCGTGCAGGAACTCGCTGTCGAGATCCTCGATCGTTCCTTCCAAGTTGGCCTCGACCACATCGAGCAAAGCGCGCAGGACCGTCGCGGCGGCGACGTCGGCGCGCTGCACCGGGCGCAGCGGCACCTCGACCTTGGCGGGGAACCCGCCCGGAACGCCGCCCGCGACCCTGACCGCCTCGTCCACCAGTGGCTCGTCGGCGGGCTTGAACCCGAGCTCGTGCTCGAGCGTGGCCTGCACGGTTCGCCGCTCCTTGTCGTAGCCGCGGACCGAGGTGACCCGCAGGCGAGGTCGCAGCATCGCGACCCGTCCCCCCGGCCCGGCGAGCGATGCCTCTTCGAGCGCGAGGCGCACCACCGTCTTCTGCTCGCCGTCGAGCACCGACATGCGCCGCTCGCGCGAGTGAAGTTGGACGAGCGAGAGCAGCGCGCGAATGTCGGTGAGCTCCAGCAGCGACTCATGGAGCGGGCCCGGCTCGAGCTCGGTCGCGAACAGCGGGATGCGCGGCGGCGGCGTCACCAGCGACGCTCGCACGAGCCCGGTGTCCCGCTCCGTGAGCGACAGCATGCCGTCCTCGTGGACCAGCGATAGCCCCGCGTGGTAAAGCAGCCCGTCGAACGTGTCGTAGTAGTTGCGCAGGTGCTCGCCCTGGGCGCCGTCGACGATCGACAGTGCGCCCGCGACTGCGTCGCCCGCGCCTCGCACGGTCATCTGGTCGGGCAGCAGGAGGTCGGATGCGGTCATGGCGCCAGTGCCCCCAGCCGGTCGACCGCGTCGTCGACTTCCTCGTAGGAGACGATCAGCGGCGGCTCCAGGCGGATCGTGGCCGGTCCGGTGGCGTTGACCACAAGCCGCTGCTCGAGCAGAGCGCGCCGCGCAAGTTCGGACGCGTCGATCCCCTCAGCGACATCCATGGCCTGCATGAGGCCGCGGCCGCGCACCTCCACCACGTAGGGGAGCGCCGCGAGCCCCAGCGCCAGGCGGTCGCCGGCTTTGCGCACGCGCTCGAGCAGCTCGGGATCCGAGCAGATCTCGAGCGACGCGAGAGCGGCCGCGGCGATCACCGGACCGCCGCCGAACGTCGAGCCGTGGTCGCCCGGCTTGAAGGCATCAGCGAGCCGCGCCCCGGTGACGAGCGCGCCGATCGGGAGTCCTCCGCCGAGCGCCTTGGCACTGGTCAGGGCGTCAGGAACGACCCCGGGCCCCTCGTAGCCCCATAACGTGCCGGTCCGCCCCATCCCCGTCTGGATTTCGTCGAATACGAGCGCGGCGCCGGCGCGGTCGCACGCCTCGCGGGCGGCCTGGAGAAGCTCGTCGGATAGGACATGGATCCCCGTCTCCCCCTGAATCGGCTCGAGCAGCACCGCGGCGGTGTCCTCGTCCACTGCGGCCGAGAGCGCGTCGGGGTCCTTGGGCACGACGACGAACCCGGGCACAAGCGGCGCGAACGGCGCCTGCTTGGACTCCTGGGGTGTCGCCGACAGCGCACCATAGGTGCGCCCGTGAAACGCCCCTTGAACCACGACAACCTTGCCGTGGGGCCGGGCGCGACGCACCAGTTTGATCGCGGCCTCGTTCGCCTCCGCGCCCGAGTTGCAGAGGAACACCTTGCCGCCCAGCGAGCTCTCGGCGAGGCGCGCCGAAAGCTTCATTGCCGGCTCGGTGTAGTACAGGTTGCTCACGTGGCTGAGCTGCCCGGCCTGGTGACGAATCGCCCTGACGACCCGCGGATGGCAGTGGCCCACGTTCAGCACCGATATACCTGCCAGGAAGTCAAGGTACTCATTGCCGTCCGCGTCCCACAGGCGGCAGCCCTCGCCGCGGACAAACTCGACCGGGTTGCGGACGTATGTGCTGATGGCGTGGTCCGCCTCGAGCCGCTGGAGTTCGCTCAAGCTCATCACGCCGGACCGATCTTGGTCCCCTGGCCCGCGTCGGTAAACAACTCGAGCAACAACGAATGCGGCACCCGCCCGTCCACGATGTGAGCGTATGACACCCCGCCGTGAATTGCGTCCACGCATGCCTGGAGCTTCGGGCGCATGCCGCCGGCGATTTCCGGCAGCGATGCCTGCACGGTGTCGACATCGGCCTGGGACACGACGCTCGACGGGTCGGCCGGGTCGCGCATCCAGCCAGGGACGTCGGTGAGGAACATCAGCTTGTAGGCCTCCAGCGCGCCAGCCACCGCGCCTGCCGCCTCGTCGGCGTTGATGTTGTACGAGTTGCCCTCGGCATCGGCCCCCACGCTGGCCACCACCGGGATGTAGTCCTGCGCGACGTGGTTGAGCACGTCGACGTCAACGCGTTCGATCCCGCCCACGAAGCCGATGTCCTGTCCGCTCGGCGCCACCTTGCGCGCGGCGCGGAACAGCAGTCCGTCGTCGCCGCAAAGTCCGACGGCCGGCTGTCCGTGGCGGTTGATCAGCAGCACGATGTCCTTGTTGACCTTGCCGACCAGCACCATCTTCGCCACCTCGACCGTCTGCGGGTCGGATACCCGGAGCCCGTCGACGAACTGCACCGGGAGGTCCAGCCGCTGCATGTAGCTTGTGATCTCCGGCCCGCCACCGTGCACGATCACCGGGTTCATCCCGACGTACTTGAGCAGCACAACGTCGCGCGCGAAGTCCTCTTTGAGCGTCGTGTCGATCATGGCCGCGCCCCCGTACTTGATCACCACGGTCTTGCCGTGAAACTCCCGGATGTAGGGGAGCGCCTCGAGCAGCGTCGCGACATCGCGCACGCTGCGCTGATCCTGGATCGGCAGCGGGCTAGGTGGTGTACTCGGCATTGAGCGTCACGTATTCATGACCACAGATTGCGACTTGGGTCATGTCGTGTACTCCGCGTTGAGCGTTACGTATTCATGACCCAAGTCGGAGAAGAATCGCTCGGTCTCCGCGCCCTCTCCTGGCAAACCGATCTCGTATTCGATCTCCTCGCCCTGGACCGCGTCGGCGAGCGCATGCGCGTCGTGCGGCATGTACTGGCCGCCGCGGCACACCTGCACTCCCTCGATCGTGACATCGACCGGAAGCGGTGCGGTGCCGGGCACGGCCGCGCCCACCGCCTGGATGATCCGGCCCCAGTTCGCGTCCCCTCCGTACAGCGCCGTCTTGACCAAGGGGGAGTCGGCCACCGCGCGCGCGACATTATGTACAGCGCGGGCGTCGCCGCCCCTCACCACCACACGCCCGACCCGGCGCGCCCCCTCGCCGTCGCGCACGATGTCCAGCGCGAGCTGGCGAAGCACCGCGTCGAGCGCCTCACCGAACAGCAGCTCGTCCTCGCTCTCCGGCTTGATCGGCACCCCAGATTCGCCGCTGCATTGAAGGATCACCGTGTCGCTGGTGGAAAGCTGGCCGTCCACGCTGACCCGCTCAAACGAGCGCTTGATAGTCACGCTCAGGAGCAGGTCGGCGGTCTCGGGTAACAGCGCGGCGTCGGTCTGCACGAAGCACAGCAGGGTGGCGAAGTCCGGCGAGATCATCCCGGCACCCTTGGCCTGGGCGGTGAGCCGCACCGTCCTGCCCCCCCGCAGCTCCACGTCGAGGCAGGTGTGCTTGGCGAACGCATCGGTCGTCTTGATGGCATGCGCGAAGTCGACGTCGCCGTCCTGGCGCAGCGCGCGCGCCGCGCCGGCGATCCCGCGCATGACGGCGTCGATCGGCAGCGGGACGCCGATCACTCCGGTCGAAGCGACAGCAACGGCGCCGGCCGATCCCACGCCGCAGGCGATCGCTGCCGCGCCTTGCATCTTGGCCGCGTTCTCCCAGCCCGGACGACCGGTGGCGGCGTTGGCGTTGCCCGAGTTGACCACGACGGCCCGAATCCCCTCGAGCGTGCAACGCTCGCGACAGAGCAGGACGGGTGCCGACTGAGTGCCCGAGCGCGTGAACTTCGCGGCGCTCGTCGTCTGCGGAGCATCCGAAACGAGCAGCCCGAGATCCGGGTCGCCGCTCGGCTTGATCCCGCAGGCGGCCCCCGCGGCCCGGAATCCGCGCGGCAGGCCGGCGTCGGGCTCGCTCACGTGACTCGGCGCGTCGATCCAGCGCGAGCGAAAGAAGGACTGAAGCGCGGTCACCCGACCACCTCTCGCGCGGTGGCGCGGACCGGGCCGATGCCCTCCTCCTCGGCCAGTCCAAACATCAAGTTGAGGTTCTGGACGGCCTGCGAAGCGGCGCCTTTCCAAAGGTTGTCAATCGACCCGAACACGATCACCCGTCCTGTGCGGGCGTCGCGGTGAACCGAGATACGGCAGATGTTCGTCTCGCGGACGTCGCGCATGCCGGGGGGTTTCGAGGTCAGCTCGACGAACGGCTCTCCCGCATAGGCCTCCGCGTACAGCGCTTCGAGGTCGTAGTGCTCGTCGAGCGCGCCGGACGGAGTCACGTAGCACGACACGAGTTCGCCCTGGTCGAGCGGCACGAGGTGCGGGACGAATGTGACCCGCACGTCGGCCCCCAGCGCCCCCAGCTCCTGCTCGATCTCGGGAATGTGACGGTGACCGCGGACGCCGTAGGCGTTGACGTTCTCGTCGGCGGTGACGAAGTGTGTCTTCTCGCTCGGCGTGCGCCCGGCACCCGAGACGCCCGACTTGGCGTCGATAATCACGTCCTCGATGAACCCCGCCTCGGCCAGCGGCGCAAGGGCCAGCAGCGTGGCCGTCGGATAGCAACCCGGGTTGGCCACCAGGTCGGCGCCGCGGATTCGCTCGCGATAGCGCTCGGGCAGTCCGTACACGGCCTCGGGCAGCAATTCGGGCGCCTCGTGCACGCGATACCACTGCCCGTACACATCGGCGTCGCGGAGGCGGAAGTCCGCGCTCAGGTCGACCACCCGGACGCCGCGGGCGCGCAGCTCGGCCACCAGCGGGGCGGCCGCGCCGTGTGGATAGGCAACGACCGCGGCGTCCACCTCGGCGTGACGGTCGAGGTCGAGCTCCTCGAGCCCGAGCGGCACGCGGTGGTGCGGGTACAGATCATCCAGGCGCCGGCCGGGGTCGCTTCGCGCAGTCAGGCATCTGAGCTCGAACGACGGGTGGCGGTGGAGCAGCCGCGCGGTGAGCGCGCCCGTGTAACCGGCGGCGCCGAACACGGACACGCTAGGCGGCACGGATCCTCCCGCCCAGCACCCGCTCCACGGCCGCGGCGATGAGCGCCCGGCGCTCGGCCACCTCCTCGTCGGTGAGGGTTCGGTCGGCGGCGCGATAGGTCAGGCGCAACGCGAGCGATTTACTCCCCTCTCCGAGCTTGTCGGGATCGCGATAGACGTCGAACACCTCGACGCCGGCCAGTAGCGGACGGCCCGCACCCCGGACCGCGTCGACAAGCTCCTCGGCGGTCACGTGCTCGGGGAGGATCACCGCGAGATCCTCGCGTACGTCCGGGAAGCTGCTCACCTGGCGGTAGAGCGCCGTCGTCGGAATCGGCACCGCATCCAGATCGAGCTCGAAGGCGGCCACCGTGTCGGTCAGGTCCCAGTCCGCGCTCACCAGCGGGTGGATCTCGCCGACCCAACCGGCGGGCTCGCCGTCGGCCAGGATCCGAGCCGCGCGGCCGGGGTGCAGGAACGGCTCGGCTGACCGGACGACCGTCCACGGCACCTGCAGCGCGTCGAGCAGACCGGCCAGGACGCCCTTGGCGGCGAAGAAGTCGACCGTGCGCGGCTGGGATTCGCGCCAGCTCGCCGGCTGCGCCGCGCCGATGAGAACCGCGCCGACGTGATAGGGCTCGCGCGGGAGCTGCCCATCTCCGCGGGGCAGGTAGACGGCGCCGGACTCGAACAGGCGCAGCGTGCTCGCGCCACGCGACCGGTTGTGACGCGCGACGTCGAGCAGCGACCCGATCAGGGTCGTGCGCAGCCGCGACAGGTCGGTCGAGATCGGGTTCTCAAGCTCGAGCGCGCCGCGCAGAGGATGGTCCGAGTCGAGGCGCAGACGATCCGGCAGCTCGGGGCCGGCAAAGCTCCAGCCGACGATCTCGTGCAAGCCCTGGGCCGTGAGCGCATCCGCCGCGCGGCGGCGCAGGCGCTGACGCGGGGTGAGGCGCCCCGACGCGCCGTGACGGGAGGGCAGCGTGGCGGGTAGCTTCTCGAGCCCGTAGAGCCGGGCGACCTCCTCGATCAGGTCCACCTCGCGCGTGACGTCTCCGCGGCGGAACGCCGGCACCGTCACCTCGAGACCGTCGTGGGCCCACGCGGTCTTGAACTCGAGCGCCTCCAGGATCTCGGCGCTGCGAGCGCTCGGGACGTCGACCCCGAGCAACCCATTCAGTCGGGCCGCGCGCAGCGCGATCGTCTTGAGAGGTGGGCCGCCGCCGCCGATGTCGATGGTCCCGGGCGCGAGCCGGGCGCCGGTCAGCTCGAGCATCAGCTGCGTGGCAACGGCCTGGGCCTCGATGGCCTGCTCGGGCTGAAGCTGCTTTTCGAACCGGCCCGACGCCTCGCTGCGCAGCCCGAGCTTGAGCGAGGTGCGATGGATGTTCGCCCCGTCCCAGTTGGCCACCTCCATCAACACGCGCGTCGTTCCGTCATGCACCTCGCTGCGCGCGCCCCCCATGATCCCGGCGATCGACGTCGGGCCGTCGGCGTCCTCGATCAGGACCATGTCGTGGTCGAGGGTGCGGACCTGCCCGTCCAGGGTCTCGATCTGCTCGCCGTCGCGGGCGCGGCGGACGGTGAGGGCCGATCCGGCCACGCGGTCGAGGTCGAACGCGTGCAGTGGCTGCCCGGTGAGCAGCATCACGTAGTTCGTGATGTCGACGACGTTCGAGATCGGACGCTGACCGGCGGCCATTAGGCGCGCCTTCAGCCAAGCGGGGCTCGGTCCGATGTTCACGTCCTCGAACACGCGCGCGGTGAAGCGCGGGCACAGATCGGGGCACTCGACGGTGACTGCGGCCGGCCGAACATTGCCACGGCTGCCGGGATCGTCACGCCACGGCGGCGGCTGGAGCGGAGCGCCGGTCGCCGCATGGGCCTCGCGGGCCACGCCGTAGACGCCGAGGCAGTCGGGGCGGTTCGAGGTGATCTCGAGCTCGAGCACGTCGGTGGCGATCGGCAGGACCTGTTCGAGCGGAGTGCCGGGCAGGAGGCCGTCGGCGTCGAGCACCATGATCCCGGCGTGCTCGGTGCCGATCGCGACCTCGTCCTCGGCCAGGATCATTCCGTTGGACTCGATTCCCCGCAGCTTGGCCTTGCCCAGCTTCGATCCGTCCGGCATCACCGCGCCCGGTTTGGCCACCGCCACGGTCTGCCCGGCGGCGACGTTGGGTGCGCCGCACACGATCTGCGACGGAGTCGCGTCGCCGATGTCCACGACGCAAACGGTGAGGCGATCCGCGTCCGGATGCTGTTCGGCCTCGAGCACGCGACCGACCACGAAGTTCTCGAGGGCGTCCACGCCGTGGCGCAGGATCGCCTCGACCTTGGTCCCGGTCATCGTCAGCCGGTCGGCGATCGCGTGCGTGTCGAGCGGCGGGTCGACGTACTCGCGCAGCCACTGCAGCGGGACCCGCATCAGCCGAACTGCTCCAGGAGTCGCACGTCGTTGTCGTAGAACATCCGTAGGTCCGGGACGCCGTGCTTCAGCATGGCGATTCGCTCGATCCCCATTCCGAACGCGAAGCCCTGGACGCGCTCGGGGTCGTAACCGTGCTCGCGCACGGATTCGAACACGTTCGGGTCGACCATCCCGGCGCCCAGGATCTCGATCCAGCCCTCGCCCTTGCAGATCGCGCAGCGTAGCCCGTCAGCGGTTAGCCCGCCGGTGCAGTTGAAGCACGACACATCGACCTCGACACTCGGCTCGGTGAACGGGAAGAAGTGCGGCCGCATGCGAACCTCGCGCTCCTCGCCGAAGATCGCGCGGGCGAAGGCGAGCAGCGTCCCCTGCAGGTCACCCAGCGTGATGTCGGTGTCCACCGCGAGCCCTTCCAGCTGATGGAACTGCGGCGTGTGCGTGGCGTCGTTATCGGGGCGGTACGTGCGGCCGGGCATCACGACGTAGAGCGGGGGCGGATGGGCCTCCATCGCGCGTATCTGGACCGGCGAGGTGTGCACCCTCAGCAACAGGGCGTTCGGGTCGAAGATGTCCGGCGTCGGCTGCACGTAGAACGTGTCCGACAGCAGCCTCGAGGGATGCGTCGAGTCGAAGTTGAGCGCGTCGAAGTTGTAGTAGACGGTCTCCACCTCGGGACCCTCGGCGACGTTGAAGCCGAGCCCGATGAACACGTCCTCTAGCTCGCGCTGCGTCTGGGTGATCAGGTGCAGCCGTCCGATCTGGGCCGGCGGGTCGCCGGGCAGGGTGACATCGACGCGGTCGCGCTCGAGGCGCTGGTCGAGCTCGACGGCCGCGAGCTGCCGCGTGCGTTGCTCGATGGCTTGCTCGAGCGCCTTGCGGGCCTCGTTGGCCGCCTTGCCGGTGGCGGCGCGCTCCTCTGGCGGGAGCTCGGCCACGTTGCGCAGCAGGTTGGGCAGCTCGGCCTTGCGTCCCAGGTACTGGATGCGGACGTTCTCGAGCGCCTCGGTGTCGCCGGCCGCGGCGATCGCCTGTTCGGCCTCCGTTCGGATGTCCGCGATGCGTTCGGTCATTCGGGCGCCATCCTACGGCTCAGCTCGTACAGGGCAATCGTGGCGGCCATCGCCGCGTTCAGGGAATCGGTGGCGATTCGGATGTGCGCGACATGATCGGCGCTCGCGACGATCTCGTCGGGCAGGCCGTCACGTTCTGCGCCGATCATGAGGGTCGTCTCAGTCGGAACTTTGGCGCCGGACATGGCATATACGGGAGTGGATCGCCAAAGTTCGTCGCCGGCGCCCGGGACCAGAGCGATCTTGGTGCCCGGGAGATCGGCCACCTCGGCGCGGGAGAGCGGCACCGCGAACACCGCGCCCATCGACGCCCGCACCGCCTTGGGGCTGTACGGATCGGCCGTGCCGGGGCCGAGCGCCACGCACGACGCACCGAACGCCTGCGCGCTTCGCAGCACGGTCCCGACGTTCCCCGGGTCGTGTAGGCCGTGCAGGTACGCGCACAACGGCCCGACCGGAGCCGGCGCCCAACGCTCCTCGTACACCGCCAGCGTGCGTGTGCCCGACCCGAGACCCGACGCGGACGCGAGCAGGTCCGCGTCGACCTCCACCCCGGGCAAACCGCTTCCGATCGCCGCATATCGCTCGATGGCGACCCACCCCTGGGCATCGGCAGCTGACAACAAATCCTCACCCTCAGCCACGAACAACCCTGACCGATCGCGCCAGCGGCGACGCTGGCGGAGCTTGCGGATCTCTTTGAGCTTGGCGTTGTGGGGACTTGTGATCATCAAAAAAGGCGCCCTCCTAGTGGAGCGGCGCCCGGGTGGCGGTGCTGGTTTGGTCGGCGTGTGGTCAGCCGGCCGCCAGCGCCTCGCGGGCGCGGTCGGCAAACCGTCGGAAGGTGTCGGCGTCGCGCACGGCGATGTCGGCCAGGATCTTGCGGTCGAGCTCGACGCCGGCAAGCTGGAGGCCGTGCATGAACTGTGAGTAAGACATGTTGTTCTGGCGCGCCGCGGCGTTGATCCGGGTGATCCACAGTCGCCGGAAGTCGCGCTTGCGGTTGCGCCGGTCGCGGTAGCGGTACTGGTCGGCCTTGAGCAGCGCCTCCTTGGCCACGCGGTAGTGCCGGCTGGCGTCGCCCCGGAAGCCCTTCGTCAGCGCGAGCGTCGAGCGGCGCTTCTTGCGCGCGTGTACCGAACGCTTGACCCGCGTCATCCGCGCTGCCTCCGCTTGGCGCCAAGCAGCGTCTTGACCCGCGGTATGTCGTGGTCACTGATCCACGAGGGCTTCGCCTGGCGGCGCTTGCGCTTGGGCGACTTCTTCTCGAGGATGTGGGTCGAGAAGGAGCGGCGGCCGCGCACCTTGCCGTTTGCGGTCAGCTTGAAGCGCTTCTTGGCGCCCGAATGGGTCTTCATTTTCGGCATGGGACTGCCGCTAGTAAAGCAGACCTCGGGAGGGTCGCTCCATGCCTGCCTAATTGTCGAACGGCGCGGTTTGTT
>Ga0306920_100010663_pt1 | contig 12336 bp, 11 predicted proteins | sample flu12Cox44000170_FD_204666 | JGI IMG/M metagenome (GOLD analysis project Ga0306920, IMG submission 204666) | Lab enrichment of tropical soil microbial communities from Luquillo Experimental Forest, Puerto Rico - flux4day.12C.oxic.44.000.170 (v2)... | ecosystem: Environmental > Terrestrial >...
CGCCTTGCTGACAAAGCGATCGAACCGCAAGTGATCGTCGTTATTACGAAGAGCGTCACCAACGCCGCCACGGTATCGGGTGAAGTCGTCAACGGCGCCAGGGTGGCGCTATCACTCAACGGTGATCGTCTCCTCGATCTGATTGCCCTCGCCGGCGGGGCGAAATCTCCAGTTTACGAAACTTTTGTTAGGCTTACGCGCGATGGCGTTACCGTGACGATCCCGATGGAGGTGCTCGTTTCGGACCCCTTGGAGAACATCTATGCTTGGCCCGGGGACGTACTGACTTTGGTTCGCATACCGCAAACCTTTTCTGTGTTCGGGGCGACAGGCCAGAACACCCAGGTGAGCTTCAACGCCGAGAAGGTCACCTTGGCCGAGGCGCTGGCCAAAGCCGGAGGACTGCAGGATTTGCGCGCAGATCCCGCAGGAGTGTTCCTTTTTCGATTCGAGCCGCCGGATGTCGTCGGCGCTCTGAAGGCGCCGGCTTTAGCAACCGGGCCTGGCGGCAGCTCACCCATCGTCTACCGGCTCGACCTCAGCGACGCGAACTCTTATTTTTTTGCCCAACGTTTTCCCGTAGAGGACAAGGATATTATTTATGTTGCCAACGCGAGACTGAATGAGCTGCAAAAGTTCTTCACTCTGTTGAACACGATCACCGGCCCGGTGATCACCGGAATTGTTGTAAAAGGCTCGGTAAACTCGTCGCCATGACGCGGGATCGCCGAGATCGGAGTCTCTATTTGAGAGAATAAATCATGCCGGCAAGCCTGAAACTTTCTGGCGACGATTTGATCGTCGTGACAGGAGGCGCCGGGTTCATCGGGTCTAACATCGCGCTCCACCTAGCAGAGGCCGGAGAACGTGTCGTTGTCTGCGATCGCTTCCGGTCCGGCGAAAAATGGCGCAATGTCGCTGCGGCTTGGCTATATGACATTATTCGTCCAAACGACTTGCCCGCGTGGCTGGCTCGCCACCGCGACAAAGTGAACGCGATCGTGCATATGGCGGCGATCTCGTCGACGATGGAGAAAGATGTCGACAAATTCGTAGAATCCAATATTCGCCTCACTTTGGATCTGTGGGACTGGTGCGCCGCGCACGCGGTAAGGCTGATTTACGCCTCATCTGCTGCCACATACGGCGACGGCAAAGCCGGCTTCAGCGATGACCAGAGACGTGCTGCACTTGCGACATTGCGCCCTCTCAATGCTTATGGCTGGAGTAAGCACGTGGTGGACCGTCGCGTGGTCGACGACGTGGCTAGCGGTCGTGCAACGCCGCGGCAATGGGCTGGGCTTAAGTTTTTTAATGTCTACGGTCCCAACGAGACCCATAAGGGCGCCATGCAGTCCCTCGTCAGCAAAATTTTTCCGGCCGTCAAAGCGAGCGAGGCGGTGGCTCTGTTCAAATCGCACGATCCGAGATACCCCGACGGCGGTCAGCTGCGCGATTTCATCTATGTCAAAGATTGTGTTGCGGTCGTCAGCTGGCTCCTGAGGCATCCTGAGACGAGCGGATTGTTCAATGTCGGAACCGGCACCCCGCGGTCGTTTCTCGATCTCGTTCGCGCGGTCGGCGCGGTAGTCGGGTGCGCGCCGAATATCCAATTTATCGACACCCCGGATGATCTGCGAGCGCAATATCAATATTTTACCTGCGCAGACGTCACGAAGTTGCGGCGCGCCGGCTTCCACCGTCCGTTCTATTCCCTCGAGGATGGCGTGCGCGATTATCTTGAGCAGTTATCCTAAATATCGCGACGGAGGGTATCATCAGCAGTCGAGAGGTTGACGAGGTGATGGGCGAATTCGTACGCTAGGATCATCTTGGCGAAGGAGACAAATAGTGGCCGAAATTCCTCGACTGAACGGCGTGATCCGCGCCTTGGAGCAGGGCCAGCCCACCTTCGTAACATTCGCGCCGGCGGAGATCGGGGCAGCTCAGGCGATTAATGCCGCACCCTATGACGGTGTGGTCTTTGAGATGGAGCACCGGCCCTACGATATCCGTGCGTTGCGGGACTGTTTGCAATTCATGTTGGATCGCCGGCAGATACTGCGCGCCGGCAGCCTAGCGCCGGCAGTGACCCCTTTTGTGAGGATCCCGCCAAACGGCGGAGAGATTAGCCAATGGGTCGCCAAGCAGGTACTCGATCAAGGTGTTTACGGAATTGTGTGGCCGCATGTGAGCACCGTCGAAGAAGCACGCAACGCGGTTACCGCATGCCGATACCCGCGCCCGCGCTCAGCCGCCTATTTCGACCCGCCGGGTCAGCGCGGCGATGCGCCGGCCGCGGCGGCACGCTATTGGGGGCTGACTCAGCAGGACTATTACACGCGCGCTGATGTTTGGCCGCTCAACCCACAAGGCGAGATTTTGGTAGCGGTCATGTGCGAGGAGGTGCGGGCGATCAAAAACTTGCCGCACATGCTCGAACAGGTGCCTGGTATCGGCGTGGTGATAATCGGTGAGGGAGATCTATCGCAGGATCTGGGCTATCCCCGGCAATATGATCATCCGACGGTGGCCGCTGCCATCGACGAGATATTGTCGATCTGCAAGCAACACAATGTCGCGTGTGGTCACCCGCATGTCGACAGCAAGAATGTCGAGGCATTGCTAGAGAAAGGATTCCGCTACCTAATGCCCGGGCCCACCTATTCCTTCCCGGCGCTGGAAATCGGGCGCAAGGCCGCCGGCCGCACGTGACGCTCGGGAAATCGGTCGAATACCTTAGCAGCATCAGCGGCGCATAAACTCGGGACTGCCGAGGATCAGAGCGGCACGCAGCCCCGGCGGAGCCTCAGCGACCGCCTCGCGTGTCGCAGTACTCATGGTCGAGTCGAAGATTTGCTCCAGACGCGCGGCCTCAGTCGGGTTCGCTGCGCGCGCTTGCAACGGGTCCGAATAACGATCGAGCACAGCACTGGTTGCCAGGCCACCTGTCGGCATGCTGCTTCGGGCGAGCGCCGTCGCAAAGTTGATCCTACGGGCGGTCGCATCCGGGCTCAGCCAAGCGCTCTCCGTGTTCTTGTAGCCGTCTGGGGTCAGACAGCCAAACAACGGCATGCCGAGTTCCCGCATCATAACCAATAGCGGGCGGATGTTGTCCACCGGGGCGCCAGCCGCGCGCACTGCCGAGATCACGAAGTGATAAGGCGTCTTGTACTTTTGACGATAGCTGTCCCAGAAATCTCGACTAGCGAAAAGTGAGCGCAACATTTCTCGGATATTGCCATCGGTCGCTAAAAACCGCTCGGCGAGCTGCTCGACGAGCGGCCTTGGTGGTTCGTCAGTGACAAAATATTGTGCCAGCTCAAAGGCGATATGATGGGCGGTTGCCGGGCTCTTCGCGAGAATGTCCAGTGCTTCCTCCCCTTCGGCCTTCCCTCGCGATTGCAGCGTATGCCCGAGAAAGACCTTGGAGCTGAAGTCGTGACGGGCACCCTCGAATACGGCAGCATGGTCAGGAAATTCGCGGGCGTCGGGCCGATTGATGCTCCATCCCGTCAAAATGCGCGCCAAAGTGTTCACGTCCTCCTGGGTATAGCCGCCATCGACGCCGAGCGTGTGCAGCTCCATCACCTCGCGCGCAAAGTTCTCGTTGAGTCCCTTTCGGTTACCCCGCGCAGCTGGGCTGCCGGGGGCTGTGTTCAGTGTATTATCGAGATAGACGAGCATCGCCGGATGCTTTGTCACGGCAAAAAGCAGATCACGAAATCGGCCCAGCGCGAAGGGACGGATCACCCGCTCCTCGTAGTCGCCGATCCACAGATGATCCAAATCCTTTCCGGCATAGACGTTGAAATGGTTGAACCAGAAGTCGACCATGACCTCCTGCAGCTGTCGTCCACTTAACAGGGCCCTCAGGATGCGCGCCTCCTCGGCCTGGTAGACGATTGTGCGCGCGCGCTCGCGTCGCACTTTCTCCAGCTCCGGAGGGAGCTTAAACCCACGGATGGTGGGCAACGGCCCATAGAGCTCCCGTAGCTGAGCCGCATTGTAGCGGAGAGTATCCAGCGCAGCGATGCGCCACTGCAATTCGAACGGTTCCGGGATCGATTCGGGATTGAGTTGCTCGGCGATGTAACGATCCACCCCAATAGACCTAACGAGGTGGAAATCTTGAAGCGTCGGACCGAAGGCGAGCCGGTTCAAGACATGAATGATCTGGCCATCGGACAACGGTTCGGCACGGGTAACCTGCAGCACGGGCCAAAAGATCGCCAGGCAGACGGTTGCGAGGATTCCGGAATACCGCGCAGGCATCAGAGATGGTTACCCCTTTTGAGGAGGATAAGAAAAGTGCCCTCCTGCGCGCAAGTGTCCTGGATGTGAGCTGAAAATCCTTTGGCCTTCGCCAAAGCTGTCGTACTTGTCTGCTTTTAAGGTGCAGCATGAAGATTCGCCTGATCTCCGGTATCAGAGCACTGGCGCCGCGTTACGACGGGCTCATTCTCGATCTCTGGGGGGTCGTCCATGACGGGGTCGCGCCGCTCCCGGGCGCCCTCGATTGTCTTCGCGGCTTGATCGGAGCAGGCAAGCGCATCGTGCTGCTGTCCAATGCGCCACGACGATCCAGAGATGTCGTCGAGCGCATTAATCGGATCGGCGTGCCCGGCGATTTGTATCATGAGGTCATGTCTTCAGGTGAGGAGGCATGGCGCTATCTCAAACGGCGTAATGATCCATTCTACGCGACACTCGGTCGCCGGTGCCTGCATATCGGCTCGGAGCGCGATACCGGGATTCGTGAGGGGCTCGGGCTTGAGTTTGTCGAAACCCCCGAAGAAGCGGAGTTTATCCTGAACACCGGACCCGCAGGCTGGAATGACCGGATAGAAGATTATGCACCGCTGCTTGGGCGAGCGCTGGCGCGCGGCCCGCCGATGGTTTGCGCAAATCCCGATCTTGTGGTCATGCACGGCGGCCATCTCGCTCTCTGTGCGGGCGCATTGGCGCAGTGGTACGAGCAGAGGGGGGGACGCGTGCGCTGGCATGGCAAGCCGTTTCGTTCGGTCTATGACACTTGCCTCGATCTGCTCGGTATCGACGACCGCAACCGAATCCTCGCTGTTGGCGACAGTCTACGCACCGACATCGCGGGTGCGGCTGGGGCCGGCATAGACAGCGTGCTGATTGTCGGGGGCATCCATGCCGATGAGTTTGGTGCTATTGGCGGCCAACCACCGAATCTCGACCGAATCGACGACGCGTTACGCGAGGGTTCCTATAGCCCAGTCGGCGTTGCGCTTACCTTTTGCTGGTAGCGATCGAGGGCGTCAGAGACTGCCTACGCGGAGGATCGCCTCCCGCAACCCGGTGTCGTATCCAACCCCTAGAGGGGTCAAGACCGCGCGGCCTGAAACGTGACGAACCAACCCTTTGCGCTCGAGCACAGTCCACACGGCGGGATTCCACAACCCCGTGGCGTGATGCGACGCGACCACTGCGTTCCCGATGTGAAAATGGTCCCCATGCGCCATGGGTAGGCTGGCGATAGCGACGCTTCCGGGCTCATCACCTGGCCGGGAAGAGTCGGGAAGGCGCGCGAGCTCTTGGAGTAGCGTCAGCGTCCGGAGCTGCAGCGCGTTCAGATTGAGCGGGTTTCTTTTTGGCGGCATTTGGCATGATTAGACTGACGCATCGTCCGCCGCAACCCTGCTCGACCGAGCATACGGCTCATAACTGGCGGTCGCGGTAAGTTGCCTGGAAAGTCGCCGCTCGAACCGGATTCGGAGTGGGAATCGACGCGGGCGTATGCTCAGCTGCCCGTCGATTTGTTGACCGGGAGTCGCCCCCGGCGGCGCGAAGCCCTCAGCCTCTCGCGATCCCGCTGGTCGCGTACGCTCCACGACAAGCTCCCAACTAGCGGCAAGTGATCAGAGGCGAGGCGGGCAAGCGGGGAACGATAGACGTCGACATCGCGCAATACGGCCGGTCCGCCTGCATATATCCTGTCGAGTGACAGCAGCGGCATCCATGATGGGAATGTGCGGGCGGCCGTACTCGGTCCGAGACGTCGATCAAGGGAGCGGATCGCGCCGCGTCGGCCCCGCCACTCGTTTAGATCACCCATCAGCAGCACCGCATGGGCCTCGCGCCGGCTTGCCGGAACTGGTTCCCCGAGCGCTGCCATCAGTCGGTTCGCCTGCTGGCGCCGTTCCGCGGCGTGCAAACCAAAATGGGTGGCGACGACGCGCAACACTCGATCGCCGATCAGAACATCCGCATCGATCGCCGCGCGCGGCTCGTAGCCGGCGACGGTCAGATCGATTAACCGCGCCGCAAGCACCGGAAACCTCGTCAGAATCGCATTACCGAACCGTCCGCGAGGCTGACGGACGCCGGTGCCTTTTATGACCCGGCAGCCCGTGGCTGCGCCGAGATACGCCCACTGGTCGGCGTTCCGTTCGCCCGGGCGACAGGTGTCTACTTCTTGTAGGCAAGCAATGTCCGCGTCGATCTCCTGCAAGACCATGCTGATTCGGCGCGGGTCGTAGCGCCGGTCGACGCCGACGCACGTATGAATGTTGTAGGTGACGACCCGGACCAGTGGAGTCTGTGCGGCGACGCGAACGCGGGTGAGGCGTGCAGCGGGATCGCCCGACTTTACGCGTTCTCCGACCTCGGCTGTCTCGGAGTTTTCAAACGCGCGAGTAGTCCGGGCTGAATAGCGCTGCCGCATTACTCGGCCTCGGTCGAACTGCAAGCGCGGGCCCGTATGTGGGGGGCGACCGGGTTCACTGGACCGCGCGGTCGCTGATCACGGCCAAGCCGCGCAGCACGTCCACGGCTTCACTTAATTGCTGGTCGCCTATCGAACCGATATCGCTGGTCAAGACTGAGGGAGCCTTTGACGCGGCCTCAGTGGCAGTCGAGGCGGATAAGGCACCCGCTGCCACCGGGTCGGTATTCTTCAGGGCGCCGCGCAGATCCACCTCGTGACGCCTGTCACTTTGCGCTAGCTTTTCGAGCTTCAGTGGCATCACAGTCAGATCAGGCTCGAGACCTTTTCCCTGGATCCGTCGGCCGGTCGGCGTCATGAAGCGAGCGGTCGTCAAACGGATGATTCCATTGCCGGGAAGAGGAATCACGCTTTCAATCGAGCTTTCGCCAAAGGTTTTGCTGCCGAGTAGCACCGCTCGACGATTATCCTGCAGCGCACCGGCAACCAGCTCGGCCTCTCGTGCCGTCCCGCCATTGACCAGCGCGACGAGCGGCAGGCCTTTGGCGAGATCGCCCAGAGTGGCACTGATTCGCTTGACGCTCGTAGGTTTGCGGCCCTTGATGACAACGATGTCGCCCCTGTCGATGAAGGCATCGGCGACGGCAACCGCGGCGTCGAAACCGCCTCCCGGGTTGTTCCGCAAATCAAGGATGAAGCCGATCAGCTTGCTGCCGATCTTTTGGCGGAGGTCCTGGACCGCGGCGGCGATTGCCGCCTGGGTTCCGCCGTCAAAACCCGCGATGCGGATATAGCCGACGTTCCCTCCTTCGACGCGCCCGACCACGGTCTGGAGCTTGTACGGCTCGTGTTTGAGCGTCAAGTCGACCGGCTTCTCGGTGCCATGGCGCAGGGTCAGCTGGATTTCGCTGCCGGCCGGGCCACGCAGCTTCTGCTCCGCCTCACCCAACGTCAGATCGTAGACCGGCTCCTTGTCGATCGTGAGAATGACGTCGCCCGGCCTGATCTCGGCCCGCGCAGCCGGCGATCCATCTTCGGGCGAGATCACCTGCAACTGACCGCTGCGGATCGTCAGCACCAGTCCTAGGGTCGTGGTCTCGTCATTTGCCGGTGTCGGCGATGCCCGAAACGCGGGTTCGCTGATGTAGGCCGAACGTGCGTCGAGGCCGGACAACATCCCCGCGATTGCCGCTCTAATCAGCTTCGCTTCGGTGACCGGCTCAACTGCGTCCTGGCGAATGCGCTCGAACGCCTCGTCAAACAGGTTCAACGGGTCGTATCCAGTGCCTTTGCCCGCTTTCGCCTGAGCAGCCGCTGCCCCCGGCGCGAGGGCCACACAAAAGGCGATCGCCACTGCCCATCTGAACATATTTCGCGGTCTCCATGATACCGGCGTCCTCCCAGCCGAGCTCCCCGACGCTACGATTCCCTTGCTGTACCAGGTTCTCCTCTCGCGGATGATTGGCGGGGTGCATGACTTGACAACACCATGCTCTGACCCTAGGGGTTCCCTCGGTCCGATCACCGTTCGATTGTCATGTTCGACAAGAAGCACGTCGCCTTCTCCGGGCGCCTCGTTATCGTCGGCTTTGGTAGTATCGGCCAAGGGGTTTTGCCCTTGCTATTGCGCCATCTTGAGATCGCTCCCAATCAAATTACCATTATCACGGCCGAGCCACGGGGTCATGTTGTCGCCGCCGAGTACGGTATTAGCTTCATCGAGACACCGTTGACCCAGCAAAACTACCGGGCGATCCTCGAACCGAGGGTGAGCCGCGGCGACTTTCTGCTCAACGTCTCGGTCGATGTGTCAAGCGTCGCTCTGGTCGAGTTATGCCAGAACAAAGACGCGCTTTATCTCGACACTTGCATCGAGCCCTGGCCGGGGGGGTACACCGATCCGAGTTTGCCGCCCGCAGCACGTTCGAACTACGCGCTCCGCGAGAGCGCGCTGGCGCTTCGCCCGCGCTATCCCAGCGGGCCAACTGCGGTGCTCACCCATGGAGCCAATCCGGGGCTCGTGTCGCATTTCGTCAAGCAGGCGCTGATCGATCTCGCCCGGATGTCGGGGCTTGGCGCGGCCGCGCCAAAGGCGCGCAAAGATTGGGCAATGTTGGCCGAGCAACTCGGCGTCAAGGTCATCCATATCGCCGAACGCGACACCCAGGTCGCGATGCTCCCGAAGGAGCCGGGCGAATTTGTCAACACCTGGTCGATCGACGGGTTCGTCAGCGAAGGATCACAGCCAGCAGAACTCGGCTGGGGCACCCATGAACGGCATTTCCCAAAGGATGGATGCCGGTACGATTTCGGCTGTGGCGCAGCGATCTATCTGTTGCGGCCCGGTGCCGCGACGCGTGTCCGCAGCTGGACGCCGCTTGAGGGCCCCTATCATGGATTTCTGATCACCCACGGGGAGTCGATCTCGATCGCCGATTACTTGACGCTGAAGGAAGGCGACCGCGTACGCAGCCGTCCGACCTGCCACTACGCCTATCACCCCTGCGATGGCGCCGTGCTGAGCTTACACGAATTTGCCGGCAAAAACTGGCGGCTGCAGCCAGCCAAGCGGCTTATGATGGACGAAATCAGCAGCGGCACCGACGAACTCGGGGTGCTGCTGATGGGGCAACCGAACGGCGTCTACTGGTTCGGCTCGCGCCTGACGATCGGCGAGGCGCGGCGAGTAGCGCCGCACAACAACGCCACCTCGCTGCAGGTCACCGCGGCGGTGCTCGCCGGGATCGTCTGGGCGCTTGAGCACCCGCGTCGGGGCATCGTCGAGCCCGAGCAAATGGATTTCGATCGCGTCCTCGAGATCGCACGACCCTATCTTGGCGAAGTGGTCGGGATTCGTGGTGACTGGACGCCCCTCCACGGCCGCGAGACTCTATTTGCCGAAGATCTCGACCGCGACGACTCGTGGCAGTTCAAGAATTTTCGCGTGGTCTGACGAGGCTCGCATGGGTCGGCGCGTTTGGCTAATCGGGCTTTCGCTTTATGCCTCGGCGGCTTGTCTCGACTTTGCCTACCACCTCATTGCTGATGTCCGGGGAGAGGACCGGACGATCAAATATGCCGAACTCCCAGTCGCCTACTCGGCCGCGCTGTTTTGGCCGGTCGATATCGTCGCGCAGGCGTTGCTTAGAATGCGATGACGAGCTGTTTAGCGCCTAATCGCTGCATTTACCTGGCCAGCGCGGCAGCGATCGCGCCGGCGAGTTGTTGCGGCCTATAGGGCTTTTTGAGCAGGCGCCCTATTGGAGTGGGATCGCTCGAGTAACCCGTGGTGAACAGCACCTTGAGGCCGGGAACCGCTTCACCGGCCTGACGCGCCAATTCGATGCCATCTGATCCGGGCATCACCAGATCGGTGAATAACAAGTCGATTTGGTCATTACCGCGCAGCACGACTAAAGCACTTGCTGCATTAAGTGCCGTCAATACCGCGTAGCCATATTCCTCGAGCACCCCGCCGGCGTATTCGAGGATGGCCGGATCATCGTCGACGATAAGGATAGTGCTACGCGCCGAATCGCTCTCCATGACTGCGACGCGCACCCGCTCCTCCGATCAGTTATAACATCTTTAGCCCAATAGTAGCACAAGGGATCACTCGTCACTATTGCTCTTTCGGGTCAGAAAATCTTAACGGAATTAAGGCAGCGACTTCAGTGCCGAAAATGGCGCATGCCGGTAAGCACCATCGCGACGCCGGCAGCATCGGCCGCGGCGATAACCTCCGCATCGCGGACCGACCCGCCAGGTTGGATAATCGCCGTCACGCCGGCTTCGATCGCCCCTTCAACGCCGTCGGCGAACGGGAAAAACGCATCGGAGGCGAGCACCGAGCCGACGGTCGGCGATTGCGACAGCTTCGCTGACTTGCCGGTCTCGGCGGCTCTGGTGGCAGCAATACGGACGGAGTCTACGCGGTTCATCTGCCCGGCACCAATGCCCACCGTCGCTCCGCCACGCGCCAAGACGATCGCATTCGACTTGACGTGCTTGACGACTTTGTCTGCGAACAGCAGATCGGCAATCTCGGTCTCGCTCGGCGCCCTGCGGGTCACGGTACGAAGCGCGTCGCGTCCGATCCCAAGGCGGTCGCGCTCTTGTACAAGGATACCGCCCGACACCGAGCGAAAACTCGTTCCCTCCGCCGCCGGATCCGGCAACCCCCCGGTTATCAGCAGCCGCAGCGTCGTCCTCCGGGCGAGAATTGAGGCGGCCTCTTTCGTCACGTCAGGGGCGATAACAACCTCGATGAAGAGACGGCCGATAGCCTCGGCGGTCGCCGCGTCGAGAGGGCGGTTCAGCGCGACAACACCGCCATAGGCGCTGACCGGATCGCAGGCCAGCGCTTTGTGCCATGCTTCGCGCAAGGCCGCGCCGGTCGCGGCGCCGCACGGGTTGGCGTGCTTGATGATCGCGACCGCCGGCGATGTGAATTCGGCAACTAGCTCAAAGGCCGCGTCGGCGTCGCCGTAGTTATTGTAGGACAGCTCCTTCCCCTGGAGGAGCCGTGCCGTAGCCGCCCCAAGCCGGCCGTTCCCGTTAAGGTAGATAGCTGCGGCTTGGTGCGGATTTTCACCGTAGCGCAGTCGCTGTGCCAACCGGCCGGCGAGAACTGTCGTTTCGGGAAATAGGACCCCTGACTCGCGCACCATCCATTCTGCGACCGCCGCGTCATAGGTTGACGTCAACGCGTAGGCCTTGCCCGCCAACATCCGACGCGTCGCCGCTCCAACCGCCCCACCCTGGTCTTCGATCTCGGCAAGCAACGGCTCATAATCGCCCGGGTCGGTTATCACCGTCACGGAATCATGATTTTTGGCGGCGGCACGGATCAACGCAACACCGCCAATATCGATGCTCTCGATACAATCGGCGGCATCGGCTCCGGAGGCGACGGTTTGGGTAAAGGGGTAAAGGTTGCAGGCGACCAGATCGATTGGCGCTATGCCGCGCTCGGCAAGAGCTGCGAGATCAGCCGGGCGGTCGGGTCGCACCAAGAGACCCGCATGAATCGCCGGATGGAGGGTCTTCACTCGGCCATCGAGCATCTCGGGAAAGCCGGTGACCGTCGCCACCTCAGTGACCGGGAGCCCGGCTGCGGTAAGAGCCCGCGCCGTCCCGCCGGTCGAGATCAGCGCGACACCGCGCGCGATCAGCGCGCCAGCGAAGGGGATGATTCCCGTCTTGTCGCTGACCGAAATGAGCGCGCGTTGGATCATCGGCGCGGCTTTCTCATCTGGGGAAGGGCAACGGCACGCTCGCCGCCGCGAGCGCCAAACGCTGGCGGACGGCGAGCGCCGCTTCGTCGAAATCGTCCATCAGCTCGTGGAAGAGCCGGTACCAGTTGATCTCAGCTCTGAGATGCATGAACACCGAGCCGAGGCCGATCGCTGCGCGGTCCATAAAGACGAACTCCCGCGGCGGTCTGACCCCACCAAGACGGCGAATATCGCGGTGGACGCTCTCGGCCACGCTGGCGCCGTAGGCTCCGCTCCGCTTTTCCTGAATCAGCCGTTCGCGATCGTCGAGCAGCGGGCCATAGACGAACAAGGCCCAGCGATTGAGCACCTCGATCATCTCGCGCGACAGATTGCCAAAACCCCAGCTCTCATAAGCGTGGACGG
>Ga0306920_100010665_pt1 | contig 12336 bp, 11 predicted proteins | sample flu12Cox44000170_FD_204666 | JGI IMG/M metagenome (GOLD analysis project Ga0306920, IMG submission 204666) | Lab enrichment of tropical soil microbial communities from Luquillo Experimental Forest, Puerto Rico - flux4day.12C.oxic.44.000.170 (v2)... | ecosystem: Environmental > Terrestrial >...
GCGAAGACCACCGAAAGGTCGGCTGGTAAGAGCATCAGACCGAATCCCCCGGAGAAGCAAAAGATACGGCGGCCCCCGAAAAAGGGGCCGCCGCAATTTTTTTCTAGGAGAGGAAGATCGCATGAACCGCACGCAACTAATCAACAGGGGTCCCCGCGCCCTCGAGCGTTATAATAAAATCATGCGAGCCAAGAAGGCTCCTACTCTGATCGAGCGCCTCCACGCCGAGACGCTCACCACCAATCGAAGCAAGATCCGTCGGCACAGGGGGCGGCGGGTGCTCCACGCCAGCTGAGCCCGCTAAAAGTTTTGGGCGGGCTGTGCGGCGGGGAGCCGCTCGAGCCCGCCCGAAGTGGGGCGCGCAAGGCGCCCGTTTAGCAGAACTCCATAAATCGCAACAGCTTTATCTGTCGCTGTGTCTGCCACGCGACAGAGGATGAAGTCCGTTTCAAGTGGCAGACAAGGCTGACGGGCGGCACCCCGGTCAAGGAATTGCCGCCCGTCACGATAGAAGGACATCCACGATGGATGCCAACTATAACGAGAACGAGATGGCCCGCCTTGGCGGCCGTGTCAATGATAACCTGCCGGTGCCCGGCATCGCCGTCACCGGCAACCAGCTCGAGGACAACCTGCGCGGTCAGCCCCCGAGCATTCGTGCGCAGCTCGCCGCCAAGTTCGTGAGCGGTGAGCTCGTCCTGATCGAGCTCACCTCCGCCCAGGGCGCGCGGCTGGTCAACACCGGCCCCGCGTTCGTGCACCGTGCACTCGGGCACCCCGTCCGCCCGCCGTATCCGGCCGACATGGTCTCGTACATCCGGCGGTACGGAATCGAGCGCGTGAAGGCCCTCATCGTCCAGATCGAGGCGGTTTCCGCGGCAAAGGCGGCGGCATGAGCCCCCGCGGGCGGGAGCTCGTCAGCGACGCGGTCAAGTTGCTCACGAGCTACGGTTTCGCGCCGGTGATCGATGAACGTGGAAAGCACCCCAAGCTGCGCTGGATCAATAACCAGGGCCATCGTTGCTTCCTGGTGATTGCGCGGTCCCCCAGCGGCTCTCGTCATCGTGCCAACGCGAAGGCCACGTTACGCCGCATCTTGCGACAGGAAGGAGGTCCCACGGCGTAGATCCATACATTCACGAAAATCTGCACGCCCTGCACAGAGGGTCGCCGCGTCAATGCGGCGACCTTTTGCTTTTCTAAAGGATCACAGGTCATGACCCGCAATCGCCTGCCAAATCGCCGCCGCAGTGAGACTAGAGAAATCATTCATAACGGCGGCCACAAGCTGACCCTTTCCGTCGGGTTCTACGACGACGGCCGCTTCGGTGAATGCTTTGTCGCCAGCTCCAAGATCGGTACCGAGCTCGAGGCCACGGCGCGCGACAGCGCCATTTTGATCTCGCTGTTGCTGCAAAATCAGGTCGCCCTCACCGGCATCGCGCATTCGCTCACGATCAATCCGGACGGCTCGCCGTCTTCGGTCGTCGGCACCGTGGTCAACGCGCTGCTCGAGTACGAGGGACGCTTGCTCGCATTGTTATTACCGACTGATTTCGACGCGGCGAAGACCAGAAGGCATTTGTTCGGCGGATGGCTGACCAAACGATGCGTTTGGTTTCCGCGCACCGATGGAAAGCGCGAAGCGCCGAAAGAAAATACGTCTTGGTACGTTTGGCAGGCACACGATGGGCCTCCGGTCCTGCTCTACGGCCCTAACGAGTTGAGAACTTTATCCACGAAGCCAGGCTCTACGGGCTCGAGCTGAAGGCCCCGGGCGGCAAGATCTCCCCCTTTCAGCGTGACGTTCATGAACGCATGCGTGCCGCCGGCGCCGAGATTGCGGTCGCCGTCGGGATCGATGCGGCGATCGACCAACTCAATCGCTGGAATCTACTCCGTCGCAATACGAGGTGACTGCATGAAGCTCAACTATCGACACCTGATCGCCGACATCCGCGCCATCCGCTGCCGGCACTGCCGGGAGCCCGTCGCCGATAGCGACGCGACCGCGCACAGCTGGATCCATTCCGCTGGTTCGCTCGACGAGATCGACGACCACGACACCGCGATCACCTTCATCGTGTCCGGCCACATCGCCGACGACGGCAGCTGCTGGGGCTGTTTTTACAACAACGACTGACAACGGAGATCTGCATGAAGCCATACCAAATCACGGCCGCACGTCCGCCGATCGTCGTGCTGCATGGCCAGCCGGGCATTGGCAAAACCACGCTCGCCAGCAACTTTCCGAATGCGGTATTCGCCCAGGTCGAGGATGGGTGCCCTGCCGGGCTGACGATCGCAAGCTTCGGATTGTGTGAATCCTACGCCGCCGTGCTCGAGGCGCTGACCTGGCTCGGCAAAGAAGAGCACGATTATCGCACGCTAGTCGTCGATAGCCTCGACCAGTTCGAGCCGCTGGTACAGGCGGCGCTGTGCGCCGACCGCGGCTGGACGTCGATCGAGAGCCCGGGCTTTGGCAAGGGCTATGTCGAGCTCGACAAATACTGGCTCGACTTCCTGCGTGGCTGCAACTGGCTGCGGCGCAATCGCAACATGATCGTCGTGCTGATCGCGCATTCCGAGATCGTCATGATCAACGATCCGCGCACGACGGCATATTCCGCCTATGCCCTGCGCCTGCACCGGCGCGCGCGCGGCCTGGTCGAGGACAGCGCCGACCTGATCGGCTTCCTGGCGACCGACGTGGTGATCAAGTCCGAGCAGGGTGGCTTCGGCAAGACCCGTGCCCGCGCCGACGGCGGCAATACCCGCTGGCTCCATGTCGAACCGCGGCCGGCCTTCACCGCCAAGAACAGGTTCCGCATGCCCGAGCGCATCCAGATTCCGCTCGGCTTCGACTACGAAGCCGTGCTCGGCAAGTTCTTCCCGACTCCGCAGCCGCATACGGAGGTTTCACATGATGCGGCATCCGAAGATGTACCTGAAACGACGATGGCATCCGATGTGACGACGATGGCATCAGAGCACAAGGAAACGTAGTCATGAGTTTCTACGACAAGCTCCCGGAAATGTTCGACCCGAGCGCGCAGGAGGGCACGACGGGCGGCCCGCCGCCGATCCCGGCGGGTTGGTACCTCGCGCTCATCATCGAGGCCGAGGTTCGCGATACCCAGAAGGGTGACGGCAATTACTTGTTCACGACGTTCGAGATCCTCGATGGTGACTACCTGCATCGCAAGGTCTTTCAGAACATTATTCTGAACCTTCCCAGCGAGCAGGCGGTCGAGATCGGCAAGCGGTTGCTGACCGACATCTACACCTCCTGCGGCATCACCGAGGCGACGCAGGAGATCGATGTTCTGCTCTTCAAGCCGGTGAAGATCCGCGTCGCCATTCAGCGTGACCAGAGCGGAGAGTTTGGGGACAGGAATCGCATTTATTCGGTACGCCCGCAGGACTTTATCCCCAAGCGCGGGCCGTTTGCCCAGGCGACGGCGCCGGCGCCGGTGACGCCGATGGCGGCGGTGAAGGCCGATCTGCCCTGGAACAAGTGAGACGGTACACGGCTGCGAAGAAAACGGCCGCCGATCTCGTGTCGGCGGCCGTTTCTCATTCTCGGCGATGCGCAGGAGGAATTCAAATTGCATGATCACGCTCCGCCAATACCAAGAGGAAGCGCTGCACGAGCTGTTCGTGTTCTGGAAGAACGGCGGCGGCAATCCGCTGATCGCGATGGCGACCGGCACCGGCAAATCCACCATCATCGCGTTCCTGCTCAAGCAGCTGCTGACCGACTATCCGGGCATGCGGGTGTTGGTGACCGCGCCCAACCGCGAGCTGCTCGAGCAGGACATCGGAGAGCTGCGCAAGGTCTGGCCCGAGGCGCCGTACGGCGTCAACTGCGAGGGGCTCGGCCGCCGCGATACCGAGGCGCAGATCCTGTTCGCCACCGTCAACTCAATATATCGGGATCCGCAAGCCCTCGGCGCGCGTCACCTGGTCATCATCGATGAGAGCCATCTGCTCCCGCATGGTGATGAGGGGACGTACCACACGACGCTCGACGGCCTGCGTGAGATCACGCCGAGCTCCGCGTGGCGGGTCTGACCGCGACGCCGTTCCGCCTCGACAGCGGCCACCTGTGCGAAGGCGACGGCCACCTGTTTGACAACGTAGTGTACGAGTACACGATCGCCGAAGGGATCCGCGACGGCTGGTTGGCGCCGCTGTCGTCGAAGGCGACGACCAAGACCATCGACGTGACCGGCGTCGGCAAGCGCGGCGGGGAATACATCGCCGAGCAGCTCGAGGCCGCGGCGATCCGCGACAATACGGTCGAGCTCGCCTGCGACGAGATCGCCATCTATCAGGGCAAGCGCCGGGCGTGGCTGATCTACTGCGTCGGCGTCACCCATGCCGGCCTCGTCCGCGACGCGCTGCGCGCGCGCGGCGTCAACGCTGAGATGGTGCTCGGCGAAACGGCAAGCAACGAACGCGATCGCATCATCGAGGGGTTCCGCGCCGGCGAGCTCACTGCGCTGGTCAGCGTGATGGTCCTCTCCTACGGCTTCAACGTCCCGCACGTGGATCTCATCGCCATGCTGCGGCCGACCTGTTCGGCCGGACTCTATATCCAGCAGGTCGGCCGCGGCACGCGCAAGGCTGACGGCAAAACCGATTGCCGCATATTGGATTTCGCCGGCAATGTCCGCCGCTTTGGCCCAGTCGATAACGTTCGCATCAAGACCAAGCGCGGCTATGACACGCTGGCGCCCACCAAGGTCTGCCCGGAGTGCAACGAGATCCTGCCGCTGGCGGCGACGGAATGCTCGGGCTGCGGCCATGAATTTCCCCGCGACACCGCGCCCAAGCATGCCGGGCACGCCGATACGGCCGCGGTACTCGGGCCGCGCCGCGTCGTGTCCGACTGGCTCGAGGTCGAGGACATCACCTACGGCTATCACCACAAGGAAATCCCGTCGCTGCGCGTAACCTTCCAGTGCGGCATTCAAAATTTTTCTAAGTGGGTCTGTTTGCAACATCGCGGCTACGCCCGCGACATGGCCGTGCAGTTGTGGCGCGGCATGGGCGGCGAGATGCCGGCGCCGAGCACGGTCGATGAGGCGCTACAGCGGCAGGATGAGCTCGCCTGGGTCACGCACATCCGGGTAGCACCTGAGGGCGAGCGCTATTGGCGGATCATCGGCTTCCGTATCGACGGTGAAAACTTTGACGGCGAGCTGCGCCGCATCGCCGGCTGGGTTCGACCGGAAATCAACGACTCCATCCCCTACTGAGGCAACCACATGGCGATCGTTTTTGGCGATATCGAGAGCGTATCGGATCGCGACATAAAGGCCGTTGGCAACACCAACTATCTCGCCGGTCCGAACACCGAGATCTTATGTCTGTGCTACGCCGTCAACGACGACCCGGTGCAGACCTGGCGGCCCGGCGGTTCGCCGCCGGCGGTGTACGTCGCGCCCGCCGAGCACACGTTCGTGTGGTGGAATTGGAGCTTCGACACCAACGCGCACGCGCGGTTGCTCGTCGAGCGCTACGGCTTTCCGCCGATCCCGATCGAGCAGCATGAGTGCGCGCAGCGGCGCGCGATGACGAGCGCCTATCCGGCCGAGCTTGGATTGTGCTGCACGGCGCTAGGACTGCCTTATGCAAAAGACAAGGCGGCGATCGACGCGCTGCGCCGTCTCGCCCGCGGCAAATATAAGCGGCCCGAGGACCGCGAGCGCGACATCATGCTGGTGATAGGGCGCTGCGTCACCGACGTGGAGATGTTGCGGGCCATCCACAATCACCCGCGCGTGCGGCCGCTGCCGGCGGACGAGCGCGCCGTGCTGCTACACGACTGGACGATCAACGCGCGCGGCGTATGCGCCAACGTGTCGTTTCTCGAGGCCGTGCAGGCGTTCGCCGTCGCGGAGCGCGAGCACATCAATAACGAGCTCACCGCGTTGACCGACGGCGCCATCACCAGCGCTAACCAGCGCGATCGCATCCTGGCCGCGGTCAACGTCCACGGCCACAAGATGGCCACGCTCGGCAAGCGCTCGGTCGCGGCCGTGCTGGCGCGTAAGTCTCTCGACGGCTTTACGCGTGAGCTGCTGACCTTGCGCAAGCGCGGCGCCTTTGCCAGCCCGCAGAAGGCCAAGAAGCTCTTGGCTTACGCCGATCCCATCGACCATCGCATCCGCAACTGGGCACGCTTTTACGGCGCCGGCACCGGGCGGTGGACCTCGGTCGGCGCGCAGCTGCACAATTTGGGGAGAAACGATCTGGAACTCCCCGTCACCCTGATCGACGCCGTGTTGGCCGGCGACCGCGCCGAGCTCGCGCGCTTCGGCGACCCGCTCAGGGTCGTGAGCCAACTGGCACGGGCGTCGCTATGCGCGGCGCCTGGATACGAGTTCATCTGCACCGACCTTGCCGGCATCGAGAGCCGCGTCGTTGCTTGGCTCGCTGGTGAGGTGTGGAAGCTCGACCTGTTCCGGCGCTACGACGCGACCGGCGACAAGCTGCTCGATCCGTACCGCGTGCTCGCCCGCGTCATCCTCAAGGACACCGTCGCGGTCGCGTCCATCACCGCGGCGCAGCGCCAGCTGGGAAAGTACAGCGAGCTCGCGTTCGGCTTCGGCGGCGCGATCGGCGCGTGGCGCGGGATCGCCGGCGACGACGGTCGCAGCGATGCAGAGATCATAGAGATCGTGCGGGTCTGGCGCGGCAGACACCCGATGATCCGCGCGTTCTGGCGCCGGATGATGCACGCCACGTTGAAGGCGATCCGCACCAAGCAGGCGGTGCCGGTTAATCCGCCGTCGCTGCCGCCGATCACCGCGGCGTTCGACGGCTACGCCCTCACGCTTACCCTGCCCTCCGGCCGAGTGATCAACTATCCCGGCGCGCGCATCGTCATGGATCCCGAGCGTGGCAGCTTCAACATTGAATTTATGGACAACTCGAACACGGCTCCGAAGAAAAAGGTGAAGGGCAAGAAGGCCGAAGGTACGAGTGGCTGGCGCCCGGCGCGCGCGTGGTTCGGTATCTTCGTCGAGAACGTGGTTTCTGGAATCGCGCGCGATCTGCTCGCCGCTGCCATCGTACGCGCTGAGACGCGCGGTTGGCCGGTGGTGCACCACAGCCACGACGAGATCGTGCTCGAGGTGCCGATCGGCACGGTCGCGGCCGCAGACGCGCTGGCGCTGCTGCTCGAGGCGCCGGCATGGGCCGCGGGCCTGCCGCTCGGCGGCAAGGTACGCAACGGGCCGCTGTTCTTCGCGGGCCCCGCCACCGCCGAGCCGCCAGCGCAGCCGGCCGAGATGGCACTGCCGGATGAAGATGAGGACGCCGAGAACGGCGAGCTCGATCATTCCGATCGCGACGATGTGCTCGAGCTCGATCATTTCGATCGCGATGCGCTCGAGCTCGATCATCCCGTCCTGAATGAGCCGTCCGCGGCGCCGGCGGTCAAAGCGGAATGCGACCTTGCGCGCGAAACCGAACATGCGGCTGAGCCGGCCGTCGCCCGGGGTAACGGGCACGGCGAAACGACCGCGGGAGGCCCCATGGGTGCATACGCACAGCACGCCGGCGCGCTGGTCGAGCGTGGATACGCGGCGATTCCGATCATGGCCGGCACCAAGATCCCCGGCTTCCGGTGCGCCAGCATCTGGGTGCGCTTGCCGAAATGGCAGGAGCAGTTCCTCGACCGCACCCCGGGTGCGCAAGTGCGCGAGATCTGGGGCCAGGGCGAGACCGGCATCGGAGTGGTCGGTGGGCGCGCCTCGCACGGGTTGATCCCCGTCGACATCGACACCGACGATCCCGTGATCATGGGCGCGCTGCTGGCGGCGCTGCCCGAGACGCCGGTGCGCAAGGTCGGACAGAAGGGCGAGACCAGGTTCTACTACGGCCCCGACATCCCGGCTTCGCGTTCGTGGGACATCGCCGGCCGGCGGGTTTGCGACCTGATCGCCGACGGCCGGCAGACCGTGCTGCCGCCGAGCATCCATGAAGCGACCGGCCAGCCCTACCGCTGGCTGGGGCCGCCGCTCGAGATGTTCAAGCCGGACGAGTTGCCGCGCCTGCCCGCGGATATTTGCGACCGCATCGGCACCGTGCTCGAGCCGCTGGGCTGGTCGCCGCCGGCGCGCGCGAGCAACGGCAAGCTGATCGTCGAGGACGACGACGCCTCGCCGCATCGCCAGCTCAACAATTTTGCCATGACACACCTCGAGCGCTGGGTGCCGGCGCTACAGCTCTACAAGTGGCAGCGGGCCCGCGGCGGCTACGAGGCGGTCGCGACCTGGCGCGAATCGTCAACCGGGCGGCCGCTCGAGGTGCGCAAGCTCAACCTTAAGATCCATCCCGCCGGCATCAAGGACTTTGGCGACGGCCGCGGCGGGACCTACACCCCGCTCGACCTGGTGATGGCGGCCGACGGCTGCGATCTCGACACCGCCTTCAAGTTCCTGAGCGACCACACCGGCTGGGCCAACGCCCCGGCATGGGGCGATGGATCGGCGAAAGGCGAGACGCCGGCGCCGGCGGAATCCGCGGAGAAGATCGAGGCGGCGGAATCCGCGGAGAAGGTCGAGGCGGTGGAATCCGCGGGCACGCCTGCCGAGCCCATGGCGAAAACGCCGGCGGAGCCCGCGGGCACGCCCACCGAGCCCGCAGCGAAGGCGCCGAGCAAGTCGGCGGCGGAGGCGTCGGCCGAGCTCGTGGCGAAGGCGGCGCGCAAGCCTGAGGCGAGAGTCGTGCTCCGCGGCTGGTGGCACGGCGACGCCAACACCGAGCTCCGACGCAATTACCTGGTCAGGAAGCTGATCCCGGAGACCGGCACTGGGCTGATGTCGGGGCAGTGGGGCACCTACAAGACCTTTGCCGCGCTCGATCTCGCCGCCGCAGTCATGACGGGCACCGTGTTCGCCGGCCATCCGGTGAAGCGTCAGGGTGGCGTGCTGTTCATCGCGGTCGAGGGGCGCGAGGAGATCCCGATCCGGCTCGAGGCGCTCAATCAGATGAAGTGCGGGCAGGCTGAGCGGCTGCCGTTCTTCTGCCTCGACGACATCCCGCCGCTGCTTGCCAAGAACGCAGCCGAGCAGATCGCCGCCAAGGCCAATGCCGTGGCCGCAGAGATGCGGCAGCGCTTCGATCTGCCGCTGGCGCTGATCGTAGTCGATACCATCGTCGCTAGCGCCGGCTATGCCCGGGCCGGAGATGAGAATGATTCCGCCCTCGGCGCACGCATCATGGCGACGCTCGGGCAAGTCTCGCGATTGACCGCCGCCTTCGTGCTGGCGGTCGATCACTTCGGCAAGGCGGTCGAGACCGGCACCCGCGGCACCTCGGCCAAGGAGGGCTTTGCCGACGTGGTGCTGGCGCTGCTCGGCAGCAAGGAAATCACCGGCGCGGTCAAGAACCCGCGCATGGCTGCGCGCAAGCGCCGTGCCGGCCCCAACGGCGAGGAATTCGCCTTCGGCATCCAGCTCGTCAATCTGGGCTTCGATGAAGATGGCGATCCGATCGATACCCTGGTCATCGACTGGGGAATCGGAATTACGCCCGATGCGAGTACGAAGAGCGGCTCGTGGCCAAGGTCGCTGCGGCTGCTCCACTGTATTCTGATGGACTTGCTCGTCGATCGCGGCGTCGAGATCGAGGTGAACGGACATAAGGTCCGCGCGCTTGACCGCGAGCTCGTCCGTGAGGAATTCCACCACCGTTATGCTGCCGATGGCGATAATGAGGACAAGCGGCAGGAGGCTCGTAGCCGGGCGTTCCGCCGCGCCATACACGATGCGCAGAATCGCGGGTTGGCGGACGTTCGTGTGATCGAAAACGTCACTTTTATCTGGCAGGTGGCGCTAAGCGATTGATATTGCTACCCGGACACGGACAAGCCCGGACAAACGTCGATAATTGTCCGAGGGACATAAAGCCGGACGGACACGGACACCCTATTAAAGGGTGTCCGTTTGTCCGGATGTCCGGGTTCTTGTCCGTCCGTGTCCGCCCTCTGTGCTTGGCGGCCGGAGTGGTTAAAGCGGCACGGGGTCGAGGGCGTCTCCAAAACGCTGGGACTGGTAAGCATTCCTTGGCCGGCCTGGCCAAGGGTCTTTCTTTTCCGGCCACGAGCTCGAGGAGGATCCGCCGGCGCACGAATGCCAAGCACCTTTGGTGTTTCCATCGTTCTTGTATGTGAACACCAGTGGCAGAAGCCCAAAGGACGAGGACGCTGGTTTCCGTCAGGTCTTTGGTCGAGAAACCATCTCGAGATGAGTTTCATGGCTCACTGAAAACCATATTCTACGCAAACGAGGCGATTTGGCCCGTTTGTATAAAATTACGCGCGATTTTGCCCCGAATCTGGTCGTTTGTGCGGCGCTTTCAAAGGGCGGGGGGCGGTCCAATTTTTGTGCAGTGCAGCACATATTGGGGTCCGGCAGGACCCGAATTTTGCTTCTCTACTAAAAATTCAATGATTTCAAGGACTTACTCAGACTTTTCGGTTCACGATACGCCCCCAACGGGATGTTCTGACTTGCGGCCCCTCCGCGCAATAAAATTTCAGGATTTTCGACCGATTTTAGGCCAAAACCGGGTCGGAGAATTTCATTCCGGCCCGGTAAACGCTTCGCGGTGAGTGCCCTGGACCGTTCCCGTTCGCGGTCCAAGTCCACACCTAGGCACTCGGTAACCCGCCGGGACGGGCCGCGATCCGGCGTAGGCGAGATGAGGGCGCCGGCGCCTATTGCTCGTCGAGGTCGAACAGGGCGCGCACCGCCAATAGCTTGCGTTGCAGCCGGACGACCCGATCCTGCTCGCGCAGCAAGCGCGCTTGCAGATCGCGGGTGACCTCGAGATCGTGCTCGGCCCGCCGGCGGTGGCTCCCAGCCTGCTCGCGCAGCTTGCCCTCGTAGTGCTCGCGCAGCGCTGCCAGTTCGCCCTGGACATAGGCCGTGTCCAGCGCGGCGATCGCGGTCGGTGTGGTCTCGTGCTTGGTCATTCGGTTCCTCGACTCGAATCGTTAAACGCGAGTTTACTGTGTGCGGCGTTGAGAGTACCGGTTAATTGCCGCGCAACCGACGGAGATCTTCCATGCCGATATCTACGGATGCCGTCGCGACTGCTGCAATCGCGATTCCGACTCCGAAATTAGCACCTCCGCCCGGACTTACGCGGGAGCAGGCGGACATCTGGACAGCCATCACGAATCGCCTCCCCGCCGAGCAGTTTGCCGGGGACAATGCCGGTCTACTCGAGCTCTACACGGCTCACCTCGTGCTCGCGCATCGCCTCACCGTCGAGATTGAGGCCCTGCGCGGTCGGTCTCTGCGTGCCGCCAAGAACCGGCGGGCGATCGCCCAGCTCGCGCGATTGCGCGCTACCGAGACCAAGGCTGCGGCTTCGCTTGCGGTCAAGCTCGGGCTGTGTTTGTCGGCGCGGTATGATCGCGGCGAGCAGGCGCGTAATCGGCGCAAGGACGCGATCGCGGATAACATGCCGAAGCCGTGGGAGAGTTGGCGGGAGAGACGTGGCGCTGACGCATAAAGGGGCGGAGCATGGCGGGGGAGCAGGCCACCGCGGCGGACATCGTCAAATGGATCGAGGATCTATGGGTCCCCGAAGGCCGCCTGCTCGGGCAGAAGTTCAAGTTGGCCGATTGGCAGATCTCCTGTCTAGAAAGTATCTACGATAATCCGCACGGGACGCGGCGCGCGATCCTTTCCTTCAGCCGAAAGTGCGGCAAGAGCACGCTCTGCGCCTTACTCCTTTTGGTCCATCTCTGTGGTCCTCGGGCACGTCCCAATTCCCAACTTTACTCGACCGCACAGAGCCGCGAACAGGCGGCCGTAATATTCAATTTGGCGGCCAAGATTGCGCGCATGAGTCCGGCGCTGCGGGATTTCGTCACCGTGCGCGACAGCACCAAGGAGCTCCTTTGCCCCTCGCTGGGTACGCGCTATCGCGCGCTCAGTGCCGACGCCTCGACAGCTTACGGGTTGAGCCCGTCGCTGACGATTCACGACGAGCTCGGCCAATGCCGCGGGCCGCGATCGACGCTGTATGAGGCACTCGAGACAGCAGTTGGTGCGCAAGAAGATCCACTCTCCATCATCATTTCAACCCAGGCCCCGACCGATGGCGATTTGCTGTCGATCTTGATCGATGACGCGCTCGGCGGTCACGACCCGCGCACAGTGGTCAAGCTCTATACCGCCCCGCGCACGCTCGATCCGTTTGCGCGCGAAACGATTGCGCTCGCCAATCCAGCGTTGGGAAGTTTCCTCAACGAGCGCGAGGTGATGGCGATGGCCGAGGACGCCAGGCGCATGCCCGCGCGCGAAG
>Ga0306920_100010666_pt1 | contig 12336 bp, 13 predicted proteins | sample flu12Cox44000170_FD_204666 | JGI IMG/M metagenome (GOLD analysis project Ga0306920, IMG submission 204666) | Lab enrichment of tropical soil microbial communities from Luquillo Experimental Forest, Puerto Rico - flux4day.12C.oxic.44.000.170 (v2)... | ecosystem: Environmental > Terrestrial >...
ACTACCTCGAGCAGAACGGCATCACCGCGGTCGAGACCGATCTCGGAGAGTACATCATCCAGCTGCGCCACGAGCCGCCGAGCCATCTGATCGCGCCGGCGATCCATTTGATGAAGGAGCAGGTTGCGGATACTTTCCGCGCCCAGCATCGAACGCTCGACCCGGGGCGCTCGCTCGCCGAGGCGCGCCAGCTCTGCGACGAAGCCCGCGCCGTGCTGCGCCCGCAATTTCTCGCCGCCGATGTCGGCATCACTGGTGCCAATTTCCTGGTCGCCGAGACCGGGTCTAGCATCATCGTTACCAACGAGGGCAACGGCGATCTGACCCAGACCCTGCCGCGGGTTCACATCGTCATGGCGAGCCTCGAAAAGCTGGTGCCGACCTTGGAGGACGCCGCGAGCTTGCTGCGCCTGCTGGCGCGTTCGGCCACCGGTCAGGAGTTCTCAGCCTATACTACGGTGGCGACGGGCCCGCGGCGGGCGGGCGATCTCGACGGGCCGGAGCAATATCATGTCGTGCTGCTCGACAATGGCCGCAGCGCGCTTCTCGGCGGCGAGTTTCGCGACATGCTCCGGTGCATCCGCTGCTCCGCCTGCATGAACCATTGCCCAGTTTATGCCGCGGTCGGCGGGCACGCCTATGGCTGGGTCTATTCGGGGCCGATGGGGGCGGTGTTGACGCCGAGCCTGATCGGCATTGCCGGGGCCGGGCATCTGCCGAACGCCTCGACCTTTTGCGGAAAGTGCGAGAGCGTGTGTCCGGTCAGGATCCCCTTGCCGAAGCTGATGCGGCATTGGCGGGAGCGGCAATTTGCCGAGAAGCTCAACCCGCCGGTCTACCGTGCCGGGTTGTCCGTGTGGGCTTGGCTGGCGCGCCGCCCGGTCCTCTACCATGCGCTGGTCGAACTCGCTAGCCGCACCCTCGGCTGGCTCGGCCGCCGCCGTGGGCGCTTTCGCACCCTGCCTTTGGCCAATGGCTGGACTGCGGTGCGCGATATGCCGGCCCCGGAGGGCCGCAGCTTCCACAGCTTATGGGCCGAGCGGCAAAAGGCTGGTGTCCGGCAATGAGCAAGGCCGGCGCAGAGATCCTTGCCGGCATCCGCCGCTCGCTCAAACGCGGCCGGCTCGACCCGGCGCGCGAAACGGAGCTGCGCGGGCGGGTCGCTGCGCGTCGGCGCAATTTGGCTCCGGCGCGGGCCGCCGCACTCGACGATCGGAAGCGGATCGAGCTGTTCGTTGCGATGGCCGAGGAGGTCCAAGCGACGGTCGCCCGGGTCGGCTCGCCGGCCGTGGTGCCCGACGAAGTCGCGCGCTATCTCGCTGCCGAAAATCTTCCCGCCGAGCTCGTGCTGGCGCCCGATCCGAGCCTCGACGTGATGCCCTGGCACGAGCGGCCGCTGCTGCGCCTGCGCCGCGGTCGGGCCGAGGCGGGGGACGCGGTCAGCCTGACACCGTGCTGTGCGGCTGTTGCCGAGACCGGTACCTTGATGCTGGTCTCTGGGCCCGCGACCCCGACGACGCTGAATTTTCTGCCCGACACCCATATCGTCGTTGTCAATCCCGATCAGGTCGTCGCCACCTATGAGGATGGCTGGGACCGACTGCGCGCAGCTGGTGCGATGCCGCGCGCGGTCAATTTCATCACCGGCCCCTCGAGGACCGGTGACATCGAGCAGCGCATCGAGCTCGGTGCCCACGGGCCCCGCCGTCTCCATATCATCCTCGTCGACGACTGGCAGAAGGCAGACGATGGCGAACACCAATAATCCAGCGCGGCCGGCTGCCGGCCGGCTGCTGTGGCGCGAAGCGATGCGGAGCGTGACGCCACTGCGCGGGCGCGCAGCGGCGGTTGCACCGTCGCCGAGCCCCACACTGCGCGGATCGACCCGCGGCGGGCCGGCGGAGCCGCCGGTTCGGTCCGAGGGGTTCGACCATTTCCGGGGGATCGACCGGGCCAACGCCGAGCGCCTCAAGCGCGGCCGCCACCCGATCGAGGCCCGTCTCGATCTGCACGGAATGACCCAGGCTGAAGCGCATCATGCGCTCGCCGCGTTTATCCACGCCTCGTCGGAGGCCGGACTGCGTTGCGTTCTGATCATCACCGGCCGCGGTCTCGGTCCGAGCGGGCCGGGTGTGCTTAGGAGTGTCGTTCCGCGCTGGCTCGAAGAAGCGGAGTTGCGACAAAAAATCCTGGCGATGGCGCCGGCCCAGCCGCGCGACGGAGGGGCCGGCGCGTTCTACCTGCTGCTGCGCCGGCAGCGCACCGAGATTCGCCGTTGACCCGCGAGCGGCAGTTTCACATCGCATCGAGCCGACCCGCTTCGGGATCGAGAGATCGATGCAGCCGCGCCGCCGCGGTGCGTGCAAAGCGCAAGGTCAGGGCGCGGCGGCGGCTCGGGTTGAGCGGCGTTGGGCACGCCTCGCGCAGCAGGACGGCGCCGAACGGGTCGGCCACCATCAGACCACATTCCTCGGGGATCAACTGCTGCGGAAAATGGCTCGGGACCGCGAAATAAAGACGATCGGCAAAATCGCGGTAACCCTCCCACTTGCGGTCGGCGCGAAAATCGGCGACCGAGCTCTTGATCTCGACGATGACGAGGTCACCGGCCTTGCCGAGCCCGAGGATGTCGGCGCGGCGGCCGTTGAGGAGCGGGAATTCGACGAGGCTGGCATAGCCGAGCTGGCCGAGGGCGCGGCACACGCCGCGCGCGAGGAGCGGCGCTGTCGGCGTAGGTTCGAAGCCGGGTGGGGCGGACATGACGGGCCGCATATCATAGGCCGGATTGATCGGCCGGGCGAGATCGACGGAGTTTGAGGATGGCGGCAGCGACCGAGCGGGGCTTTCTGCGAGAGGCCTGGAGCCTTGCCTGGCCCTATTGGAAGTCGGAAGAGAAATGGTCGGCGATCGGGCTGCTCGTCGCCATCGTCGCCGGCAATCTGATTACCGTGGGAATCAATGTCCGGTTTAACACTTGGAACAAAGATTTTTACAACGCACTTCAGGAATATGACTGGGCGGAGTTCTGGCGGCAATTTGCGATCTTTGGCGGGCTTGCGGTGGCTTATATGGTGGTTGCCGTCTATGCCGCTTATCTTCAGCGGATACTGCATATTCGCTGGCGCCGCTGGCTGACCGAGCGCTTTCTGCGCGATTGGCTCGACGCCCAAGCCTATTACCGGATGCAGCTCAAGCAAGCGACGACCGATAACCCCGATCAGCGCATCCAGGAGGATCTCAACAGCTTCGCCACAACTACCCTTGCCCTGTCGCTCGGGCTGCTGACTGCCGTCGTCACCCTCGTCTCGTTCTTGTCGATCTTGTGGACCCTGTCGGGTGCCCTGACGATCCCGCTCGGCGGAGGAGTCTCGATTGCCATTCCCGGGTACATGGTGTTGGCGGCGCTGATCTATGCCGTCCTCGGTACGCTGTTGACCCGATGGATCGGCAACCCACTGGTTCGACTGACCTTCGATCAACAGCGCTACGAGGCGGATTTTCGCTTCAGCATGGTGAGATTGCGGGAGAATGCCGAGAATGTCGCCTTTTACGGCGGCGAGGCGCGCGAGCTCGACACATTCTTGAGCCGCTTTGCGCACGTCGTCGGCAATTGGTGGGGGATCATCAAACGCCGCAAAAGGCTCAGCTGGTTCACCTATGGCTACGACCAGCTGGCGATCGTCTTTCCGTTTTTGGTCGCAGCACCCAGGTACTTCAACAAGTCGATCCAGCTCGGCGGCCTGATGCAGATCGCCTCGGCGTTTCGCCAGGTGCAGGAATCGCTGTCATTCATCGTCAGCTCGTACACCGAGATCGCCCAATACCAGGCGGTCGTTCAGCGTCTCTCCAGCTTCCGCGCCCGCATCGACGAGGTCGCCGCGGAGCGGGCGGCCGCCCAGCCGATTGAGATCGAGCGCGCCGGCGTCGGCGTTGCCGTCCACGGGCTCGACCTCGACCTGCCGGACGGCCGGCCGTTGCAGCAGGACATCGCGTTGGCGGCGGGACCGGGCAAGCCTCTGCTGATCACCGGTCCCTCGGGGATCGGCAAGAGCACGGTGTTGCGCGCGATCGCCGGGCTGTGGCCGTTCGGGCGCGGCCGAATCCGGGTGGCTGACGGCCGCGCTATGTTTCTTCCGCAGCGGCCCTACCTGCCGTTGGGCACGCTGGCCGATGCGCTCGTCTACCCTCATGCCGCATCCGAGCTGCCGCGTGAGCGCCTGGTCGAGGCGCTGCGCGCCGTCGGTCTGCCGCAACTCGTCGAGCAGCTGGACGAAGAGGGCAATTGGGCGCACCGCCTGTCGATCGGCGAGCAGCAACGCGTCGCTTTTGCCCGGGTCCTGCTCGCCCGCCCGGAAATCGTCTTTCTCGACGAGGCGACCTCGGCCCTCGACGAGGCGGCGGAGATGTCGCTTTACCGCCTGCTGCGCGAGGCGCCATGGCGGCCGACCATCGTCAGCATCGGCCACCACGGCACATTGCAGCGCTTTCACGATACGGTCGTCGACCTAGCCCGTCAGCCGGTCGCCGAAGTGGCCGCCGGCTGACCTGGTGCAGGGAGAGCCTAATGAACGACACGGAAGATCCGTTGCGGGTAGTCCGGATCGGCAAGCTCGAAAGCCTCAGGGCGCAGGGGATCGATCCTTATCCTTACGGCTTTGCCCGTACGCACGACGCCGCCGAGCTCGAGCGCCGCCATGCCGGGTTGCCGGCGGGTGGCGAAACCGGCGAGCGCGTGCGGGTCGCCGGCCGCATTCGGGCGATGCGCAACAGCGGCATGTTCATCGACCTGCACGACGCTAGTGGCAAGATCCAGGTCTTTTGCCACCGCGACAACCTGCCGCCGGAAGCGATGGCGGTGGTACGGCTGCTCGACATCGGCGACCAGATCGGCGTGGAAGGGTTGGTGCGGCGCACGGCACGTGGCGAGCTCACCGTCAACGCCGTCGCGGTCGCGGTATTGGCCAAGACCCTGCGTCCGCTGCCCGAGAAATATCACGGTCTCGCGGATGTCGAGTTGCGCTACCGGCAGCGCTACCTCGACCTGATCATGAACCAGGAGAGCCGTGAGACCCTGCGGCGGCGCAGCCGGGTGGTCGCGGCATTGCGTAGCCACCTCTCGCAGCGCGGCTATCTCGAGGTCGAAACGCCGATGCTGCACACGATCCCGGGCGGCGCCTCGGCAAAACCCTTTGTCACGCATCACAACGCGCTCGACATCGACCTCTATCTGCGGATCGCACCCGAGCTGCACCTGAAGCGGCTCCTGGTCGGCGGGCTTGCCGACAAGCTGTTCGAGATCAATCGCTGCTTCCGCAACGAGGGCATCTCGCCGCGGCACAACCCGGAATTCACCACGCTCGAGCTCTACGAGGCCTATGTCGATTACAGCGCGATGATGCGGCTGACCGAGGAGCTCGTCACCGCGGTTGCCGAGACCGTGCTCGGGACCCTGCGGATCAACTATGGCGGCACCGTCATCGATTTGTCCCCGCCGTGGCCGCGGCGCGGCATGGCCGAGCTGGTGCAGGCGGCGACCGGGGTCGATTTTCTCGCCCTCGATGATGCCGAGGCGGCACGACGAGCAGCCGTATCGTTGGGTGCGGGATTGACGGGGGGCGAGAATTGGGGTCAGGCGCTCGAGGCGGCCTTCGCCGCGCGCGTCGAGGACAGCCTGGTCCAGCCGATCCACGTCATCGGCTTTCCGCGCGACATCTCGCCCTTGGCCAAGGCCGACCGGGCCGATCCCCGTCTGGTCGAGCGGTTCGAGACCTATATCTACGGCTGGGAAATCACCAACGCCTTTTCCGAGCTGACCGACCCCGAGGACCAGCGGGCCCGTTTCGAGGCACAGATGCGGGCTCGGGCAGCGGGCGACGAGGAGGCCCAGCCGCTCGACGAGGATTACGTCACCGCACTCGAATATGGGCTGCCGCCTTGCGGTGGGCTCGGTCTCGGCATCGACCGGCTGGTCATGCTGCTGACCGACAGCCCGTCGATCCGCGACGTCATCGCCTTTCCGACATTGCGGCCGCGGTGAGGCTCAATAGCCGGCCCCGCCGTCCCCTCCGCCGCCGCCCCTGTCAGCGGGGATAGAGGCGGGGGCGGGCTGTTGAGTAGGCGTGACGCCGGCCCTGTCGGCGGCGCTCTTCGCGGGATCGCTCGTCGGTTGGCTGCACGCGGCAAGCGTCAGGATCGCTAGATACAGTGCACCACGCCCGAACCTCGTCATCGTGCCCTCCTGGCCGAAGGGGATCCCTTGCCCTTTGGCTACGCTACGACTCAATAGCGCGCTGCATATTCCATGATTAGGCAGTACGCCGACGCAATTCCGCCCTGTCGTCGATTCCTCCCTGCACGGCATCGACAACAAGTCCGCCGGGTCCCATATGGAAATACAACCGGAGCAACGACATGCCTCCCCCCTCGATCGCTTTGTTGCGCCGGCTGCTGCAGGCCGGTGCGGGCTCGCTTCTGTTGGCGACAATGAGTTGTGCTGCGCCGCCGCCGACCGCGGCGGTAGCGCTGCCGCCGATCCCGGCGGGCCAAGCCCGGGCTTGGTTCTACCGCGACCCGGGGCCGTACGATTGCTTGGGAACCCCGTACATCCGCATGAACCAAGCGGTCGTCGCAGTTTCGCAAATCGGCGGCGCCTCGTATCGGGATGTTCCGCCTGGACAATATCTCATCACGGTCGACAGCTACCTGACTGCCCCCGAGCAGACCAGAAACGTCTATCTGTTCCCCGGCCGGCAAATGTACTTCAAGATCGTGTGCCTGCGGAATTGGATCGGCGGTGGCGGCAGCAAAAACGACAGTGGCTACATGCGCGACACCTTCTTCGTCTGGGATATCCCACCCGAGATCGCTCAGCTCGATGTGGCGCGCAGCCAGTTCTATGGCGGTAGCTGAGTTAACGGAGGGGGAGATCGCATGTCGATGCACTCACCTATGTTGCTGCGCCGGGCGCGAGTTGGTGCCGCCGTACTCCTGCTCGCGGCGACGGCCTGCGTCCAATCGCCGCCGCCGATCGCTTCCGTCGCGATCCCACCGATCCCGGCGGGCAATGCCCGGGTATGGTTCTATCGCCCGATCGACGCCTACGACAGCATGGCCACACCCTATATCCGGATGAACGATGCGATCGTTGCCACATCGATGCCGAACGGTGCCTCGTATCGCGATGTGCCGGCCGGTCCGTACCACATCACGGTCGACAGCTACGGCAAGGACTTCAACCAGGACAAGAACGTAGAGCTTGCTGCCGGGCAGGAGCTGTTTGTCGAGATCGTGTCGCTGCGGAACTGGGTTCCTATCGGTGGAGGTGGTGGGGACGCTGGCGGCGGCAGCGCCGGCGATTACGGGCGTAATACCTTTTATGTCTGGCTGATCCCGGCCGACAAGGCCCGCGAGGAGGTAGCGCGCAGTGCCTTCTATGGCAGCTGATCGTCAACAGGCGGAGAAACCCATGTCGATGCACCCCGTAACCCGGTCGTGCCGGCCGCAACACGCTGTTGCCGCTATTTTGCTCCTGGTGACAGCGTGCGCGGAGCTGCCGAAGACGGCTTCCGTCGGGATCCCGCCGATCCCGGCGGGCGCTGCGCGGGTCTGGTTCTATCGCCCGATCGATGCCTATGACAGCATGGCCACACCCTTTATCCGCATGAACGATGCGATCGTTGCCACGTCGATGCCGAATGGTGCGTCGTATCGCGACGTGCCGGCCGGTCAGTACCACATCACCGTCGACAGCTACGGCAAGGACTTCAATCAGGACAAGGACGTACAGCTCGCCGCCGGGCAGGAATTGTTTGTCGAGATCGTGTCGCTGCGAAGTTGGGTTCCGACCGGCAGCGGTGGAGACGAGAGTGGCGGCGGCGGAGATTTCGGGCGAAACACCTTCTACGTCTGGCTGATCCCGGCGGAAAAAGCGCGCGACGAGGTGGCGCGCAGCGCGTTCTACGGTAGCTGATCGGCCCCCACCTAAATCCCCCAGCAGGGGAGGGAATGGGGGGCTAGAAGTTCTCCAGGCTCAGCACCTCGGTGTCCGAATCGTAAGACAAGATCTCGGCGTGCCGGCCCCAATTGATCAGGGTGTCGAGCACCCGCTGAGCTTCGGACTCGGACAGGTGGTCTTCGAGCTCGCGCAGAAAGCGCGCGGCGGGGGCGCGGTGGCCCGGGCGCTCGTCGAGAATCCGCCGGATATGCGCGGCGAGCGGAACGTGCTTTAGCACCGCCTCGGCGAACAGCTGCTTGCGTGCGAGCATGTCGGCATCGGCATAGGCGCGGCCGAGCCCGGTGACCTCGATGTCGCCGCCGCTGACATGGGCAAAACCGAGCAGCTGCAGGGTCTCGATCAGCGGGAACAGCTCGTCCATCACGAGGTTCTCCTCGTCGGCGAGCTGCGGCAGGTCGGCTCGGCCGTGGTAGGGGGCCTCGGTCAGCGTGTCGATCAGCCCCGAGAGCTGCTGCACCGAGGCGTCGGGCAGGCGATAGCCGATCCCGATCGGCTCCGGTCTCGCCCCGCGCCGCCCGTCGCGGCCGGGCACCGTCGTCAGCAAGGTGTAGACCTGGTCGACAATCTGGCGGAACCCGATGCTTTCCGAGGCGCGCGGCCGCGGCAGCGCCACCGCGATATCGGCGCGGATGCGGCCGGGGTCGCTGCTAAAGATCAGGATGCGGTCGGCGACTTCGACCGCCTCCTCGATATTGTGCGAAACCATGACGATCCCCTTGGTCGGGATGCGGCTCGCTTCCCAGAGATCGAGCAGATCGCCGCGCAAGGTCTCGGCGGTCAGCACGTCGAGCGACGAGAACGGCTCGTCGAGGAGCAGGACGTCGGGGTTGACGACGAGCGCTCTGGCGAAGCCCACGCGCTGCCGCATGCCGCCGGAAAGCTCCTTTGGATAGGCGGTTTCGAAGCCGTCGAGCCCGATCAGGTCGATCGCGTCGACCGCGCGCCGGCGCCGCTCGGCGCCGGCGACCCCGAGCGCCTCAAGGCCGAGCTCGACATTGCCGAGCACGGTCAACCACGGGAACAGCGCATAGGACTGAAACACCATGGCGACGCCCTGCACCGGCTCGCCGACCCTTGTCCCGCGATATTCGACAACACCGTCGCTCGGTGGCACCAGACCCGCAAGGATGCGCAGAAAGGTCGATTTGCCGGAGCCTGATTTGCCGAGGATCGCAACAATCTCCCCGTCGCTCAGCGTGAAGTCGAGATGGTCGAGAACGAGCCGGCCGATATGGTCCGGCATGCGATAGGTCTTGGAGACGGCTTCGGTGCGGAGCAGCGGAATGGTCATCGCGGTCCCTGTCAATCGAGCCGAAGCCGCTCGGCGGCGAGGTTGTAGAGCCGGCGCCAGAGCAGCCGGTTGAAAGCCAGCACATAAAGGCAGAGGACGCCGATCCCGAGCGCGATGCGCGCGCTGTCCCCTGCGGCGGTGGTGCGTGCGATATAGGCGCCGATCCCGGTCGCGGTCAGCGTCGTGTCGCCCCATTGGACGATCTCGGCGACGATGCTGGCATTCCACGATCCCCCGGCGGCGGTGACGGCACCGGTCACATAGGCCGGAAAGATGGCCGGCAGCATGATCCGCCGCCACCACAGGAGCCGCCGGACGGCCAGGTTTTGCGCCGCGAGGCGGAGCTCGATCGGCAGCGCAGTCGTTCCGGCGATGACATTGAACGCAATGTACCATTGGGTGCCGAGGATCATCAGCGGGCTTAGCCAAATTTCTGGGTCGAGGCGAAACCGCAGGATCAGCACAACCGCGGCCGGAAAAAACAAGTTCGCCGGGAAGGCGGCGAGGAATTGGACGATCGGTTGCGCCACATCGGCGGCCTTCCGGCGCAGCCCGATCCACACACCGATAGGAACCCACACGACCGAGGCGACAGCGATCAGGACCAGCACCCGCAGGGCTGTCGTCAGCCCAAGCAGAAACACCCAGCCGATCTCGGCGAGGTTTACGCTCTGACTGATGAACGCGACGAGCCAGGCGCAGGCGGCCGCGGCAAGCGCCAGCAGAGCGATATCGAAAACCCGGTCGAAGACCGGCCGCGGGAGCCGCTCCGCGGCGGCCGCGCGGCGCCATGCCAGAGCGCCGATCGCACCATCTATCCCGCGATTGAGGGCGAGCAGCCCCGTCTGAACCAGGTCGAACAACTGCGCCCGCTGCAGCACGATCAGAAACCACGGGCGCACATTGTCGGCGTCGGTAGACGGCTCGCCCTGAAATTTGCGCGACCAGGCGATCAGCGGGCGAAACAGCAGCTGATCATAGAGCAGGATCACGACGAACATGACGAGAACCGCCCAACCGATCGCCGCGAGGTTGCGTTGCGTGATCGCAACGGCGATATACGAACCGACACCGGGCAGCAGGATCGATTGGCCGGATACCGTGATCGCCTCGGAGGCGACCACGAAGAACCAGCCGCCCGAGACCGACATCATCATGTTCCACACCAGCGACGGTATCGCGTGCGGCACTTCGAGCCGCCAGAACCGCTGCCAGGACGAGAGGTGGTACATGCGCGCGGCTTCGATCAGCTCCATCGACACCGTGCGCAGCGACTGATAGACGCTGAAGGTCATATTCCAGGCCTGCGAGGTGAAGATCGCGAAGATCGCGGCGCATTCAACGCCGAGCAGCCGGCCCGGAAACAGCGCGATGAACCCGGTTACGGTGATCGACAGAAAGCCGAGGATCGGCACCGATTGCAGAATGTCGAGCACCGGGATCAGAATTTTTTCCGCCGCGCGGCTCTTGGCGGCGACCGCTGCATAGCCGAGGCTAAAGACCAGCGAGCCGACGAGCGCCGCGGCCATACGCAATACCGTGCGCAGCGCATATTCCGGCAGCCGCCACGGATCGAGGCTGATTGGCAAGACCTCGCCGATCTGGTAGCGCGCGCCCATCGCCATCCCGCCCCAGCCGACCAGCGCGATCAGCCCGAGCACCAGCGGCAAGGCCACCAGATCCCAGTAGTTGGGGCGCAGCCGCGACGGCCAGGCGATAACGGGTAGGCCCCAACGCTGTTCCATGACCCCCCAGTAACCCACCGCCCGGCTGCGGCGCCAGCCCTTACCAAAGCCGTCATCACCGGGCTTGACCCGGTGATCCACGCTGTTGCTCTCGTTCGGGTCTGGGCCGAAAATGCGTCAATGCAGAGTGGATGGGTCTACATCGTGACGAACCGGCCAAACGGTACTCTCTACGTCGGGGTAACCAGCAATCTCGCGCGCCGTGTATGGGAGCACCGCGAGGGCGCGGCCGATGGCTTCACGGAAAAGTACGGCCGGAAGCGTCTCGTCTGGGCTGAGCGCCACGACGACATCCGCAACCCGATCCAGCGCGAGCACAGCCTGAAGCATTGGCCGCGCGCCTGGAAAATCCACCTCATCCTCGCGGGGAACCCAGGCTGGAACCACCTTTATGACCAGCTCGCTTGACAGCGTGGATGGCCGGGTCAAGCCCGGCTATGACGACGTTTGCACGAACATTCTCGAGCTCGACCGTTTGCGCGCGGCGCCGCTGGTCCGCGACCCGTTCGACTTTGTCGTGGTCGAGGATTTTGTGCGGCGTGACGCACTGGACGCGGTCCTCGCCGATTTTCCCAAAATTCGCCACCAGGGCAGCTATCCGGTCGATACCCTCTCCTATGGGCCGGGTTTCGCGAGCCTCGTCGCCGCGCTGACCGGTGCAGCGCTGCGCCGGTCGATCGAAGAAAAGTTCGGCCTCGACCTCGGCGAGCGGCCGACCCTGTTGACGGTTCGCGGCCGGAGCGACGGCAAGGACGGCCGTATCCATACCGATTCGGCGAGCAAGATCATTACCTTGCTGCTCTATATGAACCCGGTGTGGGATTACCCCGAGGGCAGGCTGCGGCTGCTGCGCGGCCCCGAAGACCTTGAGGATCATGTGGCGGAGGTTGCACCGCTCGCCGGGACGATGCTGGCTTTTCGGTGCACCAGGGGATCGTTTCACGGCCACAGCGCGCATATCGGCGAGCGCCGCTCGTTGCAGCTCAACTGGGTCACCGACCGCTCAGTGGTCCGCCGCGAGCTCGCAAGGCATCGCTGGTCGGCGCGGTTGAAGGCATTGAACCCGTTCGGCTTATCCTGACCTTTACCCACCCGTCGCCGGGTCGGGGCCGGCCTGTTGCATCTCTGCCACGCTGCGGTTAAAACACCACTTACGCGATCAGCCGGACTTGATCGGAACCTCGGGTTCAGTATCATGACCCGGAGATGAAGCGGCACCCTTCGGGGGCAGTCTGCATCTTTTGAACAGGGAGGAGCTATGACTAGAGGGCGGATTCTCTGTGGCG
>Ga0306920_100010667_pt1 | contig 12336 bp, 11 predicted proteins | sample flu12Cox44000170_FD_204666 | JGI IMG/M metagenome (GOLD analysis project Ga0306920, IMG submission 204666) | Lab enrichment of tropical soil microbial communities from Luquillo Experimental Forest, Puerto Rico - flux4day.12C.oxic.44.000.170 (v2)... | ecosystem: Environmental > Terrestrial >...
CCTGGATCGAGCGCCAGGCGCCCGAGCGCGTCAAGGCGCGCGAGCCCGGTGGCGGCAAGCTTCCGCCCCTCGGCGACGCCCCCGGCACCTATGTGAAGGTCAGGGCCTGAGTCGCTTCCTTCTCCCCCAAAGCGGGTGAAGGAAGCGCTATCAATACTTGCGAACAAGCGGCTGATTGGCCGGGATGGGCTGGCTGGTGTCGTCCCAGCGATAGGTCAGCCCGGCCGAGACGATGTCGAAATGCGCGTTCTTCACTTCGGCGACGAAGGGCAGGCCGGCGCTTGCGAATTGCGGATGGCCGGGAACCACCGCGATGTTGCCATGGGCCAGGAAGCCGTGGCTGTAGCCGACATCGAAGGACAGCTTTTTATTGTAGTGGTAGGTCGCGCCGATCGACGCCCAGATGCGGTTGGCGTCGGGCAGCAGCACCTCGCGGTTGCCGAGATCAATCGGCGAGCGCTCATAGGCGACGCCGGTGCGCAGGCTCAGCATCTCGTTCCAGGCATATTCGACGCCGAGCGATGCGAAATAACCATCCTTATACTTGAAGGGCAGCGTGGTCACGATCGTGCCGTTCGACGTCACCGGCAGGACGTTGACGCGGCTCCAATTGTCCCATTCGAATTCGCCGAGCAGGGTCCACTGGTCGGTGACCTTCTGGCGCACGCCGACCGAGACTTTCTCCGGCAGGTTGAAATTGAGCTTGGCGGGCGAGGTGCCGAAGGGCGTCGTCAGGGTGCCGGTCACCGTTTCATGCACGGTCGAGCGGTAGCCGACGCCGATCTCGGTCCATGCGGTCGGCTTGAAGGTCGCGCCGGCCGTGAAGCCGACGCCCGTGTCGTCACCTTCGAGGAGGGCGCCGGGAGCATTCGGCAAGATGCCGAGCGCCTGGGTCAGCCTCGCCTTGAAATATTCCACCTGGAGGCCGACGCCGACGCTGATCCAGTCATTGATCTTGTAGCCGACGGTCGGGTTGACGTCGAAGGAGAAGACGCGCGCCGAACGCCCATAGACCTGGGCCGCCCAGTTATAGCCGGGCTTGCTCTCGAGTCCGAAGGGCGCGTTGGTCGCAATGCCGATCCAGAGATGGTCGTTGAACTGGTAGGAGCCGTAGCCGGCCGGCACGAAGCCGCTGAGGATGACGCCGGTCGAACCGCCGAAGGCGGCGGTCGGCGAAGTCGGTGAGGGATTGATCGAGCCGGCTGGGTAAATCCCGGTCCCGACGAAGGAGCCCTGGATGCCTGGCGAATCCGTGATGGTCGCCGGGTTCCAGAACATCGAAGAGAGGCCGCCGCCGCCCGCCGCCATGCCGGCGAAGGACATGCCCTGGCCTTCGGCGCTCTGCTCGCGCAGCCCGAACGCGCCGGCGAAAGCCGGAATGGCCGTCGAGCTCAACAGCCCGGCCGCAATCGCGATCGTCGCGAGAGCCCGTCTTGTCGCGATCATGTGATATGCCCCAACGCGTGTCGTGTCCAAGGATGCTTCCACCCGGCTTGGTCGCATTGCCGGGAATCGGTCGATCCCCTGCTTTGCCGATTTGTGACAAATCCATGGGTGTGGCGCAACTCACGAACGTGCTTGGCCTGCTTGGAGTCTCGAGAAGAAGCAGGGTCTGATTCAGCGAAACTCTACGCATCGCGATCGCGCGAATACCTCAGCCCCCCTGCCCCATGGTGAGGAATACCGATCTTCGCCTGTCGTCATACGTCGACGACGCCGGAGGCCCTTGGGCCTCGCATCCCTCTTCGCCGGCCGGCCAGAAGGTTGAATTTCGCCCCCTGTGGCGTTTCGGTAACAATGCGGGCGCCACCGGGCCGGCGCAGGCCCAGGACCGGGTGAGATCCCCACGGCCGGCGCAGGGTCGCGATCAGGCTCGCCCGGAGTTATCCCTTGGCCCCGCTTGTCATCGTTTGGGCTTCGACGCAATGTGGCAAATCTCGGGCATCCCCATCGCACCCGTCATCCCGACCAGCATTAGAGGAAACGCGCATGAAACTCGTCCGCTTTGGCAAGGCCGGCAAGGAGAGGCCGGGCCTCATCGATGGCGATGGCAAGATCAGGGACCTGACCGATATCGTACCCGACATCTCGGGCGAGACGCTTGGCCCGAAGACGCTCAATAAGCTGCGCAAGATCAAGCCGCATACCTTGCCGCTCGCCAATCCGCGCTCGCGCATCGGGCCTTGCGTCACGGGCGTAGGCAACTTCATCGCGGTCGGCCTCAACTTCGCCGACCATGCCGCCGAGACCGGCGCGAAGATCCCGGCCGAGCCGATCCTGTTCAACAAATCCCCCTCCTCGATCGTCGGCCCGAACGACCAGGTCGTGATCCCCAAGGGCTCGAAGAAGACCGACTGGGAAGTCGAGCTCGCCATCGTGATCGGCAGCCGGGCCCACAATATCACCGAGGCGCAGTCCATCGCTCATGTGGCCGGCTACTGCATCTGCAACGACGTGTCGGAGCGCGCTTGGCAAGCTGAGGGCACCGGCCAATGGACCAAGGGCAAGAGCTCGCCGACCTTCGGGCCGATCGGGCCCTGGCTCGTCACCACCGACGAGGTGCCGGACCCCCAGAACCTCTCGATGTTCCTCGATGTGAGCGGCAAGCGCCGCCAGACCGGCTCGACCAAGACGATGATCTTCGGCGTCAAGCATCTCGTCGCCTATATCAGCAAGTTCATGGTGCTCGAGCCTGGCGACGTGATCACCACCGGCACGCCGCCGGGCGTCGGTCTCGGCATGAAGCCACAGCTCTTCCTGAAGCCCGGCGACGTTATGCATCTTGGCATCGAGAAGCTCGGTGAGCAGACCCAAGAATGCGTCGCCTACAGCGCCTAATGCGTCGCCTATAGCGCCTGAGATCATCCCGGACGCGATGCAACACGAGATCCGGGACCCATGCCCGCGCCGGCGCTATCGCGTCGCAGATTATGGGTCCCGTGGCTGCACCGCGTCACTTCGTGCTGCGGCGCGCACAGGATGATAGAGCTCAATGAGCGCAGCTCTTGTCCGGCTCAGGCCGGCGTCGCGCCGAGCGCGGGGTCGAGCGCCTCGAGCCGCGAGACCAGCACGACCTCGATCAGGCGATCGAGGCCGCGCACATCCTGGCGCGTCACCTCGAGCCGCGAGATGTCGAGGGCGGCCCAGTCGGCGGCCGCCCGTGAGAGCGCAAGCTCCGCATCATGCGCCTTCGCCAAGGCCTCGAGCCGGCTCGCCACATTGACGACGGGGCCGATGACGGTGTGCGTGGCAGCGGGTCCAGCCCCGATGCGCCCCTCGACGAGCCGCCCGCCATGCAGGCCCATCGCGAGGCGCAGCGGCTCCTTCAGCTCGGCCGCAAGATCGCGGTTGACGGTGTCGAGCTCGCGCCGGACGGCGGTGGCGGCCGTGACGGCGGCACGGCACGCGAAACCGATGCCGCGCGGATCCGAGAAGAGCGCCATCAGCCCATCCCCGATGAACTTGTCGATGCGACCGCCCGCCCCTTGCACCGCACCGTTCGCGGCAGCGAAGAAGCGGTTCAGGATGTGCACCACGTCATAGGCGAGCTTCCGCTCGCTCAAGGCGGTGAAGCCGCGAATATCGATGAAGAGCACGGCAGCGTCCGCGTCGATGCCCTGATCCTCGGCGGCACGCTCGGCTCTCGCCGCTGAGCCGGCCAGGGGTTGGACCAGGCGCAGCACCGTCACCTCGCCGCTCGGGCGCCATTGGCACGCGAGGCGCGTATCGGGCGCCGCGCCCACGGCGCGCAAGGTGCGCGCCTCGGCCTCGTTCGGCGGAGCGAGCGCCTGCGTATGGGCGACCACGCGCACCCGACAAGTCGAGCAGCGAGCCCGGCCGCCACAGACCGAGACATGCGGAACGCCGAAGCTGCGGCTGATCTCGAGCAGGGTCATGCCGGCCGGCGCCCTCAAGCTTGGCCCCTCGAGATAGGTGACGCCGACCCCGTTCAAGCGGCTGCGCCACCAAGGTAGCGCAAGCGTCGCCACGAGGAGCGCGAGGAGCGGCAGGTAGAAGGCAAGTTCGGCAAGCGCACGCCAATCGAGGAGCGCCGCATTGGCATCGGGCGCCGGAGCCCGCAGCGAGGCGCGAACTGCCTCGAAATCCGGCAAGCCGGTGAGGTCGCCCGTCAGCGCGCGGGCCTGCATCATCACGCCGGCCAGTGCCGCGGCCGGGATCAGCACCGCAAGGCCGATGAGGAGCGGCCGCTGCCGGATATAGGCAGGGATGTGCCTCACCCAGAAATGCACGCCGATGCAGCCATGCACCCAGACGAGCAGGAGGAGGATGGTCTGATCCAGGATGGTAGCGGGCCAGATGCGCGTCAGAACATAGGGATAGCTCGTATCGACGCCGAACAGGATGGCGGTGACGCGGGTGCCGAAGATGTGCGGCAACAGGAGGAACGGGATCGCGAAGCCGGTGAGGAGTTGGGTGAGCTGCCAGCGCGGCATGCGCCAGCTCCTGATCTGGGCGAGCTTGCCGATCGCAAGCCCGACATGGATGAGGAGCGCTGCAGTGAGGACAAGCGTGCCCGGAGCCGAGCGGGTGACCGCGATGCGCCAGTGGTCAACCGCGATCATCGCGTCGAGGCTGACGAGGCCCATTGCGTGGTTGAGGAAATGCGTGAGCGCGAAGAGGAACAGCAGCAGGCCCGAGACGAGCCGCAGCCGCTGCACCGTCGAGCCGCGCCAGAGCCCGTTCATGTGACGATCAATGCCTCAACGCCTGGCGGTGGAGAGGTTCGTGCGGTCTGCAGTGGACAGCCGTGCGACACCCTTTCAGGGAACACGCGAGCTCAGCGCTTCGAGCGGATCACGAAGGCGCGATCAGCGCTCAGGGCCATTGGCGCGGATCGAGCTTGCCGTCGACGAATTTCGCCCAGTCCGCATGGGTTCCCACGAAGGCGTTCCTGTCGATATTGCCGGAGACGCCGGGAAGCGAGCCCTTCTCGGTATATTGCCAGAAATGCCAGCGGCGATCGCCGTAGCGTTTGGAGGGGAAGGCCTTCACGCTGCGCAGCCAGAACGGGTAGTCCTCGAAGGCGCCTTCGAGCACGTCGCGGTGGAAATCGATGCTCGAATAGATGACGGGGCGCTTGCCGTAATGGCGCTCGAGCTCGTCGAGGAAGGTCTGCATGTCGGCGAGCACCTTCTCGCGCGGCGGGCGCAGATGGCACGTCTTCGACTGCGGATTCCATTCCATGTCGAGGGCCGGCGGCAGCGCGTCGGGGTCGACCGGCACATGCGCCTCGAACCAGGCGACCTGCTCCTCGACCGGCCGGCAGAAATAGTAGAAATGATAGGCCCCACGGCGTAGCCCGGCCTGCGCCGCGCCCTGCCAATTCGCGTCGAATCTCTGATCGGCACGGTCGCCGCCTTCGGTCGCCTTGATATAGGCGAAGGTGGCGCCGTCCGCCCGCACCGCCGGCCAGTCGATCGTGCCCTGATAATAGGAGACGTCGATGCCATGCACCGGATAGCTCGACGGCGTCGGATCCGAGCCGAGATCGCCCGTCGCGAGCGAACATGCCGACGCGGCCAGCACGAAGAGAGTGCCGACCAAGGCGTGCGCCAGGCGCCAATCAGAGAACCGAACGCCGCAGCGCTCTGCCTTCGACCTCATGACGCAACACCCATAACCGAATTCCTAGCGCGTGTGAATGCGGCACAAGGGAGGCTTGTTCGCGATCCCGACGCCACAATCTTTCGCGCGCCACATCACAATTTGCGTGATCGCCTTAAGGAAGCGTTCACGCTGTCCGCGCGAGACCGCGACGGGGTATAGGCTCATCGGGATGGGTGAGATGCGCATGTTGAACGCCGTTCGGGGCGCGCTGATCGCCGCCGCGGTCATGCTCGGCCCGATCCGAGCCATGGCGGGCCAGGACTGTGGGCCTGACGCGCTCGGCACCTCCCGCGTCCTCGAGGTCGGCACGCAAGGTGGCCTCGAAGTCGGACTGAAGAGCTATCCGCGCAGCCTCGCTCTCGCCGATCACGAGGTGGTGCTGACCTTCGATGACGGGCCGCTGCCCGGCCTCACCGGCAAGCTTCTCGACACGCTGAAGGCGCAATGTGTGCGCGCCACCTTCTTCATGGTCGGGCGCATGGCAAAGGCCGCCCCCGCTCTCGCCAAGCGGGTCGCCGAGGAGGGCCACACGATTGGTTATCACACCTACTCACACCCGCTCCTCGGCATGATTCTCGAGGCGCGGGCCCGCGACGACATCGACCGTGGCATCAGAGCGGTGAACGAGGCCGTCTACGGCACGTCGACCGCTCAACCGCATACGCTCTTCTTCCGCTATCCGGGATTTGACGATTCGCCCGCTCTCAACGCCTGGCTCGCCTCGCGCAACATCGGCGTCTTCGGCACCGATCTCTGGGCCGGCGATTGGTGGCCGATGACGCCGCAGGCCGAGGCGCAGATGACGCTCGCAAGGCTCGAACGCGAGAAGCGCGGCATTATCCTGTTTCACGACATCAGAGCCCAGACCGTGTCGATGATGCCGGAGTTCCTGCGCGAGCTGAAGGCGCGCGGCTACAAGGTCGTGCATATCGTGCCGGGCTCGGGCCATGCCGAGACGCGCGCCGCAGGACCCGGCTGGTCGAGCGAGACGGCCCGCGTGATCGCCGGCATTTTTGGGCGAAACCGCGCCAAGCGCGATTGAGGCGGTAAGCCTACCCGCGCCCGAGCCAGGATCCGAGCCTCGCCACCCCCTCGCGCACGCTTTCCGGCGATCCCGCGAAGGAGAGGCGCACATAGCGGTTGCCGCGCTCGCGGTCGAAATCGAGCCCCGGCGTGATTGCGACGCCGGCTTCAACCAGGGCGCGCCGGCAGAATTCGAGCGAATCATTGCTGAGGCGCGAGACATTGGCATAGGCGTAGAAGGCGCCGTCGATCGGCAGGAGCTCGGTGAAGCCCTGCCTCGGCAGCGCCCCGAGCAGGAGCTCGCGACTTGCGGCATAGCCGCGTTTGACCGCCTCGAGCTCTTCGGTCGCGTCGAAGGCGGCCTCGGCCGCGATTTGCGATACGAAGGGCGGCGAGATGAAGAGGTTCTGGGCGAGGCGCTCAACCGGCCGCACCAGCCGCTCGGGCAGCACCAGCCAGCCGATGCGCCAGCCGGTCATGCAGAAATATTTGGAGAAGCTGTTGACCACGATGGCGTCCGGTGCCGTCCTGAGCGCGCTTGCGGCCGGCGCCTCATAGGTGAGGCCGTGATAGATCTCGTCCGAGACGAACCAGAGCCCGAGGCGCCCGCAGCATTCGCCGAGCGCCGCGATCGCGGACGCGCTCATCATCACGCCGGTCGGGTTCGCGGGGCTCATCACCAAGACCCCCTTCAGGGGCTTCTCCGCATGCGCCGCGGCGACCGCCTGCGGAGTGATGGCCCAGCGATCGGCGCTGCCCGTCTCGATGATCACGGCCTCGATGCCGAGCGCCTCGAGGATGTTGCGATAGGCCGGATAGCCGGGCGACGAGATCGCGACGCGATCCCCCGCATCGAAACAGCCTAGGAAGGCCAGGATGAAGCCGGCTGACGAGCCGGTCGTCACCGCGATGCGGGAGGCGTTGATGCTGAGCCCATGGAGATCGCGATAATGGCGCGCGATGCGCTCGCGCAGCGAGGGCAGGCCGAGCGCCGGCGTGTAGCCGATGCGGCCGGCATCGATCGCCCGCTTCGCCGCCTCGCGCGCCGGCCGCGGCGCCGGCGCGCCGGGCTCGCCGAGCTCCATATGGATGACGCTCGTGCCTTTTGCCTCGAGCGCACCGGCCTGCGACAGCACCTCCATGGCGATAAAGGGCGCGACCGCGGCCCGGCGCGCCGGCGACAGCGTCAAGGTCTCGGCTTCGTGAGCTGCGTTCGCCGGTTGCGGCTTCCCCTTCGTCGAGATTGTGTCCGTTTCGCCTTGGCCGTGCCGCATTCGGGGGCTCCCTGTCGCTCGCATCGGGCGGCGCCGATCGCAAGGATCAGCGCCGCCTTCTTAAGACCTGCGCTTCGCCTTTCCAAACCCCGCCAAATCCACCGCGTCCTGGGGATCGGAAAGCGAAGCCAGCATCGCACGGGCCAAAAATAGGTTTCGACGAATCCGTATGGTTTGCGGTCTCGGGATTTGCGCGATATCCGGACGCGAGGTAACGCCGTTCGGCGGCGCCAATCGCCAAATCTCGACCACGCCTGTCGAGAATCGCGCCGATCGGGGCGCCAGGAGACGATGATGATTGCGATTGTAACTTGGGTGATCACGACCCGGATGAGGGGCCTCATCGCGGCGCTTGCCGCCGTCCTGATGCTCGCGACCTCGGCGCTGCTGCCGCGGGTCGCGCAAGCGGAGGCCGCACCCGCCTTCACGCCCGAGCAGAAGACGGCGCTCGAGCAGCTGATCAAGGACTACATGATGGCCCACCCGGAAGTGGTGCAGGATGCGCTCCTCGAACTCGACAAGCGCCAGAAGGAGGCCGAGAACGCGGCCGTCAAGGCCGCCGTCCAGTCTGAGGCGAAGGCGATCTACGACACCAATGCCGGAACGGTCGTCGGCAACCCCAAAGGCGATGTGACGCTCGTCGAGTTCTTCGACTATAATTGCCCTTATTGCCGCAAGGCGATGACGACGCTCGACGCGCTCATCAAATCCGATCCCAAGCTCAAGATCGTGTTGCGCGACCTGCCGATTGTGCATCCGCCGGAATCGATCGAGGTCGCGAAGATCGCGATGGCGGCGAAGAACCAGCTCCCAGCCGAGAAGTTCTGGGACTTCCACAAGAAGCTGTTCTCGGCCTCGCGCATCGTGTCGAAGCCCCAGGCACTCCAGGTCGCCAAGGAAGCCGGCCTCGACATGGCGCGCCTCGACAAGGACGCAGAGAGCGATGCCGTGAAGGCGGCGCTCGTCGATTCGGACCGGCTGAGCCAGATCCTCAACCTGCGCGGCACGCCGGCCTTTGTGCTGGGCGACGATGTGGTGTTTGGCGCCCTCGAGGACGACGAGATGAAGGCGCAGATCGCCGCCGTGCGCCAATGCGGCAGGACGACCTGCTAAAAGGACGACCTGCTAAGGCAGGACTTTGAGAGAGAAGCAAGAGACGGCCGGAGGCTAAGAGAAGTAAGAGCCGGCCTCCGGCCGGCTCTTGAAACCTTAAGGCAACCCCAGTCGCAGTCGCGCCCGCACCCCAAGTTGTGCTAGCCCTTCCCCTCTCCGCCGCGGGAGGCTAGAAGCGGCCTTGAGCCGCTGTCCGGCGCGCCAAAGAGGGTATTTCCGCACGCATGGCTGCCGTCCACGTCCTCAACGGGCCGAACCTCAACCTGATCGGCACGCGCGAGCCTGCGATCTACGGCTCTCTCACGCTCGCCGATATCGAGGCGCGTTGCCGGGCGAAGGCCAAGGCGTTGAAGCTTGGTCTCGTCTTTTCCCAGACGAATCACGAGGGCGAGCTCGTCGACCAGATCCAGGCGGCGGGCCGGCAGAAGGCCGGCATCGTGCTCAATGCAGGTGCCTACACGCATACGTCCGTCGCGATCCACGATGCCATCAGGGGCGTCGATGCGCTGGTCATCGAGGTGCATCTGACCAATGTGCATGCGCGCGAGGGCTTCCGGCACCATTCCTATGTGTCACCCGTAGCCAAAGGCGTGATCGCCGGGCTCGGGCCTTTCGGCTACGAAGCCGCGATCGAGGCGCTGGCGGAGCTGCTGCGGCAGCGTTCCTGAGCCTGAAAAAAATTCGCGCTTGAGAACATGTGAGAGAGAATGCGCAAACAGAACCCTTTCGACGCCGATAGCGTCCGCGATCTGGCGAAATTGCTGACCGAGACCGATCTCACCGAGATCGAGGTCCAGAAGGGCGATCTGCGCATCAGAGTCGCGCGCAATGTCGCGATGACGCTCCAGGCGGCACCTGTGCCTCTCGCAGCGCCCATGGCCCAGCCCGCTGCCGCGGCGCCGGCCGCGCCCGCCGCCTCGGTCGATGCCGCGGCCAAGAAGGACAGGACCGTGACCTCGCCCATGGTTGGCACCGCCTATCGGCGCCCCTCGCCCGAGGCGAAGCCCTTCGTCGAGCTCGGCGCGACCGTCAAGGAAGGGGAGCGCATCCTCCTGATCGAGGCGATGAAGACCTTCAACGAGATCACCGCGCCGCGCTCGGGCACAGTCTCGGAGATCCTGGTCGAGGACGGTCAGCCGGTCGAGTTCGGCGAGCCGCTGATGGTGATCGAGTGAGAGTCGGGCTCGGCCCGCGGGCGCGGTTCTGAGCATGTTCGACAAGATCCTCATCGCCAATCGCGGGGAGATCGCGCTGCGCGTGCTGCGCGCCTGCAAGGAGCTCGGCATCGCGACGGTCGCCGTGCATTCGACGGCCGATGCCGATGCGATGCATGTGCGCCTCGCCGATGAGAGCGTCTGCATCGGGCCGCCGCCGGCGCGCGACAGCTATCTCAACATCCCCTCGCTGCTCGCCGCCTGCGAGATCACCAGCGCCGATGCGGTGCATCCGGGCTATGGCTTCCTGGCGGAGAATGCCCGCTTCGCCGATATCCTCGCCGATCACAATATCGGCTTCATCGGCCCGAAGGCCGATCACATCCGGCTGATGGGCGACAAGATCGAGGCGAAGCGCACCGCGGCCCGCCTCGGCATCCCGGTGGTGCCGGGCTCCGAAGGCGGCATAATCGACGAGGAGGCAAAGCGCGTCGCGGCAAAGATCGGCTATCCGGTGCTGGTCAAGGCTGCGGCGGGCGGCGGCGGGCGCGGCATGAAGGTCGCGCGCAGCGAGGACGAGCTGACGAGCGCTGTGCAGACGGCGCGCACCGAGGCCAAGGCCGCCTTCGGCGATGACGCGGTCTATCTCGAGAAATATCTCGAGAAACCTCGCCATATCGAGATCCAGGTGCTCGGCGACGGTCGTGGCGGCGCCATCTGCCTCGGCGAGCGCGACTGCTCCTTGCAGCGGCGCCACCAGAAGGTCTGGGAGGAAGGGCCCTCGCCCGCGCTCAACGGCACCCAGCGCGCCCAGATCCTCGAGACCGTCCGCAACGCCATGTGCGAGCTCAAATATCTCGGAGCCGGCACCGTCGAGTTCCTCTACGAGAACGGCGAATTCTACTTCATCGAGATGAATACGCGCATCCAGGTCGAACATCCGGTTACCGAGATGATCACGGGCATCGACCTCGTCAACGAGCAGATCCGGGTGGCGGCGGGCGGCGACCTGCCGATCACGCAGGACGAGGTGCGGCTGATGGGCCACGCCATCGAATGCCGCGTCAATGCCGAGAACCCGGTGACCTTCCGCCCCTCACCCGGGCGTATCGACTATTATCATCCGCCGGGCGGGCTCGGCGTGCGTGTCGATTCGGCCGTCTATCAAGGCTACACCATCCCGCCCAATTATGATTCGCTCATCGGCAAGCTGATCGTGCATGGCCGCACCCGCAACGAATGCCTGATGCGGCTTCGTCGCGCTCTGGATGAATTCGTGGTGGGCGGCATCGACACTACCCTGCCGCTCTTCCGCGCCCTCGTGCGCAACCCCGACATCCAGAACGGCGAATACGACATCCACTGGCTCGAGCATTTCCTCAAGACCGCAGAGATCGCCGGCTAGCCCTTCCTTCTCCCGCAAGGCGGGAGAAGGAGATCACCCAGTCACTTGCGCCGGCAGGCGGGCATCGGCGATGGCCTCGACGAGGCGTCGCGTATTCTCCGCAGGATCGCCCGAGGCATCCTCGAAGGAGATGTAGCGGATGTCGATGCTCGCATGGGAAGCGGCGAGCATGAGCCCGAAAAACACCGTCACCGCGAGATTGCGGAACTCCATGTCGAGCAGGATCTGCGGCGGCTCACTCCAATCGACGACGAGGTCGGCGCCCCAGCCGAAGGTGAGCGTGCCCGGTTTGAACAAGAGCTCGACCGAGGAATTGACGATGTCCTCGAGATTGGCGAACTGCTCGGTCCGGATATAGGTGATGAAGTCGACGAGGTCGACGAGCCGCAGCTCGGCCGCGACCTTCTTCACACCCTCGGCCAACGCCTTCTCACGCACCAGCAGATGGTCTTCGCGTCGTATGCTCAACATGATTCGATGGCTTCCATCCTGAACTCGTCCCTGCCTTCCTGGCGTAGAGGAAGTGCACCACTTCCGCGACGGCCCGGTACAGCTCCGGGGGAATCATCCGGTCGACCTCCACAAGATCGTACATGGACCTTGCCAGAGCCTTGTCTTCCACAACGGGAATGTGATGCTGCTCGGCGATCTCGCGGATCTTGAGCGCGATGAGATCCTTGCCCTTGGCGACGACCGTCGGCGCGCCGCCCTCCTCGCGCACATAGCTCCCTGCAGCGTC
>Ga0306920_100010668_pt1 | contig 12336 bp, 11 predicted proteins | sample flu12Cox44000170_FD_204666 | JGI IMG/M metagenome (GOLD analysis project Ga0306920, IMG submission 204666) | Lab enrichment of tropical soil microbial communities from Luquillo Experimental Forest, Puerto Rico - flux4day.12C.oxic.44.000.170 (v2)... | ecosystem: Environmental > Terrestrial >...
GACATCGCCGATGAAGGCTGGCTGGCGGACTACGCCGACCCGTACGACTTCATCAACGTGCTCCTGTCGGGCGAGAACATCCACGCCACGAACAACAACAACTTCGCGTACTTCAACTCTCCGAAGTACAACAAGCTGATGGACCAGGCGCAGCAGCTCACGGGTGCGAAGCGCTACAGCACCTACGGCAACCTGGACATCAACCTCATGAAGAACGCCGCTCCGTGGGCGGCGCGTGCAAACTCGAACAACCGCCTCTACGTGTCGAAGAACGTCGCCAACTTCACGTACAACAACGTGTACGGCGTCGACTTCGCCGCGATCACCCGCAAGTAGCACCGTCGTGGGCGTCGGGCCCCTCGCCCGGCGCCCACCTTTTCCTCTCCGTACGATCGAGCCGTGGAGGTCTTCGCCCGGCTCGCACTGCGCTGGCCGCGCCGCACCCTCGGGGTGGCGCTCGCGCTCTTCGTCGTCTCGCTGGCGCTCGGGCTGCAGACGCCGCACCGTCTCGGCCGTGCCTCGAACGACTTCATCGCGCACAACAGCGAAAGCGTCCGGGCGGAGCAGGCCATCGAACGTGCGACGCACCTGTCGGCGACGCCGCAACTGCTCGTGCTCGTCCGCGAGCCGACACCGACGCGGCTCGCGCTGGTGCAGCGGCGCGTCGCCGCCGACCCGGTCTTCAGGATCCTCCGGCCGCCGCTACATGCACGCGGCTATGCGCTCGTCGCGGCGTATGCGCACGGAGGTCTGTCGCAGTCGGTGTGGCGCACGGACGCGCAGCGCGTGGCGACGAGCCTGGCGGGCCTGCCGGGCGTGTTCGCCGGCGGCACGGCGCTCGCGACCGTGCAGGTGAACAGCCAGGTGCAGCGCGATCTGACCCGTGCGGAGGCGCTCGCCTTTCCGTTCCTGTTCGTGCTTGCGCTGTTCGTGTTTCGCGGCGTCGTCGCGGCGCTGCTGCCGATCGTCGTCGGCGCGGCGACGATCGTGGGCTCGCTGGTGCTGCTGCGCGTTCTCGACGTGTTCACGCCGATCTCGACCTACGCCCTGAACATCGTCACGGGCGCCGGGCTCGGGCTCGGCATCGACTACAGCCTGCTGCTGGTCTCACGCTACCGCGAGGAGCTGCTCCGCCACGGGCCCGGCGCGGAGGCGGTGCGCGCGACGCTCCGCACGGCCGGCCGCACCGTCGCCTACAGCTGCGTCACCGTCGGCGCCGCGATCGCAACGCTGGCCGTCTTCCCGCTCGGCTTCTTGCGGTCGATGGGGATCGCCGGCGGTCTCGTCGGCCCGCTCGCAGGGCTGATCGCGCTGACCGTACTGCCGCCGCTCTTCTTCCTGCTGGGCGACCGGGTGAACGCACTGTCGCTGCGCGACTGGCGCAGACAGGGACGAGGCTGGTACCGCCTCGCGCACTGGATCATGCGCAGGCCCGTGCCGGTCGCGCTTGCGGCGTCGACGCTGCTGATCGTCGCGGCGCTGCCGTTCCTGCAGATCCGCTTCACCGGCGTCGACGCCTCGGTGCTCCCGCCGTCGGCCAGCGCGCGCGTCGTCGACGCGGCGGTGCAGCGCGACTTCGCGCTGACGACGCCGGCGTACGCGGTGCTGCACGGGACGCGCGCGGAGGCCGAGGTCTGGGCGGCGCGCGTGCGGAACCTGCCCGAGGCACATGCCGTCTCGAACCTCACCCCGCTCGCGCCCGGCGTCTGGGAGCTGCGCGTCGGGTCGGGCGCGCGCTTCCTCGACGCGCGATCGATCCATCTCGTCGAGGCGCTGCGCGCGCTGCCGGGCAACGCGCTGGTCGGCGGCTCGACCGCGCAGTTCCTCGACCAGCGGCACGCGATCGGCTCGTACCTCCCGTACGCGATCGCGTTGATCTGCCTGTCGACCTACGTGCTGATCTGGTTCGCGACGCGATCGTTCGTCCTGCCGCTGAAGACGCTCGTGATGAACGCGCTGACCCTGGCGGCGACGCTCGGCATCCTGGTCTTCGTCTTCCAGGACGGGCGGCTCGAAGGGCTGCTCTCCTATCGCGGCCAGGGCGCGCTGCAGCTCACGCAGCCGGTGCTGCTGTTCGCGATCGCCTTCGGGCTCGCCACCGACTACGGCATCTTCCTGCTGACGCGGATCAAGGAGGCGCACGACGGCGGCCTGCCGAACCGCGAGGCCGTCGCCGTCGGGCTCGAACGGACCGGCCGCATCATCACGGCGGCCGCGGCGCTCTTCTGCATCGCCGTCGGCGCCTTCGCGACGTCCCGGATCATCGTGATCAAGGAGGTCGGCGTCGGGATCGCGCTCGCGGTGGTGATCGACGCGACGATCGTCCGCGCGTTCCTCGTGCCGTCGCTGATGGCGATCCTCGGTGACTGGAACTGGTGGCCGAGCGTCAGGCGAACAGCTGCCGTGCCGCGGTCACGCCGTGACCTTCGGAGCTGACGGTCAGCACGCTGCCGTCGACCGACCAGGTCGCCCAGGCGCAGCACTCGTTCTCGACGGCGATCAGCGCGCGCAGCTCGTCCGCGTCGCCCGGCGCGAACGTCACGCGGAGGCCGTCGGGCGTCTCCTCGCGCGCGGTGATCGTCAGCGCCTGCCAACGCCTCCGCTGCGCGGCGAGGTCGCGCGGGCCGAGCGTGCAGGCGATGAGCTTCACCGCAACAGCGTACGCAGCGCGCCTACGGCTGCGTCGAACGCATGCTCGGGCGGCGTGCCGTACCCGACGACGAGCGCCGGCGGGTGCTCGGCGCCCGGTGCGGCGAACGAGCCGAGCCCCTCGAGCAGCAGCCCGCGCGCGGCGGCGCGCGCCACCGTCTCCTGCTCGCTGCGCCCCGGCGGCAGCTCGACGACGACGTGCTGGCCGGCGCCGATCCCGGTGGCGCGGGCCCCGGCGGGCAGCGCAGCGACGAGCCGATCGCGCCGACGCCGGTATGCCTGGCGCATGCGTCGCACGTGCCGGTCGTAGGCGCCGGAGCGGATCAGCTCCGCGAGCGCCAGCTGCTCGAGCGCGCTCGGCCCGCCGACGAGCCGGCGCGCCTCGACCACCGGCTCGAGGAGGCGTTCAGGCAGGACGAGCCAGGCAAGACGCACTCCCGGCGCGAGGCTCTTGCTCGCCGTGCCCGCGTAGACGACGCGGTCCGGTGCGAGAGCCTGCAGCGCGCCGACCGGCCGCTGGTCGTAGCGGAACTCGCCGTCGTAGTCGTCCTCGATCACGACGCCGCCCCAGCCGACCGCCTGCAGGCGCCGCTCCGCGGCGAGCGTCATCCCGAGCGGGAACTGGTGCGCGGGTGTGAGCAGCGCTGCGGCGGCGCGGCCGAGCGTGTCGAGGACCGCACCGCGCTCGTCCACCGGGACCGTCGCGACTCGGAGCCCGTTCGCGGCGATCGCCTGGTGGTGGAGGCGGTGGCCGAACGCCTCCACGGCGACCGTCCCGCGCAGCGTCCGGCAGAGCAGGTCGAGGCCCTGCGCGAAGCCGGAGCAGAAGACCACGCGCTCCGGGTCCGCGCGAACGCCGCGGGCCCGCGCGAGGTAGGCGGCGAGCGCCGCGCGCGCCGGCTCCACACCGCGCAGATCGCCGTAGCCGAGCGACGCGGCCGGCGCGGCGGCCAGCGCCCGGCGCAGCGCGCCGAGCCACCCGCTGCGCGGGAACGAGGCGACGTCCGGCGCGCCCGCGCGAAGGTCGAAGCGCGCCTGCCGCGCCCGAACGGCGGGCGCAGGCGAGGGCGGCGCCGGCCGGACTGTCTCGGCGACGCGCGTGCCGGAGCCGTGCGCCGCGGTCAGCCAGCCCTCCGCGGCGAGCTGCCCGTACGCGTCCGCCACCGTGTTGCGCGAGACGCCGAGGTCGGCGGCGAGGGCGCGGGACGACGGCAGCCGCGTGCCACCAGCCAGGCGGCCTGAGCGAACCGCCTCCCGCAGCGCTTCCTCGAGCCCGGCCCGCACGCGCGTGCCCCGCAGGTCGACCTGCAGGTCGAGCCCGGAAGTGGCCCACGTTTTGCCCATCGAAGTGGATCTTACGCTTGGGCCAGGTCGCACGTATCGTGACGGCATGACGACGACAACCACACACCAGATCCCGGTGCGCCTCGATCTCGACGCGCACGCGAAGCGGTTCTCGGCCGCCCTCGCCCACCTCGACAACGCCGCGACGAAGGAGCTCGACGCCGTCTCGTTCGACCCGAAGCTGCGCGAGCTCGTGCGCGTCCGCGCCTCGCAGCTCAACGGCTGCGCGTACTGCATCGACATGCACACCAAGGATGCGCGTGCGATCGGAGAGAGCGAGCAGCGTCTCTACGCGCTGCCGGCCTGGCGGGAGACGCCCTTCTTCGACGAGCGCGAGCGCGCAGCCCTGGCGTTCACCGAGGCGGTGACGCTGCTGGCGGAGACGCACGTCCCGCAGGAGGCGTACGACGCGGCCGCAGGGCAGTTCTCGCCCGACGAGGTGGCGGCGCTGCTGTCGCTGATCGTGGTGATCAACGCGTGGAACGCCGTCGGGGTGGCCACGCGGGCGTGGGAGCCCGGCTCGTACGAGCGCGATTAGCCGAGGGGGAGCAGCGCGCCCTCGTGCTCGAGGAGGAAGCGCTTCACGTTCAGGCCGCCGCCGAAGCCGGTGAGCGAGCCGTCGGCGCCGATCACGCGGTGGCACGGCAGGACGAGCGGGAGCGGGTTCTGGCCGTTGGCGGCGCCGACGGCGCGTGCGGCATCCGGGCCGAGGCCGAGCCGCCGCGCCTGCTCGCCGTAGCTGACGGTCTGCCCGTAGGGGATCGTCGCGAGCGCGAGCCAGCAGCGCCGCTGGAAGTCGGTGCCGTCGAGGTCGAGCGGCAGGTCGAACGCCGTCAGCTCGCCGGCGAAGTACGCCTCGAGCTGCGCCGCCGCCTCGTCGAGCAGCGGCGACGAGTCGTCCGGCAGTCCCCGCGACGACCAGCGGACGGACGCCAGTCCGCGCGGAGAGGCGACCAGCCCCAGGCTCCCGATCGGTGTGGTGACGGCGCGGCTCGACATCGCTCAACGGTACAACGCCAAGCCGCGCCGAAATGTGAGGCGCCTGACTAGGCGGCCTTGCGGAGCCGGGAGAGCAGGCCCTTCTTCGGCTGCTCGTCCTGGTCGGTGTTGAAGAATCGCTCGACGATCGCGACGATCTCCGGCTCGGAACGGCCGGCACGCTGTGCGCTCTCGATCATCGTCAGCACGTGCTGACGATGAACCTCGTGCTCGTTCAGCATCGTGTTCTCCCTTCTCTCTTGTCTCTCGCTTCCACGGTAGGGACGGGGTCAGCTGCGATGCGGTGAGCGTCCGGTGACCGTTCGGTATGCGAGGATCGATACGTGAAGCGGCGCCCGATCAACTCGTGGCTGATGGACATGGACGGCGTGCTCGTGCGCGAGGAGACGCCGATCCCCGGCGCGGGCGAGTTCCTCACACAGCTGCGCGAGCTCGGGCTGCCCTTCCTCGTGCTGACGAACAACTCGATCTACACGCCGCGCGACCTGTCGGCGCGACTGGCGCTGAGCGGCGTCGACGTGCCGGAGGACGCGATCTGGACGTCGGCGCTCGCCACCGCCGACTTCCTCGACAGCCAGCGGCCGAACGGCTCCGCGTTCGCGATCGGCGAGGCGGGCCTGCTCACCGCCCTCCACGCGGTGGGCTACACGCTGACCGAGCGCGACCCCGACTACGTCGTGCTCGGTGAGACGCGCACGTACAGCTTCGAGCGCATCGCGCATGCGATCCGCCTGATCGAGGCCGGCGCGCGCTTCATCGCGACGAACCCCGACCCGACCGGCCCCACACCCGACGGGCCGCTGCCGGCGACCGGATCGGTCGCGGCGCTGATCAGCCGTGCGACCGGCGTGGAGCCGTACTTCGTCGGCAAGCCGAACCCGCTGATGATGCGCTCCGCCCTGAACGCGATCGACGCGCACTCGGAGACCACGGCGATGGTGGGCGACCGCATGGACACCGACATCGTCGCCGGCATCGAGGCGGGGATGTACACCGTGCTCGTGCTCTCCGGCTCGACGCGGCCGGAGCAAACCGAGCGCTTCCCCTACCGCCCGTCGCTGATCGTCGACTCGATTGCCGACCTCGTCGACGAGCTGCGGGCGAGCTCGAGCGCTCCCAGCACGCCGGCGTAGTCGCCCAGCCCGGGCGCGACGACGTCCGGCTCGGGGAAGTAGCCGCCCGCGAGCTCCGTCGCACGCGCGCGGACCCGCTCCAGCAGGCCAGGCGTCTTCATCACCCCGCCGCCGAGGATGACGCGCTGCGGGGAGACGGACGCGACGGCGTTCACCACGCCGAGCGCGACGTACTCGGCCTCGAGCTCCCAGTCCTCCGCGCCCCGCGCCTTCAGCGCCGTCCCCGACGCCAGCCCTTCGAAGCAGTCGCCGTGGTACGGGCACGAGCCCGCAAACGGGTCGCGCGCCCGGTCGTGCGGGATGCGCATGTGCCCGAGCTCGGGATGCGAGAGCCCGTGGACGGGCTCGCCGCCCACGACGACACCGCCGCCGATGCCGGTCCCGATCGTCAGGTAGACGAACGTGTCCAGCCCCTGCGCGGCGCCCCAGCGCAGCTCGCCCAGCGCGGCGGCGTTGACGTCGGTGTCGAACGTCACCGGGACCCCGATCAGGGCGTCGAGCCGCTCGACGAGGCGGGTGCCCGCCCAGCCCGGCTTCGGCGTCGTCGTGATCGTGCCCGTCGCGAGATCGACCGGCCCGAACGAGCCGACGCCGAGCGCGTCGATGCCGCTGCCGGCGAAGAACTCGGCCACACGCGCCAGCGTCTCGTCCGGCTCCGTGGTCGGGATCGTCGCCTGCGTGCGCAGGTCGTCCGGGCCCGTCCCGGTCGCGAGCACCCACTTCGTGCCGCCCGCCTCGATGCCGCCGAGGAGCATGCAGCGCAGCGTAATCGGGAACCGTCATCAACCACGAGCGCGCTGCGTCGTCTGACCCCGAACACCGGCAGGTCCGTGGGAAGATCCCAAACCCTCCTTCCTGCGGCACCGCCAAGGGAGCCGGTGTGAGGGGCAGCGGTGCCCTGGTCGCCGCCGCTGCCCCCCTATCTCTTCTTCGCATCAACCGCGCGGCCGGCGCGTCGTCTGTAGCGCCTGAGGGTTGCGACAGAAAGGAGCACTCCGTGAGTGCAACACGCTGGCTGGCCGTCCTTGCGGCCGCGGTGGGCTTGCTCACGACCTTCGCCGCAGCGGCGGGCGCGGCAACCCGGGCATCCGGAGCAACCGGCGGGACGATCAACGTCGATCTCCAGTCGGATCTGGACTACACCGATCCCGCGCTCGACTACTACCAGCCCGGCTGGGAGCTGGAGTACGCCACCTGCCTGAAGCTCCTGAACTACAAGGACGGGAACGGGCCGCAGAGCTCGCAGCTCGTCCCGGAGGCAGCGGCAGGGTTCCCGAAGGTGAGCGCCGGCGGGAAGACGTACGACTTCACCGTCAAGGCGGGCTGGACGAAGTTCTCGAACGGGCAGCCCGTGACGGCGGCGAGCTTCAAGGCCGCGTTCGACCGCGACGCCGACCCGAAGATGCAATCACCTGCGGTGTCGTTCTTCGGAGACGTCGTCGGCTCGGACAAGACGCCGGTCTCGGGCGTGGTCGTCAAGGGGAACCACCTGATCGTCCACCTGACGAAGCCCGCACCGGACTTCGAGGCCCGCGTCGCGATGCCGTTCTTCTGCGCGGTACCGGCGAACCTCCAGCGCGACCCGAACGGCGTGCTCGCGCCGCCGTCGGCAGGCCCGTACTACATCGCGAGCCGCACGCCGAACAAGGAAATCGTCGTCAAGCGCAACCCGTACTACAAGGGCACGCGCCCGCACAACATCTCCGAGATCCACTACTTCATCGGGGAGACCCTCGACGCGTCGTACCTGCGCGTGCAGCAGGGGGCGACCGACTACGCCGCGAGCGGGATCCCGCCCGCGTCGTACGCCCAGGCAGCACAGACGAGCGGCGTCAACGTCGCCAAGCCCGGGAAGACGCAGCTCTACGTCAAGCAGCAGCTCGCGGTGAACTACTTCTCGTTCAACCACGACCGGCCGAACTTCCAGGCCGGGGCGCCGAAGTCGGACCCGGCGCTCGGCAACGTGAACCTGATGAAGGCGATCAACTACGCGATCGACCGCCACGCGATCCTCGCGCAGAGCGGCTACCTCGCCGGCAAGCGGACCGACCAGATCCTGCCGCCGGGAATCGCGGGCTTCCGCGACGCGAACCTGTACCCGCTCGAGGGCCCGAACCTGAAGATGGCCAAGCAGCTCGCACAGGGGCACACCGGCAGCGGGACGTTCGTCTTCTACACCTGCAACGCCGGCAGCTGCCCGCTGCGGTCGCAGATCCTGCAGTTCGACCTGAAGCAGATCGGCATCAACCTCGACATCCGGCCGTTCGCCCGCGCCGTCCAGTTCACCAAGGAAGGCAACAAGGGTGAGCCGTACGACATCGGCGACGACGGCTGGCTCGCCGACTACGCCGACCCGTACGACTTCATCAACGTCCTGCTCGACGGGTCGACGATCCACGCTACGAACAACAACAACCTCGCGTACTTCAACGACCCGCACTACAACAAGCTGATGCAGCAGGCGCAGCAGCTGTCGGGTGACGCACGGTACGCGGCCTATGGAGCGCTCGACGTGAACATCATGAAGAACGCCGTGCCCTGGGCACCGCGCTCGAACGCGAACAACCGACTGTTCGTGTCGTCGCACATGGGCAGCTTCACCTACAACAACGTGTACGGCGTGGACTTCGCCGCAGTCACGCGCAAGTAGGTACCCGTCCGGGGGCGCCCACGCAGGCGGGCGCCCCCGGGATCACTTGGATCACTCGTTCGCGCGCAGGTAGGCGAGCACGGCCAGCACCCGCCGGTGGTCCTCCGTCGACGGCGGCAGCCGCAGCTTCGTGAGGATGTTCGCGACGTGCTTCTCCACCGCGCCGACGGTGAGCACGAGCCGTCCCGCGATCGCCGCGTTCGAACGGCCCTCCGCCATCAGCGACAGCACCTCGAGCTCGCGCGGCGACAGGGACGCGAGCGGGCCGTCCTGGCGGCGGCGCGAGAGCAGCTGGGCGACCACCTCCGGGTCGAGCGCGGTGCCGCCGGAGCCGACCCGCTCCACGGCGGCGACGAAGTCGTCGACGTCCATGATCCGGTCCTTCAGCAGGTAGCCGAGCCCGCCCCTGCCGTCGGCCAGGAGCTCGCTCGCGTACGCCTGCTCGACGTACTGCGACACGATCAGGATCCCCGTCTCCGGCGCCCGCTCGCGGAGGGTCAGTGCCGCGCGGACGCCCTCGTCGCGGAAGGTCGGCGGCAGCCGGATGTCGACGATCGCGACGTCGGGGCGCTCGAGCAGGACCGCGCCGACGAGCGCCTCGCCGTCGGCAACGGCCTCGACGACGTCGAAGCCGTTGTCGCGCAGCAGGCGCGTGAGGCCGTCGCGCAGTAGCGCGAGGTCCTCGGCGATCACGACCCGCAGGGCACCACCGCCTTGACGATCGTCGGGCCGCCGGCCGGGCTGCGCACGCTCAGCGTGCCGTCGAGCGCCTCGACGCGGCGGGCCAGGCCGCGCAGCCCGCTCCCTCCTGCATCCGCACCGCCGATGCCGTCGTCCAACACCTCGACGACGAGCGTACCCGCGTCGTCGCGGACGGTGATGTCGACCCGCTGCGCCGCCGCGTGCTTGCCGGCGTTCGCGAGCGCCTCGGCCACCACGTAGTACGCGGCCGTCTCGACCGCGCGCGGCGGGCGGGTCGCCAGCTGCACGTGGACGTCGACGCGCACGGGCGTCCGGTCGGCAAGCGCCATGATCGCCGCCTCGAGCCCGCGGTCGGACAGCACCGGCGGACGGATCCCGCGCGCGAGGCTGCGCAGCTCCTCGAGCGCCTCGCGGGTCCCCTGCCGCGCCTCGGCGAGCAGGGCCTGCGCCGCCTCGGGGTCGGTCGCGAGCTTCTGCTCCGCCATCCCGATGCTCATGCCGAGCGCGACGAGGCGCGCCTGGGCGCCGTCGTGGAGGTCGCGCTCGATCCGCGCAAGCTCGGTCTCCTGCTGGTCGACCGCCCCTGCCCGGGTCTGCTCGAGCGTCTCGATCCGCTCGCGCGAGCCGCGCTGCACGTAGGCGACCACCGCGTGCACGCCGAGCAGCAGCGCCAGCGCGAGCATCGGCCACACCGGCCAGAAGTAGCCGTGACTCGTGATCGCCCAGACGAGCGTCAGGAAGGTCGCGAGGATGGCCGAGATCCCGGCCTGGAGGTCGAGCGCACGTGTTCGCCAGCCCTGCTCCGGTCGGCTCTCGACGTGCGCGGCCCACGCATGCACCGCGAGCGGGGCGCCGAGGGTGAGGAGCGGCCACATCGGCCAGAAGTAGCCGCGGCTCGTCAGGGCCCAGATCACGATCAGCAACGCGTTCACCGCCGCGTACGCCAGCGCATGCACGCGCACGGCCTGGCCGGGCCAGCCGGCGGCGCCGGCCCGCGCTTCGCGCGGCCCGCTGAGCAGGTCGCGGACGAGCCGGACGCTGATCGCCTCGAGCGGGCGCGTCAGCGCGAGCGCCGCCGCGAGACCTGCGAGCCCGACGGGCACCCAGAGGAACGCCTCGCCGAGCGAGTCGATGTGCCGCGTGCCCCACAACGAGGCGCCCGTCCAGCGGTACCAGACCGGCAGCGTCACGAGCCCGAGCGACGCGGCGAGCAGCGCCCACTCCGCCACGGCGAGCACGAAGCCCAGGCTGAGCCGGATCATCAGATAGGTGTGCTGCCGCCAGAACACGCCGTCGGTCAGCACGTTCCAGCCCGCCCGCCAGAAGCCGCCCGGCCCCGGTGAGGTGACGGGCGGCTTCACGGACGTCCCGAGCAGGCCGTTCGCCAGCTCGCCGTCGAGGCGCGTGGCGCCCCCGACGGCGATCCGGAACGCGACGAGCGCGGGGATGACCAGCGGTGTGATCGCGAGGACGGCGATGAACGTCCATCCCACGATCAGCACCGCCAGCCCGATCCCGCCGACGGGCACGGCCACGCCGAGGAAGATCAGCGTGCGCAGCGCGCGCGTCAGCTTCATGCGGCCTCCGCCGCCGTGACCTCCGGCGTCTCGTCGCGGTGGAGCCGCGGCAGCCAGCGCAGGCTGTGCGGCAGGTACCAGTTCCAGCGGCCGAGCAGCTTCATCGTCGCGGGCAGGAGCACGGCGCGGACGATCGTCGCGTCGATGAGCACCGCCACCGCCAGGCCGACACCCATCTGCTTGATGTCGAGCGTGGACAGCGTCGCGAAGATCGAGAACACGGCCACCATCACGAGCGCGGCGCTCGTCACCGTGCCGGCCGTCGTGCGGATGCCCTGCTCGACGGCCTCGTCGTTCGGCACACCGCGGTCGACGAGCTCCTTGATCCGGCTCACGATGAAGACGTGGTAGTCCATCGACAGCCCGAAGAGCACAGTGAACAGGAACAGCGGCAGCCACGTCACGACTGCACCGTTCGAGTGGAAGCCGAGCAGCCCCTGCAGGTGGCCGTCCTGGAAGATCCACACCAGCACACCGTACGCCGCGCCGACGGATAGCAGGTTCAGGACGATCGCCTCGAGCGGGATCACCAGCGACCGGAACGTGAGCAGCAGCAGCACGAACGCCAGGACGAGCACGAACGCGAACACGATCGGCGCGCGGGAGCGGTTCGTCGCGTTGAAGTCGACGTCGCCGGCGGTCTCGCCGGTCATGGCCGCGTGCATCCCCGGCAGCGACGCCGGGACGACCTGCTTCCGGAGGACCGACAGCGCGTGCGTCGAGGCCGCGTCGTTGCCCTTGCCGACGAGCGGGATCTCGACCTTCGCGACCGTGCGGCTCGGGTTGACGTACGTGCGGATCGGCTTCTTCATCACGCCGGACGCAAGCGCGTCGCGGCGCAGGCCGGCGAGCGCCCGCTGCACGCGCGGCGCGGTCACATCGGGCGCCGTGACGACGACGTCCGCCGGCGTCGACGCGCCCGGGAACGCGTGCTGGATTGCCTCGTAGGTGCGCACGATCCTCAGGCTGTGCGGCAGGTCGTTGAGGCCCACGAGCTTCGTGTGGATACCGAAGACGGGCAGTGCCAGCACGGCCAGGAAGCCGGCCGAGAGCACGGCCGCGGCCGCGGGATAGCGGAGCGCCGGCCGCAGCAGGGCTCCCCAGACGCGCGACTCGCCACCCGGCCCCTTCAGCCGCTGGATCAGAGTGCGGCGGCTGCGCAGGTGCCGGATCACGCGCGGCTCGCGCTTCCGGAACGCAAGGCCGACGGTCGACGCGGCGACGGCGATCACGCCGCGGTCGATGCGATCGCCCAGCTTTGCGAGCAGTGCCGGGAGCACCG
>Ga0306920_100010669_pt1 | contig 12334 bp, 9 predicted proteins | sample flu12Cox44000170_FD_204666 | JGI IMG/M metagenome (GOLD analysis project Ga0306920, IMG submission 204666) | Lab enrichment of tropical soil microbial communities from Luquillo Experimental Forest, Puerto Rico - flux4day.12C.oxic.44.000.170 (v2)... | ecosystem: Environmental > Terrestrial >...
AATCGTGGTTCCCAACGCTTGGCCGCGCCGATGACCTTGTAGACCTTGCGGATGCCGATCTGGAGCTCGCCGGCGATTGCGCGACCACTCAGACCTTGCCGCCGGAGGTCGACGATTGCACAGCTCAGCTCAGCTGCGTTGTCATTACTACTGTCGCGCTCGAACCCTCCGTCCTGGGCGCCGTCGACGACAGTTGTGGAAGCGCGGTCCGTTACGAACCTGACCAACACTGCTTCCACTGTGTCCGTATGAAGGCCAACGATTTGGCCAATGCGATCGCTCGGCACTCCGCGCTCGTGGTAGGCGAGGATATCCGGCCAGAGCCCAACAGACTTGCTGGTCCGGCGCATCCTTACCGCGGCCAAATTGTATTTTTGGAAGATGCGGGTCCGTTCGGCGCGGTCGGGCCGTGTGAGGTTGGGGAATGGTAGCACCGTAGCCAGCTTTGGCGGCTCCGGTGGGCCTTGATTGGGAGCGACAACCCACCGCCGACCCGCGGCCAGCATCACGTTGCGGACTGAAGATGGATGCCAGCGATCGCCGCGCAGTGCCGGCACGTTGTTGGCGTTCAACATAACGGCAAGCTGACGATAGCTGTTATAACCTTCGCTGATAAAATAATCGATGTAGGGCAAAATACGCTCGGCGCGTTCGCGTGTCTTCTTGACGATTGCGAGAATGCCGAGCGGCGCAGCTCTCGCAGCATTGGGGTTACCGAGCCGTTCGCCGCGCGCCTTGCGTCGCGGGAGAGCGGCACGAGTGCGCTTCGACACACTCACTCTCCCCGTCTTCCTGAGCCATCGACGAATAGCAGAATCGCAGATCAGGCGGTTCGCTCGGTTCCGGTGCCCTTCAGTCGCGAGAATGCGGAGGATATCCTTCATGGACCGCCCCTGATCCGACAGCAGACAAGCGCGGTGGATCGTCGCCTGCTCGACTGGATTCTCGATCAGCCGCCGCTCGCGGGGGCCGATATGCTCGATCGTATAGCCAAAAGGCGGTATCCCCTGGGCGTAGAGCCCGCGAGCCTGCAGCGCCCGCTTACCGCCCAGTGTGCGCTCGCGCGTCCGCTGCCGCTCGAACTCGGCGAATGCCATCAGCATGTGACAACAGCACATAGCCGCGGCGTCCCAATCCGGCCCTGGGTTGATCGGCAGGTCGAGGAACATGACCTTGATACCTTGCTGCTGCCACGCTTCTATCTGCTCACAAGCGCTTTTCATGTTTCGGAACAGGCGATCGACCCTCGTGCACACGACCGTATCGCCTGGCTGCAGACTGGCGAGCATTTCTTTGGCTACCCGCCGCTCAGCCAGTGGTGTCCACCCAGTGAAACCCTCCTCTCTCCAAACGATGATCGGTGCATTGGCGTGGTAGCGCCCGACATGGTCGCGAATGATGCGCACCTGCTCGTCCAGAGACGTGCGGTCAGGCTCAGCTTGCTCCGGTGTACTCACCCTGGCGTAGGCATGTATGCGGCCGCCCGCGGGGTTCTGAGGTAACATGGTTTCTCCTTTCGTCCAGTTGGTCCAGATAGGTCCAAATAAGTACAACATGTCCAGTTATTTCTCAAATTGTATCTGGAAGTCGTTGGTTTGACTTACTCAGATATTTCTGTACGCCCCTTGCTCTATCAAATTATTTGAAATCGATCAGGTACTTATAAGGTACAACTGTCATGATTGTCTCAAGGGGGTCCTCGAGGCAGACCCTTTGCGGTCTCCCGCGCTTGAATTGCTTTAGGTTGTGTACAGTAGACGACTCTCAAATAGGTTGACTCAATATACATCACAACCCGATTAAGTGGCGTCATTGCCCTTGCATATTGGTACTTGTTAGCAATACTTCGACTGTTTCTGGTGGGATGCGAATGTGCCGCCCTATGCGAATGGCAGGCACCTCGCCGCGTCCGACCGCAGCATAAACGGCACTTGTACCTATACCGAATTGGCGAGCACATTGTCGCGGTGAGAGCCACACGCTGCCAGTTCGGGGTGGCTTCGCGACGGCGCCCGCTCCAACGTCTGACGCAGGCCAACGTGGTGATTTGACTGAGCCACTTTCGGAGTCGCGCCCCTTGCATCTCCGCTGCCGTTTCTTGTCCGGCGGACGCCAGTTCTCATAAGCCCGCGCTCTGAGTCTCTCTTCAACATCATCGGGAAGTATCCATCGATTACTGATCCAACCACACGGGATCCATCCTTCCGGTAAATAGGCATAAAGCGATGATCGCGGGATATTGAGTATCTGAGAAAGCTGTCCGATACGGTTGCATCTTTTCTTCTCGCTCGTTGGTGATCTGTTCTCTGCGACATTACGAGCCGCTTGAAGCCTTTCTGCTCCCCGTGACGATACGGTTTTCGGTGCCCCTAGCCGCACCGTGTGAGGGCATGTTTTTGGGACCGTTCTGCGTCTGGCCATAGCCAATCCCTTTTACTGGTCAAATTCCGCCTGCCTGACGCGTGACATGCCCGCTGGTCCGGCAATTCTGCGGTCGCATCTTCTAGATTTGCCAAAGTGAACTGTGCACCCGGAGTAGGGGGTGTGGATGTTTTGGGCTGCTCCAGTCGCGGAGCTCATGCTTAAGAATGCGCCTTTCCAGTTCAGCGCGTCGGTAAGCAACCCAATGGGTAGAATGAGAGAGTCCGGCGTCCTGCTCGAAACAGCAACGCTTGCGCACCTGTGCAATCGAGAGCAGCGCGTCCAACTGATTTGGCGACCTGATTTTCATGGTTGGTCTCCCGATTGGTTTCTGAGCCATTCGCGCGCCGCTTTGCGAGCCAATGCGCGGACGAAAGCCAGGAGTGCCGGACTCGAGCTGCACTTCTTACCGACTTCCTCAGTTTCGGCAGTGGGACCATGCAACGATCGGACAGTCCTACGCTTTGCTCCCGGAACATCGGATAGGGTGCGCTTTGTGCCAATGCGTGCTCGTCTGTTTCCTGAGCAGCCCACTCGTGACCGCCTTATGGTCTAAAAACGATAGTCTCAAACTAACTTCGGTTGCCTTCGCCGGAATTAACCATGGTGTGTCGTAAGGTGTCAAGTACGAAAATAGGGACTATCAGGAATATGAGACTCACTATCAGAAATAGGACATCAACTATATGATGTTTTTATTAGAGGATAAAGGAAAGCAAGGACTTGGTTACTATATTATAGGCAATTTCCTATTGGAAATCGCTATGAACTCCTATGGATTTCATCGAGGCAACGCCGGTGTGTCCGGCATCAGCTCCTGTGTGACAGAAAGGGCGGGTTGAGGAAGGGAGGATTCTGGCCACCGTAGCCATTGAAGGAGCGAAGATGGGACAGAAATCCGGACCGGTGAAGGAACCGGCGGAACAGGTTGTTAGGGAGTCCGCCGCGCAACCCGGCGGCAATTTTCCGCGGAGGAGAAGATCGGCATCGTTCTGTCCGGTCTGCGCGGCGAGGACAGTATCGTCGAACCGTGCCGCCGCGAGGGGATCGTCCAGAACCTCTATTACCGCTGGTCGAAGGAATTTCTCGAGGCCGGCAAGAGGCGCTTGGCGGGCGACACTGCGCGGGCGGCAACCTCGGGCGAGGTCAAGGAGCTGCGCCGGGAGGCCAGCGCGCTCAAGGAGGTGGTGGCCGAGCTGACGCTCGAAAACCGGCTACTGAAAAAAAAGCGCGATTGGCGTTGGGGAGGACGGTGCATGAGATACCCCTCCGCTGAGAAGCTGGAGATCATTCGGCTGGTCGGGCAATCCCCGCTGCCGGTGCGCCACACTCTGGCGAAACTCGGCATTCCCCGGGCGACCTTTTACCGCTGGTACGACCGGTACAGCCGTGGCGGGCCAGAAGGCTTGAACAACCGCTCGTCCCGGCCGGACCGCGTCTGGAAGCGCATTCCAGGCGGCGTGCGCGAAAACCTGATCCAGCTTGCACTCGACGAGCCGGCGCTGTCGCCGCGCGAGTTGGCCGTGCGCTTCACCGACATGGAAAGCTATTTCGTCTCAGAGGCTTCGGTCTACCGCCTGCTGAAGGCGCGCGATCTGATCGCCAGTCCGGCCTTCATCGTGATCAAGGCGGCCGATGTATTCAAGGACAAGACCACCGCCCCCAACCAACGGTGGCAAACCGACTTCACCTATTTGAAGGTGATCGGTTGGGGCTCGTTTTACCTGTCAACAGTGCTCGAGAATTGCCCCATTGCGGCCGTTTACCGAGGCCACCTCGGTCGGCTCAGGAGGGTGGACCTTCGGCTGAGCTGAGCTTCGGTCAACCAATGACCGCCTTGGCGACATTCGGAAGGTCCTCTCACCGCGCTGCAAGCCGTCGGCGGAGCTCGGCCATCCTCGGATCTTGCGCTGTCGCTGGGTTGGCCGCCAGGCGTTCGACGACAGTATCGGCATGGTAGGGCCAGTCGGAGGCGCTTTGGGTCAGCGCAACGCACAGCAACTCGAGGAGAGCCATAGGCTCGCGCACGGACTCTTCGTCGCCTGCGAGCACGCCGAGTGCGCGAGAGGAAAGGGTCGTCATCAGAGGAGTCACGGCGTCGACCATAAGCGTGAACCTGTCACTGTCGGCATCGATGGCGAGATCGAATAGGCGCTCTGACGTCTCCTCCGTCCTCACTGCCCGCTCTCTGGGCCACACGTCGCGTAGCAGGACCAGAGCTTGGGCACTCCACCCGCTTCTGTCCGCCCTCGACCAAGTCTTCAAATACCAGAGCACCTGACGACGGAAGTCGTCGCCACCCGTCCGAAGGGCATCGCGCATTTCTTCGTTACTGACGCAACGTTCACCGCCTGCGGTTGTGTCGAAAGATCGCCACCCGGCGAGGAGCATCCCAGCGATCCTTTCGACGTTGGATCGATCACGCTGGATAGACACCATCGCCAGCAAGAATGGCTTCAGGCGGGCATAGAGTGCGAATCCCGGGAAGCGCCCGGCAGAGAAGAAACCCGACCAGAACGCCCGTTCGTCCTCGCGATCGTGGCCGAGGACGCTCAGAAGGTGCGCTTCGGCCCAGCCGGGCGCATGACCGTAAATCCAGACGAGCTGTTGGGAAAAGATCACCAAAGCGTCGCCGCGGGCGTCACCGGCCAATGCTGAGCAGGCTCTCTAATTTGCAGAGCCACCGCCGCGGGAAGCCGCCAGTTGAAGATTCGAGACTTTCGTCCTTCATCAGGGCTTGCGCGACCTTCCCGATCGGGGAGTTGAGAGCATGGTTCGCCCAATCGATTGCGCCATAGCTAATCACGCCTGATGCAGCGGCTCCCGGATGGTCACGCAGGGTGGACCACAGCACCTCAAAGGGTTCGCGTGGTTCTTGCTGCAGTCGCGTGCCGAGTCTGAAGATCCAGTTGGATACCGGTCCGGCAATTTGGGCAAGGACGTCGGTAGAGAGCCGGGCCGCGCGGCGCGCGATCCCCCACATCAACCGCGGTCGGTCCTTCTGCCGGGCTTCCGCGTTGAGGAAGGTCTCCCACGCACCTATCGCTGGCTCGCCCCGCTTTTCGGCCAACACCAAGGCGCGCAAAAAGCGGACCGGTTTGACCGCCGCGAGGCCCGCCAAGGGCTGACGCTCCTCCATTCGGTCGTAGTCATGTCCGCCGAGCTGTGCAGCGCGCGCAAAGAGTGTCGCCGGCGGCTCGGCTTCGAGACCCCGCGTCGTAAGATCACGTTCTACCCGGCCGCCACGTCCCTCAAGCTATCTTGCAGCGCTGCCGCCGTATTCGTCGCGCCATCGCGGCGCCCTAGCGCGAAGATTGGCAAGGTTGGCCTCAAGGTCGAAGGCGAACGCGCATCCAAATGAGCCGGCCGAGAACAGAATGGGCCTTCCTTTCACGATACTCCCGCCCAGACTCTTTACCGCTGCGGCGAGGCGGTCCGCGCAGAAGTCTTCTTTCCAATCGGCGGCGTAGGCGATCAGGCAGTTCGCCCCACCGGCGCGACAGCGAAAACAGCAGGTCGCGCTGGCCATGCGCATCCCAGAAAGCGTTGTCGTCCAGATGGAGCAGCGCTTCCACAGCCTCTACTGGGCCCAGTAGATCGCTGCGGCCGGCAGCCCACATGCGCAATCTTGAAAACAAGGCACTTGACCCTCTCCAGACCGCCGTTTCCCGCCGGGCTGCAGCGGCATCCTTTGTGGTCAGTCGCTTAAGCAAGCCGACATAAATGAAGAAGGGCGTGGCGATGCCATACGTCCGGTTAAAGTCGTCGCCACCTAGCTGCGGATCGCGCTCTATTGAGGTGAGCGGAAGGCCCTCGAATCCCACGAGTTCTGTCGCCAGATCGATCCCGAGCTCAAGGTTGCGACGGATCTCGGTGGCGGCCAACCCCAGGTACTCGTCTGGTAAGGCGAAGTGCACTTGGGTTTTCGGATACTCAATCTCGACATCCACGATCTGGTTGCGTCGAATATCGGGGCCTGTCGAAGGTGGCTTTATCCGAGGGATGGGACGGCGAACGATAAGATGCGGGCTCAGAATACGAGACCAGGCCCTCACGGTAGTGGTCGACCAGCCCATACGTCTGATTTCTGCCTGCAGGTCGTGTGCCCGGATTTCGTGTTCGCTGGAAACATTCCAGGCGCGGAACAGGTATCGCCAAGCCTCCTCGGTAACGGTCCCAGAAGCGGGCGCCAGTCGTTCAAAGTGATGGCGGACCATCATTTGAAGATCGGGGTGAAGCCCTATTTGACCTGCGGCCCACCATGGCGCGACGGGCTGGTCACAAACCTCGGCGATCCACACTGCGAGCCAGTGCAGTCGTCGCGGCAAGGGCAAGGCGCCCATTGACCCAGAGCCACGAAGGGCACTTACGTGCTCTGACCCAAGGGCGGCTTTGTCATCGGCATTCAAGGCGAACGCGTCCCACGCCCCGGCCGGGGGCTTTCGCTCCGCGAAGGGTTGGTCGGGATCGAGCGGCGAGGGAGGGCTGTCGTCGTCCAGGCCGTAGGAAGCGAACGGATCGATCGTCAATCCGGTATCGGCGTGCTTCCAGGGCGTTCCGTACCTTACCGCCGGATCGAACACGCAGAGCCATTCCGCTGGCGCCGACGCGCGAGCGAATCGACGGGCCCCCGGTTCGGTGGAGACCACGTGCCTGACTTGACCGCGCTCGACGCTCGCGAGGGCTTCGGGCCCCGCCTGCGCCCTGGAGATCACCTCGGCTTCCCAGGCCTCCGGATCTCGCGCTCTCTCCGCCCAAGCCTCAAGGGTCTCCCAGAGTGCGACATGCCCACCTGCCCCGTTGTAGGGGATGGCTTCGACCCCTCTGTGACTCCAAAGGGCTTTGGCCTCGGCGCTGTTTCCCGATTGCAGGGCGTAGAGCCCGCCGGTCGGGCCGTCTGCGCGACTGAGCGCCTCCAGCAGGTATTGGACTGGCGGGTCGTCGGCGGCATAACCCAGGAAGACGAGCTTGTAAAGGCCAAGCAGGCCTCGAATGAACTGGGTGGCCCAGCCCTCGGCCAAGTAGGCCCGGCCAAAGTCGGCGCTGGAGAGGACGAACTCTTCGTCATAGGCGCCGTCATAGGTGTCGGTAACGCGGCCGTGGAGGTGGATGACTCCATTGAAATCACGCGGTCGGCGTGGGTCGGGTAGATGCGGCGGTGATCTGCGTTGGAGCGCGGGATCGCATGCCTCGAACAGCAGATCGAAGTTGGTCGTGACGAGGTGCGTCGCCCCGGACGGGTCACGCGCAAGGTCCAACACCGTGCGGTGCGCCGACAGGTCAACGCCGGCGATCGGACGAAGCGCCCTGGCGACCGCGGCTCTGACGTCCGCAACGAGGAACTCCCGCTCCAATAAGGCAAAGATGCGGTCTGCGGGCAGGAGGCCGCCGACGCCGGCGATATGCTCTTGGCTCTTCGCAGCAACGATAAGGCGGCGCGCCGGACTGTCTGGTGCTACGTGCAAGTCTTCGACCACGAGATCAGCCAAACCGTAGAAGTCGGGCAGGTTCGCCTTGGCTCGAGAAACGCCCGCGCCGCAAAAGAAGATGACCTGACCTTGGTCACGGGCAGTCAAGAGGTCGTCGGGCAGGGCAGGACCGCCAGGTAAAAAGCGCATAATTGCTTTCTTAGCTCAAACTACTCCTGAAATCCCGGACGTTTGACCGATCCCACCACTGGTTATCCCGCAGGCCTGTCGATGCTAAAGGTCCGACAAGGGGTCGTAGGCCCCGCCGATAGCTCGTCCCGATCATGACGATTTTGACGATGCAGGTCTCAATCATTGAGGGAAGGGACTATCCTAGAAATCGGTTGACCCCAACTGTCCTCCGTGAGGCGTCTGGTCGCCATCGAAGCAGCTAAGGAGCGGGTCCTTTTTTTGTGGACCTCACCCCTTCATCATTCCATCGCGCACCCGTGCTATTGCCGCCAATACGCGGCGCGGGGTGATCGGGGTTTCGTTGACTTCGGCGCCAATCGGCAAAAGCGCGTCGCGCACCGCGTTGGCGATCGCGGCCGGCGGGGCAACGGCGCCGCCTTCGCCCATGCCCTTCACGCCATATTCGGTGTGCGGGGTCGGGGTGTGCAGATGGCTGATCTTGATCGCCGGCATTTCGACGGCGCCGGAGAGCAGGTAGTCGGCCAGGGTGCCGGCGAGTGGCTGGCCAACATCGTCATAAGGTATCTCTTCGTAAAGGGCAGTGCCGATGCCTTGCACCACGCCGCCCTGGATCTGGCCCTCGACGAGCATCGGATTGACCATCGTGCCGCAATCCTCAGCGACCGCGAAGTCGAGAAGCTCGATAGAGCCAGTCTCCAGATCGACCGCTACAACGGCACCGTGTGTCGCGTAGGAATAGACGCCGGTGCCGATCGCCGGCTCGTAGGTCGTGGTCACGTCGAGCAGCGGGTCGACACTAGGCGGCAGCCCGTCCATCCGCAGATGCGCAACTTTCGCAATCTCGGCGACCGTAACCGAGCCCTGCGGCCCCCATACCGCGCCGTCGGCATAGCGTACCTCGGCCGGATTGGATTGCAGCAGATGGGCGCCGATGAGGGTAAGCTTGTCGCGCAAGATCCGGGTGGCGCGTGCGACGGCACCCCCTGACATCACCATGCTACGCGAAGCAAAAGTGCCAAAGCCGAAAGCCGTGCTTTCGGTGTCGCCGTGGCGCACCGCAATCCGCGCCGGGTCGATGCCAAGCTCCTGCGCGGCGATCTGCGACAGGGCCGTCTCCAGCCCCTGGCCATGGGACTGGATGCCGACCATCAGCACCGCGCTGCCGTCGGTTAGGATGCGTGCGGTGCAGCTCTCAAAACCTGGGATGATGGCGGCGTCGCGGGCGGCATATTCGGCCGCACCGCCCGCGGACTGCTCGGTGAACGACGCAAAGCCAATGCCGATCAGCCTGCCGTCCGGCTCGCCCCGCCGTTGCCGCTCGCGCACCGCCGGCACGCCCAGCAGCCCGGCGCACAAGCGCACGCTGGCGGCGTAGTCACCGGTGTCGTAGTGCATCCGGCCGATCGATGCATACGGCATCTGCTCTGGCCGAATCATATTCTCTGTGCGCACCTCAATCGGGTCGCGCCCAACCGCGCGCGCAACCTCGTCGATGGTCCGTTCGATGGCAAAGCATGCGCCGGTACGGCCGACGCCGCGGTAGGGTCCGAACGGTGCCTTGTTGGTCGCAACCGTGCGGCCGCGGGCCCGGTAATTCGCGATCGTGTACGGCCCCGGGAGGCACCTTGCCGCCATGTTCGTTTCTGAATAAGGCCCCCGCGGCCACATCCCGTAGGCGCCTGCGTCTACGATGATCTCGGCATCGATGCCAAGTACCTTGCCGTGTCGATCGGCATATGCGGTGACCTGGTAATGGTGGTCGCGGCTATGAGCAGAGGATAGGAGGTGCTCGGAGCGGTCCTCAACCCAGCGAACCGGATGATCAAGCTTCAGTGCGAGGGCCGCCAAGATTATCTCTTCCGGATAGAGCCGTGCCTTTGGCCCAAACCCACCGCCGACATCGGGAGCGACGACCCGAATGCAGCGCTCGTCGATACCCAAATTTTCGGCAATCGCGACCCGCACTATGTGGGGCGTCTGGGTCGAGGTATAGATCACGACCTCATCGAGCCGGTGGTCGCGATAGGCGAGCACGGCACGCCCCCTCGAGCGGAGCACCCGATTGCCGGCTCATGCGGTAGCGGCGCGTCACCGTGATCTCGGCCGCGCGTGCAGCGCCTTCGATGTCCCCGCTTTCGATCGTTCGTTCGAGGTAGAGATTATCGCCCCAATGCTCGTGAACGAGCACAGGACTACCGCGCATGTTACGAAGCGGGTCGACCACCGCGTCCAGCAACTCGTAATCGACCGTGACCGATGCAGCCAAGTCCTCCGCCTCGGCGCGCGTCGGGGCGACGCAGGCAGTGATAGCCTCGCCGAAATAGCGCACCTTGTCGGTTGCCAATGGCGGCCAAGCTGGTGATTTAGCGCCAATCGCTCGGGTAACGACCCGGACGGGAGCGATCTGCGGTAGATCGGCAGCGGTAAAGACCGGCCCTGCAGCCTTGGGCGGAACCGCAATCGACCTGATCCGCGCGTGCGCATGGATGCTGCGCAGAAAGGCCACCTCCATGGTCCCGGGCAATTTTATATCGGAGACGAACTCGCCGTGCCCATGCAGGTGGCGCTCGTCCTCTCGGCGCAGCAAAGAGGCGCCGACTCCCCAGGCTTCATTTGGCACCGGACAACCTCCGACGATCACGACCTCGTGTAAAGCGCGAGGAAGCCAGAACCTCGTGCTAGATGACAATCGGCGAAAAACCACGCCCTGTGGCATGAAATTTCACCCATCTAGGGTCCGAGGAGATTGGCTGCCTTCTGCTTGCAGGACCGTTTCTCGTGCTCACCTCGCCGGTATGCCTATGGTGCAAACGGCCGTTTTCCGTTCGCCGCGGCGGCTCTCCGAAGCGCTTTTGCTGTGCCGCACACAGGACGGCGTTTTGGTCCGCGTCGCGTCGATGGGCTGAGAGAGCCGTGGCGTCAGGGTTTCTGAGTGTCGACGACATCCGAAATGGCGTTGGCAAAGCGTGCACGCTTCTCCCAGGAGGAGACTCGCCTGCGTCGGCACCTAGCGCCGTAGCGCCAGCCCAGCGCCCTCGCGAGCCCGTCACGCTGCCTGACGACTCCTGACCGCGCTTCCCGAATTGCTCGGCGGTCGAGCACTCGGGGGGCACTTTCGTTCGCGCAAACCGGGCGCCGTTAGTTTGGGGTCGGTGACCCCCGCGGGCTTGTCTTCGCGCAAACCCTCATCGTTCATAGAAGGGCTAAGCCGCGCCGGAACTGGTGATTGCTGCACCGCAAGGTTGGGCTCGCGTGCGATAGCGTTGTGCGGAAACGCTCCTTCAGCTTCTCGAGCGGGCTCGCGTGTCGACGGCTTTGCAATCGAGGTGGAGCAGTTCGAACAGAAAAGAACGGGCTGCCCGCATCCTCTCTAGTCCCACGCGATCTGGATGAGGCTGAACGCGGGTCGTGCCGTCGGGTCGGACACCTACCGCGGAGGCACAGCCTCAACCGTCGGTCCCGAACTCCAGTTGATGACTGTTCGGTAAAGGTGGCAGCGATCTTGGACGTTCGACCCTCGCCGTGCTCCGCGTACAGCCAGGATGCCCAGTATTTACAGCCATCGCTGCACGATGCCTCGCCGGCGGCACTGTTATTTACAGCATCTATTAGTCTGCCGAGCAACGCCGGGCTGCGACCAGTTACGGCCGCCTCTGGCGATCACGTTAAGCGCGCGCAGCCGCGTCGTATTTGACCTTGGGACCAATTCATCTCGGCGCGCCGAGGCAATGGTACTGACCGGTCGCCCTCCAGCCTACCAATACCGCGAGGCGGTCGCACTTATCTACGCGCGGCTAGATCTAGGGACACCAGCTTGGTCGCGTGCATCTGGCGAAGCAATGCGGGCGCAGGTAGCTTGACTTTGGAGGGCGGCTCGTGCTACACACGTATTAATTCGAAATGGGGTAGACCGCCCGGCAGCAGTGCCGAGGCGGTTTTTTGTTTGCGCGACGTGACCTCTAGGCGTGTTCGAGCTCACATTCACTGAGCCACTCCGCGGATTGAAATCCAATGGATCGTGTTGGGCAGTCAACTGCCGACGAAACTTGTGCCGGGCGTTTGCCCGCAAACCCAATTTAGTGAGCTCCAGTGATCCGCGTCCACCTTGCTGCGCCGTATGGACCCAAGTCGGACGCCTCACCAAGTTTGAGAAAGGGGATGCGCAAACCCACTTTCCTTTGAACCGAAGAGGCCTCCTAACAGGACGCTGAAAAATTCAGTGTTAGCGAAGCGGAATGTCGGGTCGTCAAAAGTTACTCTCGCTTGAGTTGCCGAACGTTGCTTGTCAAGCA
>Ga0306920_100010670_pt1 | contig 12333 bp, 10 predicted proteins | sample flu12Cox44000170_FD_204666 | JGI IMG/M metagenome (GOLD analysis project Ga0306920, IMG submission 204666) | Lab enrichment of tropical soil microbial communities from Luquillo Experimental Forest, Puerto Rico - flux4day.12C.oxic.44.000.170 (v2)... | ecosystem: Environmental > Terrestrial >...
CGGGCTTCCCTCACAGGTCATCGAGCCCACCGCCGCGAGCTCCCCCGGCTGGGTACAGCACATCGTGAACTGGGCCGGCACCGCGTGGTCGTACCACCCGATCCAGGCGGGCGCCGCGGTGGTCTGGATCCAGATCGGGATCGGCGTGTGGCTGATCACCGCGGCGCGGGGCTCGTGGTCCAGGCTCGCCGGGCTGGCCAGCGTGGCCTGGGGCCTGGTGGTCTGGGTCTTCGGCGAGTCCCTCGGCGGGATCTTCGCCCCCGGCCTGACCTGGCTGTTCGGCGCGCCCGGCGCGGCGGCGTTCTACTGCGCGGCCGGGGTCCTGATCGCCCTGCCCGAGCGCAGCTGGGCGACCGCGCGGATCGGCCGGACGATCCTGGCCGCGGCGGGCGCGTTCTTCATCGGCATGGCCGTGCTGCAGGCCTGGCCGGGACGGGGCTTCTGGCCGGGCACGCGGCACGGCCAGCGGGGCACGCTCGCCAGCATGGTCCACGCCATGGCCAGCACCCCGCAGCCCTCCCTGCTGGCCGGGTGGGTCCGCGGCTTCGGGTCCTTCACCGCGGCGAACGGGTTCGCGGTGAACCTGTTCGCCGTGATCGCGCTGGCGGCCATCGGGACGGCCCTGGTCACGGTGGCCGCGGGCCGCGGGCCCGCCTGGCTGGGCCGGGCCATGCTCATCGCCACGATCGCGCTCTGTCTGGCGGACTGGGTGCTGGTCGAGGACTTCGGCTTCTTCGGCGGGCTGGGCACCGACCCCAACAGCATGATCCCGATCATCCTGCTGGTGGGGGCCGGCTACCTGGCGCTGGCCCCGGCTCCCGCCCCGGCGGCGGAGCCCGCGACCGCGCAGCCGACCGCCGAGCCGGCCGCTGCGGAGCTAGTCACCACGGGCACGGGACCGGCCTGGCGGCCGGCCCGGCTGGCGCGGGCGTTCGGCGCGGCGAGCACCCGGGCGGTCCTGGCCGCCTGGGCGGTCGCGATGATCATCCTCGGCGCGGCCCCGATGGCGCTCGCCCAGGCCAGCCCGAACGCCTCCCCGATCCTCGCCCAGGCGATCGACGGCGACTCCGCCCCGCTGAACTTCGCGGCGGCCCCGTTCACCCTGACCGACCAGGATGGCAGGCAGGTCAGCCTGGCCAGCCTGCACGGCAAGGTGGTGCTGCTCACCTTCCTCGACCCGGTCTGCACCAGCGACTGCCCGCTGATCGCCCAGGAGTTCCGCCAGGCCGACCAGGTGCTCGGCGCGAAGTCGCACGGCGTCGAGCTGGTCGCGATCGTGACCAACCCGCTATACCACTCGGTCGCCTACACCCGGGCCTTCGACACCCAGGAGCGGCTCACCGGCCTGCCGAACTGGCTCTACCTGACCGGCAGCCTGGCCCAGCTCCAGCAGACCTGGAAGAACTACGCAATCGCGGCGGAGATCGCGCCGGCCGGCGGGATGATCCTGCACAACGACGTGGCCTACGTCATCGACGCCAACGGGCGCACCAGGACCGAGCTCAACCTCGACCCGGGGCCGGGCACGGCGAGCACGAAGTCCTCGTTCGCCGGCGAGCTGGCCGCCGCCGCCGAGCACGTTATGAGGCCGTCATGAGCCCGGGGCGCCTCCCCGCGGCTCTCCCGGCCACCCTGGCCGCGGTGATCCTGCTGATCGCCGGAGCACTGGCGGGCTGCGGCAGCACGCCCGCGGCCACCCCGTCGGGGCCGGCCGTCCCCGTCGCTGCGCCGCCGCTGCAGACGTCGTTCGCGGATGGCACGGGCACCAGCTGGGCGGTCGTGGAGATGGGCGGCTCAGCCGCCCAGGAGGAGAACTTCTGGGAGATGTTCGCGCGCCCGGCGGGCGCGGCGGCCTGGCGGCTGGTGACCCCCGCGGGCGTAGCCGACAACGGCGGCCTCGTGGCTGCACCGGCTGGCGGCGCATCGCTGCTGACCGGGTTCCTGCCCAGCCAGGACCTCACGTTCTCCCCGCTCGCCGACACCAGTGACAGCGGCGCGCACTGGGCGACCGCGGGCCCGGTCAACCCGGGCCTGGCCGACGTGCCGGACGCGCTCGCGGCCCGCCCGGATGGCAACCTCATCGCGCTGACCAGCGGCGGGGCCAAGCTCGGCCAGTACGGCGGGACCGGGTGGACGCGCTTGATCACCGCCCAGGCGCTGGCCGCGACCCCGGCGGGCAAGCCCTGCCAGGTGACCGGCCTGACCGCGGTGGCGTTCGGCAGCGCCGGCGCTCCGGTGCTGGGTACCGGCTGCGGCCGCCCCGCCTTCGCGGGCATCTTCACCGAGAGCGGCGGCCGTTGGCACGCTGCGGGCCCGGCCGTGCCGAACGCCGGTGAGGACGTCGAGGTGCTCCGGCTGGCCTCGGCCGGCACCGGCCTGGTGGCGCTGCTGCAGGTCGGCCGCGGCCCGGACGCCGGCACCATCGCCGGCTGGTACGACGGCACCCGGTGGACCCTCTCGGCCCCGCTGCGCACGGGGTCCGTGCGGTCGACGGCGATCGGCCCGGGCGGTTCGGTCGGCATCATCCTGAACGCCACGCACGCCGCCACCCTGGCCGGCCCGGGCGCGTCGTGGCGCACGCTGCCCGCACTGCCCAGGTGGGCCGCCACACTGGCCCTGGGACCGGGCGGGCAGGTCGACGCGATCGCGGCCCACGCCAGCACGTTCACCGACTGGCGGCTCGCGCCCGCCGGCTGGGGCCAGCAGCAGACCATCCGCGTCACCGTCCCGTACGGGTCATCGGGCTGAGCCGCCATGAGCTACCTGACCGAGCACTGGTCGTTCGACCCGTTCCTGATCATCGCGATCGTCGTGGTCGTGTGGCACGAGATCGGCCTGGCCCGGCTGGCCCGCCGGTCCCGCCCGGAGCGCACGCGGCAGCGCCGGCTGCGCTCGATCTGGTTCTACGCCGGGCTGGTCGTGCTGCTGATCGCGGTCCAGTCGCCGATCGACTACTGGGCGGACGACTACTTCTTCGTGCACATGATCCAGCACCTGCTGCTGATGTTCGCGGCGCCGGTGCTGATCGTGGCCGGGGCGCCCTGGCAGCCGCTGCTGGACGGCCTGCCCTGGCGGACCGGCCGCAGCGTCACCGCCGGGGTCATGCGCGGCGGGTGGTCACGGCCGCTGCGCGCGGTCGGCGGCTGGCTGCTGCGGCCGTGGGTGGCCGTGGTGCTGTTCAACGCCGTGATGCTGTTCTGGCACGTCCCGGGGCCCTACGACCTGTCCGAGACCAACCCGTACGTGCACATCTGGCTGATGCATACCAGCTTCTTCATCGTGGGCGTACTGTTCTGGCTGCAGTTCATCCACTCCCCGCCGTTCCGCATGCGGATGCCGCCCGAGGCGCAGGCGGTGGCCCTGATAGGGACGAACGTCATCATGTGGATCATGGCCATGTCGATGAGCTTCCTCACCCAGGTGTCCTGGTACCCGGTCTACGGCCACATCCCCGGAGTCACCCTCGCGCCGTTCGCCGACCAGCAGATCGGGGCCGGGATCCTCTGGGTCTGCGGTGACTTCTGGGCTATCCCGATGCTGATCGTGGTGGTCCGCCGCATCATCGACGCCGACGGCAGCCTGGGCGCGGCGCTGGACCGGATACTGGGCCGGGGCAAGGCCGCCGGCACCGGCCCCCGGTGGGCCAGCCGGGCCGGCCGGTGAGCGAGGTCCGGACGCTGCTCACCGGCCGGGGCCTGGTCGAGTCCCCGCGCTGGCACGCTGACCGGCTGTATTTCTCCGACTGGTCGGCCGGCGAGGTCCTGGCCGTCGACCTGGGCGGGGACATCGAGGTGATCGCGCGTGTGGCGTCGCTGCCGCTGTGCACGGACTGGCTCCCGGACGGCCGGCTGGTGATCGTCTCATCCCCGGACGGGCGGTTGCTGCGCCGGGAGCCCGACGGATCCCTGGTCACGCACGCGGACCTGGGCCGGCCGGGCTGGAACGACATCGTGGTGGACGGGCGCGGCCACGCCTACGTCAACGGCGCCGGGTTCAGCCCGACCGCCGGGGAGGAGTTCAAGCCCGGCTCGGTCGTCCTGGTCCCGGCGGACGGCCCGGTGCGTGAGGTGGCCGACGACCTAGCGTTCCCGAACGGGATGGCGGTGACCCCCGACAACTCCACGCTGATCGTCGCGGACTCGTACCGGCACCACCTGGTGGCCTTTGACATCGGCGCCGACGGCGGGCTGTCCGGCCGCCAGGTCTGGGCCGACCTCGGCGAGGGCACCCCGGACGGCATATGCGTCGACGCGCAGAACGCCGTCTGGTACGCCGACGTGCCCAACCGGCGGTGCGCGCGGGTCGCCGAGGGCGGCACGGTGCTGCAGACCGTCGAGCTGGACCGCGGCGGCTTCGCCTGCATGCTCGGCGGCCCGGACCGGACCACGCTGTTCATCGTGGCCGCGCAGTGGCGGGGGATGACCGAGTCCGAGATGGTGTCGCCCGGCAGCGGCCAGGTCCTCGCCACCCAGGTCGACGTGCCGGGGGCAGGCTGGCCCTGACCCGGGTCAGCCCGACTTGCGGGCCTTCCAGACTTCCTCGCACGGCCATTGCTGGGCCCATTCGAGGGTGGCCAGCGGGTGCTGGGTGGTGGCCCCGGCCGGAGGCCGGATCTCGATCAGGTCCTCCACCTCGAAACCGCAGCGGCGCAGCAGCCGGATCATGTCGCCGTGGCCGAGGTGGAACTCCACCGACTGGTCGTCCGGCCATTCGAAACGGTGCATGCCGAAGTAGGGCCGCAGCAGTTGCTCGGTGGCAGGCAGGTCATCCTCGTCGGGGATCGACAGCATGAGCTGGACCGCGTTGACGAGGAAGATCAGCCGCCCGCCGGGGCGCAGCAGCCGGGCCGCCTCGGGGATCCACAGGTACGGATCGCACCAGATGCTGGCGCCGTACTCCGATATCGCCAGGTCGAAGGCGGCGTCGGCGAACGGGGTCTGCTCGGCGCTGGCGTGCAGCAGCGGGAACCGCAGCCCGAAGCGCTCCTGCAGCTCGCGAGCGGTAGCCAGCTGGGCCGGGGAGATGTCCAGGCCGACCGGGCGCGCCCCGCGCCGGGCCAGCCAGGCCGATACGTAGCCGGTGCCGCAGCCGAGCTCGACGGTGTCGAGCCCGGACAGGCCCCGCGGCAGGACTCCGACCTGGGCCTCGGATACCGCCCAGATCCCCCAGCTCGGCTCGGCCGCGGCCCAGTTGCGCCGCCCCGCGTCCGCGTAACTGGCGGCCAGGCGATCCCAGGCCAGCCGGTTGCGGTTGACGTGATCAGATATCCCGGCCACAACGGCCAGGGTCCTCGCCGCCGCCGCTCGCGTCAACGCGGCCCGGCCCTGGCCATCCCGGCCCCGGCCGGGCCATCCTGACCCATCCTGTACGGATGGAGACCGGTAACCTCCGCGCCGACGGGCGATTCGCCGCCGCGGATGACCACTACCGGGGTCCCGCCCGCGCGGCCGTGGTGGTCGCCGCCGACCCGCGGTTCGCGCGGCTGGTGAACGAACGGACGGTCCAGGCGCCCGAAGCCGCGCCGTACCGTCCCGGACAGTTCTACCTGCGGGAACTCCCGCCGCTGCGCGCCGTCCTCGACGGCGCCGGCCCGCTGGACCTGCTCGTGATCGACGGCTACGCCGATCTCGACCCGGCCGGCCGCCCGGGCCTGGGCGCTCACCTGCACGCAGAGCTCGGTGTCCCGGTCGTCGGGGTGGCCAAGACCGCGTTCCGGACGGCCACGCACGCCATCGCGGTGCGGCGCGGCGCATCGGCCCGCCCGCTGTTCATGACCGCGGCCGGGATCCCGGTGGAGCAGGCCGCCCGGCTGGTCCGGGACATGGCCGGCCCCTTCCGGCTTCCTGACGCGCTGCGCCGGGTGGATGCCCTCGCCCGCGGCCGCATCCTGCCCCGCGGCTGACCATTACCGGTCAGATCTGCGCCATCAGGCCGGCGACCAGCGCGAGGACTACCGCGGCGAGAACGACCCTCGCGACCACGACCATCGTGGTGCTGGGCCGATGCCGGGTCGGCGGCCGGTAAACCCGGTAGACGAGCGGACCCTGGTCTTTCCGCTGCGGCCTTCCCGGCCGGGAGATGCTTCTCATCGCGCTCAGGCTATCAACCGCTGACCATGGTGATCCGGCCCTCGATGATCAGGCTTGGCCGCTCCGGGTCGGGCGCTGACGGACCGTTGTGTATCACCTGTGCGCGGCCAGCACCGCGTGATAGTCAGCGCCGTCACGGGGCTGCGGATCGGCGTGCACGAGCGCGGCGGCCAGCCGCGGCAGCGCGTGCCGGAGATCATGCTCGGCGCCGACCGCCACCTGGTGAGCCTCGATCGCGCTCGCGCCGGCGTCGACGATGACCTCGCATTCGGCGCGCAGCTGATGGCCGATCCACCGCAACTGCACCCGGCCGACGCCGAGCACGCCCGGCGCGGCGCGCAGGGTCCTCTCGGCCTGGTCGAGCACGGCGGGGTCGACGGCATCCATGAGGCGCCGCCAGATCTGCACCGCGGCCTGGCGCAGCACGGCGACGATCACCACGGTGATGACCAGGCCGGCGACCGGGTCGGCCCAGTTCCAGCCGAGCGCGGCCCCTCCCGCACCGAGCAGCACGGCCAGGGACGTGAAGCCGTCGGCGCGGGCGTGCAGCCCGTCGGCGACCAGAGCCGCCGAGCCGATCCTGCGTCCGGCGCGGATCCGGTACCGGGCGACCAGTTCGTTGCCGGCGAATCCGATCAGCGCCGCGACGGCCACCACGATCAGGTTCGACACCGGCCGCGGGTGAGCGAGCCGGCTGACCGCCGCCCAGGCGGCCAGCGCCGCGGACGCGGCGATCAGTCCCACGATGACCACCCCGGCCAGGTCCTCGGCCCTTCCGTAGCCGTAGGTGTAGCGGCGCGTCGGGGCGTGCCTGCCCGCGACGAACGCAATGGCGAGCGGCACCGCTGACATGGCGTCGATGGCGTTGTGCAACGTGTCGCTCAGCAGGGCCACCGAGCCGGACATCGCCACCACCGCGCCCTGGGCCAGTGCGGTCGCCCCCAGCGCCGCCGCGGAGACCCACAGCACGCGCAAGCCCTCCCGGCTGGCCTCCATCGCCGCGTCCACCTTGTCCGCAGCATCGTGGGAATGCGGATGCAGAACGTGCCGGATCCGGTGCATCGCCTGGCGCATGGTTTCAGACTGCCGGGAAAGCCCGATTGCCGCACATCGACAACAGCCACCAAGATGCGGTTGCCAGTTACTCGCAGGGGGACCGCCGACGGTTGGCGAACCCGAACCGGCGCATGGGGAGATACACAGGTGACGATGCCTCCCGTTGGGAATACGCCTTTGAACGAGTCGCTACGGCCGTGGCCGAGGCACTGAACGCGGAACCGGCCGCTATCCCCTGCGACCCGGCGGAACCGGCTGCCTTCTCCGGTGACATGGCCCCTGCCGGGGGGCCAGCCGGCGGAGCGGCCGCCGCTCCGGCCCCGGGCCTGGCTGACTCGGCCGCCATCCGCGAGTCGCTGCACGAGCCGGAGCGGTTCGCCGTGCTCTATGACCGGTACGCGGCGGCTCTGCACCGCTACGCGGGACGCAGGGTGGGTGATGACGTCGCCGACGACCTGGTGGCCGCGACCTTCCTGGCCGCGTTCCGGGCCCGCGGCCGATTCGACCTGGAGCGCGAAAGCGCCCGGCCGTGGCTGTTCGGCATCCTGACCAAGGAGATCGCGCGCCGGCACCGGACCGAGAAGGCCCGGTTCCGTGCTCTGGAGCGAGCCTGGTCCGACCGGCCGGCCGACGGCGTCGCCGACCAGGTGGCGGCCGACGTGACCGCTCAGTCGGCCCGCGGGGCGCTCACCGTCGCGCTCACGCGGCTGTCGCCAGGCGAGCGCGGGGTCTTGCTGCTGATCGCGTGGGGCGATCTGAGCTATGACGAAGTCGCGCAGGCCCTGGACATCCCCGTGGGCACCGTGCGGTCGCGCCTGAGCCGCGCACGCAGGAAGGTACGCGAGGCGCTGGGCGGCACCAACCCGGCGGCTGACGAGGAGTGACCATGGACGAGCTGACGAGCCTCCGGGACCTGGGCGAGGCGATCGATCAAGAGCTGCGCGGGCCGTCGCCGCAGTTGCGGCACAGGGTGCTCACGGACATCGGCCGACCGCCGGGCCGGGCCTGGCGGGGGCGGGCCCGGTCCGGACTCGGCTGGCGACTGGTGGTCGCCGGCGGCCTGGCGGTCGCACTGGCCGCTGCCCTTCTCGCGGTCTCGACGTTGCGGTTCTGGGGCGGATCACCTGCCGCCAGCGCGCGGGCGGCCGACATCCTCCGCAAGGCGGCGGTCGCGGCTCGGAACGAGCCGGTCCTGGCCGCGGCCCCGTCCCAGTTCATCTACATCAAGTCGGTCGGGTCATCGGCAGTTTTCGACGGTTGCTGCCGGCTGGCCAGCATCGATACGTCCCTGAGCGAGATCTGGCTATCGGTGGACGGAACCAAGGCCGGGTTCGAGCGCGCGCAGTCTCGATCGCCCTCCGACCTGGGCCGGGCGACGGGTCCCTGGCAAGGAACCGTGCTACCAGGCTGCCGCGATGGCCGCGTCGTCGGGGGCAACCCGGACGCATGGGTGCCGGGGCAGGCGCCTGGCCAGCCACCGCCCAAGTCGGTGCCGCGCTGCGTGCCCCAGCCGGCCTACCCGACGCTGCCGAGCTCCGCCCAGGACATGTTCGCCTACCTCTACCGGACCAGCCAGGGTCAGAATCCGCCCGACGTGGAGGCCTTCATCCATGCTGGCGACCTGATCCGCCAGTCTTACCTCCGCCCGGCCGCTCTGGCTGCGCTCTTCAACGCCGTGACGGAAATGCCTGGCGTCAGCGTCGCCGATCACGCGGTCAACGCGGTCGGGCAGCCAGGCGTCGCGGTGCAGCAGACCTACAAGGGGATCAGCCACCAGTTGATCTTCAACCCGCGAACCTATGCCTTCATCGGCGAGCGGGAGGTCGTGGTGGACGCATCGTCGGGGCTGAGAGCCGACACCGTGCTTGACTCAACCGCCATCCTGGGGCTGGCCGTTGTCGATCATGCCGGGCAGCTTCCCTGACCGGTCACGGCCGCCAGCGAGCCGGTAGGTTGAGGTCATGAGCCGAGGCGCACGATACGTGAGACTTCTCCGGGTGAATGCGATGTCAGCGACGCGGTCGGCTCAGGGCACGGTCGGGGTGGCCGACGGCCCAACGGCCCAGCCGGAATGAGAACCGCGGGCCAAGCCGGACGGGCGCCCTGGAGGAAGAAAGGCGGGATCCGGCGGCCGCGCGGTGGTGGTCCGGCGACCAACGGGTCGGCCTGCCACACCGGGGCGCCTGACCGCAAGGCGGAGAGACTGGACCACGCCGCGGGGACACCGGACTGCGCGATACGCACGCAGGGCCGGGCGGCCGCAGGGCCAGACCCGACAGGCGGCCCGCCGGACGAGGCAAGCGGGACGCCAGACCACGGAACCGGTCAAAGAGACCACGCGACCGCGCCGACGGGACGCGGGCCTTCCTCGTTGCGGCCGTTTCGGCACCGCAGCTTCACGCTGCTGTGGATCGCGGGGTTCATCTCGTACATCGGGTCCTGGATGCAGACGGTGGCCGTCGGCGCTCTGGTCATCTCGAACACGGGCAGCGCGACCTGGGCGGTCCTGGTGGCCGCCGGAGCGTTCCTGCCCATCGGCATGCTGTCGCCGATCGGGGGCGCGCTGGCGGATCGCCTGCCGCGCCGTCCGGTGCTCATCGCCGGGAACCTGGCGGCGGCGGGAACCGCCGTGCTGCTCGCGATCCTCGTGGCGGCGGGCCACGACAGCCCCGGCGCGCTCGTGGCACTGGTCACGCTGCAGGGCGCGGCCTCTGCCTTGATCGGCCCGTTCCAGCAGGCCATCCTGCCGGACCTGGTGCCGCACTCGGAATTCCTCGCGGCCACGTCCATTAACTCGGCCCAGTTCAACCTGGGCCGCATCGCCGGGCCCGCCCTGGCCGGCGCCACGGTGGCCGCCTTCGGGTACCCGGTGGCGTTCGTGGCGAACGCCGCATCGTTCCTCGCCGTCGTCGTGGCGCTGGCGTTCGTGCGCCTCGGGCCGCCGGGCGGCCAGCCCTCCGGCTTGCTGACCGCGCTGCGATCGGGATTCACGGCGGCCCGGCGCGAGCCGTCCTGCCGGGCGGCCATCGGCACGATCGCGGTGGTGGCCTTCCTGGCCTCGCCGTTCATCGCGCTCGTCCCAGTGATGGCGCATCACCTGACCCACGGCGGCCCCCGGGCCGTCGCGCAGACGACCGCCCTGCTCACCACCGCCCAGGGGGCCGGCGCCGTGGTCGGCGCGCTCTGCCTCGCCCCGCTGGCGGGCCGCCTGAGTCGCGGCCGATTGCTGGCCGGGAACCTGGTCCTGCTTCCGGTGGTGCTGATCGCCTACGGCGCCGCGCAGACGCCCTGGCAGGGCGCGGTACTGCTGTTCACCGTCGGGCTGGTGTACATCGGGGTCCTGTCCGGGCTCTCCACCCTGGTCCAGCTCCGGGCGCCGCAGGCGTACCGGGGCCGGATACTCAGCTTCTTCCTGGTGGCGCTCGGGGTCGCCTACCCGATCGGCTCGCTCGCCCAAGGGCCGGTCATCGACTGGATCGGCCTGGGCTGGACCACGGCGGGCACGGCGCTGCTGCTGTCACTGATCATGGCCGCCGTGGCGTGGCGGAACCCGGGCCTGGTCCGAGCGATCACGCGCGATTGACCGCACCCCGGGCCGCGCGGCTGCCCCGCCCGCCACGGGCCGCGCCGCTACCCTCCCGGGCGGCCCGGGCGAGGTCGGGCAGCCGGGCCAGGATCTGCTGCGCCTCGGCGGCGTCGCGATCAGTGATGCTGGCGGTCACCCGCCGGCCCGCGACGTCGAGCCGGACCGAGGCGAGCCCCAGCCGGCGCTGGACCGGGCCCTGGATCCAGCGGATGCTCTGCACCTTCTCCAGCGGGACCCAGGTGGTTTTCCGGCACACCCGGCCGCGCGAGGCCACCACGTAGCGGTCGTCGCCGTCCCACCCCAGGAAGTGGTACGCCAGCGGCGCCTTCCAGCGCGCGTTGGGCGGCGGCCGGCGCACCGGCCTCGGCGCCGCGGTCAGCAGTTCGCCGAGCATCTGCTCCGCGTCCGCGCGCGATCCGACCGGGACGAGCGCGCGCAGGCGCTGCGCCTCCGAGCGGTTCTCCCGCCGCTGGCGGGGCCCGGCGACATCCACCTCCAGCCGGCACCAGCCGAACGCCCGCCAGACCAGCGGCTCGACCAGGCGCACCGCCTGGACACGCCCCGGGCGGATGGTCTCGGCGGTGGTCTGCACCAGCCCGGAGCGCAGCCGCAGCCCCTCGGGAGCGGCCGAGACGACGGTCCCGAACTCGCCGTTGAACTGGCGCCAGACCGCGAGCACCACCCCGATGACCACCGGCAGCAACGAGGCGGTGACGCCTGGCCGCCCGGTGGCGACGATGACCGCGACCAGGGCGGCGATCACGACGCCGGCGAAGGCCCCGGTCCTGCTCAGCGCGATGGCGCCGGCCAGCCGCTCCGAACGGACCCGGAACAGCGGCCGCTCGGGCCCGCCGACGGCCCGCTCGGGCTGGCCGACCGCACCAGCCGCGCCGGACGCGCCAGCCGCACCGCCCGGCGCCGCGCGTGCACCAGCGGCCTCCGTCGCACGGGCCATCGACAGCAGCCGCTGGCGAAGCTGTTCCGCGTCGGCCAGCCGCAGGCAGGCCAGACGGCCGCCGGAGGAGTCGGCGCCCGCCATCCGCAGCCGGAGCTCGGCCAGGCCGAGGACCCGCGCCAGCCCGGTCTGCACCACGTCGATCGCCTGGACCTGGGACAGCGGGAAGCGCCGCGACTGGGGCCGCACCAGGCCGGTCTCGATCCGCAGCACGCCGTCGGCGACCTGCCAGCGGGTGACGAGCCACGAAACCACGCCGGCCCCTAGTACCAGCGCGATGACGACGAGGTCGATGATGAGGTCGTTGCCGGCCTGGCTCCCTCGCTGGTTGGCGAACAGGACCAGGATCACCACGATGCCGATGCCCATCAGGTGGCGTCCGGCCCGGACCAGCGGAGACAGCGGGTGCAGCCGATGCCAGCTCGCGATGTCGTCTGCGGCCGCGGGCGGCCTTGGCGGGCGTGGCGCCACGGGCGGGCCGGGCGGGCCCGGTGCCCCGGGCGGCGGGCCGGTCACAGCCCCGCGGCCTGAGCTTCGCCCAGCGCGGCCAGCTGATCACGCAGCTTGGCGGCCTGGGCCCGGTCCAGGCCCGGGATGCGCGCGTCGCTGGCCGCGGCCGCGGTGTGCATCCGCAGCGTCGCCAGTCC
>Ga0306920_100010671_pt1 | contig 12333 bp, 9 predicted proteins | sample flu12Cox44000170_FD_204666 | JGI IMG/M metagenome (GOLD analysis project Ga0306920, IMG submission 204666) | Lab enrichment of tropical soil microbial communities from Luquillo Experimental Forest, Puerto Rico - flux4day.12C.oxic.44.000.170 (v2)... | ecosystem: Environmental > Terrestrial >...
GGCCAAGGCAGCGAAAGCCGCCTCCGCGGGCCTTTCCTATTCTTGCACGCATTTTTCTGCCAGCGCACTTCCTACGAGTTAACCGGTTCGAGCAGGCCCTTCTCCAGCTTTTCCTGGCACTCGATACAATGCCGCGTCCAGGGAACCGCCTCCAGGCGCTTGGGATTAATCTCGTTGCCACAAGAAATACACTCCCCGAAGGTGCCTTCGCGGATGCGATCCAAAGCTTGATCGACCATCTGTAGTAGTTGTCGTTCATTGTGGCTTTGGCTGAATAGGAATTCCTTGTTGTAGGAGTTGGCGGCACGATCGGCGACGTCCTGGGCCGACTCGAGGTCAGCTTCGCGCCCGTCCTGGGCCGTGCGGTTCATGATTTGCCGCAACTCTCTCTGCCGCTCCTCCAGGCGCTTCCTGTAGGTCTCCAACTTTTTCTTCTCCATAGGTTCCTATCCCTGCCAATCCTATGAATATGAGGCCAAGGCCATCAGCCAAATGCGGTGCGTGAAATCGAGATGATATGCGCCTGCGCTATTGGCGTCAACTGCGGGCCACTGGCCGGCAATGCGCTATTACCCAATCAGCTTTGGATGCTGCTTGAAGTCTCAGGCACTCGCTTGGCCAACAAAAAAGCGGCCCCAAAGGACCGCTCTTAAGAAAGAGGCGAGAGGATGGGATCTTCAGGGAAGGCGATGATAGACGCTGTCTCGCGCACCGAGACAGACAAAGAGATATCGTGATCGATGGAGGGGGATCAAAATCAAGGTTCTTGTGCCTCTTTGATTGATCCATACCTGTGCATTTTTCACACCAAAGTCAAAGCACTCCTGCTCCGACTTGTGGAAATATATCCGAAGTAATTGCCAGCAAGGCGCATAGCCGCTTTTTCTTAGGAAGATATCACAGGTCGGAGAAGCGCAGGACGCTGCTTATGTGGTAGTACTGCTTTACCCACTTTAGGCGGAAAGGTTCTTATTCTGAGCGGCGTTTTGCTCCTCGATCGCCTTCAACTTGTTCAGCAGAGCCTTGTAGCTGATCTTGAGAATCCGGGCTGCCTGTCGCCGGTTCCACCGAGTTTGGGTCAGAACACGTTCGATGGCTTCGCGCTCAGCGGCCATAGCGGCGCGGCGTCCAATCTCGAGAAGGGATGGAATGTCGGTCTCGGGGTTGACTCGAGCTGTGATGTTCGGGTTGGCGATGGGAGCTGCGGCGGGCTTCCCCGGGTTCGCGTCCTGGACCGCGACCGTCATCGAGTTTACGATCGGTTTGCGCGTCGCAAGCTCACGAATGATCTGCGCCTCATTGCCGACGATCACGTAACGTTTGACCAGGTTTTCCAGTTCGCGTATGTTGCCGGGCCAGCTGTACTCCATCATACGGCCTACCGCTACGTCGCCAAACGGAGCCGGTGTTTTGCCATAGAACTCGCTGTACTTCCGTAGAAAGAAGTCGAGAAATAGCGGGATTTCCTCGCGGCGCTCCCGCAGAGGTGGAATGTGAATCGTAATGACGTTCAGCCTGTAAAAGAGGTCTTCCCGGAACAGACCCTCTTCCACCGCGCGCTCTAGTGGTTTGTTGGTCGCCGCCAACACCCGCACGTCCACTGAGATGTCGCGCTTACCCCCGAGCCGCGAGAACTCGCCATCCTGCAGTACGTGCAGCAGCTTAGCCTGCAGCGCAGGATGCATTTCGCTAACTTCATCGAGAAAGATTGTCCCGGCATTCGCCAAGTCGAACTTGCCAAGCTTCTGCCGGTTAGCCCCAGTAAAAGCGCCAGGCTCATAGCCGAACAACTCGCTCTCCAGCAGTTCGTGGGGAATAGCCGCGCAGTTCACCTTCACGAAGGGTTTCAGGTGACGGCCCGACTGCGCATAAACCATGCGCGCAACGACTTCTTTGCCCGTGCCACTCTCACCTCGAATCAGGACTGTCGCGGTAGTGTCCGCCACTTGTTCGATGGTGTACTTCACTTCCTCCATCTTGGGGCTAGTACCGAACAGCATGCTGAAGTCGCCATTACGGCGTACCTGATCACGCAATTGCGGGACTTCGGTGGGGAGCCGTTTTTCCAGGACCCGGTTAATGTGGAGATCAAGTTCCTTGGGCTCAAACGGCTTGCCAAGGTAGTCGTCGGCGCCGAGCTTCGAAGCGCGAAAGATGGTTTCAGGGTCGTTTTGCGCCGAGAGAATGATCACGGCTACATCCGGCTTGATTTGCTTGAGTCGTTCCAGGGTGTCGAACGCACCCATGCCAGGAGTCGCCAGATCGAGCAGGACCAGTGCCGGGTCGTACACCCGGAACATGCGAAGAGCCTCTTCTCCGGTCAGAGCGTTGCTGACGTCAAATCCCCGACGCACCAGGTACGGACTGAGAAATCTACCCAGACCGGCATCGTCGCCAACAGCAAGCACACGCAGCTTGTGGTTCGGGATCATTTAGCCCTGCTCATGATGCTTTGCCCGGTGTTCCCCATGGGTGAGAGAAAATGACGTTCACATATGAGAATCCCAATACCGACATCAGGGTTGCACATACTCCCCCGACGCCCAAAGATGGCGACCATCGCCACCCGAGAGCCAGAGCTTGCGTTCTTAATTATTTCTTTACAGGGATTCTAATCCTAATTGCGGTGCAGCGACACATTGCGGGATGAAAATTCTGTGCGTGCGCGGCAGGCAGAAATCGACGCGTCATGGCTGTCGCAAGGTCGTCATGGGATCCAGTTGCGCGGCCCGGAGGACGGGAACCCTGCTGGCCACAAGCGCCACCGCCAGCAGCACGATGCTCACCGCGAGCAGGTCAGGGGGTCGAAGGGACCTACCTCATAAAGCAAGCCCGCTATGAACCGGGTGAGCATCAATGACGCGCAGGCTCTTATTCCCAGCCCGATGACCGCCAGGGCGAGACCGGGGCGTAAGATCAGCTTTCTTCTTCGCGCAAGAACCCTCGTCCCAAGGCTGGCTCGACCCCCAACACGGAAGAAATCAGCGGAAACCGTTTTCGCCGGCAACTGCTGTGGCTCGCCAGCACCTGTCAGCGTCAGGCTGTTGTTGCGAATCGAGGCAATTGCACTGAAGGAACGATTCTGCTCACGCCAATATCGAAGAAGTCGGGATAACTTACAGAGTTGGGAAGAGGTGCTGAGCCGGGACGTTGATCGGCCAGTTGTAGAGAAGCGAGCTGCTCCGGCTCCGGGACCGGCAAGGGACGCAGCAGCACTGTGTTCACCGGCTGAAGATCGCCGTGGTGGCCCCGATTCCGAGGGCGAGCGTCAGGCCGCGGACAAGGCATACCCCGGCGACTTTCGCAAGTGACGCAACCCGAAGCGGAGGTCTTGTGCGATTACTGCCATAAGATTTCCCTGGCGATGGCTGTAGGTCCGGTTGAGCAGCGAGCACATCGCTGGCCAATCTACTTGGGCATAAATACAAGCAGCAGAATGGCTTACGAGGGGATGTCCTTCTAGTGCGATGGCTGAGTGTCCGGCTGGATCGGTCCATATCCGAAGACGAAACAGCGACGGGCGAAAACCTTGGCGCGGCTGCGCTGCCCGATTCCGTACACAGTCTGACAGAGGCGGACACTCCGGCCATAAGCTTTCGTGGTGAATTGCTGGCAAGTTCTGAATTTCACGGGGCTTTCCCCAGCTGGCCGGTGGCAGGGAAGATGCTGAACACAAGGAAGTACGGATGTAACTCCATTAGCGGGGGTGTGCTGTGGGGAAGGTCGAGCGTGTGCGCCAAGTCGTGCCGGGACAGTTCAGCCTTGACGAATTGAAGCAGCGGACCGAGCAAGGCTGGAAGCCGGTCGCAATCGAATGGGAGCGAGAGGTTCCCGCTGATCTTTTGCCGGCAGGGCCGGCTGCGGGTGTCCCGTTCGGCCTGAAGGTGGCCAGCGACTGCACCCGGCTGGAGGAAAATCCGGAAGAGCAGGAAATCTTGCTCACCATGATGGAGCTGACGATCCAGGACGGCCCGTACTGGGGCATCGCCGAGGAGTTGAACCGCCGTGGATACCGAACTCGCGAAGGTTACAAATGGACACCAATCTCCGTCTTCCAGATGTTGCCCCGACTGATCGAGGTCGGCCCGCGGATCTTTTCCACCGCCGAGTGGCAGGTGAGGCGTGAGCGGCTGAGGAAACTGGCGGCGCTGTAAGAGTGTGGAGTGCCTGCTGGAGGGGCGAGTCAAAAATTGCTGCGTGATTTCGACGCTAGCCGGAAAGCGGATTCAGGGTTCGCTCAAATCTGCGATCAGCCTGGCAACTGCGGAGGCTGACGCGACAGGGTGCCGAGATTAGTCGCCTCCACATGCGCTTGCCAACAAGAAGGGTGGACTGCAGCGTCACTTCGCAGGAAACATAGTCCAGCCTGGCTGATTCGAATAGAGAGCAAAACCGCGCCTTGGCCATAACTATTTCCGCCACGTTTTTCCATCCGAACAGGGCGTAGACCGGTCGTAGTTTGCTGCGTCGTCCCACCGCTGATACACTCGTGTGTACTCGGGTCTCGTCTTACCTTCCTTAACTCACATGCCGAATTCATTGGATATCGCTATCGTCGAGGGCGCTCGCACGCCCATGGGACGCTACTGCGGCAAACTGCGCGACTTTACGGCCATGGAGCTGGGCGCCATCGCCGCCAAAGAAGCCATGTTGCGCTCGGGAGTGGAACCCGCCGAAATCGATCACGTCGTCATGGGCAATGCGCAGCAGACTTCCGGAGACGCGATCTACGGCGCGCGGCACGTTGCGCTCCAGGCCGGTGTGCCCATTGAGGTTCCCGCGCTGACGGTAAATCGGCTGTGCGGCTCTGGAATGCAGTCAGTCGTCACGGCGGCACAGATGATTCAGCTTGGCGAATCGAAGATCGCTCTGGCGGGCGGCATGGAGTCGATGTCGCAGGCGCCCCACGTGATCCGTGGCATGCGTTGGGGCGTGGGTTTTGGCGAGGGCAAGCTGGAAGACTCGCTGATGGTGGCGCTGCTCGACAGCTATTGCGGGCTGTACATGGCAAACACAGCGGAACTCTACGCCGAGCAACAAGGCATTACGCGCGAGATGCAGGATGAATATGCACTTCGCTCACAGCAATCCGCCGAAGCAGCCTACAAAGCCGGGAGGCTACAGCAGGAACTCACGCCAGTCCCGTTGCGCAATCGTAAAGGCGAAGCCAACGGCGAGATGTTCGCGGAAGACGATCATCGGCGTCCCGAGACGACGATGGAAAACCTGCGCAAACTCAAACCCTCGTTTGGCAAGAACGGAAGCGTGACGGCAGGCAATGCCAGCGGAATTGTAGATGGAGGGGCTGCCGTCGTGGTCATGCCGCTCGATGAAGCCGAGAAGCGGAATCTCAAACCGCTTGCGCGAATCGTAGGTTGGGGCATTGCGGGGGTCAATCCCAGGATCATGGGGTCAGGGCCCGTTCCAGCGACAAGGATCGCGCTAAAGAAAGCCGGGCTTGCACTCAGCAATCTCGACCTCATCGAGGTAAATGAGGCTTTCGCAGCTCAATATCTGGCGGTCGAGAAAGAGCTGGGACTCGACCGGGAAAAGGTTAACGTCAACGGCGGTGCAATTGCTCTGGGGCATCCTTTGGGAGCAACCGGGACTCGCTTGCTGCTCACGTTGCTCTACGAGTTGAGACGCCGGAAAGCCGGGTACGGGCTATCGACGGCCTGCATTGGTGGGGGACAAGGAATTGCAGTCATTGTGGAGAACTTACAGCGGTAGTGGAAACCACAAGGATGTTGCGGCCTGTCACTGGCGTGGCTCGAGGTTGTCGGGTGTCTGTGCTATCGTCGTTTGCCCGGTTGCGGATAACCAAGGCAATCCTCACGCGCCTCGAAGCATTACCTTCATGGCGGTAGTGCTAACGTATGGGATCTTGTTCGCTATCTTGGCGGGATATGTAGCTTGACGGATTGCCGGCCCGCAGCGACTTGCGCGAGGCGCTGATCGTGGCTGCAATGGTCGCCGTCGGAGCCATCATTTCCATGATTGCCCAACTGACTGTGGCAGTCGCAAGCGATGACGCTGCTGCGGATGACTCCGGCAATGCCGCGGATGGATTTATCTGCTTCGGCAGCGAAGGGCCAGCCATGACCCGAGATGAGCAGCGTTGAGCCGATCTCGAAAGCTGGACTGCGATACAGCTTAATTCTTACGAGGAACTCATGGATATCAGGAGAGTTGGTGTTTTAGGTTGCGGGCTTATGGGCTCGGGAATCGCGCAAGTCGCGGCCACCGCGGGTTACGACGTGGTGGTGCTGGAGCAAGATCAGAAATTTCTTGACAAGGGTTTCACCTCCATCGACAAGTCGCTCGGCCGCCTAGTTGAGCGTGGCGTCGGCAAAGGCGGCATCACCCCCGAGCAGAAGAAGGATGCACAATCACGGCTGAAGGGCACGACCAATGCTTTGGATCTCGCCCATTGCGACATCCTTGTGGAAGCCATCATCGAGAACGTTGCGGAGAAGCGGAAGGCATACGCCCAGCTCGATTCGATTGTCAAGAAAGATTGCATCTTCGCAACCAATACCTCCTCGATTAGCGTGACTGAGCTAATGACGGCGACCGAGCGCCCGGCTCGCTTCCTCGGACTGCACTTCTTCAATCCAGTGCCCATTATGAAACTGGTGGAGGTGGTGCGCACGATCGCCACTGCCGATGACGCCTTCAACGCCGCGGTTGAGTTTGGCAAGAAGCTGGGCAAGGTTCCAGTGCGCACCGTCGACAAGCCGGGATTCATCGTCAATCGCTTGCTTGTGCCGTATCTGCTTGATGCGATCCGTGCTTACGAAGAGGGTGTGGGCTCGATTCCGGACATTGATGAAGCGATGAAGCTCGGCTGCGGCTATCCGATGGGTCCGTTTACACTGCTCGACTTCGTCGGGCTCGACACTACGTACTACATCACGGCCGTCATGTTCGACGAGTTCAAAGAGCAGCGGTTCGCCTCGCCCGCGTTGCTGAAGAGGCTGGTGCTGGCGGGCTGGTACGGGCGCAAGTCGGGCAAGGGATTTTATGACTACGCCGACCCGAACAATCCGGTGGCGGGAAAGTTTGTGTAGAGCATGGTCGTGGGCTCACGCCCGGCAAGGCGTGTCATTGCGAGCGCGCTACGCCAGTCCCCCCGGCCGGGCGCCGACTTGGCCCCGCGGTATCAGGATGAGAATCGTCAGCAGATCCCTCACCGCCCCGGGCCGCTCGTGACGATAACCAGGGGGCCGAGTAGTCAAAGGGCCGTGACAAAGGCCGAGCAACGAAACATCGCTGAGGAAAGACCATGAGCGAGTTCCAGAACATTAAGTTCGAAAAGAAAAACCAGGTTGCCTACATCACCATCGACCGTCCCAAGGTGCTCAATGCGCTGAGCATGGCCACGATGCAGGAGCTGCAGATCGCGTTCGCCGCCGCGAAAGATCATACTGACATTCGAGTGGTGATCCTCACCGGAGCGGGCGAGAAGGCCTTCGTCGCTGGCGCCGACATCGGTGAGTTGGCAGAGCACTCGCCGGTCTCCGCCAAGGAATACACGCATCGTGGGCAGGCGATCATCGATGCCATCGAAAATCTCGGCAAGCCGGTGATCGCCTGCATCAATGGCTTTGCGCTGGGCGGAGGATGCGAACTCGCAATGGCCTGCACCATCCGACTAGCCAGCGAAAATGCGAAGCTCGGCCAGCCCGAGGTGAAGCTCGGCCTCATTCCCGGTTATGGCGGTACGCAGCGACTCCCAAGACTGGTTGGTAAGGGGGTAGCGATGCAGTTGGTCCTTACCGGCGAGATGATCAGCGCGCAGGAAGCCTATCGCATTGGCCTGGTCAACGAAGTCGTCCCGGCAACCGAGCTCATCCCGCGCGCCGAAGCAATCGCTGCCAAGATCATCGCCAACGCGCCGCTGGCGGTTCAGTATGCCATGGAGGCTGTCAATCACGGCTACGATCTGGCACTTGCTGACGGGCTGTTTCTCGAAGCGACGCTGTTCGGTGTGTGCTGCTCGACGGAGGACAAGAATGAGGGCACGCGGGCCTTCCTGGAGAAGCGTCCGGCACAGTTTAAGGGGAAGTAGTGGGAAGTGTGTCGTGGCTGATGGTTAGCGGTAAGTAGAGAGACGATCGCCGAGAGCGTAAGCACAATCCGGCACATTAGGGCATCACGATGGTGGAGAGCTGGTAAAAGACGCTGCAAGGATCTCATCATTTCTGGCAACAAATCCGGATCTTGGCTGGCGAAATCTGTGCGATCACCAACGCCTGCCCGGCAAGAGATCTACCCTTTGACGGCGCAGCCTTGGCGTCAGCTGTCTCAGTTCCCGACATCGTCGGGGGACAGGATGGTGCGATGCGGCGGGAGTTTGCCCAGTTCTAGGACCATGCTCCTGGATCGCGCAACAGATTATCGTCGCGCAGTCATTGGGATATAGTAACGCTGAGACTGAATCACGAATTAGCGCTCCAACAACCAAGGTTGCTAAAATTCTTAACGGCCGGTTGCTGCATCTCTGGCCGCGTCTCGTCGTAAAACTTTCGCTAATTACTATCCACGAATCACTAGCCACTATTGTTATGGTTCGCTCCATTGTTTTCCCGCACGTTGGCGGCAAATTGCTCGAAGACCTGCAGCCGACGCTCGAGTTGTTTCGTGCGTTGGGATTCACTCGCGGCAATGAATGGCATGAGGGCGGCAGCCATGGCATCGAAATGCTAGCGCCATGCGGAGGCGTCGAATTCATCGCTGCAAGCGACTCTCCCAGCGTGGACGTTATGGTCGAGGTTGCTGACGCGGACACGGCTGCCGACATCGTCAGAGAACAGAAGATCAAAATTACGCGCGACATTGGGGATACGCCCTACGGCGCCCGACGATTTGAGGCGGAAATCAGCGGCCTGCGAGTCGGGTTTATCACCTATGCGAAGAACCCTGCCGAGACGCGCGGCGTCGAAGCGTCCCTGAATGCTATCGGCAAGCGCTTCGCGATTGTGGTGTCGCGTTTCAATTCCTTCATCACGCAGCGTCTGCTTGATGGGTCTCTGCAGGCGCTTCGCCAATGCGGCGCTACGCCGGAAGACATTACGATTGTCAATGTCCCGGGATCGTTTGAAATCCCCGCCGCAGCGCGTCAACTCGCCGAGAGCAAGGGCTATCACGCAATCGTGTGCCTGGGCTGTCTGCTGCGCGGCGATACAGCGCACTATGACGTAATTGCCAACGAGGTTACGCGTGGCATTGGCCAGTCGGCACAGGAAACCGCGGTGCCCCACGCCTTCGGCATTCTCACTTGCGACACGCTGGAGCAGGCCATCGATCGCGCCGGCTTGAAGTCGGGCAACAAGGGATTCGAGGCCGGACTGGCTGCGGTCGAGATGGCGTCGCTGCGGGACAAAATTGCGGTGCATGCGGCAGACAAGGCGGGTGAACGGCGATGAACAAGTCGGGCACCCGCCGCAAATCGCGTGAACTGGCGCTGCAAATGCTGTTCCAACTCGACATGGGCAAACAGAGCGCCGAGCAGGTGCGCGGTACGTTTTGGAGCGAGCGTAAAGATCTCGACCAGAAGGTGCGTGGGTTTGCGGACGAGCTGTTTTGTATCGCCTCGGAGCGCAGCCAGGAGATCGATCAAGTGATCGAGCGAAATGCCGAGCACTGGCGCATGGAACGAATGGCAGCGGTGGACCGGAACCTCTTACGCGCAGGAGTAGCGGAGATGCTCGGATTTCCCGAAACGCCGCGGCCGGTTGTCATCAATGAAGCACTGGAGATTGCGCGCCGCTACTCCACACCTGAATCGGTGCAATTCGTTAACGGCGTACTCGACAGTGTCGCGCGCGAGTTGGGCGAAAAGAAAACATAAGGTTGCCGCAGAAACCAGCTGCAGCAAGCTGTCGGAAGAGCCAAGGATTCTTACTTGTCCAGCTTTATTCCTAGGGAACGACCACGACCAGGTTGGGATTCACGGTATTGCCGTTAGTGTCTTTGAGACCCACGGCGATTTGTTGCACGTCCGTGTGAGTGCCGACTTCAATCCGATGCACCATGCCGTCGCTGGCGCCGAAATAGGCTTGCTGGCCGTCAGTACGGATGCCGCCGCTCAAGGGCGTTGCTCCATTGACAAGAGGAGTCGCGTTCGTCACCGATGTCGGTATATCGAAACTGACCACTTGCGGCAGGTTGCTGATCAGCCATATCGATGTGCCGGTGGAATCAACGAACATCTGCTTGGTGTTGAAGCTGCCCAGTCCGAGAGGGTGAGAAGTAATCGAAGTCGATGCAGTAGCCGGGCAGCCCTCCCCAAAGTTACTGCTGGTAATTACGTCCAGATTCGGGGAGTCGGCTACCGCTGCACCGCTGGGTGTGCTCACTATGAGCGTAGGATTGCTTGCTGCCAGCGTTTCCACATCGCTGGTGTTGCAAGTGGATCGGACATCGATGCCGGCCGAGTTGCCACTGGTAAAGTAACCCAGGGCTCCGGTCCCGTTGAAGGCCCCGGCTACCGGTACAAAGGGCAGGCCGAACTGGTAGGCAGGGGCGCTCAGCGAGTCGTTGAAGCCGTGACTGCCCTGGGAGAACCAGGTGGTTTTGCTGTCGGGAGTGATGGCGGCCCACGTCGTCGTGTTGGGGTGGGTGAATGCCGATGAGCTCGTGCTCACATCGTAGACATTGGTCGTATTGGTGCTGGGATCAGAAACGATAACGTAGTTGCTATCCCCAGACACAGCAAGAATCACCCCACTAATCGTGTTGGTGGTAATCGTATTGTTTGCTACCGTAACGATCATCATACCGCTGCTCGATCCCAGGTAAACCTTTCTCCCCACAGGATCGGCGATAATCGAGTTAGGAGGATACGGCAAGGTAAGAGCGGTCCCAATGGTGTCGCTAGCGCTGGAAATCGGGATCAGCGACAGGGAGTTCGTACTCGCGGCATAGACCGTGGGGCCGGCGCCGCCGGGCACGGTAACGGTGTTCACGCTCAATGCGTACTGCGCTGGGAGATTGGCGTTGCAGTCCGGGTTGCTGCAGGTGGCGGTGATGAATGCCGTTCCCGGTGCAACGCCGGTGACCGTTCCAAAGGGGCTGCCGGATGAAGCCACGGTGGCAGTGGCCACAGAACTAAAAGTCGTTCCCCAGGTTAGCACTGGGTTCACCTGTACTCCGGCACTGTCGACCACATCGGCCACCAGCGTCTGGGCGCTGGCCGGATTCAGTGTGAAATCTGTGGTCGAGCCGGTCGAACTGTGAACGTTGATGGTGGTGATCCGGCAGACCTCGTACGACTGAGCCACGCTGTTGACGCCCGAGACGCTGGCGAAGATGGTAGTTACTCCCGGCTTAGCCGCCGTCAGAACTCCAGTGCTGCTGTCAACTGCCAGGATCGTGGTGTCGCCGGTACCGTGGATAATCGGCCCGACTGTGGAGGTGATATCGCATGGCGACTGCACCGAGCATCCTGAGGCGGAAGTGTTGAGTACGCTGACAGCCATCGTGGCGGTCCTCCCCAAACTAAGGCAGGGTCCCTGGGCACTGGCCACGACGCGGTCAACATGCTGGTGAACATATATTGTCATCGTGGCGGTGACGGTGCCGGAGGTCGCGGTGATTGTTACCTGGCCAGTAGCGCTCGCCGCGGTGCAGACGATGATATTGGCATCCCACGTTCCGCCACAGATCAGGCCGCCGCTCGAGACCGAGGCGAGGGCCGGGTTGCTGCTGCTGAACAAGATATCGGCGGCAACCGTGCTGCCGGCAGAATTCTGCGCGACGGCGGAAATAGCTGTGACCTGTCCCTGGTTCAGCGACAGGGACGTTGGTGTCAGAATGATTTTCGTCACTGCATTGGGATTGCTTGATGTACCGCTGCAGGCACTGAGAACCAAAAGGGCAAAGACTGTAACCAATGCAGCCAGGAAAGAAGCCGCTGAAAACCGCCGCATGTATCCTCCCCGCCAAGCCCATTCCGGCGGTTGCATGAATGCAAGCTCAAAAATCCCTTCGGAAAACCCTCAGTGTAGAGGGTGCTCACCCGATTCGGCAAGTTGGAACGCCCGGCTGCCACGGTGGACACCGTATGTATGAAAGCCGCTGGGGTACCTTCGTTTGGAATCGCGCTTGGAAAAACCCCGGCAGGCAAACGGAGTTGTGGCGAATCGTGAATACGCTTTCCACTCACCCCAACGACCGCCCACCCACGGCGAGAGGCGCACAGCGATGGAGACGAGCCCATAAAATTTTTCGCGTTGGGGACTGTCGCCTTCAGGCGACAGGGGAAAACGCGGGCGGTGCTTGCACCGCGTTAATTGCTCTTGCGCCACGACAACATCATTCGGTTGTTGT
>Ga0306920_100010672_pt1 | contig 12332 bp, 18 predicted proteins | sample flu12Cox44000170_FD_204666 | JGI IMG/M metagenome (GOLD analysis project Ga0306920, IMG submission 204666) | Lab enrichment of tropical soil microbial communities from Luquillo Experimental Forest, Puerto Rico - flux4day.12C.oxic.44.000.170 (v2)... | ecosystem: Environmental > Terrestrial >...
GCCGCCACGAGCGCTTTGTAGTAAGCCCGCCAAGCGCCAATGTGAGGGTGACTATAGTCCTTCCGCATGTCGAACTCTTCCGGAGTGTGGTAGATCATCAGAGCAAACTGCATCGGTTTCTCCTTTGGCGCAACTGTCATAGGGTTTACGGGCGCTTATCCGTACGACGGGCGAGAAGCGGTCCATTCTACGGATCGGCCAGAAGAACTTGTCATGGGATGGCAATAAGTTCGCCACTGTGGGTCCCGAAAAGTCCATCCGACTTCAAAAAATAAGATCCAAAGGGACTCCGTATCATTGTTAGATGGATGAATTCCGGTCGGAGGACGCTGAGACGCTGAAAGGATCCTTGAGTTCTTATTATGAACAGCGTACGCCATTTTTGCGGACCATAGGTGTTTGCATGTCCATTCGGCCAGACATTTCAATACAGTTTACAAAACTTTACAAATACGGGTTTGACGTTGACGGAACAAAGCAGTACCTGCAATACCTGTTCGTCCTGGACCATTCTCCTTGGCGATGAATAGCGACAAGGACAATGAGAATGACGGAGCACCGGACCGTGACTACTGAGGTGGTCATGCCGGCGACGCTTGCCTCATCCGAGCGAATCTGGATCAAGAGAGGCGACCAAGACGATGCCGCGCTCCTCCATCACTTTGGCGTTGTCGGATGCCAAGCGAATGCTCGAAGCGGGCGAAGCGAAGGCCGCGAGCATCGGCATTGCCTACAATATCGCTGTCTTCAATGCCGGCGGCGCGCTCGTCGCTTTTACACGGCAGGACGGCGCCCTAATCGGAGGCATAGACCTTGCCATCGGTAAGGCGATCACGGCGCGGCTTTTCGATAAGCACACCTCGGACCTCGCAAGAATGGCTCAGCCAGGCGCACCGCTCTTCGGTCGTATGTCTTCCCGGTTGTATCCTTGCTATTCATTACTGCCTGAGCAAATTCGGCTGCGGTTTGGAACCCCATCGCAGGAATCTCCGTAAAACCGGAGTGTCCTGTCCGCCAGCCGATTGCTATAAATCGGCCGGAGGTCCGTCTGTACCAAATGACACTTTTCCGGAAGCCATGTCGATACTTGATGTCCCGCGGCGGTGAAACGAAGCGTTAGTGCGCTACCGACATTGCCTGCTCCGATGATTCCTATCTTCATGTCCGCTCCTTTCGCCCGTACAGCGGCTAACGGGATTGGATGCGCAGACAGGGCCTCAGTCGCACGGAACTTGGCTGACAAAACAGTGATATCCCGATTCCACGTTGATCCTCGCCTTCGTTCCCACACCAGCCGGGGATCGCATTGATCTCCTGCACTTGGACGTTCCGGACGTCGATTACCGCAGAGTGACGCAAGGTTGATACAAAAAGTCGGCATGGTCACGCAACAACGCTCTGACTGGGACGGCTAATCAATAAGCTTTAAACGCTAGCCCTGCTGTGCACGAGCAAGCCACTTTCATCCCACAAATGACTAGCTACCAAGGAACCGGCGACAGTCCAAATAGAAAATCCGCAGGTCACGGCGGAACGAATATGCAACATCACCCCAATATCGAGTGAGATGAGAGCGTTGCAAGTCACGATGGAAGGAATATGCGACATTACCCCAGTATCGGGCGAGATGAGAGCGCCGTTTACGCCAGGTACGGGAAGCGTGCGGCTTTTTAAACCTTCTGTCACGCGAGGCTGTCGCCTCTTCCGGAGGGACTCCAGCTGATGCAAGGTTGCGCCCGGTGGCCTCCAGCCCCCCAGTCGGTGCAGGAACTTGGACACTCGCGCCGGGTCCTTCCGGCTCAAGAGGAACTTCCGGATGTGCCGGCGGCATCAGAGAAAGGAGGGTTGAGATGGGCCGTGTGACGTTACCCTTGACTGCCGAATCATTGAGTGCCTTGGACAGCTCCGAAATAAATGCCAACCGAAGTGCAGTCAGGGAACTAGGCTCCGGCGAGGGTTGCGGAAAGCGCAACACCCGATGGCTCTGCACAGAGCTCCCCCCTGTTCCAAGGCTTAGTGTATTTTCAACGAGATCGAAATCCGAGGCAATGCAGAGAATGTCCTCAGGAGAAATACTCCGCTTCTGTTCCGCATAGGCTTTAATGAGAGCGTGTTCTCCCAGAAGATTAATGACCCGCGGAATGCCTTTGGAGTAGCCGTAGATGGCCGCGACCGTTTCCTCAGGAAAGAGCTCCGGCTCCGTCCCACCAGCGTGGGCAAGGCGTGATTGAATGTAAGCAGAAGTCTCCCGAGGGCTGAGCAGAGTAAGGCGGCAACGGAACATCACACGCTGTCTCAACTGGAGAAGCTCCGTGCGCCGGAGCTTCTCATCGAGCTCTAGCTGTCCGGCCAGGACGATTTGCACGAGCTTGCCATCGGAGGATTCGAGATTCAAGAGAAGTCGGAGTTCGTCGAGAGTCCCTGCGGGGACCGTCTGGGCTTCGTCAATGATGATCACCGGCGTGTCTCCCGCCATATTGCGTTGCAACAACCAGCGGTGCAGCACCCGGATCACATCACCTTTGCGGCTCGACTTGCAGGTAACCCCGAAGCCCTCAAGAATGAATTGAAACAAATCCTCGACATCGAGGCTTGAATAAAAAATGGAAGCAGTCGAGATACCCTGATGGCTCAATGTATTCAGCAGCTGTTGCAGGAGCGTCGTCTTTCCGGAGCCAGTCTCTCCCGTAAGCAGCATCAACCCCTGTCGCGCCTGAATGACAAACAGCAACTCGGCAAGGAGAGACTCGTGGGCAGGGGTGGAGAAGAAAAAGCTAAGATCCGGAGACACGTTAAAGGGGTTCCGCTGCAACCCAAAAAAGGAAAAACACAGTTCGTAAGCAGTGGTAGTCACAAGACTTCCAGTGGGCGGGTAACAAGGCGGGAAATTCCCCGTGTAATTTTAGGGGAATCCAACCCCCGGCAGCAAGAAGGAGTTGCGAGAGGCCGAATCCAGCCTCATACAATCTGGCTGCTATCCAGCTGCGGTGAATGTGAGCAAGGGCGGGTCACTCGTCAGCATCGTCGCAACCAGCTAAGGCTTCGGTGGCGAAGGCGCCTGTGGGCCAGATATCCAAGACTGTGCCTCTCGAAAATCCGGAAAGATCAACAAGATGTGAGAGATCGGAATGGCAGCCTCCTGAGAGTTCATTTGCGGGCCGTTGCGAAGCTATCGGTCTTCAGCGCACGGGACTCGATTTTTTTCGATCTGCTGGTCGTCATTCGACGTTCATACAGAGGTGGAATCAGTACTTCCAGCCAACGATTAAAGGAGAAGACTTATGAGGGTGATGGTTATCGTAAAGGCAACGAAGGACTCGGAAGCAGGAGTGATGCCGAGCAAAGAGCTGGTTACGGCAATGGGGAACTACAACGAAGAGCTGGTAAAAGCCGGCATCATGCTGGCAGGCGATGGACTTAAAGCCATCGTCGCAGGGCAAACGGGTCCGGTTCTCGGGAAGCAAACGGACGGTAAGCGACGGACCGTTCGCCGAGACCAAGGAACTCGTTGCCGGCTATTGGATCTGGCAGGTTCGGTCCATGGACGAGGCCGTTGAGTGGTTGAAGCGTTGTCCGAATCCGATGCGCGGAGAATCTGACGTCGAAATCCGGCCGGTATACGACTTAACGGATCTCGGGGAGAACTTCACGCCCGAGGCCCGCGAGAAGGAGGAGCGGCTGAGGGAGCAGATTGCGAAGCGAAAGGTAAGCTGAATTTTTTCCTTCTTTCGTGTCGAATTCGTCGGAGACTGTTCGACGTACCAATAGAGGCCGGAAGGGACAGCAGTGGCAAATGCGAGTCCCGCGAGCAGGAGTTTTTCCCTGAAGGACATGTGAAATCGAATTTTCTCTGCAACATCGGCTATGGCGATGCTCGTGCCTCCGGGCCCTCGGCTCGACTTTGGCGAGGCATGCACCCTGTTGTGATTGCCGTTTAATTGCGCTAGAAGACTCAAGTCGCGTAACCGGAAAGTTGGGTAGGCTTTGGTTTCGTTATTCCGTCGAAGAAATTTTCAGAAAGACGGTTATTAGACGGAATGGACGGAAAAGAACGAAAAACACCAGATGTTCATTTCACTGCAACTGTCTGATTCTAGGAGAAGTGGCGCGCCCTGAGAGATTCGAACTCCCGGCCTTCGTTCGTAGATAGATCGCCAAAAACTTCTAAATGCCGCTACTGGTATCGCTTACGAGCCAACCGCGCCACTTTATTCCGCTCTTAATTGGAATCTGCGCCCTATCGGAAGACGAATTTGATATTGCGGAGGTTCGTCGTGGACGGCTCTCGTTTTGAATTGCTCTTAACTGGAATTGGGACTGCTATTTTTCGGGACCGTGGTTCTTGCAGCAGACTCTTACGGATGCCGACTCGGCATCGAGTTACGCGGTAATTTCCAGGAGATTGCCCTCTGTGTCATTCACGACCGCTTCGTAATATCCGTCTCCCGTTATCCTGGGATCTCGAGCTATAGTCACTCCAGCTGCGCGCATGGCACCTACTAGACGGTCGACCGCATCGCGCGAACCCAACGAAACCGCGATGTGCGCCATTCTTGGAGCTTCACCAGGCGTATTCATAAGTTCTAGGCGTGCTCCAGAGCGTAACGTCAGAAAGCAAGATGTGAATGGTCGCGCGGTGCTCACGTATTTCGGACCTATCGTAGCTCCAAACCATTGCCGATAAAAATCACAGGCTCTTTCGAGATCAGATACCCATGCGGCTGCGTGCTCGATTCGTCCGGATGCCGCAAAGATTGCTTCTTCAATTAGCTTGGCGTCGACGCAATCCACAAGTGCATCAATGTGTGTCAGCAACGTTCCGGGAGATGCCTCGGTCAGCGCCCGTACGAGTGAAACCCACGGTTCTGGGAGATGAGACAGGAGGCGCTTTTCACCCGGATGCGGCTTTCGTTCTAGGGCGAACCATATATCAAAGAAACTCGCTAGGAAGGCGGTTACGCGGTGCTGAACACTCACGATATCGCCACGATTTAGAGCTATTTCAATTTGGTGTCGATACGACGAATGGTTTCGCCGTAGCACGGGCCAGTTTTTCATCACTATCGCATGCCTGAGCCGTTCGGGATACGCAACGCGACCACGATTCTGTAGTTCCTGGTACCAACTCCGCGGGTCAAATAGTGCTTCAGAATGAACGACGTTGTACCAAAAACACGTGGTGTACCCGAGCGCGGCTTCGTGACGCGATAAGACGCGATTGAGTTGCTCCTCAATCCACTCTGGTGACCGGTACATAATATCAATTTGGGTGCCGGTCGACGGATCGCTCCACTCATCACCAGGTTCCCAGAAGCGATTGTCGATCTCCGCATTTTCCCCTAAGAGGGTTCGTCGAAATTCGATCGGTACTTCGCACACTGCGTAAACGTAGAGATCGAAATCGGACCCACGGTCACTTGTGGCTACCGCACGCGAACCTGCCAATACCACCGCTAGGACCTGGGGTAGGTGGCCAAACGCTTGCGTCAGGCGCTGTATGCGATCGCGCCCATCCTTGGGCTGCATGCTATGACCAGGGTCAGTCACGTTCCTCGGAGTCTCGCAGGGAACCGCACTCGCGTGCTAGAAGATAAAGTCTACAGCAGACTACCCAGGATTCTAATCGACAATCAATCCCGCGCGTGTCAATTCCGCTCGAAGTGTACGAGAATCCCTAAACACTACGCCGCGCATACCAACCTCGATGGCCGCTTCGACGTTTTCGCTGCGGTCGTCAATGTAAATAGCGCAACTCGGGTCGATTCGAAAAGTATCAAGGAAAACCTGAAAAATACGTGGGTCTGGCTTCAACACCTTCACTTCCCCAGAAATCAATACGCCGTTAAACCAGCTCAGGCATTCGAATCGATTGAGAGCAATAGGAAAGGTCTCTGCAGACCAGTTGCTAAGTGCATATATAGGTACACTCCGCGACCGCAATTCTCTGAGAATTTCGACTGTGCCCGGGATCTCTCCCCCGAGCATTTCCTCGTATCGCTGGTACCAAGCATCAATTAACTCCGCCTTATCGGGATGAAGTCGCTTAAGAGAATCGCAACCATCAGCAAATGATCGCCCGGCGTCTTGCTGCGCGTTCCACGACGATGTACAAACGGCAGCGAGGAAGTTTTCCATCGCTGTTTCATCGCCATTGAACAGCTTGCGGTACAGGTAACGTGGATTCCAGTCGATCACCACGCCGCCAAGATCGAAGATTGCGACCCAATTTTGTGCCATCGTGGGTACATTTTAGCGCGTCGGTGTTTTTGTCTGTATCACATGCAAGCCGGAAGTAATCCAACAGGCCTGGTTAGCCCGAAAAAACACCTAATTTTGGCCCAATTCAGTAATTCGCCACGGACACGTTATGCTATGCGGCAATTTGGTGCAGTCCTGCGCAACTCTACCTTAGCTCAATTAACCGCTAGAGGAGTTCGTCAGAATTTTTTGGGCGGATCTGACAAACGCAGGACTGCACCAAATTGCCGCTCCAGTCTGGGTGGTGCATTGATGGCTCGCGGTGAGCAGCTACCCCGGCTATCCTATACAACCACGCTCAAGTGAGCGACGTGAGCTTTCAGAATGTTGCTGCGTAGCTTCGCGGTCGGAAGCTCGCAAGAGCTTGCGTCTCATCCTTAAAGCTGGGAATGATGTCTAGCAAGCGAAACAAAATCAACACTTCTAGCACTCGGCCGCGTGGACCAAGCAGTTTTAACTGGCCATCCTGACGCTGAAGACAAACATAGGATTCTACGATGGCGCTGATACCGGTGCTATCCATCTGGATTAGGTTTGCCAGGTTGACCAGCAGTTTCCGCTTGCCGTTGTCGGTCAAAGCGCGTAGGCGCTTGCTTAGCAGTTCACCCTCGCTTGCATCCATCGCCGCTTTTCCCGTGAGATCCAATATAGTGACATCGTTGCATTGCCGGACTAAGATTTGAAGACCCACAACACCTCTCTTGTGATGTTAATGTTCGCCCCGTATTTCGGCACTCTTTCGGAGGAAAACAGTCAAAAAACCTCCATTGGGGGCTACGCGCCAAAGGGAGCCTGCCTCGGATCGAGGGCGCGCGGTTCGTTGCATTCCGATGCCCGATTTATATGAGTCACACAGGATTCGTGCAGGCATTTGATGGGCAATGAGATAAGAAAAAAGAGGTGAGCGCAATCCCGCAGGTAACTGAGCTACAAAACTATCCGAATAGATAGAGTGACTATCCGATTGGGGCAACGCGCCCGGGCCGCTTATTCCAATCAATCTCCTCGCCTTGACCGCAGGCCGCAAGCAGAACAGCCAAATTTCTTTAACGCCTGAAGCTTGGCAGGCCGTCGGACTGCGATTGCTGTCGAACAGTCTCGGAGCTGGTCTGGGTGACTTCGGCCTTTCGGCCTCGTTCGTGGGGTCTTTGCAGGTTGCTACCAGCCCCTGCTGCCACCGGGATTCTCCCGACGTTATCTCTGCGAATCCTTCCCCAGATGCCTGGTCCCGTACCCCGGCAGGTCCCACAGAGTGCATTTACCTGCTTCTTCTTCTGTGTCATCGGCCTTCCCCGTGTAGGAATTGGGTCGGCTTCCCGCTTTGTTCAGCGAACACGACTTTTCGCGGCATGTTTTTCGAGGTTGCAGACATTTCGTTATGTTCAGGCCTCCGAGTTTGCCCGCCTCCCAGATCGTTCCCACCGCTGTGCTCATCGCACAGGGCAGCCGAGGCTTTTACGTTCGGGCTGAATGTACTTCGTTGCCTCCGCACGCACCGAATATGCTAGCCGCCTGATACAGGTAATTGACGACGTGAGGACTTTCACCCCACTAGATCCGCAGCCTTGTCGGCTGCTCATCCTACTGAACATATCTGCATTTCCTGGACGCACAGGCTTGCCAAAACTCTAGCCGACTTTGAGATCAATGAAATAGCTGCCCTCTCGCCTTCATAGCATTGATTGCGCCAATGATCCGTTTTTCGGCTCTTCTGCGCTTTACATCCGAATGCGAATTCCACGGTCATCGCGGCTCGCGACGATAAAGGAGGAAAACAATGCGAGGAGCAGTAATCACAGAATTCGGTAAACCGCTGGAGGTGCAGAACCTTCCCGACCCGGAGCCCGGGCCGGGCGATGCCATCGTCCAGACGGAAGCGTGCGGTATCTGCAGAAGCGACTGGCACATGTGGCAGCACCATTGGACCTGGCTTGGAATCGAGTTGGAATTGCCGCGAATACCAGGACACGAGTTCGGCGGCAGGGTGGTGGAGGTCGGAAACGACGTAAGGAACTTTCGAGCAGGGGACCGTGTGACCGTGCCGTTTCATCTCGGCTGCGGAAAGTGCGATCTGTGCCGGTCTGGCCATTACAACCTGTGCTTGGCTCATGGCTGCATCGGCATTCACCACGATGGCGGCTACGGCAGTCTGGCGAGGGTGCCAGGCGCGGATACGACTCTGGTTCGCCTTCCGGAGTCGGTTGACTCATTTACTGCTGCGGCGCTGGGTTGCCGGTTCATGACCGCATTTCACGGCATTGCCGATCAGGCCGCCGTCCGCCCCGGCGAATGGGTGGCCGTTTTCGGCATGGGAGGCGTCGGCCTCTCCGCGGTTCAGATCGCGGCGGCAATCGGCGCTCGCGTAATAGCTGTTGGCCGCAGCGCGGAAAAGCTCTTGAAGGCGATTGCGGAAGGAGCCGAGACAACCCTGAAGGCCAGCGTCAATGTTCCTGCTGAAATCAAAGAGATAACCAAAGGCGGAGCGGCGGTTACCGTGGACGCGCTTGGCTCGATTGAGACGACTCTGCCAGCCCTCCGTTCGCTTGCCAAGGGCGGACGGCACGTGCAGCTCGGGTTGACCGGACCGGCGGAGGCTGGGGACATGCCGATTCCGATAGACATGTTGGTCTTCCAGGAACTGCGAATTCTCGGCAGTCTGGGATGTCCGATGTCGAGCTACGCTGGAATGCTGTCCATGGTCGCTGCTGGTAAACTGCGGCCTGGCCGGCTCGTTGAAACCACAGTCTCGGTCGAGAATGCAGGCAACGTGCTTGCCGGCATGAGCGGCTATGAAACATTCGGTTTCACCCTGATCGACAATTGGAGAGGGTCCTCGCAAACAGTCTCACGCGAGAGAGACTCACTGCTGATCAATTCCTAAAGACTTGCAATTGCGAACCAGGTGTCAGAACTGGAACTGGCAGGCAAGCGACAGGATTGCCATGTAACCTCTCTTCCCGCTCGATCATCGCGACCATTGCCGTCGGTAGAACCTCCCATGGCGTGGCCCATTCGCCTGACGAGCAATGCTTGCGTCCTTAACAGCGGCCTGAGTGTTTCAATCGTGAATCTCACAACCAAGCGCATCGTCTCCACAATTCTTCCTGGGTCAAATGTTGAGACGGCGGGTATTTCTGCAGCAGAAGGAGAAATTCAATGACTTTCGATGAATTGTGGAGGCTGAATCTGGCGCAAGAGCAAGGTCCCGTTTTATCGTTCGAAAAACCGGAAGTGGTTACAACGCAATCAGCTCCGCCCCAGAACCTGAACGGACTGGAACTAACCGCTGAGGACTATGAGTTTCTATCGCAGGTTGGAATCAAGCCGTGAAAGGCTCCGAGCCCCCAAATCTTGTTTCAGTTTAAATGGTCCAGGGGACCGCAAAGCTCAACGGCTATGGCCTGCGGCGAGGGCAAGGGGCCGAACTCCGCCGCCAGTTGTGGCGAGACCACGAAAGGCACAGTTACCAGCAGGGGGAAGATCGAAATTACCAACAACAAACGCCGAGCCAGTGCCGGGTCCTTCATGAGGCAACTCGTAGCCGGGGGCTCTAGCACCGGGATATGCCAAATCAAGTGGAAGTTCTTGCAATTAGCTCAGTGTGAGAAATGACAGTGGTCTTCGTTATTACGAGGACACGACGGTTAAGTCCACGAAGTACACCGCAGCAGTGCTGGCGGGATGGGCCGTCCTTCGCACACCTGGACGAATTGGGAAACACTCTACGCGCCATCCTCGGCATGGCCGTGTCACGAGAACGTGAGTGAGGTCAAGCTGCGAGGAAGATCAGTGCGGAGGTTTCGGTCATTCGCACTCAAGCCGCTGCGAGCCTCCGGCACCCGAGGCAGCTCTCTACGTGGTTCCGCAATAATTGGTACGCTTGCGCGTATTTCACCTGCGATCGAAGGACTTCGTCAACCGTTGCCTCTTCGGCCGAAGGGGACCGATAAATCTTCGCTCGATGCTCTTTCAAGATTTCCCTGGCGCTCTCGCATGCGTCGAACAACTGTTGATACTCGTTGCATGAAATGGTTTCGGCGGGTCGCTGCTCGCTCATATGCTTCTCCCAACTCCACCCGCCATGAATCATTAGACGCGCCTTCCGGCCGCGATGTCACAGAACGGGAGGGAAAATAATTTGTCTCGTGTTATGTGTTCGTTCGGGGCAACCCCTGCGCCCAAACCCCGAAATCTCGCTGCGCGTCCAAATTGATCAAGCCGCCCGCGCAGTCATCCGGCTAAATTCCAGCTCCATTTGGTGTTTCTCCCAGCAGCTTATTTCCTCTCCGACGAAGAGGTCGGCGTGGTAGCGGAAATAGTGCGGACCGTTGCCATTGGGGGCTGATTCGTAAATCTTCTCCCGTACCCATCGCTCTCCCGACGCGATTGGCGCTCGACAGTATGCGCATTCCAGAGGGCTAGAGATGAACATAGGTCCCTCCCTTCACTAAATGATGGGATTCACTTTTCGCCTGGAAGTTGCAGAACCGACGGTAAAGAATTTGTCTCCTGAGAGGCATTCGCACGTTACAGATCACTAACAACTTTATGCGTGCATGGGCACTAGTACGGCAAGCGCCGCTTCGCGCCCGAGGCAGGAAAAAATCTCACCGCCTCTTCGCTGCACGCGCAAAGCGATGATCATGGCCCTTGCCGTGGCCATGGCCCTGACTGTTGCCCTGGGCAAGCGCGGGGCTTCCTGAGATCAACAAGACTCCAAATGCTCCAGCCAGCATCCACCTGAATGCTTTCATGGTTCTCTCCTGAAAAGGATTGGCTGACTTCAGATTTAAAGGGAGCAACGAAGTAGACAACTCGGGAATGAGGCCCGATTGTCGCATCCGTGACATGGCCATAAGCACAGTTATGAAACCTCGATAGAACATATGTGCAGCCGGTGAAATGATGAAATCAATTCGACCGACATCAGTAGTGGCTCCCGCGGGAAGCCGCCAGGGGTTCATTGTTCGCGCCCTTCGACGTAATGATTTCCGAAGGCGCACAATCGGCGAAACCACCGGGATAGACGCATCTGGAGGCTGGTCGTTCGGTCGGTCACGACACCAGACCCAACGTACAAGTTCTTTACGCGAAACCACAGCGATCAGCAGGGTTGCGGGTAGTACGCCCTGACATCAGCATACTATCAGGACCCATTCTGAAATTTCTTGGAGGGAACGATGCGTAAGTTATTGATTGTATGTTTGTTACTTTGTGTGTGGGCAGCTTGCGCCAAGGCTCAGGAAGGCCCCGGATTTGAGGTTTCCGGCACCTATCAGTACGTTCGTTTCAATCCAGGCGGCGGAACGTCAGGAATCAACTGCCAAGGTGGTTCGGGCTTGTTCGGGGCATATCTGACGTCGCGTGTGGGCATCGTCGGTGACTTCGGAGGATGCAAAGTTACCGGCCTGCCTTCCGGCACAACCGCGCACGAACTGAGCTACTTGTTCGGGCCGAGGGTCTATTTCCCGACTCACGGACGAGTGTTCCCGTTTGTCCAGACGCTTTTTGGCGGCGAGCGATTCTCTGCTGGCGTGACGGGCCTGGGCTCGGGCTCAAGCAGCGCCTTTGCGATGAGCGCCGGTGGCGGAGCGGATGTCACACTCACGAAGCACGTTTCCCTGCGAGCGATTCAGGTCGAATATCTTTACACTCACTTCGGTGGCGCCTCGCAGAACAACCTAAGGCTGCAAAGCGGCATCGTGTGGCGCTTTGGTCGGTAGCGCGGAGAAACGGTCGGAGAAGTAATTTCTCTTAGCCTTCAGCGCACCGCTCTTTGTACGTGAGCGGTGCGCCCCTCTTGTTTTATGAAACGGGATCGAATCCACGAAAGTCTTTCAGACCAAATGGAGGAGGCTTGGCGGCTCTAGGCTGTTGCCGTTGCTCCCTGAGCGGATTTTACCGCTTTTCGGATCACATCGATCACCACTTGCGGCTGCGACAGCATCACCACGTGGCTGCTCGCTGCCTCGCTCGTCGTAGCGCTCATGCGTTTGGCGAGGAAGCGCTCGCAGTCAGGATGGACCGTACGGTCGTTCTTGGCGATGATGTACCAGCGTGGCTTCGACCTCCAG
>Ga0306920_100010673_pt1 | contig 12332 bp, 10 predicted proteins | sample flu12Cox44000170_FD_204666 | JGI IMG/M metagenome (GOLD analysis project Ga0306920, IMG submission 204666) | Lab enrichment of tropical soil microbial communities from Luquillo Experimental Forest, Puerto Rico - flux4day.12C.oxic.44.000.170 (v2)... | ecosystem: Environmental > Terrestrial >...
GCATCGGAACGGAGGGAGACATGGGCCTGTCATTAACCCGACATACCGGATGCCAATTGATCGTGAACGTTTGTTCAGGGATGTGGCGAGCGCCCCTGCGCCGATTCGGCTGCTGCCTTATCTTGTGCACCGCACTCTGTGCAATCGAGCTGCGATTCGGATTGAGATTCGCCCGCTATGAGGCTTTCGCACCCGGACCGATGCGGCGCAGGGCTTCCTCAACCGACTTGAAGAGGCGACCGGGGCCGAGCGCCGCGATCAGCCCGGTCCGACCGGCCTCGTCCTGGGCGTGCGTGTCCGAAAGGCGGGCAATGGCGACGTCGATGGAGCGCGAGCGCAGCCTCTTAATGGTCCGCTCAAGGATCTGCGAACCGGTGTAGTCGATGTCGATCGTGCCGCTCGCCTCGATCACCAGCAGCCTTACCGGCGCCGGCGCGTGCGCGAGCGCTGCCATGATCCGGTCGCTGATGTACTGGGCATTGGTGAAGGTAAGGGGGGCGGCGGTTGCAAAAACCAGCACGCCCGGCACATGCTCGCTCGGCTCGTCCCGGCCGGGCGGCCACCAGACCGTGCTGCCCGGCACGCGCCTGAGCTCCACGCAATAGGGCCGCGCCACGGCGTAAACGCTGTTGACGAAGGAGAGCACGATCGCGAGCAGCATGCCGGTCTCGATCGGCAGCGCCACGACGAGGGCGGCGCTCGCCGCCACCAGCAGGATCTCCGAGCCGCCTCGGCGCCAGATGCGAATCATCTCGTCCAGACGAAAGATCTTGAGCGCGATGTAGATGAGGATGCCGGAGAGCGCCGCCTGCGGCACATAGGCCATGAGGCCCGCCGCGAGCAGGAAGAGCGCGACCATCAGGGCAATCGCCGTGATCGAGGCGACCTGGGAACGTCCACCGGATTCGACAACGACGGCGGTGCTGGGCGGGGAGGCATCGACGGCGAACGAACCGATCAGCCCCGCGACGATGCTGCCGGCGCCGACGCTGGCAAAGTCACGGCTCACATCGTCGGGCTGGTCCTTGTCCGAGGGAAACGTGCTTGCGACCGCCGAGGTCTGCATGATGCAGACCATGGCGACGATAAGCGCAAGCGGCGCCAGTTGGCCGAGCTCGCGGGAGGCGGGCACCGGCGGCAGCGCTGGGCGCGGCAGCTCGACGGCGAGCGGTTGCAGCAGGGTCACGCCGCGGGTCTCGAGGTGGAGCAGCGCCACGGCGACGCCCGCCCCCACAATGCCGATCAGCGCTCCCGGAATTCGGGAGCTGACTCTGGCCATGCCCAGCGTGACGGCCAGCACGCCTGCGCCGAGCGCCAGCGTGTAGGGATTGGTCTCCCTCACGCGGCCGAGGATGTGAATGAGGCGCAGCACGAGCGGACCCCGCTCAGCCGTCATGCCGAGCAGCGTTGGAAGCTCGCCCACCATGATGTGCACGGCAATGCCGGCCAGAAAGCCGGTGGTCACCGGGATCGAAAGCAGCGTTGCGAGCCAGCCGGCGCGAAGGAGGCCGACAATGAGCAGGATCGCGCCCACCATAAGCGCGAGCAGCGTCACCAGCTCGGCGTAGTGCGGCGTGCCGTGGGCGGCGAGCGAGGCAAGCCCGCCGGCGAAGATCGGCGCGATGGTCGAGTCGGCCGCCACCGACATGAAGCGGTTGGCGCCGAATGCGGCGAAGGCGAGCGAGCCCGCGGCAAAGGCATAGAGGCCGGTCTCGGGCGGCATGCCGGCGAGCCGGGCGGTCGCCAGCTGTCCGGGGATCGCGATTGCCGCCAGCATGAGGCCCGCGACCAAATCCCGCGGCAGCCATCCGAGTCGATAGCCGCGCAGCGATGCAAACAACCAGTGCGGCATCGGGCTTCGCCGCTATTTCACCTTCTCGGCTTTGATGCGTGACGTTTGCCGCCACTGTCCGCCTCGCGCTGCGCCGCGTGGTATTTGCGGCGGATTTCCACGAGGTCGATGCGCGTCGGCGGCAGCTTCAAGCCCATATCGTCCATGGTATCGGCGATGATCTGCGATACGGCGAGGTTGCGGAACCATTTGTGGTTGGACGGAATGATGTACCAGGGCGCGTGCCTGGTGCTCGTCAGCTTCATGGCGTCTTCGTACGCGTCCACGTATTGCGGCCACAGCTCGCGTTCGGAATAGTCGCTCTCGCTGATCTTCCAGTGCCGCGACGGGTCGTCGAGCCGCTGCTTGAAGCGCGCGAGCTGCTCCTGCGGGCTGATGTGGAGGAAGAACTTGAGGATGGTTGTGCCGTTGCGCGACAGCATGGTCTCGAAGTCGTTGATCAGCTCGTAGCGCTTCGACCACACCGAATGCGGCACCAGCTTGTGCACCCGCACCACGAGGACGTCCTCGTAGTGCGATCGGTTGAACACCACCACCTCGCCCCTGCCGGGCGTGCGCGCATGGGCGCGCCAGAGAAAGTCGTGCGCGGCCTCCTCCCGGCTCGGCTGCTTGAACCCATAGACGAACGTTCCCTGCGGGTTCATTCCGCTGAATACGTGCCGGATGGTGCCGTCCTTGCCGGCGGCGTCGAGCGCCTGCAGCACGACGAGAAGGGATTGGCTGCCGTCGGCGTAGAGCAGGTATTGCAGCTTGTCCATGCGCTCGACGTTTTTCTGGATTTCGGGCAGCGCCTTGTCGTGCGTCTCATGCTTGCCGGTGTAGGAGGGATCGATCCTGGACAAGCGAACCTTCTTGCCGGGCTCGACCGCGAACTTCTTGCGATAGTCCATGCTAGTTCCTCCCCTGTGAGAATTCGTGGGGCGGATCAGCGTCAGCGTAATCCGCCATGTTACGCGCCGCGCCAAGGCGCGCTTCGAGAATGACGCCCGCATCCGCTTGGACGATAGGAAGCATTGAGGGATCCTTTCCGACGACGTTCCCCCCTAGCAGGCCCTCACGGCAGACAGCGGTTTCGGGTCGCTTGCATGCGATGGCTCTGGCCAATGTGACCGGCGCACGTGGTACAATGCTAGACTACCTTTTAAAGGCCCGGCGGCAACCGATGCCCATCGAGCAGACGGCGAGGCAGCTGCCGGTGCGCTCGCGGGGCTATGCCGGTGCGGAGGCGGTGATGCGAGAAGCCCATGTCTGAAGCCGCGGCTCCAGCGGTGGATCCCGGGATCGTCCGGCATTACCACGCTCACATCTATTACGATCCGGTTTTGAGCCGTGAGCGCGCCGCGCGCCTGCGCGAGCGCGTGGCAGCGGCCTTCCCGGAAGCGACGCTCGGGCGTTGGCACGACGATCCGGTCGGACCGCATCCGCAATCGATGTATCAGATCGCTTTCCCGACCGGCTTGCTCGCGACATTCCTTCCGTGGCTGATGCTCAACCGTGACGGTCTGAACATCCTGCTCCATCCGGGCACCGGTGATGACTATGCCGATCACTCCAGTCATGCGGTCTGGTTCGGCGAGGTGCTGGCGCTCCGGCTCGACGTTTTGAGAAAGTGAGGGATATCGGCGTCGACCTGCCGAGCTCGCAATGCCGCCTTAGTCCGATAGAAAGCCAGGCGCGAACACGTCCGTCGGCGAAACGGTCTTCTTGAGCGCGAACGTCGCCCCGACGATGTCGATCGTCTTCCGGATGCGTCCGGGATCCGTCGTGCCCAAAGGCGCGCCCGGCTGGTCCGCAAGCTCTCTGACCTTGCGCATTTCGCCCACCGCGATGTCGACATCGATCTCGCGATGGTACTTGTGCATGATCTCGCCGGCTTCCTTGGGATCGGCCATGGCGCTTTTGAGCCCGTCGAGCGTCGCCCTCACGAAGCGCCGAACCAGGCCGGGATTCGCGTCGATCATTGCGTCGGAAGCGACAATCCCATTGCTGAAATAGTCGAGCCCTGCGTTCGAGTATGGCAAGCCGAGCACTTCCCTGGGCGCCGCCGTGGCGGCAAGCAGCGGCTCACCGACCGTGTATTGCCCGATCCCATCGACCTGCCTTGCCGTCAGCATTCCCGGCAGGGCGTCGCTGTTCGCCGCGATCCACTTCACTTTGCCGGCATCGATACCCGCTGCCATGGCATAGGTCGCAAAAAGCTTGGGCACCGAGCTGAATGCGGTATCCGCCAGCGTCTTGCCCTCGAGGTCTCTCGGTTTCGCAATGCCCGACTCCTTGAGCACATAAACCGCGTGCGGAGGCTTGGGATAGACAATGGCAACGAGCTTGACCGGAATGTCGTCGTTCGCGCGGCCAAGAACGACCGCGAATGCATCGGCAAATCCCAGCTGCGCGGTTGCGTTCGCCACCTGCTTGATGGTGTTAGCCGAGCCTTGCGAGCGCACGATCTCGATCTCGAGATTTTCGCGCGCGTAATAGCCCTTCTCCATGGCCACGAAATAGTAGCTGTGCCGGCCATACAGGCCGTAATCGGTAACGAAGATGACCTTGTCGGCGGCGTTCGCAATGCGGGTCAGCACCAAAGATCCAGCGAGCATCGCAAACAGCGTAAGCCAGGCGGCCTTTGCAAGACATTGCGCGCGAGCCATTTTGCCTCCCGAGCTAACCGGACCATGCGCGGGCGTGGCCTTGCCCGCGCAACCTGACCTCATACGCTCTCACCAATGACACGGTTGCAGGCACTTCTCACTGCGTCACCAACGGACATCCGCCTTCGGCCATCGACCGGTAGGCCTGATCGCCCGGGATGGTGGCCAGGATCCTGTAGAGGTCCCACTCGCCTTTGGATTCGTCCGGCGATTTCACCTGAACGAGATACATGTCATGCACCATCCGGCCGTCCTCGCGGATGTGGCCGTTCTTCGCGAAAAAATCGTTGATCGGAGCTGTCTTCATTGCGGCGATCACAGGCTTGGCCTCGTCGGTGCCGGCCGTGTCAATGGCCTTGAGATAGTGCGTCACCGCCGAATAGAGGCCGGCCTGGAACATGGTCGGCATATGGCCGGCTCTCGCAAGAAAGCGCCTGGAAAAAGCACGGCTCGCCTCGTCCATATCCCAGTAGAATCCTTCGGTCAGGATCATACCCTGCGCGACCCCAAACCCGAGGCTGTGGACATCGGTGATCTGAAATAAGAGCGCAACCAGCTTCTGGCCGTTGTTCTGCAGGCCGAATTCCGCCGCCTGCTTGATCGCGTTCTGCGCGTCGCCACCGCCATTTGCGAGACCGATGACTTTCGCATTCGAGGATTTGGCCTGCAGGAGAAAGGAGGAGAAATCATTGGTGTTGAGCGGAGCACGCACCGCACCCAGCACCTTCCCGTGGTTGGCCTTGACGATCGCGGCGGCATCGCGCTCGAGCGCATGGCCAAAAGCATAATCTGCCGTGATGAAAAACCAGCTGTCCTCGCCGCGGTCCACCATAGCCCTGGCGCCGACCTTGCTCAGGGCGTAAGTGTCGTAGGTCCAATGTATCCCGTTCGGCGAGCAGGCCGGGCCGGTCAGATCCGATGCCCCCGGTCCGGACATCAGGAAGACCCTGTTCTTGTCCCTGGTGATCTGCTGCACCGCGAGCGCGACGGAGGAAGTGGGCACATCGACAATGGCATCGACCTTGCCGGTGTCGTACCACTGGCGCGCAATGTTGGATCCGATATCCGGCTTGTTCTGGTGATCGGCGCCGATGACCTCGATCGCTTTCCCCTTCACCTTGCCGCCGAAGTCCTCCGCCGCCATTTGCGTCGCTATCAGCGAGCCTGTCCCGGTGGCGTCGGAATAAAGGCTGCTCATATCGGTGAGTACGCCGATCTTGACGGCATCGTCGGAAATCTGCGCCGAGGCGCCATCCGAAAGACTGAGACCCGCGAGTACGGACAGCGCGATGGCGGCGGTGGGCAGAAGTTTCACGGCGTTCCTCCGATTTTTCTTGGGATCGATTATCCGGATCATCCCAAACATCCGAGGCACGGGCAAGAAAGCGCTGCGGCTTCCTACCTCGCGTTTGGCTGATTCTCTCCGACTTGCCCGGTCATTGCAAACAGCGCGCTGGACACGTTGGTTCGACTGAACCATGATTGCGCGCCGGAGAGTCAGAGCGCTTTTGGACCGCGGGTTGGCTGCGGAGCCCTCGCCGATGAATGGCTGGTCCACTGAAGGCATTGAGACGCGCGATCTGAAGGAACGCCAAAGGGAGAGAGAAAATGCGCTTGAAACATCTTGTGCTTGGCGCGGCGGTTGCAGGCGTCGCGTGTGGCTTGATCGCGCCTACGGATGCGATTGCCCAGGGCGGCACGTTCGTGCCGATCTTCTCCTATCGCACCGGTCCCTTCGCCAATTCCGGCATTCCGAACGCCAACGGCATGCACGATTATTTCACCATGCTCAACGAGCGCGACGGCGGCATCGACGGCACCCGGTTGGTGGTCGAGGAATGCGAGACCGGCTACAAGAATGAACGTGGGGTCGAATGTTATGAAGGACTCAAGAGCAGGAATCCGGCGGTCGTCAATCCGTTTTCGACCGGCATCACGCTGGCCCTGATCCCGAAGGCCGCGGTCGATCACATTCCGCTCCTCTCGATGGCCTACGGCCTGTCCGCCTCGGCGGTCGGAAATGATTTCCCGTGGATCTTCAATCCGCCGGCGACCTATTGGGACGGCCTGTCGATGATCTTCCGCTATATCGGCGACAAGGAGGGCGGGCTCGAGAAGCTCAAGGGCAAGACCATCGGCTTCATCTTCTTCGACGGCGGCTATGGCCGCGAGCCGCTGCCGCTGCTGCAGCAACTCGCCAAGGACTACGGCTTCACCGTGAAGGAATATCCGGTCCCGCCGGCGGACATGCAGAACCAGTCCGGCCTGTGGCTCAACGTGCGCCGCGACCGCCCCGCGTGGATGATCATGTGGGGTTGGGGAGCGATGAACCCGACCGCCGTGCAGGAAGCGGCCAAGACCGGCTACCCGCTCGATCATTTCGTTGGAATCTGGTGGTCGGGCAACGAAGATGATGCGCGCCCGGCGGGTCCGGGCGGTAAGGGTTATCTCTCGCTCAACTTCAATGCGGTCGGTGCGGACTTCCCGGCAACCCAGGACATCATCAAATACGTTGTCGACAAGGGCAAGAGCCAGACCCCGAGGGACAAGGTGGGCGAGAACTTCTACAACCGGGGTATACTGACCGCGGTGATCGTGGCCGAGGGCATCCGCAACGCGCAGAAGCTCACCGGCAAGAAGGATATCACCGGGGACGAGATGCGCCGCGGGCTGGAATCGCTGCGGGTCACCGAAGCGCGCTTCAAGGAGATCGGCCTGCCCGGCTTTACCCCGCCCTTCTCAGTGAACTGCACCGACCACAACGGCCACCATGCGGCCTACATGCAGCAGTGGGACGGCAGCAAATGGGTGCAGGTCTCCGACTGGATCGAGCCCATGAAGGACAAGGTGATGCCGCTGCTGGAAGCCGCCGCGGCGGACTACGTCAGCAAGAACCAACCCTGGCCGAAACGCACCGAGGCGTGTGACAAATCATCGTAGCCGGGAGATACCGCGTGCTGCCGCAGTAGACGCGAAGGGCGCCCGGCGTTGCATTCGAGCTGCCGAGTCCCCTTTCGGCGCCACAAGACCCGAGCCGGCATGACGCGTCACACCTGCGAAGAATAGCCGCCATCGACCGGGATGGCGGCTCCGGTGATGAAATCGGACGCCGGGCTTGCCAGAAATACCGCAATGCCAGCGAAATCGTCCGGCTTGCCCCAACGGCCAGCAGGCGTGCGCGCGAGCACGCGCTCATTGAGCCCGGGGACCTCGCGACGAGCCGATTGCGTCAACGGCGTGTCGATCCAGCCGGGCAGGATGGCGTTGACCTGGATGTTGTCCTTCGCCCAGGCGCAGGCGAGCGCCTTGGTCATCTGCACGATGCCGCCCTTGCTCGCGGCATAAGCGGCGGCGAACGAGGCGCCGAAGATCGAGAGCATGGAGCCGGTATTGATGATCTTGCCGCCGCCGCCATTCTTCATGTGCGGATAGGCCGCGTGTGAGCAAAGAAACGCGCCGGTCAGATTCGTATTCATCACCTTGTTCCATTCCGCAGCCGTAAGGGCTTCCGGCTGCCTGCGGATGTTGATGCCGGCATTGTTGACGAGGATATCGAGACGGCTGAATTGTTCCACCGTCGCTTCGACCAAGCCGCGGCAGGAGGCTTCCTCGCAGACGTCGACCTCGACCGCTGCCGTTTTGACGTTGAACGACTCCATCGCCTGCGCGGCCTCACGGTTCTTGTCGTTCCGCCGCCCGGCAATGACGATCGTCGCGCCGGCCGCGGCCAAACCCTGCGCCATGCCAAATCCAATCCCGGCATTGCCGCCGGTGACGACGGCAACCCGTCCGGTGAGGTCGAAGAGCTTCATTTTCGCAACTCAAGCCGGGAGACCGGAGATCTCCGGAGTCGTCCGCGGCACGAGCCTACCCGCTTTCACAATTGATTCACAAACCGGCAGAGGCAGTCGTGATTCCGTCACTGGCACTCGGTCGGTTCTTTGGGGCACACTGTCGGCTGTTCTCGGAACTTTACCGTCATAAGGAAAGGAGCCATGAGCATGATCAGGATCCTCCGGCTCGGTCTGCTTGCGGTGTTTGCCGCCTTGGCGGCGGCTCCGACGGCGATCGCGCAGCAGCAGAAGCCCAACATCCTCTTCATCATGGGGGACGACATCGGCTGGATGCAGCCGAGCATCTACCATCGCGGCCTGATGGTGGGCGAGACGCCGAACATCGACCGCATCGGGAACGAAGGCGCGATCTTCATGGATTATGTCGCCATGCAGAGTTGCACCTCCGGGCGCAATGCCTTCTTCACCGGCATGTATCCGCTGCGCACCGGCATGATCCCGCCGCAGCTGCCCGGCAGCCCCTCGTACCTGCGGCCCGGCACCCCGGCGATCGCCAAGTTCCTGCTCGACCTCGGCTACAACACCGGCGAGTTCGGCAAGAACCACCTTGGCGACCACACCGCGGCGCTGCCGACGGCACACGGGTTCCAGGAATACTGGGGTTACCTCTACCATCTCGATGCTATGCAGCAGGTAAGCTTCCCCGACATCAACAAGAATCCGACCACGCAGACCGTCGCGCCGCCGTGCAAGAACACGCCGATCCCCGGCGTGCCGGAAGTGCCCGGCGCCGTCGATCCCAAGACCACGATCTGCCTGACGCCGCCGCGCAATATCCTTGCATGCAAGTCCTCCGACGGCACGGAAAAGAACCAGACGTGCCACGATGAAGGTCCGCTGACGCTGGACCGTTCAAGAACGGTAGATGAGGAAATCTCGGCCAAGGTCATCGACTTCCTCGACCGCAACGATCCTCGGCGCACCAACAAGCCGTTCTTCGTCTGGTACAACCCCGCGCGCATGCACGTCACCACCGTATTCTCCCCCAAGTATCAAGCGATGCTTGGCGAGGAGGGTGGGAAGGACTGGGGCATCCAGGAAGTCGGCATGAAGCAGCTCGACGACAACATCGGCCTCGTGCTTAAGAAGCTCGACGACATGGGGCAGGCTAACAACACCATCGTCGTGTTCACCACCGATAACGGCGCCGAGGCGATCACCTTCCCGGACGGCGGCGTCACGCCCTTCAAGGGCCAGAAGGGTGAGGCCTGGGAAGGCGGCTACCGCGCCCCGGCTGTGATCCGCTGGCCTGGTGTCATCAAGCCGGGCACGGTCAAGAACCAGCTTTTCGCCGCGCTCGACTGGCTGCCCACCTTTGTTGACATCGCCGGTGGCCCGAAAGGGGACGGGCTCAAGAAGCAGATCGAGGCCGGCCAATCTCCCGGCATCGTCAAGACCACGCTCGATGGCGTCGATCAGCGCGATTACCTCGAAGGAAAGTCGGAGAAATCGGCGCGTGACTACTTCTTCTATTACTCGGGCTCAACGCCGTCGGCGGTGCGCTACAAGAACTGGAAGATGTACTACACCATGTCTCAATCCGGGCCGGGCGGATGGCTGATGCCGCTTGTTAGCTACCACTTCACCTTGGTCCAGAACATCAAGCGTGATCCGTTCGAGCAGGCGGTAACGCTTGATGGCAAGACCGCCCTTGGGGTTGGCGGTGCGCTTGCCTCTCCGTCAACCGCTTATCTCTACGACTGGAACATCCTGCCCATCGGCCAACAGCTCTGGCTGAAGGAGCTGGAAAGCTACAACACGTTTCCGCCGTTGCAAGCCGCTGAGAGTTACAACCTCAGCGGCATCCTCGCGCAGGTCAAGAAAGCCCACGAGAGCGCGCCAGGCGACTAGCGGCCCAAGACTGGCATGATGTGATGCGACGAGAGTGGGCGACCCATATACACGGGTCGCCCGCACGCGCTACGCGGCTGCAGTAAGGAGGAGACTGGAAGATGGAGCCGGCCAAACCGCCGTCCAGCATTGACCGTCGTGCGCTGCTGGCTTCCCTGTCGTTGCTTCCGACCTTATCTGGAATGCTCCTCCCCGCGCCCGCACCGGCGCAGACCGGAGTGACGGGCGATCCGTTGCCGTCGTGGAACGACGGACCTGCGAAGCAGGCGATCTTCGATTTTGTGCGCACAACGACCGATCGGGCGAACCCGAGCTACGTCTCTCCAGATGACCGCATTGCCGTGTTCGACCAGGACGGCACGTTGTGGGTCGAGCATCCCATGTACACCCAGGTGGTCTACTGTCTGGGGCGCGTGCCGGCGGTGGTGGCGCAGAAGCCGCAGCTCAGGGACGTCGAGCCGTTCAAGACCGTGCTCTCCGGCAATCAGGAGGCGATCACCCGGCTATCGACGCAGCAGCTCGTGAAGATCCTCGACACCACGATGTCCGGCATGTCGGTCGCGCAGTTCGAGGACGAAGCAAAAAAATGGCTGGAAACGGCGAGGCACCCGCGCTGGAACCGCTTCTACACCGAGCTCGTCTATCAACCAATGCTCGAGCTGCTGCGCTATCTGCGCGACAACGCCTATCGGACCTACATCGTGACCGGCGGCGGCCAGGGCTTCGTGCGCATCTATGCCCGGAATGTCTACGGCATTCCCCCCGAGCAGGTGGTCGGCACCGCCGTCGGCACCAGCTATGGCTACGACAAGAACGGCCGGCCCTTCCTTACCCGGGACCCGAAGCTGCTGCTGAACGACAACAATGCGGGCAAGCCGGAAGGCATTTACCTGATGATAGGCCAGCGCCCGTATGCGGCATTCGGCAACTCGACCGGAGACCGGGAAATGCTGGAATATACCGGAGCCGGCGATGGCGCGCGGCTGATGATGCTGGCGCTGCATGATGACGCGCAGCGCGAATATGCCTACGGCCCGGCGATGAGCCTTCCCGACACCAATGTCGGCACCTTCACCCAGGCTCTCTACGATGAGGCGAAAAGGAAGCGCTGGACGGTGATCAGCATGAAGAGCGACTGGAAGCGCATCTTCGCATTCGAATAGCCGCTCCTGGCCAACGGCGAGATGATCTTTTGCAGCTCGTAAATTGCAGGAGACTCCGCCGAAGCTTGCCGCTTTCGTGGATTTTAACAGGAGGCGCGGCACGCATTGGAGATCACCGGGAAGCCAAGCCCGGAGCCATTACAACCTGTCCTTGGCCGCCGCCGGTCGAGCTTACTGGACCTGAAACCGGCGGGCATGCCGCAGCACGCTGCAAGATGGCTCCCCGCCTGGCGGACCGATAGATGTGCGGCACCCAGCCTCCGATCACGAGCGCCATGATGGTCGGCAGCCCGATCGAGGCGGCCAGCATCAGGGGCGGCAACTCGATCGGCAGCAGGTTCGCCGCATAGACAAGGGCGACGCCCACTGCCATCACGCTGCCGCACGCAGCGGCTTCGGCGCAGCGCAGCCATGCGGGCGGAATTGCATCCCCCGGCCAGTCGTTGCAGCACAGCGCCACCACGGCGCACAGGATGCCGCTGAGCAGGATCACCGGCAGATCGTTGCCCAGGCCGACAAGCGGGCTCGCATCCTCGAGGCGGAAGATCAGGCAGACGCCGGCAGAGGCCGCCCCCGCAATGATGCCGCAGACGACATATGCGAAGTAATGCGGAGTTTCGCCAGGCGAACGATGAAACCTGGAATAATTCTGCATCAACCACACGGTCACGGCCACCGCGATCAGCCGCGCCAGCGTGATCTTGCCGCACATGAGCAGGCCGTTTTCCGCCGAATGCGGCGCGCCTGGCAGGTGCGCGAAAAACACGCTCACCACCACCAGATAGGCGAACATGGCGAGCGCAAGCACTGTGAGGCTGTCGATCGGGAAGTGCGGAACGGCTATCGGTTCGCTCGTTGCGAAACCGGTCTTGCGCAGGCGCCCGACGATATCCATCTCGGTCGTCTCGGAACGCAGGATCGCACGCGCAAGGAACAATGTCAGCTCGCCAAACATGTCGCGGCA
>Ga0306920_100010674_pt1 | contig 12332 bp, 9 predicted proteins | sample flu12Cox44000170_FD_204666 | JGI IMG/M metagenome (GOLD analysis project Ga0306920, IMG submission 204666) | Lab enrichment of tropical soil microbial communities from Luquillo Experimental Forest, Puerto Rico - flux4day.12C.oxic.44.000.170 (v2)... | ecosystem: Environmental > Terrestrial >...
GTGTTAGGCACCAAGGTTGTCGATGCCGTCGGCGACATCCGCGCTCATCCGACCGGAGACATGGGCTCGATCGGCATGGCGAGCAGCCCGGAGCAGACCATCCAGGTTGCGGTCGGCGGACACCGCGACAGCCATTCCTACATCGAGTTGGTGGTGCGAGGCGCGACGGCGAAAATATCGCCGATCCTGCGCAAGGCAGCCGACATGTCGGGTGGCTTCATTGCCAGTTGCCGAAACCCGGTGCAGGCCTCGTATGTCAAGAAGCATGCGGCGCTCGGTGGCATCTCGAAGGCCCTGGAACTCGGCCACTGCATCATGGTGGCGGAGCCGCAAGGCGGCCGCGCGGTGATCGATGCGATCTGCAAGACAACGTCAGGCACGATTCTTGGCACCGGAACGGTGACACGTAAGGCCGTGACCTACACCGAAGGAGCATTCGATATAGGCACGATCTCAATCCGCTGCGCGGGGCGTGATCTCATTCTGCACGTCATGAATGAATACATTGCGGTCGCGGACGGCAACGGCGGCCGGCTCGCCACGTTCCCTGATGTGATTACGACACTCGGCGTCGATGGTCGCCCGGTCAGCGTCGGCCATATTAAGGAAGGCGTGGAGCTTTCGGTCTTCCACATCGACAAATCGCATTTGCCGCTGAGTTCGTCCGTAAAGGATCCGGCCGTTTATCCCGTGGTGGAAGCGGCGCTTGGCATTCCGATCGCGCGCTATGCGCTCGGTTGAATAGTCATGGACAAGCGCTTCACCGTCACGTCGGGATCGAATTTGCGCTGCCGGGGATGGCGGCAGGAGGGGCTGCTGCGCCTTCTCGAGAACGTGCTGGTAGTCGGTGAAGACCCGGCGAACCTCGTGGTCTACGCCGCGCTCGGCAAGGCCGCGCGCGACTGGCCGTCACACGACAAGATCGTCGAGACGCTGCGGACCATGGTCGAGGGCGAAACACTGATCGTGCAGTCGGGCAAGCCGATCGGGCTGATCAAGACCCACGAGAAGGCGCCCATCGTCATCATGGCCAACTGCAACATGGTTGGCCAATGGGCGAAGGCAGAGAATTTCTACGAATGGCAGAAGCGCAATCTGATCTGCTGGGGAGGGCTGACGGCCGGCGACTGGCAGTACATCGGATCGCAGGGCGTCATTCAGGGCACGTACGAGATTTTTATGCGCATAGCCGAGCGGCATTTCAACAACAGCCTCAAGGGCCGCTTCATCCTGACCGCTGGCCTTGGCGGCATGGGCGGTGCGCAGCCGCTGGCGGGGCGGATGGCTGGCGCCGTCATCCTCTGTGTGGAGATAGACGAGCAGCGCATTGCCAAGCGCATGACCAATGGCTTCCTCGCACACCGCGCCGACGATCTGGAGACGGCCATCGGCATGGTCGAGGCGGCGCGCCGCGAAGAGCAGGCGACATCGATCGGCCTGCTAGGCAACGCCGCGGATATTTACGAAACGCTGCTCGCGCGCGGCATCATCCCCGACGTGGTCACCGACCAGACCTCCGCGCACGATCTGGTTTACGGCTATGTCCCGGCCGGTCGTAGCCTCGCCGAAGTGCGGCGTATGCGGGAGAGCGATCCGAAGACGCTAATGCAGGAAAGCCGCGCCACGATCGTGCGTCACGTGCGGGCGATGCTCGGATTCAAGCGCGCGGGAGCTGTGGTTTTCGACAACGGCAATCTGATCCGCACCCAGGCCCGCGAGGGAGGCGTCACGGACGCATTCGACATCCAGATTTTCACGGAAGCTTACCTCCGTCCGCTGTTTGCGCGAGCCATCGGCCCGTTCCGCTGGATATCATTGGCCAATGACAGCGAGGACATCCGCAAGATCGACGATCATCTACTTGAAGCGTTCTCGCACAATCATATTCTCGTCAACTGGGTAACATTGGCGCGCGCGCATGTGCCGTTCGAGGGGCTCCCGGCGCGCATTGCCTGGCTCGGTCACGGCGAGCGGACCGCGCTTGCGGTCGCGGTCAATCGCATGGTGCGCGATGGCACGCTGTCGGGACCGATCGCCTTCACTCGCGATCACCTCGATGCTGGTGCGATGGCTCATCCTAATATCATGACCGAACGCATGCGTGATGGCTCGGATGCAATTGCCGACTGGCCATTGCTCGACGCATTGGCGATGTGCTCGTCGCAAGCGGATCTGGTGGCCATTCATTCCGGCGGCGGCGGTTATTCCGGCTACATGACGAGCGCCGGAGTGACCTTGATCGCCGACGGAAGCCGCGAAGCGGAAGAACGCCTGAACCTTGCGCTGACTAATGACACCAGCCTCGGCGTGATGCGTTACGCAGACGCAGGCTACGAAGAGGCGTTCGACGAGATCCGCGCCAAAGGGCTGCGTCATTTCCGCTTGTCTTGAGGGGCGAGGTCTCTTGGATCGGCTAGCCGCGATCGCAGCGTGTTGACGAGATCGCGTTCTGGTTCGCTCAGGCTGCGCTCGCCGGAGTAGATCACAAACAGCCGCCGTGCCACGACGGGATCGATGATCGGGTGTGCGACCAGTTCGCCTTCGGCCAGTTCACGGCGTACCGCCGAGGGCGGCAGCACTGTGCAGACGGGGAGCTGCGCAAGGATCGCGGCGACCATGCTCAACGCATCGATCTCCATGTAAGGCTCAATCTTGAGGTCGCGCTCTTCGGCGGCGGTCTCGAGCAACTGCCGCAGGCCGAAGCGACTGGTGGGCAGCGCAAGCGGCAAACGCATGAGATCGGCCAGTCTCACGGCTCCCGGCGGCAGCAGCTTGTGCCTTGCATGGACGATTGCCGCGAGACCCTCGGATGACCCGAGCGGCAGCCGGGGCATGTGCGGCAATCCAGTCTCGACGATCGCCACTCCGACAAGCCCGCGCAAAACCCAGTCCTGGAGAGTTCTATTCGGAGCCTCCCGAACCACGAGCTTGAGCGCAGGGCGGCGCGCCTGCACCTCGACGATGGACTCGGTGATCCGATTGACCAGCAGGCCGTGCTGGCTGACGGACGGTAGGATGCCGACGGTGACGCGCCGGCCCGAGGGCGCCGCAGCGGCAGTGTCGCCGGTGGGAAGCCCGCGAAATCCGGCTTCGACCATCTTCGCCATCGCTGCGAACCGGTCGCCATCGTCGGTCGGAATCACGCCGTCGCTGTGGCGCTTGAACAACTTGGTGCCAAGGATATTTTCAAGCTTGTGCAATTGTTCGCTCAGCGCCGGCTGGGAGACGCCAGCGCCGTGAGCAGCCGCAGAGATGCAGCGAAGGCGATGCACCATGCTGAAGTAGTGTATCTGCCGCATGCTGACGGCGGGGTGTGGCGTACTGGCCTGCCTCGGCGCGGCGAGCTCGCGTTTCAGATGGCGGACGAACAAGGAGGCCACCGCATCGGAGACGGGGGCGCGCGCGAAGATTTTCGTCGTCAGCGGGCGGTGCGGCACTACGGTTTTGACGCGCAAGAAACCCAGGCGGGGCGAGATCAGGCTTTCGGGCACGAACAAGGCGGCATCGGGATATTCGTCGATCAGGCGCGGCAGCTCGGCGGGATGTTGATCGACGAAGCGGATACCGCTCATCTTGTGCTCACGTAGATAACGATCGACTTGCTCGATGAGCGGCTGCGTCAGAGCGGGGACTACTAGGCGTCCCGCGGCGAGGTCAGCGGCGTTCGCGGCCTTGCGCGTGCCGGCCGGGAGTCGGGTGGCGAAGACCCAGCGGTCGGACAGGAGCGTGACCGTCTTCTGCTGTCTATGCGTGCCTTCGTCAGCGAGGCCAAGAACCAGCCGGCTATGTTGGATTGCCGGCCACGCTTCGGCCAGATGCGCGACGCCCGCAGAATCCTTTTCGTTGATCCAGACCGCATCGACGAGCACGTCTGGATGGGCCACCGCCATGGCATCGATGGCGCGCTGGATGGCCATCGCGACCCTGCCGATGGCGTAGGTGAGCCCGATGTCGACGGTCAGCAAACGGGCTCGACGCTTCCGCGGAGCCGCGAGCCAGCGTCGCGCGAACGCTTCGATTGCGAGCAGCGGCTCGGCCGCGCGCAGCAGCCTAAGTGCTTGTGCGGTCGGGTAGAGCCCGACGTTGATGCGGCGGAACAGAGTGGTACCGATTTCCTCTTCGAGCGACTTCAAAGCCGTGCTGAGCGTCGACGAGGCGATGTCGTGCGCCCTGGCCGCGCGGGCCAGCGTTTCGCACCGGCAGGCGGTGACGAAATAGGCAAGGGTCCGCAGTTCGATCATTGGGGGCCGCGGGCTGGCACCGCAGGATAGCTCCGACATCAACGGGCGTCACGTCGCACTTCGGTTTTACCTATATCCTGCTTCGAGCCTCTGGCGCGTGCACGGTGTGGAGGCGGCCGATAGGATCGAATTGGGCAAACCATTCCGGGATGGTTCGTCCCCGAAGCTGGAGCGTTTCAGGGTATAGTCCGATGCATGGCTACCCTGGCGGCAGGCAAGGACGGCATGAGCCGAACGGCTGAGATTTCCCGACAATCCATGCGGGCTTTTGTGGGCGCGCTCGAACAGGCGGGAGAGCTGGCCTCGATTGCACAGCCGGTGGCCCTCGACTACGAGCTTGCCGCGTGCCTGGCCGAGGCCGACGGCGGACCGGCGCTGCGGTTCACCGCGGTGCGCGGGCACAAAATGCCGGTCGTGGGCAATCTGCTCAATTCACGGACGCGCATCGCGGCGGGCCTCGGCACTGCGCCTCATGCGCTGCAAGCGTCGATCACATCAGCGATCGAGCGGCCCTCGACGCACCGGATCGTGACCTCGGCGCCTTGTCAGGAAGATGTCATTGCCAAGCCGGTGCTCGCTGACCAGCTTCCGATCCCGTGGTTCTTCGAACACGAGGGCGGTCCCTACATCACGGCAGGCGCCATCGTCGCCAAGGATCACAGTGACGGCCGCGCCAACCTTTCAATCGCGCGGCTGATGCCGATTGGGGACAATCGGGCCTTGGTTGGCATTGCGCCCAATCATCATCTCGCTGTGCTGGCGCGCGCCGCGCAGATGCACGGCGCAAAACTCGACATTGCCGTCTGCATCGGCAACCACCCCGCAGTGCTGGTCGCTTCCTGTCTCTATCTAGGCCTCGGCGACGATGAGTTGGCGATCGCGGGCTCGCTGCTCGGTGAGCCGCTTGAGGTCGCGCGATGCGTTCAGTCCGATCTGCTCGTGCCCGCGCATTGCGAGTGCGTGCTTGAAGGCACGCTTGATGCCGCTGAGTCCGTGGAGGAGGGGCCGGTCAGCGAGTTCCACGGCATGTACGAGACCTATGGCGTCGGCATGGTTGCCACGTTCACGCATCTAACGCGGCGGCATGATGCGTTCTTTCAAGTCATCATGCCCGGCTATCACCGCGAGCATTGCCTGCTCGGCGGCGTCTCGATCGCGGCCGGTCTCGCGCGGGTGGTACGCATCAGCGTACCGACGGTGCGGCAAGTTGCGGTCGGCATGGGCGGCGCCGGCCGGCTTCATGCGGTGGTCTCGCTCAACGAGCCACGTGCGGGCGAAGCGCGCAAGACGATGTTCGCGGTGTGGGCGGCAGTTAACCTGATCAAGCAGGTTGTAGTCGTCGACGACGATGTCGATCCGTGGGATGCTGCTGCCGTCGAATGGGCGATCGCCACGCGGTCGAAGCCAGATCGCGACTTTGTCATCGTTCCCGGCGTGCGGGCGGATCGCTCCGAACCGCTCGAACAGGATGGCATGATCACCAAGCTCGGCATCGACGCCACTTGCCGCGCGAGCGACCGGCCAGATTGGCGGCGCGCACGTCCGCCCGAACCGGCGGTCAAAAAGGCGCGGGAATTGCTTCGCACTCAAAGGGTCCGGCGAGGACCAGACGAATCTGATCACAGCCTCACTGATGGAGAGAGGAATGCTATATGACAGGTTGAGAGTAGCTCTACGCCCCGCCCATCTCATGATGGGCGCAGCGGCCGTGGCGTTCACAATCACTTCCGCGCATCCGACGCAGGCCGACATTAAAGTCGGCTTCCAAGCGCCGCTGACCGGCTTCGCCGCGACCGATGGCAAATCGGCCAAGATTGCCGCAGAGATGGCGATCGACGATATCAACGCGGCCGGCGGCGTGCTTGGCCAGAAGTTGCAGCTGATTACCTATGATGATCAGGCCAAGTCCGATCAGGCGATCTTTACCGCCAACAAGCTGATCGGCGAGGACGGGGTGAAGCTCGTCGTGAACGGCAGCTATTCGGCTTCCGGCCGCGCGGCGGCGCCGGTATTCCAGAAGGCAGGCGTGGTGATGATCGCCGCCTACGGCGTGCACCCCGATATCACCACGGCGGGGGATTACGTGTTCCGCCTCGTCCATCTCGGACCGCCGCAGGGACGCGCCACCGCGCTGTTCATCGGCAAGATGCTTGGCCTGAAGAAGGTGTCCGCCATCACCATGGACAACGATTACGGTCAGGCAACCATGGATGGCTTTCTCGAGGCCGCGCCCAAATATGGCATCGAGGTGATCAACAAGTACAGTTATTCCCTCAAAGACCGCCAGTTCGGCTCGATCGTCGCCAGTGTCAAGCGCGACAATCCGGACGGCATTTACGCGACCGGCTACTTCTTCACCGGCGGCCCGCTGGTGTCGCAGTTGCGCGCCGCCGGCATCAAGGCGCCGATCATCGGCTCGCAGGCGTTCGACTCCGAGAAGTTCATCGAGATCGCTGGCCCGGCGGCAGAAGGCACTTACATCGTCGATAGCTTTGACCGAAATCGCAAGGACGAAGCGTTGCAGCACTTCTTCACCGAGTTCCAGAAGCGCGCCGGCTATGCCCCCGAAGGCGTGGCCGCGGTCACCTACTCGGCGGTGAAGCTGATGGCCGACGGCATCAGGCGCGCCGGCAGCACCGATCCGGTCAAGGTGCGTGATGCGCTTGCGGCAACCAAGAACTTCGCGATGCTCGAGGGCAACTTAAACGGCTTCAACAGCTTGCACGAGATCATCATGCCGATCAGCGTCAACGCGATCAAAGACGGCAAGTTCCAGGCGGCCGCCCAGATCACCGATCTCGACGCCTTCGCCCCGCCCGAGAAGTAGGCAACCAGACGACGGAGGCCGGCTGCGGCCCCCGCTCGGCGGCGTCAAAGGATGGTTTGGTGTACTACATCGATCTCGCCGTAACGGGCGTCAGCTTCGGATGTATGTACGCCATGATGGCGGTGGGGCTGACCCTCGTCTACGGACTGCTGCGCATCCTACATGTGGCCCATGCGGCGGTGTTCGCGCTGGGCGCTTACGTGACCGTAGTGGTGGCCAACGCGACGGGCAGCGTCGACGCAGGCTTTCTCGCCGCCATCTTCATCACTCCACTATTCGGTATGGCGATCTACCGGATGCTCTATGAGCCGCTGCTGAGCTACCGCCCGGATGTGCCCATGATCGCCTCGGTGGGGCTGTTGGTGCTGATGCAAGACGCTTTCCGTATCGTATTCGGCGAGCAAGGCGTCACGTTTCGTAACAACACCTACGGCTTCACGACATTCGATGTGTTCGGAGTCACGGTGAACGCCGTGCAGATCGCCATCGTGGTTTCCGCCGTCATCATCTTCCTGGGGCTTCATCTTTTCACCACCCAGACACGGACCGGGGTTGGCTGGCGTGCCACGGTTTCGCAGCCGAAGATCGCCGCCAGCTTCGGCATCGATTCGATCAAGGTCAGATATCTCAATTTCGCGATCGGCTCGGCGCTGGCGGCGGTCGCTGGCGGAATGGTGGCGCTGCTCAACAATTTCGTCGATCCCGTGATCGGCTATGTTGTGAGCTACAAGGCGCTCGCCATCATCGTGCTCGGTGGGCTTGGCAGCGTGCGGGGGACGCTGATCGCGAGCCTGGTACTTGGACTCGTGGAGTCCTATGGCACGATCTTCATCGGAAGGTGGCTTGACCGCGACGCGATCGCGTTCCTCGCCCTCATCGCGCTGCTGATGATCAGGCCGCAAGGCTTTGTCGGGACGCGCGCGACATGAGCGCCTACGAAATCAGCCTGCTCTCGGTGATCGGCATCAATGTGATTCTTGCCGTCAGTCTCAACATGATCAGCGGCTTCTGCGGCCAGATCAGTCTCGGCCATGGCGCCTTCTATGGGGCCGGCGCCTATGCGGCTGCGCTCGCGATGATTGGCACCGGCAACATTCTGCTCGCGCTCATATCGGCGATCGTGGTCGGCAGCCTGCTCGGTATCGTGGTCGGCTTCGCTTCGCTGCGGGTGCGCAGCGACTTTCTCGCCGTGACCACGATCGGCGTGAATTTCCTGTTCACAGGCTTCGTGCGCAAGCAGGGCTGGCTCGGCGGTGAGATGGGTATCAGCGGCATTCCAGGATCGGGACTGGGCGCCGACGGCAATATGGTGATGATCCTGCTGTTCGCGGCCGCGACCATTGCGCTGAGTCTCTACATTGGCCGATCGTGGATGGGCTTCGCGTTTCGTGCCGTGGGCGAGGACGAGGACACGGCCGCCACACTCGGCATCAATGCTGCCGCCTACAAGCTGGCGGCGTTCGGCATCGGCACTGCGCTCGCCGGGCTCGCCGGCGGGCTCTACACCTTCTTCACGCAGTTCATCACCGCCGATGCCTTCGACTTCATCCTGTCGGTGATGTTGATGGCAATGGTGGTGATCGGTGGGATCGGATCCACCTGGGGCGTCGTGGTGGCCGCCATCGGCCTGACGCTGTTGCCGGAGGCGATCCGCTTCGTCAACGATTATCGGCTATTGGTCTTCGGCGGGCTTCTGGTCCTGGTCATTCGACTCGCACCCGGCGGCTTCGCCGCGCTCGCGAGAGCCGTTGCCACAAGGATGTCGCGCGCATGACAGCCGTGCTTAAACTCGAGGACATCGCCATTCGTTTCGGCGGTGTACACGCGGTTGACGGCGTCACATTTTCCGTGGATTCGGACGATTTCGTCGGCCTGATCGGGCCGAACGGGGCGGGAAAGACCACGCTGATCCGCATCGTCGCGGGCATGCTGCGCGCGAAACGCGGCCGCATTGTGCTGGCGGGTCACGACGTCACCAATGACTCCACGGCGTCCCGCGTTCGAAAAGGGCTAGCGCTGACTCACCAGATCGTCCGACCTTTCCGCGAGATGTCGGTGCTCGACAACGTCGTGCTGGCCGCCGGTTATCGCCGCACTTCCAGTCCGCTGCGGGCCGCGCTGCATATCGACCGCCGGCTCGAAAGCGAGCGTGCCGCCGGGATTCTGGCCCAAGTGGGCTTGGCGGGCACCGAAGGGAAGCTTGCCGGCGCGCTGCCCCTCGGCCAAATGAAGCGTCTGGAGGTGGCGCGCGCGCTCGCTGTCGATCCACGGGTCATCCTACTCGACGAGCCTCTGGCGGGCCTGAACCAGGCCGAAGCGGCCAAGCAAGTCGAGACCATTGCGGCGCTGAACGCACGGGGCATTACCGTCGTGCTGGTCGAACACAATCTCGAAGAGGTGATGCGCAGCTGCCGCCGGCTGATTGTTCTGAACAATGGCCGCGTGATCGGCGATGGTACGCCGCGCACGGTGATGTCGGATCCGGTCGTGCATGACGCCTATGTTGGAAGCGGGACGAGCGCGCATGTTGAAAATTGAGCATCTCAACTGCGGCTATGGCTCCGTGCATGCGGTGCATGACGTCAGCTTCGATGTGCCAGCCGGCTCGGTCTTTGCGCTGCTCGGCCCCAATGGTGCCGGCAAGACGTCCACCATCATGGCGATCATGGGCCATGTCGACATCCACGGCGGCCGCATCCTGGTGGAGGACGCCGACATCACTTACCGTCCCGCCGTCGAGCGGGTCAGTCTGGGCATCTCGCTGGTGCCGGAAGGGCGCCAATTGTTTTCCGATCTCTCGGTTGATGAGAATCTCACGATCGGCGGATACGCCCGGCCCGCCTCGCGCGACGGGGCCAAGCGCGATCGGGTCTTCGACTATTTTCCGACCTTGTCCGAGCGTCGCGGCCAGCTTGCCGGCTCGCTGTCCGGCGGCGAGCAGCAGATGCTCGCTATCGGCCGTGCGATCATGGCGGAACCGCGCCTGCTTCTTGTCGACGAATTGTCGCTCGGGCTGATGCCGAAGATGGTCGATATCTGCCTCGATGTTCTGATGCAGTTGAAGCGCGAGGGCCTGACTATCGTGCTGGTCGAGCAGAACACCGCCCGGGCACTCGAGGTCGCTGATCAGGTTTGTGTCCTGTCGTCCGGTGCGCAAGTGTTTAAGGGCACGTCTGCCGAAGCCAAATCGGCGGGGTCGCTGTTCGCCACCTTTCTCGGCACGACTGAGTGAGATGCACGGTGCTCGAAGGAGTAGGGGAATGGCGCGCAGCCTCACGGCCGATGATGTCGAATCCGCGCTAATCGGGGGCCTTTTTCTATCGGCCGGCGGCAGCGGCAAGCGCTCGGCGGCTCGCGCGCAGGCGCTTGGCCGCATGGCGCTGGACTACAACGCTGTTCGCCTGGTCAGTCTCGACGAACTCAAGCCCGATGATCTTATTATTACCGCTACCGCTATTGGCGCGCCGGGCGTTGCCGACCCTGCGGTCACGCCGCGCGATTCCATAGGTTCAGCGCGCCGGCTCGTGGCCATGCTCGACCAGAAGCCGATTGGCGTAATCTGCGGTCACGTGCCAGGCTTCAACGCCTGGCTGGTCGCGGCCGCGCTTGGTTTGGATTATGTCGACGCAGCATCGAACGGGCGCGGCCATCCCACTGTCAAGATGGGAGGCATGGGGCTCGCCTCGCGGCCCGACATTTCCATCATCCAGGTCGCCAGCAGCAGCGACAAAGCTGCGAATTCGCCGCTGTATTTCGTCGCGGAAGGTGACATTGTGCGCACGTCGAACGTCATGCGCCAAGCCGCGGTAGTCAACGGCGGCCTGATCTACGCCGCCCGCGGTCCGTTGACTGCAGGCTTCATCAAGGAAAACGGCGCGCCCGGCGCCATAACGTTCCAGCTCGAACTGGGCCGCGCCATGCTGCGTGCCAATGGCACCGATCGTGTGCGAGCGGCCGTAGAATTTCTTGGCGGCACGCTGCTGCTGCAAGGCGAGGTATCGGCTAACACGGTTACCTACAGCGGCGGCTTCGACCTCGGTCAGATGACGGTGCGCGGTGCAAGGGGCGAGGCGGTGCTCGGCATCTACAACGAATACATGACTGCCGAAATCGATGGCCAGCGGGTCGCCACATTTCCCGACATGATCGGAACGCTGGACCCTCGGACCGGCGAGCCGGTAGCGATCTCGGAATTGCCTCGCGGCAGCCAAGTCGCGGTCATCATCGCTCACCGCTCCAAATTTCCAGTCGGCAAGGGAGCGCTCGATCCAGCCGTGTTTCCCGAGGTCGAGAAAGCCATGGGCGTCGACCTGCGCTCGTATCTCTGATCGAGGAGGCTTGAGTATGGCCATTCCGATTCGTCGCGGCAGGGAGGTCAAGGCTGGGCGCGGCGCCACGCTGCGCTGCAAGGGCTGGCGCCAGGAGGCGATCCTGCGTCTCTTGGAGAACAACCTTGAGAATGCCGAAGACCCCGACAACCTTGTGATCTACATGTCGATCGCGCGCGCGGCGCGCGATTGGAATAGCTTCGACCGGATAGTCTCCACGCTCTCCACCATGAGCGAGGATCAGACCTTCGTCGTGCAGTCCGGCAAGCCGATCGGCGTATTCCCCGGACAGTCGACCACTCCGCTCGTCATCATGGCGAACGGCAACATCGTTGGTGAATGGAGCAACGAGGAGAACCGGCGCAAGCTCGACGACAAGGGCCTCACCATCATGCCCGGAATGACTGCCGGCGCCTGGCAATACATCGGTAGTCAGGGAATTCTGCAGGGCACATACGAAACCTTCATGGCGGTCGCGCGATCGCATTTCGGCGGCACACTCGCTGGGCGCCTCCTGCTGACCGCGGGCTGCGGCGGCATGGGCGGCGCCCAGCCGCTTGCGGGCAAGCTTGCGGGCGCATCGACCCTCGTGGTCGAGGTCGATCAGGCGCGCATCGACCGGCGCATCGCTAGCGGCTACTGCGACCGCTTCACCGATAATCTCGAAGAAGCGATCATGCTTTGGCAGGCGGCGCGCGACCAACGCCGGCCGCTGGCGCTCGCCGTGCGCGCAAACGCAGCGGCCGTGCTGCCCGCAATCGCCGCGCGCGGGATCGTACCTGACATCGTGACGGACCAGACCTTCCCCAATCCGCTCAAGGGATACGTGCCGGTCGAGCTTTCGCTCGAAGAGGCGCACGCCATGCGCAAGAGCGATCCGGAGAAGCTGATCGAGTTGGCGCGCCGCTCGGTTGCGGTCCACCTTCGCGCGATGCT
>Ga0306920_100010675_pt1 | contig 12332 bp, 16 predicted proteins | sample flu12Cox44000170_FD_204666 | JGI IMG/M metagenome (GOLD analysis project Ga0306920, IMG submission 204666) | Lab enrichment of tropical soil microbial communities from Luquillo Experimental Forest, Puerto Rico - flux4day.12C.oxic.44.000.170 (v2)... | ecosystem: Environmental > Terrestrial >...
TGCCTATGGCTGTGCAGATTCCGTTTGCGGCGCTTGTGGCTGCGCCTGCTCTGAATAGCCCTCGGGCGGTCCGGCGGGTAATTCCTGACCAGAGTGGAGCTGGTTGAGGGCGTCGGCCAAAAGTTTATCAGCTTCGGCCTCGACAGCTGCCCGCTCTTGCTGACGCGCCAAGCTTAAGTCCGAAGCCGCCTGCTCCGCCCTTATTGTCTCATTTTCTGGCATTTGCTGGCCAGCTTTGGACCCAGACTGAAAATTGTAACGCCTTTCGATTTCGAGCGGGTTCATTTCCTGCTGCCGCCGCTCCGCAATCTGTGAGGCGGCGACCTTTAGATCGTCATGCGTGCCTTCGAGCGGCGCCGAGTCGTCTTTGTCTACCGGAATCGCAACCTCCATGGGTTTGTAACCCATGCCGGCCTCGACTGCTTCTTTGCCGAAATTTCCATCAGCGTCTTGCATTTATGACATCTCCGCGAGACTAATAATGGTGCCGGTCGTGCCGGTTGTAGTACTTGTAAAACCCAAGATTTGTCCTGGATTACACGCAAAATAATCTCCATTGGCGGTATTCGCGGCGATGAACGTCGCTCCAATACTGCCAACCGTGCTCATAAGCGTAGAGGTTGAAAACATCTGCGCCGTAGTATCGAGCACGGCCACCCACCCGTTGATCTGGGAGATAACCCGGACCTGAAAAGTCTCGCCGCTGAACTTGGTGGAAAAGCTCGTCCCGGTGCCAGCCCAGCTCAGGGGCTGGCCGGCAATAATGCGCGATGCGGCGGCCTTGCCGTAGTAAGCCATTGATTTATCCTTGGTTGATTACTAGGTTTTAGCAATGCATGTCATATACACAGGCCTAGCACTCGGTGCGCTAGTCTATGTATTTTCTTTGCTGAAGATGATTTAGCCAAATCTGGAATTGTTTGTAGAGGAGTAGACTAGTGGCTATGAAGCTAAGTCATAAGCGTGCGATCTCCGATGCCATGAAGAAGTACTGGCGGCGGAGGAAAAGGACTAAGTTAGTTCGACACAAGAAGTAGCAGCCAAGCGGACCAAACGCCGCCAGAGGCGAGTCATTGGGCGGATTTCAATTTCTCGACCGCGCGCGCGACCGCCTTGTGAGCAAATGACTCCTCAAATTTTGCCAGCTGCTCGGCATGATTGTCGGCAATGAGTTTCTTCAGCGCTTCCGCTACGTGCGCCTGGAAGGCTTCAGCGGTGTGGCCGACATCGTGTGCGGCCTGCTTGAAAGCCTCGCTGCGGAAGATTTTGCCGAGGTGACTCGGAATATCGTATCCGACCGGATGGTGATGCGGCTGCGGCTGTGGACGCGCTACTTCGACGGCCGGGGCGGCCGGTTTATGGTGATGCTTCACTATTAGCTCCTGTTTTAAAGTGAGGTTTCGATTGAATTGGTGGTAATATTTTTAGTAATAGCCGCCACGGCGGCGTCTTCGTCCTTGAACAAGCCGAGCGAGATCTCCTCGGCATTGAACGCTTCAAATTCATGCCGGCGAGCGAGAACAAATCCGCAGCAGCCGGTGCTGGTCACGATCGCAAACCTGGCCAAGCATTCCTCCAATTTTTCTGACACCCCTTCGGGTATGGGACCCATTTTGAAATTTCGCTGCGCTAGAGGGGGCGGTGGTGGTCATAGCCATTAAGGGAGTCCCAGATTTATACGCGACCCCATGCCGGCACCCCCCGGCCCCCTCCCTCATCGCTCATGGGCTTCACAGCGGAAGCAAATGTCCCGGCTGACCTTCTTGACCGTGAACCACTTGCCGCACTCCCGGCATTGCTTGGCCTCGAGCCGGCTTTGCCGCGCTTCCTTCAGCGCCTTCCGAACATCCTGCAAATTCGGTCCTTTCTGATTGGCAGACAGATAGGCAAGATAGAAAACACAAGCAAAAACAAGTGCCGTGTCAGGCTGACAATGCGATTAGTCGTCAATTAGCACTTGGCAATCGCGTAAATGCCCCAGCCAATGCGTTTGGCGCCGAGGCGGGCAAGCGCGCGATAGATGTTCGTCTGATGCCAGTGCTGGCGCGGATGGCCAGGATAAGCCCAGCTCCGAAGCTCGCGCATCGACACCAAACCATCACGAGCAATCAGAGCTCGGCGGCAGGCGCGTATAACCCTGCCTTCTCGCGGAAGGGCCGCGTTAAATGATAAGCGCGCTTTACTGATCGAGCGCGAGCGCCAATTCCACTCACTTCGCACCCGGCTATTGGCTAATGGAAGACTGGTCAAATCTGACCACCTATAACTTCAACTAACACCTTCCTCTTCCTTCCTTAGCCTTGGTAGCCACCTGAATAGGGCTACATGGCCAGTGTAGGCGCCTCGAACCCTTTTAATGTAGCCGCTGTTAATCAGCCGGTGCCGTGCCGCGGCGATCCGCTTGAGCGTCCACCCGAACTTGTCAGCCAGGCCGTTAGCCACAGGAAATGTTGCATCCGGCTTATTACTGGCCCGCAGAAAGGCGAGCAGGACGAACGCATCCTGATCAGTCGTGATCAGGCTGACGCACTCATTCGTCGCAAAAAACGCCCCATGCTTGCCGACATAATTCTGGCCCGTTTCCTCATAGTGCCATGCCGACATTGCCACCTTGGTCACCTCCGCGTTGTCTAGGGGTTGAGTCAGGTCACCGTTAAACGTCACCGCAACGTCGAGCAGGGCCTCAAGCGTATCGCAGTGGTGCGCCTGCTTCATGCAGTGCCGGAACAAATCCCTGTTGCGGGTGCCGGTGCTGCTGTGGTGCGCCGGCAGATCGAGATTGCGCAGGACCGGGAGCTCGGGGACTAAATAAAGACAGCCCTCCATAAACTCGTAGCTACCGCCCTTGACGACGGACGGGACCGCGACCGCCATTCCACCGGTGCCGAGCAGGTCGATCTCACGACCGGGCCACGGCCTAATGCGGCGCTTCTCACCATTGTGCTTGTAGTACGCGTGGTACTTGCCGCTGGCAGTACGAGCGATTAGCGGCGTCCTGCCGTGACGATCGAGTGCCTGTGTAAGCACTCGTTCATCGGCGGTATCGACATCTAGGATCGTAATACCGTTGCGCCCATCGGTCGCAAAGCCAAATGCCAGCCGATCGGGAAACCTGTCGGCCAATTCGCGGCTGTAGTTGAGGCCAACGTTAAGATAGCCCCGTACTGCTGGTTTCTTGGCGTCCGTTACCGGAAATGTCGCAATGCCGCGCTCAGCGTAATACGGCTGCGCTTCGGCAAACATACATCACCATGCAAATCCCTTTTCGCCCAGCAAATGCCGAGCAAATTATTTCGAGCTAAAATTGAAGGTAGAAGTCTAAGCTACGCGGCGGCGTGATGCCGTCGAGTATCGGGCTTAATCTTCGCTGGCGGCAGACTGGCGGCGTATTCGCGCAGCGATGCCACCTGAACTAACGTTCTTTTGTCCGACTTAACAGCGCGTAGCCTGCCATCGGCTATCGCGTTGTAGATGAAAGTAACCCCGCGGCCGATGAAATTGGCGGCATTCGGGATGGTCATAAGAATGGGCTGCAATGACACATCACTCATGAGGCTAGCTCCTGTTTAGATTGTCTGAATGGAATAACGGCCGAAGGCAGCGGCTCGGTGCGATCACAATACCCGCCCCAAGCGTCCATCAGATGCTTACGCACTTGGATCTTCTCGGCCTGACGGTTGTAGATTTTTGCCACCCCATTTCCGAGGCTGTGACCCAATGCAATTTCAATGGCGGCTTCTTCCTCGCCGGTGTCGTACCCCCACGAGCTGAACGACGTTCGGAAACCGTGCGTCGAAATTTTCCGGCCGTCTGAAGCCTTCCAATTACCCGCGCTATTTATTCCCCTATCCAGAAAGTGCGTGACAGCATCGGCGCGAAGCGGGAAGCCATAGTGCCGACCCCGGACCCCGACATCAAAGACAAATTGACTGTCAATTGCGCTGGCTGCCTGCCACTTCTTCATTTTTTTAAGCACGGCCATCGCGGGTTCGCTCAGCAGAACGGTGTACGCCTTACGGGTTTTATTGCGCGTCTTATGCTCCGAACAATCCCACTGCCTATTAGCCCAATCGATCTCGTCCCAGCGGGCGGACGTTGCTTGTTCTCTACGCACCGCCGTTAGAATGGCAAATTCCAACGCATAGCTGGCCAGCGGCCGTATAAACGGCTTACCGACGCGCTGTAGGTGCCTACCCATCGTGCCAACCGGGAGCCCGAACTTGCGAGCAAGATTGGCCGCGCTGGCGCCTTGAAATCGCAGCGCCGCAATTTCTTGGGCATGGGGTCCGTTGCAAAGTTCGCAACTACATCGATCAGCAATTGGCGCGATTGCCGGGTCGCCGTAGGCGCGCAGCGCCGCCATGAACTTACCGATCTGTTCGTATGGCAGGGCGGGATGGTTATCTGGAACATAAGCCTTGGCGATTTTCTTCAAGTTAACAAGTTTGCCCAGCGGCCCTTTGAGATTAGCGGCGTTATCCCCGCGTATGTAATTACTCGCATTAGCGTGGCTTAAAATTCCCTCGATTAGCCAACGCAGATCGCGGGCGGTTACGAACTTACCGGCAGACACGAGCGGCTTTAAAACATCAGCCAGCAATATGGCTGCGCTGCTGGTCTCGTCACGCATATCGAATTTCTGGATCGGAAGTTTCCCGAGCTGCGGCAGTGCGTGCATCTCGACCTTGCGCCGATACATTGCCGCAGTGCCGGGAATCCACGACTTGGCCTCTTCTTCAAACCATTCTTCGAAAACCTGACGAAAGGTTTTCTCTTTCGCCGCCGCCAGCTTTTGGTCGAGCCTCTGTTTGAGGCGGGCCTCAATCGGATCGATCCCGGCATCACGCTGTAGGCGACATTGCCTGGCGCGCTCCCTGGCGTCGGACATGCGGACGGTCTCGTAGGAACCGAGCCCCATTTGCCGATCACCCTTGCCCGGAACGTGGTAGCGAAAGATCCATGACTTCGACTTGCCGCCCTCCCCGACCTGCAGATAGAGGCCGCCGCCGTCGCCGTAGAGTCCCTTCGTTTTGACGGTCTCCACAAACCGCGGTTTCAGTTTTTCGATGGCCATGGCCCCAACCCCGTTTACGTCTGTACCTACGTTTATGCGTTATTCTGGCTGTGCCTGACGGCGGAGGGTGGCGCGCAAGAGCGGAATGTGTCGCCGGGAAACGCAGTAAAATCGCGATTTTCCGGTGAATGGCGGAGAATGGCGTGCAACCCTAGCGAGCTGGCAGTGAGCATTTCTTGATAGGCCATCACTTGAAATCATTGACGTATTTTCAATAAATTTGGTTCTACCTACGCCCATATAGCGGCTTGAGCTAACCGGCCGGCACGCACTCATGCGTTGCCTTCCGGCTTGCGATCAACCAACCGAATTACACTGCGCGGCTTTGACTCCGTGCTCGGGCGGCAAGCCACGTCTATTGCGATCATCAGATGATGCAGAAGCACGGGTGACTGCGCGCCGATTGCCCAATGAAAGTCTTCCGGAAAATCCTCGTGATACGTGTCAATTGTCTTAGCGAGTTCCTCGCGCTTCCTGGGATCGCTGGCGTTCAGTGCTTCCTCAAGCGCGTCGAGCAATTCATACATGCCCGTTATTTCTTCCTCGGCCATCACACGACCTCCCCTCGCAACCCGTGACGGGCGAGCTTGCGGATGTCGCCAACCCTTTGGCCATAGCGACCGCGGCTTATTTGAACCCGCGGCAGCTGCGGGTGATAGCGAACCGTCCGCTCGCTGACCCCGAGGATGATCCCAGTCACCCGCGACGGCAGGATCGCGTCGTCGGGCAACGAGTCGAAGCGCTGTAGAACTTCGTGGAGTTCGTTGGTCATTGTCGGCCCCTTCCAGAAATTGGATTCGGTGCCGATTTATTTATAGGAATGGCGTTCGAAGTAACGCCGGAAATCCGAACTATTTTCCGGCGTTGGAAATACGTGAAGCCTTTCGCCTGGAAATCCACTCATCTCGCGCTTGTGCGTAGAGTTCTTTTACCTTTGTCTTCCCGCCGATTTTCATTTCCTTGCCGATGCGTTCGAACAGAAAGTCGTCAATAGCCTGACCCTTCAAATGGGCAGTTTGTACTTCTGAATAGACGTTCCACCGCAGCTGCCAATTGCGGAGTTGCTCGCCCTTCTTGGGGCTGTTGGGCTTACCAAAGACCTCATCCCAAGATTTAATCAGTCCAAATGCCGCATAGTTATCTGCTCCCTCGATTATCTCAGCCACCCATTTCGGAATTATCCAGCCGCTAATTGCACAGGCCCCAATCATCATCATAAGGGCGTGTTTATCGCCTGCCCGGTACGCCGCTTCGTAATACTTGGAGCATTCCTCTACAGTTTCGGGCGGCCATTTCACGACACTACGCCCGCTTGAGCGGCAGAACCTTCGCCGCGCGTCCTTCGACAATGGCCAGCAAATGCTCGGCCCAGAGATTTAGTGCTTCGCGTTTCTCCTTGTCGTACGTAGCGATTGTAGACGCCTGCAATGCCGCCCTTATGTCCCGAGACGTGATTTAGAACAGCTTCGATAATGTGCGGCTGGACGCCGAGGTCTGCCATGCGAGTCGCAACGGTGCGCCTTAGATCGTGAAGCGTCCAAGGCTCTATGGCAGTGAGCGCGTCCAGCTCTTGCTTGGACCAGTTCCAGCCGCCAAAGCCGGTATCGGCGCGGCCAAATACGCACCTTCGGCCTTCATTGTTAAACTGGTTCAGTATTGCTCTGGCGGCATTACTAAGCGGAATAGTGTGTGCGCGCTTATTTTTTGTGCGCTCTGCGGGCAACGCGATTTGTTCGTCGCTGACCTCATTCCACCGTAGCGACCCATCGGTTTTTCGCTGGCCGGTTAGAACAAGTAGTTTGACAATCGCCCCGAAATCATTGTCGCGGCAGGCGTCCCAAATCGCTTTTAGTTCGGCGTCGGCTAGTACACGTTCGCGCGATTTTTCTTCGTGCTTATTAGTGTGAGCGGCGACATTTCCCTCGGGCAGGCGAATGCCCTCTTTAAGCGCCCAAGAAAATAAAGCGCACAGGGTCGAGCGCACCCGATTGCTAGTGCACTCGCCGGACGCTTTCGTAAGGTCAGCAAGTAGATTGGCAATATTACGTTGCGAAACCGCTGTTATCGGTAGCCGATGTAGCGGCTGTGCATATTTCAGAAGATGGCGCTGGAAATTGGTGTAACTCTTTGGGCGCCACTTCGATCTTCGTGCTTCCAAGTACTGATTAGCCAGGACGCCAAGCGTGGTGTCTGCGGCAAGATTGGCGGTCTGTTTTTTCAGGGCAGGATCGCCGCCAAGCCTGACCTCGGCCTCTAGCTTACTTGCGTTTGCTCGTGCAACAGCGAGCGGCACCGATGTGGCGGACCCAAGCGTTAAGCTGCGCTGTCTAGATCCGGTAACGATAAATCCAAGTGCGAGAGCCGCCCTCGCGGATACGGATTCCGAAGCCGGAAATGTCGTCGTCAAACCAAACGCAATCTTTGTTGCCCAGCGGCAGTTTCAAATCTGCTATATTTTTCCTGGTTAGTTTCACAGCCCGCCCCCCTCTTGCTCCCCAGCCCCCCAGCGGTAGCTTCAGCCAGCTATATTTTTGATAGCTGGTTTCTGGACAACATATGGGGAGCACAGAGCTGTCCATTTGCGTCCACCGGTGCCGAATTAGATAGGTGGCGAGGCCGAAATTTGGAAGAGGAATCAACTATTTTTCTTTCTCGTCTCCACTCCTTTCCACTAGCGCCGACTTGCTGAAACTTTCGCGCGCGCAGTTAGCGAATGCATCCCGTTTGGAGTGTGCCTTGTCCGTTTCCCGCGATTTTGGCTAATTTCTTTTGGCGACGGAATCTGCGAGAGCCTTCCATGAGATGGGTCGTCGGTATCACGGTAGCGGCAGTTCTTGCCGCCGCATCGATGTCTCCCTCCAGGGCGGCAAAACACGCAAAGCCGGCAAAGGCAATGTCCGGCGCCTGCGTGCAGCAGAGCGGCCGCTGCATTTCCGATTGCGATCAATTGAATTGGTGCACGATGTATATTTGCGTGAACTGTCAATCGACCGCGGTACCGTTCTGGCGCTGCTTCCAGCCGAGCGGTTTATGCCTCGCACCGCACTGCTGAGAAACCGGACCTGCTGGGCTCGCCCTCAACGCCCGTTCGGGGCGTAGCTCGTGACCGTGCTCGGGACTGGCATCGGCACGAGATGGCGCGGGACGATCACCCGCTGACCCTCCGAGAGTGGCGCACGCACCGATACTGGATTGATTTCCGCGAGCGACCAGAGCGGTACGTGATAGGTCGCGGCCATTGATTTGAGCGTGTCGCCGGCGTGGGCTTGGACCGGGAAACCGGAATCCCACAGTTCGATCGCCGCATCGGCCGGCACTTCCAAGTGCAGCGGGACGGCCTCGCCCTGCACCGCTGCCGGCGTCGCCGAAAGCTCGGCGATCTTGCGCACCAGCTGCTCCTGGATGCGTTCGGCCTTTTCGATATTGATATGGATTATCTCGCTGTGGCCCTTGAGATTGAAGCTCGCATAATGACCGTGGAAGCGCGAGGATTGCACGACATTGCCGCCGCCCATGAAGTTCGATGATTGAAAAATGTTGATGTAACGCTCGACATTGGAGGGAACGTCATCTGCAATCCGGGTCGGATCGTAGGTCACAAGCAAGCTTACTGGAATATTTTCGTTATTCAGCCGCTGGGCGAAGGCTAAGGCTGAGTCGCCACCCATCGAGTGACCGATAAGGACGATTGGCGCCGGATCGCGACGATAGTCTTGGATCGCCTGATCGGCCGCGGCGCGCCACAACAGATAGGTTTGCACGCTCGTGGGGATGCCGGCGTGCCGGATATGATCGGCCAAACCATCCATGCCGCGCGAATAAATCAGTCCAGCAACGCCGCGGAACAGGTAGGCGCGGCCGCGTGGCTCGGCGATTTCTCTTTCTGGCGGACGAGCAGGCGGCGGAGCAATATCGGTTGCGGTCGCAACCGCGACCGGCGGGGTGGTCGCCGCACGACCGTCGGCCTCACCCTCAGCAGCGCCAGCGAACAGTGCGTTGAGGGTTGCGGCTTCCCTTCGGTCTGAAGAACCCACCGCTGAACCGGAGCCGGGCCCGGACGATGAACCACCGGAAAAGGACACCGCCGATGTGCTTTCGGGATCGTACGCGGCATAGCCGCCGCAACCGCCGAGGCAGGCCGCAAGCAGTAGAACCGCGATGTGCGACCCTAATCGCCCGCGGCGTCGAAGCTGCTTGGCGATAGCCGAGGGATGCCGTGACCCCGATAAACCAGGCAACTCACCGAACGCACGCAACACCAGACCCACCCTACTAATCCCGCGACGATCTAAGCAGAGCGCGAAATCCTTAATTTCCGCCGAATGAAGCTCCCCGAAATCCCGCGTCTGCGCCGCGAATTGAGCGCACCCCCGGATTTTTTGATGGCGGAAATAGCGGTCGAGGCCCTATCTGCGCGCAGTCCGACTGGCGTTGAACCCGCAGCCGCATGATATGAACAGCCCGCGATGAACCGCCCGCCTCGCATTTCTTTTGTTTCGCTCGGTTTGCCCGAAGGCACTCGTCGATTCCGAGCGCATCATTACCCGGCTGCGTGCGGAGGGTTACGAACTGGCGCGCGAGCACTCCGGCGCCGATCTCGCCATCGGCAATACCTGCGGTTTCCTCGACAGCGCCCACGCGGAGTCGCTTAGCGCGATCGGGGCGGCAATGGCGGAAAACGGCAAGGTCATTGTGACCGGCTGCATGGGCGCTGAGCCCGAAAAAATCATGGCCAAACATCCCGGCGTGTTCGCGATCACCGGTCCGCAGCAATACGAAAATGTGCTCGATGCGGTTCATCGCGCGATGCCGCCGACGCATGACCCGTACATCGAGCTAATCCCGCCCCAAGGCATAAAACTCACCCCTCGGCACTATGCTTATTTAAAGATTTCAGAAGGTTGCAATAATCGCTGCACATTCTGCATCATCCCAAAATTGCGCGGCGATCTGGTGTCCCGGCCCGCCGCCGATGTGTTGCGCGAGGCGGAACAATTGGTGGCTGCCGGGGTCAAGGAACTCCTGGTCATTTCCCAGGACACCTCGGCCTATGGGACCGACCTGAAATACGCAGCCAGTCGCTGGAAGGATCGCGAGGTGCGGGCGAAATTCCTCGATCTCGCCCGCGAGCTCGGCGCGTTCGGCGTCTGGGTGCGCCTGCACTATGTTTATCCCTACCCGCATATCGACGATGTCATTTCGCTGATTCTTGACGGCAAAGTGCTGCCCTATCTCGACGTGCCGTTCCAGCACGCCAGTTCGGCGGTGCTGAAACAGATGCGCCGCCCGGCGGCGCAGGAGAAAACGCTGCAGCGCATTCGTGCGTGGCGGCTGGCCAGCCCGGATCTGACTATCCGCTCGACCTTCATCGTCGGTTTTCCGGGCGAGACCGAAACCGATTTCGGCGAGCTGTTGGAATGGTTATCTGAGGCCGAGCTCGATCGTGTCGGCTGTTTCCGTTACGAGCCGGTTGCGGGCGCCGTCGCGAACGATCTGGCCGCGCCCGTTGCGGACGAAGTCAAGGAGCAGCGCTGGCACCGCCTGATGGCGCATCAGCGAGCGATTTCACAAAAACGGATGAAGCGGAAGATCGGCAAGCGCGAAAAGGTCATCATTGACGAGGTCGGGCCCAGCGGCGCGAAGGGCCGCAGCAAGGGAGATGCGCCGCAAGTCGACGGCACGGTCCATCTCACCAGCCGCCGGCCACTGCGGATCGGAGAGATTGCGACGGTACGGATCGAGCACACCGACGCTTACGATCTGCACGGCGCGGTCGTGGGTTACTGAAATCGCGGCAGGCCGGGACTCTTTCTAAGCGAGAACGCGTTCTAAGCGAGAACGCGCGCGACCGTGCTCGTCAGCCTGGCTAAGTCTTCCTCGGCAATGGTGAAAGCCGGCGTGAGGTAGACAATGGAGCCGAACGGCCGGACGAAAACGCCTTCGTCGATAAAGCGTTGGCGTAATTTATTGATATTTTCGATGCGATCGAGTTCGACGACGCCAATGCCGCCTTTCACGCGGACCTCCTTGACACCGGCGAGCTTACGGCATGGTTCGAGACCGGCACGCAGCAGCGCCTCGATTTTGGCGACCTGGCCCAGTCGCGGCTCGCGTGCGAAGAGATCGAGCGACGCATTGGCGGCGGCGCAGCCGAGCGCGTTTGCCATGAAGGTGGGGCCGTGCATCAGCGCCTTTGCCGCATCGTCCGACCAGAAAGCGTCGAACACGTTTCGGCGCGCCACGGTGGCCGCAAGCGGTAGCGTGCCGCCGGTCAATGCCTTGGAAAGAGTGATGATGTCCGGAACGACGGTCGCTTGCTCAAACGCGAACATCGTCCCGGTCCGCCCGAAGCCTGTAAAAATTTCGTCGAAAATCAACAAAAGCCCATAACGGTCCGCGAGCGTCCGCAGCGTCTGGAGGACCTGCGCGTCGTGAAAGCGCATCCCGCCAGCGCCCTGTACCAAAGGTTCGACAATGATTGCGGCAATATGCTCGGAATGCTGCGCTAGCACGGTCTCGAGCGCCGCCGTGCTTGCCTCGTCGACTGGTAGATCGATAATGATCTGCTGCGGCAATGCGCCGGAAAGCGTGCCGTGAAATCCGCCCTCCGCGTCGGAAATGGCCATGGCTCCGCTTGTGTCGCCATGGTAGCCGCCTTTGAACGCAATGATCCGGTCGCGACCGAAAATGCCGCGATTGCACCAATATTGCAGCGCCATTTTCAGCGCGACCTCGACCGCGACCGACCCGGACTCGCTGAAAAAAACGCGATCGAGCTTGCCTGGCCCGAGCAGGCCGGCGAGCCGTCGCGCCAGCGTCAAAGCCTGCTCGTGCACCAAACCGCCGAACATCACATGCGGCATGGTTGCGAGCTGGTGTTCCACCGCTTCGCGAATATGCGAATGATTGTAGCCGTGACACGCCGTCCACCACGAAGCGATGCCATCGATCAATTCACGCCCGTCGGCCAGTATGATGCGGCAGCCATGGGTGGCTTTGACCGAAAGCGGAAGCGGCATCGTTTTCATTTGTGCATAGGGCAGCCACAGGTGCTCCAGCCCGGGTCCGGACCGGGTGGGAATTATCTTGGCTAGACCCTTGTTTTCGCTGGTATTGCCGGGCATTCGGCGCTTTCATAAAGCTGGTGTGGAAAGCCATTCAGGTCGGAGCATGAGCGCATCCGCAATCTGTTAAGCCGCGTATAGTGCGCTCGTCCTGTACGGCACATTGTGCCGCTCAGAAATGCCGAGGTCACGTA
>Ga0306920_100010677_pt1 | contig 12331 bp, 9 predicted proteins | sample flu12Cox44000170_FD_204666 | JGI IMG/M metagenome (GOLD analysis project Ga0306920, IMG submission 204666) | Lab enrichment of tropical soil microbial communities from Luquillo Experimental Forest, Puerto Rico - flux4day.12C.oxic.44.000.170 (v2)... | ecosystem: Environmental > Terrestrial >...
GATCGAGCGCGCCGGCGCATCGCGTTTTACGGCTCGACGCGCAGCTATCTGCCGATCCTGTCGCTGCACGGGCTCGACGAGCTCGGGCTCAAGCTGCACGCGATGTCGCTTGCCGGCCGCTGGAACGAGATGGCTGCCGAGGTCCCGGACGAGGTCGTCCGTATCTTCGCCGCCTGCGGCACCTATGACGAACTCGCCAGGGCGATCGAAATGCGGTTTGGCGGGCTTGCCGACTCAATCGAGATAAATTTTTCAACGGGTACACCAGCGGGGCTGCAGTGCGAGCTGCTGACCGACATCCAAGCTATTCCGCAATCCTTCGAGGGCTTCGACACCCGCTGGTGAGACCGAGCGAAGGCTAACCCCGGCGCGCGCTAACCATTTATAGGCAACTGCCGGTTAGCCTTCCCGGCGTGATGACCGAGATCGACATTTGGCGCGCAGCCTATCTGATGCTGTGGTGGTATGGCGAGACCGCCCAGGAAGAGAGTGCCAGACGGGCCAACGAGTTCTGCGCCGCCGGCGATCCTGTCGGTGCAGCATGCTGGCGCAGAATCATCGGCGCGATCGGTGAGCTCGAAAATACGACACCATGCGGGCTAATGCATTAAAATCTGCCTGGAATCGGGCAAAAAACTTGCATTCTTCTTTTTCATCCGAAGAAATTGCGTCATGTCGGAGCCGGCCGAGTTCGCGGATCTCGTCAGCTATCTAGTGCGCACGACGCGGCTGAGCCATGCCGAGGCGGTCCGGCTCGTCGACGAGGTGCTGGCGTTTCTCGACGAGCGGCCGGAAGAGTTCGTGTCCCGACGCCATCGCGCATTGCAGCGCGAGGGTCTGCCGAACAGCGAGATCTTTCTTCGGTTGGCCGCCGAGCTTGAGCGCTGGCGATTTCGCGCGCCGGCCTACAGCGAGCGCCAGCTTCGACGCCTGATCTACGGCTAAGGGAGACCCGCAGATGTGCGGCATTGTCGGCTACATCGGCAAGCGCGATGCAGCGCCGATCTTGATGGAGGGGCTGCACCGGCTCGAATACCGCGGCTACGACTCGGCCGGGATCGCAGTCGCTCATATGGGCGAGCTGCGCCTCGCCAAATGCAAAGGTCGGGTGCGCGAGCTCGAGAGGCAGTTGCCGTCCCGCTTCAAGGGCTCGCCCGGCATCGCCCACACCCGCTGGGCGACACATGGCGAGCCAAGCGACCGCAACGCCCACCCGCATTGCGACGCGGCGAACCGCATCGCAGTTATCCACAACGGCATCATCGAGAATGCCGCGGCATTGCGGGCACGGCTCGAGAGAACCGGCGTCGCTTTCCGCTCCGAGACCGACAGCGAAGTGCTGGCGCATCTGATCGCGGCAATGCCGGAGCGTTCACTCGACGAAGCGGTGCGCGCGGCCTTGCGGCTGGTCACCGGCACCTACGGGCTCGCCGTGCTCGACGCGGAGCGGCCCGAGGCGATCGTCGCCGCACGCAACGGCAGTCCGGTCGTGCTCGGGATCGGCGAGCGCGAGATGTTCGTCGCCTCTGACACGGCGGCGCTGGTGCGGCATACCCGGAATGTCGTCTATCTGGACGACGGCGAAGTCGCCCTGGTGCGCGCCGACGGGTTTGAGACTGTAACCCTCGACGGGGGGCCGACCGCCAAGACCCCGTCGACGATCACCTGGACCAGCGAGGCCTTCGACAAGGGCGAATTCGAGCACTTCATGCGCAAGGAGATCGGCGAGCAGCCGGAGGCGGTCGCGCGCACCTTGAGCGGCCGGCTCGAACCGCGCTTTCAGACGACCCATCTGGGCGGCATCGAGCTTGCTGCGCACGAGCTGCTCGACATCCGACGCATCAAGATCCTCGGCTGCGGCTCAGCCTACATCGCCGGTTCGATCGGCGCCCATCTGATCGAGCAATTGGCGCGGCTGCCGGCGCATGCCGAGCCCGCCGCCGAATTCCGCTACCGCAACCCGGTCATCGAGCGCGACACGCTCTATATCGCGGTCAGCCAATCGGGCGAGACCTTCGACACCTTGGCGGCGGTGCAGGAAGTGAAACGCAAGGGCGGCCGAGTGCTTGGCATCGTCAACGTCGTCGGCAGCACAATCGCGCGTGAATGCGGCCGCGGCATCTACCTGCATGCCGGACCCGAAATCGCCGTCGTGTCAACCAAGACCTTCACCTGCACGGCTGTCGCCTTCGCATTGCTCGCGATCCATTTGGGCCGCATCCGCGATCTCTCGACCGCCGATGGCGGCCGTCTGCTCGCCGCGCTCGCCGCATTGCCGGAGCAGATCGGCGATATTATTGCGCGCGAAGGCGAGATCGCCGAGTTGGCCGAGCGACTTGCCCGGTGTGAGCATGCCTATTTTGTCGGCCGCTCGGCCGGCTATGCGGTGGCGATGGAAGGCGCGCTCAAGCTAAAGGAAGTGAGCTATCTGCACGCCGAAGCCTATTCGGCCGCCGAGCTCAAGCACGGCCCGCTGGCGCTGATCTCGCCGGAGACGCCGACCGTGGCGGTGATCCCGCGCGATGACCTCTACGGCAAAAATGTCTCGACGATCGAGGAAATCCGCGCGCGGCGCGGCCCGGTGTTCGCGGTGACCCATGCCGGCGAAATGCCGGCCGCGCTCGACACGGCCTTCACGGTGCCTGCATCCGAGCCCGAGCTCGACCCGATCTTGCTCAACATTCCGTTGCAATTGCTCGCCTATCACGTCGCGCTCAACAAGGGCTGCGACATCGACAAGCCGCGCAACCTCGCAAAATCGGTCACGGTAGAATAATCCAACGACAGTTGATCCTCGGAGAAATTGGCGGTCACAGAAGCGCGAAAATTACAATTCCCTTCAACCTAGATCCGGCAGTTCAAAAACGGAAGCTTCGTCGAGTTGCCGAGAGGTGTTGCGACAGACACCACGGCTGCGTGCCCGACGCTGCAGAACCGCGTACCGAGGGATCGCTAATATCAAAAAAATAACGGCCGATGGGTGCGCTCGACGAAAGGGCAAACCATCGCGTCGCGAACCTCACCGGCCCAACCTCTATCGCTGCCGGTCGCTGCTGCCCTCAGTCATGCCCGAGCACAGGAAATGTCTTATTGGCACTTGGTCTCGATCTCGGGGCTAGCACTGAACGTGGATATTGAACGGGTGGTTTTCAGGCGTTCCACTGACGGAAAAAGTCTGTATGTAAATGCCATCCGGATTGCCCGCGCGTGGGGTGACGGTCACGATTGCTGGCGCGAGAAATGAGGCGGGCGAAGTTCCGATCGTGGCCGATACACGCACAGCGACACGTCGCTTGGGAAATCCACTTCGTAAGTGCCGGTACCGAGTTGGGTAGAACTGGACCCCGCAGGGCCCAACTTGAGCGTGCCAGCCCCACCGACTATCGCGCTGTAGGTCTTTGTGCCAACGCCGAAAATGCCCGCTGATGAAGCCACCAACTCTTACAGCGCTTTCGCTGCCGGCGTCGTTGGCGGCTGCTGGGCAAATGACAGGGGGCTTGCGAGCAAGACGGCCCCGGTAAAAGCAGCCGAAAGCAACGCTACTTTGCCAATATTTCTTGCACCTCTCCCGAAGTTGATGGAACGTGTTAGCGCGGTTTTACTGACACCCCAACGCTAACCTATTCGCCGTTAAAGACTGCCAAGTTGCGCTATGCTACAGCTGTAGACCAAAACGAGACTGGCGCTATCTCTAGCAGTCTTACGGATTTTCGAGTTGGTTCAGCTGAGCAGCTTACTCAGCAGTGCCGCCGCTGGAGCGTCACGCCTGAAGAAGGGCTGCGACATCGACAAGCCGCGCAACCCCGCAAAATCAGTTACGGTGGAAGAATTCAGAGCCAGCTCGGAAAGCAGTGGCTCCAATGCCATTTCCCCGCTGCATCCTGCCAATGGCCGCGGTGCCAGCCCGAGCTGCAGCCCCGGGCCACCAATTCGACGAACGGTGCGGGTCCGAGCGACGCGGGCATTGCGTTTCTTGACTTTGGGGCGGTCGGCAACGACAGCGCCACCACATACACGATCATTGCAGCAATTGATCGCATTTCAGCCTCGGCGGGGAACATGCCGAGACTGTGCCAGACTCCGGTTTACCGCGGCTTAACCGCCTGCGCCTTGCGGCAGAGGGGCGTGTGCCTGGCCAACGCTCAGCGCCGGCCGAACAGCCGCTCGATATCGGCGAGGTCGAGCGTCACATAAGTCGGGCGCCCGTGATTGCACTGACCGCTGTTTGGCGTCGCCTCCATCTGGCGCAATAGCGCATCCATCTCAGTGGGGGAGAGGCGCCGCCCGGCCCGCACGCTGGTGTGGCAGGCGAGCGTGCCGCACACCGTCTCGATGCGCTCCTTCAACGCGAGCGCATCGCCCCATTCGGCGAGCTCGTCGGCGAGATCGCGCACCAGGGCGGTGACATCGACCCCCGGCAGCAATGCCGGGATCTCGCGCACGACCACGGCCCCCGGCCCAAAGGGTTCGAGCACGAGGCCGAACTCGGCGAGCTCTTCCGCACGGGCGGCGAGGCGTGCGGCGGCGGCTTCGTCGAGCTCGACGACCTCCGGCAACAGCAATGCCTGGCGAGCGACCCCGCGCGCGGCAAGCGCCTCCTTCATCCGCTCATAGACCAGCCGCTCGTGGGCGGCATGCTGGTCGACCAGCACGATGCCGCGCGGGGTCTCGGCGACAATGTAGGTGCCGTGCAGCTGCGCGCGAGCCGCACCGAGCGGCGCCTCTACTGGCGACGCTGGCGCGGGGGCAAGTTCAGTCTCTTCGATCGGCCTGAGAAATTTGTTGCCGGTTTCGGCCAGCGCCAGCGACGGTGACGGCGGCGGAAACGCAAACTGCGGCGGGCCTGCGGCGATAGCGCCGGTATGCGGGCGCAGCTCGCCCGGGCAGAACGCCGCCACCGCGGCGGCGGCGACCGTCGTCGAGGCACGGTAACCGGCCGCGGCAAGCGCATTGCGCAAGGCGCCGACGATCAACCCGCGCACCACGGCGCTCTCGCGAAACCGCACCTCGGCCTTGGCGGGGTGGACATTGACGTCGATCTCGGCGAACGGCCCGTCGAGAAAAAGGGCCACGATCGGGTGGCGGTCGCGCGCCAGCACGTCCTGATAGGCGCCGCGCACCGCGCCGACGAGCAGTTTGTCGCGCACCGGGCGGCCATTGACGACGAGGTACTGGTCGCGCGGCAGAGCCCGGTTCAAGGTCGGCAAGCCGGCAAGCCCGCTCAGCCGGAACCCGCCGCGCTCGGCGTCGATCTCGACCGAGTTCTCGGCAAAATCGCGTCCGAGCAATGCCGCAAGCCGCGTCCGCCGGGCGATCGCGGTCCCCGCCTCCGCGGCCGCCGTGAGCCGCAACAGCACGCGCTCCTCGTCGCCGGTCACGGTAAAGGCGATCCCGGGATAGGCCATCGCCAGCCGCCGCACCGTGTCGACCGCGAGATCGCGCTCGGTGCGCGGCGTCTTCAAGAATTTGAGCCGCGCCGGGGTCGCGAAGAACAGATCGCGCGCTTCGACCCATGTCCCTGGTGGATAAGCGGCGGGCATCGGGGCATGCTTGACGCCGGCTTCGACCGTGATCTCCCAGGCGTCGCCGGCACCGGGCGGGCGCGAGACGATCCGCAGCCGGCTGACTGCACCGATCGACGGCAAGGCCTCGCCGCGGAAGCCCAGGGCGGCAATCTGCGAGAGGTCGTCGTCCGGCAATTTCGAGGTGCAGTGGCGCTCGACCGCCAGCCCCAGCTCGTCCGCCGTCATGCCGGCGCCGTTGTCGGCGACCGAGATCAGCGCCTGGCCGCCCTCCCTAAGCGCGACATCGATGCGCGAGGCACCGGCGTCGATCGCGTTTTCGACCAGCTCCTTGACCGCCGCCGCCGGGCGTTCGATGACCTCACCCGCGGCGATGCGGTTGACGAGGATCGGGGGAAGCAGGCGGATCGCCATCGGACAACTCTAACTCGTCCTGGCGGGTGAGGCGAGAACCCGCGGGATGTGCGCCTTGACGGCGGGCTTGCTTCATTATGGAGTTCGAATCGCCAGTGACGCGGCGAGGCAGAGAATGGGTTCGACGATGGCGGACATTTTCCCGACCGACTACTTGCGGCGGGCGCGCGAATTGGCGCCCGAGCTCACCGCCGCGGCGGATGTGATCGAACGTCGGCGCGAATTGCCCGAAGCCGTTGTCGATGCCCTTGTCGAGCGCGGGCTCTTCCGCCTGCTGTTGCCGCGGTCATTAGGCGGCGCCGAGCTGCTGCCGGCCGATTTCGTGCCCATCATCGAGGAGATAGCCAAGGCCGACGCCTCGACCGCGTGGTGCTTGAACCAGGCTTCCGGCTGCTCGATGACCGCTGCCTATCTCGAGCCCGAAGCGGCCTGCGAGATCTTTGGCGGGCCACGCGGGATCCTCGCCTGGGGTCCGGGACCCGGCACGGCACGGGTCGTCAATGGCGGTTACCGTGTCTCGGCGAGCTGGAGCTTTGCCAGCGGCAGCCACAACGCCACCTGGCTCGGCTGTCATGTCCCGATCGTCGAGGCCGATGGGACGCCGCGCCTCCACTCCGACGGCAGTCCCGTCGTGCGCACGATGCTGTTCCCGAAATCGAGTGCCCGAATGACGGAGATCTGGCACGTGATCGGCCTCAAAGGCACCGGCAGCGACCGCTTCTCGGTCGAGGACCTCTTTGTGCCGCAGCGGCATTCGGCAACGCGCGACGACGACACGCGGCGCGAGCCGGGTCTGCTCTATCGCTTCAGCAGCCTCCAGCTCTACGCGGCGGGGTTTGCCGGGGTGGCAATGGGGATCGCCCGCAGCACGCTCGATGCGTTCGGGGCCTTGGCTCGCGACAAAGTGCCGTTCCGTTCCGGGGGTGTGTTGCGCGACAACCATCTGATCCAGTCGCAGGTGGCGCAGGCGGATGCGCGACTCTCCGCCGCCCGCGCATTGTTGCTGACCTCGATCGAGGAAATCGCCGCCGAAATCGCCCGCGCCGGGCACATCACGCTCGACCAGCGGATGACGGTGCGGCTCGCCTCGACCTTTGCCATCCACCAGTCGTTGCAGGTCGTCGACACCGCCTATCACGCCGCCGGCTCGACCGCGATCTTTGAGGAGAACCCGTTCGAGCGGCGTTTTCGCGATATCCATACCGTGTCGCAGCAATTGCAGGGGCGGCAGGAGCATTTCGAGATCGTCGGGCAATATCTGCTCGGTCTCGACCCAAACAACCTGATGTGGCTGTGAAGGAGCCGGGTTACCGGCTCCGTCAGACGGCCACCCTCTCCTCGTTGGCGCGGGCGCGCTCCTCGGCAATCCGGTCGATCTCCGCCTTGGCCTGCGGATAGTCCCGCAGAAAGCGCTGGAAATCAGCGGCGGTCAAAACCAGCACCCGGCAATAGCCGAGTGCCACGACATCAGCCTGCCGGCGACGGCCACTGAGCAACGCCATTTCGCCAAAAAAGTCGCCGCTCCCCAGCCTTACCCCGCCGTTCGGCAATACCACTTCGACGGCACCCGAGGAGATCATGAACATCGCGTTGCCTCGGTCGCCCTTGCGAATGACCACCTCCTCGGGAACCAGAAGACGCGGCCGAAAGAGGCGGGCGAGCGCGCGCAATTCGGCTGCTCCGAGGCCGGCAAACATCTCGAACTGACCGACCAGCTCCTCGGCGCGCAGCCCGAGATCGAGCGGCGGCAACTCATCCGTCATCAGGCGGGCCGCCGTGTGCTCCCGCTCCAGATCCTCGAACACTTCCTTCCCGATCAAACCCTCGTCGTAGAGATCGTGAAATCGTGACAGCGACAGACGAAAGCCGGACTGCCGCAGGAAACGCTGATCGAGTGCCTCGGCATACTCCGGATATTGCAGCCGCAAGGCGTCGAGCGCGCGTGTCGTCGCGTCGCTGCGCGCTGCGATCACCTCGCCGAGCAATTCCGCGACGCGCTCCCCGAGCAGCCCTTCAAGCCGGTTGCCGATAAAGCGAGAGAGCTCCTCGAGCGCCAGCCGGCGGATCAGCAGCGACTCGAAGCGAACCGAAATCTGACGTTGCAGTGGCCGCGCCAAGCGCAGCGCGCGATGCAGCAGATTGGCGACCCAGAACCCTCGCGAGAATTCGAGGAGCGCGCGGGCCGCCCGGTTGTAGCCGATCCGGCCTTCGACCCTGGCGGCGTCAAGGATCAGATTGGTGTTGCGCAGCAGACGCTCGATCGCGGCACTCGACACCGTGCGCTGGGCATGATGGTCGAGGATGATCCGGCGCTCGCGGTTGGCGAGCGCTACGAGGCCGATCCTTATTCTGTCGCGGTCGGATATCGCCTGCTCCAGACCGGGCTGCGAAGCGAGCTCGTCGATGCGCCGATCGAGCGGCCCCATGGCGGCGTGCGCGGTTGCCGGCGGGATCGCGTAGTGCGAGGCCGTCTCGTTGACGGCATCGCGCACGTCGGTCAGAGACAATGCCAGCACCTTGTTGCGCAACGCGAGATTAAGCGGTGACAGACGGTCGAGCTGGAGCACACGGATGACTGGCCGCAGAGTCAGGCCGTTGACCAGCAACGTGAACAGCACAAAGCCGGTGGCCAGCACCGCGACGGCGCTTCTGACCGCGGGATCGAGCTGGCTGTTCTCGGTCACTGCGAGCGCCAATGCCAAGGTGACGGCACCGCGCAGCCCGCCCCAGGCGATCGCGAGCTTATAGGCGCCGCTGACCTGTTGGCTGAGATGAGCGGCGCTGAGCAGCGGCAGCAGCCCGAACAACACCGCCAGGCGCGAGACGAGCGCTGCTGCTACCGCGACCAGCAGCAGCCAGGAATCTTCGAGATGCACGCCCATCAAGAGCTTGGGCACCAGTGTCGAGGCGCTGACAAAGATCAGCGAGCTTGCCCAGAAGCCCGTCTGTTCCCAGACCCGCTCGAGGTATCGCCAATTGTCCGGCGCGAGGCGGACACGGCCGACGGCACCCGCGGTGAGCCCGGCGCTGACGACGGCGACAACACCCGAGACGTCGAACAGCAGCTCGGCCAGCAGGTAAACGACATAGGGAAGTGCGACCGACAGGGTCACCTCGGCCAGGCGGGAGCCGCCGAGAAACGGCAAGATCGTCCCAAAGAGGCGGCCGCCGACGGCACCGAGGACCACCCCGCCCAGAAAGACCTCGGCAAAATGGGCCACGGCGGACCCAAAGTTCGGGTGCGCGCCTTCGGTGAGCATGCCGACCAGCATCGAAAACAGCACGATCGCCGCGGCGTCATTGAGCAGGCTTTCACCTTCGAGCAGCCGTGTCAGCCGAGCCGGTGCTCCGAGCTCGTGAAAGATCGCCACGACCGCCGCCGGATCGGTCGTCGCAACGATCGAACCGAGCAGCAGTCCGACGGTGAGCGAGATCCCGGCCGCGAAATAAAGGCTGAAGCCGATCGCCGCCGCGGCGGCAAAGACGGCGACGATCGCCAAGGTCAGGATCGGCGCCCAATCCGGCGCGATCTCGCGCAAATCGATCGGCAGAGCGGCATGGAACAGCAGCAACGGCAAAAACACGACGAGAAAGATCGAGGCGTTGAACGGGAGGTCGACGATTGGCCTGACGATGTCGTCAAAGGCGCTCGTCAGCGGGGTGTAGAGCAGAAACGACGACAAGCCGCCGATCGCGATACCGACAACGGCGAGAAGCACGGTGTACGGCAGATGGAGCCGCTCGGCGGCGGGCTGGATCAAGCTGGCGAGCACCAGAAACGCCGCGATGACGAGGGTAATGCTGGCGACGCTGATCAATTGCGGCCGCCCGCCTCGCCCCACCTGTGGGGAAGGGCGTTTGCAGAGGTCAACCAATCCAACGACAACCGATTAACAGTACCGGGATACTCGTCACCCCGGCGCAGGCCCGGTGGGAAATTGGGGAAATTGAGGAAATTGGGGTCAGAGTGAAAATTAGGAAAATTAGCAGAGGGAAAATTAGAGTCAGAGTGGATTTGACTGGTCCCCTTCCGCTGGACCCGCCTAACTCCGCTCTCAGCCAAATCTACTCTGACCCCAATTTCGCCAATTTCGCCAATTTCGCTGACCCCAATTTCGCCGGGATACTCGTCACCCCGGCGCAGGCCGGGGTCCATCCCCGCCATGGATACCGGCTTTCGCCGGTATGACGGAGCAGGTGCGCTCATTTTCGTCATTCGAACTTGTGATTCAGGGCCCTAACCCGGCCCCTATTCGCGCAGCTTGAAACGCTGGATCTTACCGGTCGCGGTCTTTGGCAACTCGTCGAGAAAGGCGATCCAGCGCGGGCATTTGAACGGCGCCAGCGCAGTCTTGGCGTGGTGTTCGAGCGCCTGGGCGAGATCGTCGTCGGCGCGGGTACCGGGTTTGACGACGACAAACGCCTTCGGCCTGATCAGACCGTCGGCGTCCGGCGCGCCGACGACCGCGGCTTCGAGCACGTCCTCGTGGGCGATCAATGCCGCCTCGACCTCGGCCGGCGAGACATACATGCCGCTGACCTTCAGCATGTCGTCGCTGCGGCCGCAATAGACGTAATAGCCGTCCTCGTCCTCGAAATACTCGTCGCCGGTGCGCGTCCAGGCGCCGTTGAAGGTCGATCGGCTGCGCTCGCGATTGTTCCAATAAAGGGCGGCGCTGGTCGGGCCGCTGACCAGGAGATCGCCGACTTCGCCGCGCCGGACCGGCCGGCCCTCCTCGTCGACGATCTTGAGCGGGTAGCCGGGGATCGGTTTGCCGGTGGTGCCGTAGCGCAGCTCGTCCGGCCGGTTGCTGAGAAAGATGTGGAGCATTTCGGTCGAGCCGATGCCGTCGAGAATGTCGACGCCAAATCGTGCCGACCAGCGCCGGCCGATTTCCTGCGGCAAGGGCTCGCCGGCCGAGACGCAGCGGCGCAACGCAAGCTCTTCGGGTCGCGGCAGGTCGTTGCTGACCAGCATCGCGTTGTAGAGCGTCGGCACCCCAAAAAAGATCGTCGGCTGGTACTCGCGCAGCACTCGGCTGACCGCTGGCGGGGTCGGCCGCTCCGCCATCAGCACGCTCGTCGCCCCGACCGCCATCGGAAAGGTCATCCCGTTGCCGAGCCCATAGGCGAAGAACAATTTCGCCGCCGAAAACGTGATGTCGGTTTCGGCGATGCCGATCACCGGGACGGCATAGAGCTCCGCCGTCTGCACCAGGCTCGAATGGATATGGACGGTACCCTTTGGCCGGCCGGTGGAGCCCGAGGAATAGAGCCAGAAGCAGGGCTCGTCGGGATGGGTGGTTGCAGTCTCGAAGGTGGCGGGAGAAGCGGCGAGCAGAGCGGCGAGCGAGCCCTCTTGCGGCTCGGCACCCGAGACGATCGCTGTCGGCCGCGGTTCGGGCAGCTGTGCCAAAGCCGCATTCATCGCCGGCAGCAATGGCGCCGACACGACCACCGCCCGGGCGCGGCTGTCGGCCAGCATGAAGGCGAACTCCCCGGCCGACAGCTGGGTATTGACCGCGACCGGCACGACCCCTGCCTTGATCGCGCCGAGAAAGACGGTCGGGAAGTCGATCGTGTCGTGCAGGCACAGCAGGATGCGCTGCTCCGGATGAACCCCGAGCCGGTGCACCAGATTGGCAAACCGGCTCACCCGCTCGGCGAGCTCGGCATAGCTGTAACGGCCGCGCTCGTCGATAAACGCGGTTTTCGCAGCGCGCCCGGCGCCGAGGTTCCGCTCGATCAGATCGGCGGCGGCGTTGTATGTCGATCCGCCCTCCATCGGCGAGCCTCCTGCCCGAAGGTCGTTGCGACTGCCGGAAGCATTATATATCCCACATGCGTACTTCAAGCGCCGGTCGGCTCGTCGCTTTCGCCTTCGTCCTCGCCGTCGTCTCGGGACTGGTCGGATGGACCGCGGCCCGCGCCGAGATCATTTCGGTACCGCCCGCGGACCCACCGGACGCGGTGGCTGCGCTCGCCCCTCCGACCGTGCTGCGCGGATCTCCGCCCGCCACGGTGAAACCGGTCCCGATCTGCCCACCCGGTTATACCGTGACTCCGGATTACGGGTGTGTGGCGCCGAGCGGCGGCGACTATACCGAAGGCGCGCTCGGCAATGATTATTGGCCCGACTACGGCTTTGGCTATCCGGTTGGCGGGTTTTTCGGTTTTGATCGTGGCGCCGTCCACTCACACCGTTTAACCAGGCTCCACGGTGGCCGCGGCTTCCATGGCAAGCCCGGCTTCCGCAGCACCACCAGGTTCGCCCCTCACGGTGCAGCAATGGGACATATCGGGGGATTCGGCCGCAGGTAGCAGCATGGCCTGTGCGCACCCACATATCGGCTCGGTACGAGCGGCCCCCCTCACCCTTCCCTCTCCCCCCACGG
>Ga0306920_100010678_pt1 | contig 12331 bp, 13 predicted proteins | sample flu12Cox44000170_FD_204666 | JGI IMG/M metagenome (GOLD analysis project Ga0306920, IMG submission 204666) | Lab enrichment of tropical soil microbial communities from Luquillo Experimental Forest, Puerto Rico - flux4day.12C.oxic.44.000.170 (v2)... | ecosystem: Environmental > Terrestrial >...
GTACGGCGAATGGGGCTCCCGCAAGTACCTCCTGGCCAGCCTGGACCAGAGCCTGCGCCGCCTCGGGGTCGACTACGTCGACATCTTCTACTCCCACCGCTTCGACCCGGACACGCCCCTGGACGAGACGATGGGCGCGCTCGACACCGCCGTCCGGCAGGGCAAGGCGCTCTACGCCGGCATCTCGTCCTACTCGGCCGAGCGGACCCGGGAGGCGGCCGACGCACTCGGGCAGCTCGGCACGCCGCTGCTCGTGCATCAGCCGTCGTACTCGATGCTCAACCGCTGGATCGAGGGCGGTCTGCTCGCGACCCTCGGGGAGCTCGGCGTGGGGTGCGTCGTGTTCTCGCCGCTGGCCCAGGGGCTGCTGACCGACCGGTACCTCGACGGCGTACCCGACGGGTCGCGCGCCGCTCGCGCCGGTTCGCTTCGCCCCGCCATGCTGAGCGAAGCCAACCTGGCCAAGGTGCGTGCGCTCGACGGTATCGCCCGCGCCCGCGGCCAGACGCTGGCGCAGCTGGCCTTGTCGTGGGCGTTGCGCTCGCCCACGGTCACGTCCGCGCTCATCGGGGCCAGCAGCGTGAGCCAGCTCGAGCACAACCTGACCGCGCTCGAGGCGCCACCACTGTCGACGGAGGAGCTGGCCGACATCGACCGCTACGCGACCGACAGCGAGATCAACATCTGGCAGCGATCCAGCACGGCCTGACCAGGCGTTAGCCTCCCGGGCGATGCTGGTCAGCGAGGTCCCGGCCCTGCGCGACTACTGGTACGCGGTGGCCTACTCCGACGCGGTCGCCGAGCAGCCGGTCGAGTGTCGCCTGTTCGGCCGCGACTACGTCGTGTGGCGCCCGCGCCCGGATGGGCCGGTGCATGCCGCTCCCAACGCCTGCCCGCACCGCGGGGCGGCGCTGTCGCAGGGGTGGATCGACGACGGCTGTCTCGTGTGTTCCTACCACGGCTGGCGTTACGACGAGTCCGGCGCGTGCGTCGCCATCCCGGCCGGCGAACCGGGCGTGCCCATTCCGCCCCGCGCCCGGCTCCGGCCCGTGCTCGCCGACGAGCGGTACGGGCTTGTGTGGGTCTGCGTCGGTGTGCCGCGCGCCCCCATCCCCGTCCTCCCGGAGCTCGACGACCCCGGGTTCACCCTGGTGCACGAGCTCATGGAGGTGTGGCAGGCGTCGGCGCCGCGGATCACAGACAACGCCCTCGACGTCAGCCACGTGGCCTGGGTCCACCGCGACTCGGTCGGTGACCCTTCCAGCCCGAGGATGTCGGACTTCACCGTCGAACGCGACGGGGAGCACCTGCGGTTCTCGGTGACCATCCGGTCGCGCGTGGCCGGTCAGCAGGCCGCCAATACCGGCCTCGAGGGTGTCGTCAGCCGTACGACCCATGCGGAGCTCGTGCAGCCGTTCGTGTTCCGCGGCGTGCTCGAGTACGAGAACGGCCTCCGACACGTGCTCTACAAGACGGCCGCCCCCGTCGACGACCGGTCCACGTTGTTCTGCCAGTTCGTCGGGCGTAACGACCAGCCCGATGCCCCGAAGCAGGCCGGCATCATCGCCGTCGACCGTCGCGTGCAGGACGAGGACCGCCGGCTGCTGGAGCACATCGACCCCGACTTCCCGATCGACACGACCACAGAGATCCACACCCGCAGCGACCGGATGACCATCGAGTACCGGCGCATCCTCGCCGACCTCGCCGCCGAAGGAGCCCGACCTTGTTGACGCCGTTCGACGACTACCCGATCCACCCGTCGGCCGATCCCATCGCCCACCCGGCGACGGGTGACCCCAACCACTACGACCGCTACTGGTTCAACGGCCAGGACAAGGGCGGCGAGTTCTTCCTCGCCGGTGCCATGGGCCACTACCCGGTGCGCGGCGTGGTCGATGCCGCGTTCAGCGTGGTCCACGACGGGGTGGAGCACTCGCTGTTCGCATCGGGTCGCATGCCGCTCGACCGCACGACCGAGATCGGACCGCTCCGCGTCGAGGTGGTCGAGCCTCTCCGGGTGTTGCGGCTAACCGCTGATCCCGAGGCCCGTGGCGTCGGCGCCGACCTGGTGTTCCGGGCCCGCACCATGGCCATCGAGGAGCCGCGCCAGCGGATCGTCGACGCCGACGGCATCCCGGTGATGGACCACACCCGATTGACGCAGTGGGGCACCTGGGAGGGCACCATTTGGATCGACGGCGACACCATCGAGGTGGACCCGTCCACCACGGTGGCGACCCGCGACCGCTCGTGGGGCGTCCGTGGCGTGGGCAAGCCGGTCGAGACCAATCGGCCCCGCCGCGTCCCGCAGGTGTTCTGGCTGTGGGCACCGCTGCACTTCGACGACTGCTGCACCCACATGGCCTTGCACGAGCACAGCGACGGGAGCCGGTGGCTGCAGACGGCGCTGGTGGTGCCGCTGCTCGAATCGGCCGGTGCCCCGACCCACGGGGTGCCCGCGCCCGAGGAGATGAAGGGCCTGCGCTACGAGATCGACTGGGAGCCGGGACGGCGCGAGATGCGCCGGGCCGCGCTGACCTTCGTCGAGCCGTCGGGGCACGAACGGCGGATCGAGCTCGAGAAGCTGTTCACCTTCAGGATGCGGGGGATCGGGTACTCGCATCCGCACTGGAGCCACGGCAGCTCGCACGGCGAGCTCGAGATCGGCCGCGACTCGATCCCCCTCGACGAGTTCGAACCCCTCGAGCTGTCGAGCCTGCACCTCCAGAACGTGTGCCGCGCCACGATGGAGGGCCGCACCGGCGTGGGGGTGCTCGAGCAGATCGCCCTCGGCCCGCACGCGCCGACGGGGCTGACCGGCTTCACCGACGGCCATCCGGGGCGGGGGGCGTGACGGTGGCGCGGCGGCTCGAGAAGAGGACGGCCCTCGTCACCGGGGCCGGCAACGGGATCGGCCGGGCGTGCGCCCTCGCGCTCGGCGCCCACGGGGCCCGGGTGATGGTCAACGACCTGGGGACGAGCGAGTTCGGCCAGGGCCGCAGCTCGGCCGCCGCCGACGCCACCGTGGCGGCCATCCGCGCCGCCGGCGGCAACGCCGAGGCCAACCACGAGTCGGTGGCGGACCCGGCGGGGTGCCGCGGCGCCGTCGACGCCACCATCGAGGCCTTCGGCCGGGTCGACATCGTCGTCGCGTGCGCCGGGGCGATCCTCGACGGGAGCCTGGCCGCCAGCGACGAGTCGTACCACGGCCTCGTGGACCTGTTCCTGTCGCAGAAGTTCTGGCTCGCCCGGGCGTGCGTGCCGGCCATGGCCGAACGGGGATGGGGCCGGCTCATCACCACTACCTCGGAGCTGGCCCGCGGCCAGCACGGCTCACCGGTCGGCGCCGCCGTGTTCGGAGGGGTGATCTCGCTGACCAAGGCCATCGCCCACGAGCGCCGCGGGACCGGCGTCACCGCCAACTGCCTGGCGCCCGGGGCCGCCACACGGCTGCACGAGGTGGCGCGACCTCAGTTCGAGCAGGGCCTCAAGTCGGGCCTGCTCACCGAGCAGGACTGGACGAGCTACGTCAACACCCCGCCACCGGAGTACGTCGCGCCCATCGTCTGCTGGCTGTGCACCGACGAGGCGTCGGCCGTCACCGGCGAGGTCTTCCACGCCGCCGGCGGCGTCCTCGGGGTGTGGTCGCCCTACGAGCACCGCCGCACCGCCCACCGCGGCGACCACCACACGACCGCGCCGTGGACCCTCGAGGAGCTCGATCAGATCGTGCCCCGCGTCCTCCTGGCGTGACGGCGGGGCGGATCCCAGTCCAGGTAGGCGGGGAGGACCTCGGCGTCGGCCTCCGCGGCGGGGCGGCCGAACAGGGCCCGCACGAAGGCGGCCAGGGTCACCCGCGGGGGCCGGCGCTCGAACCGCTCGGCCCCGATCGGCCGGCCCGGAGGAATGGCGAAGCGCCGAACGTCGGTGAAGAGCCGATCGGTCATCTCCTCGTCCTCCCTTCCTAGAATGCTCGTTCTAGTGCTACAGTAGAACGACTGTTCTAGGGGGCGCAACCGCTTTTCCGTCATCGACATGGATCACCACGGAGACAGCCGCACCCGGCTGCTCGACGCCACGACGGCGTTGCTGGCCGACCGGGGGTTCCACGGCACGGGGATGAAGGACATCCTCGGGTCCAGCCGCGTCGTGGCCGGGTCGCTCTACCACCACTTCCCCGGAGGCAAGGACGAGCTGGCGGCGGCGTGCGTGCAGCGCGCCGGACGGGAGGTGGCCGACCGGATGGAGCACACGCTCCACGGACGGCCGCTGGTGGGCGCCATCGAGGCGTTCTACGCCGCCAGCGCCGAGACGCTCCGGGCGAGCGACTTCCGCACCGGCTGCCCGGTCGGGACCCCCGCCGCCGAGACGGTGACGCTCACCGAGCCGGTGGTGGGAGCCGTCGCCGATGCGTTCCGCGACTGGGAGGCGGTGCTGAGTGCCGCGCTCCGTCGCGACGGCTGGCCCGACCGCGCCGCGCAGGCGATGGCGTCGACGTTGCTGTGCCTCTTCGAGGGGGCGCTCCTGGTGTCGCGGGCGCAGCGCAGCACAGGACCTCTCGATGCCGCCGCGCGCGCATCGATGCAACTGGTGGAGGCCGGACCCCCCGCCTAGACGTGGCGGGCTCGGCGCCCACGTTGGTGGCGGTGGTGGGGCCAGAGTCCCCGAAATGGCCACCGACGTTGGTGGCGCTGGTGGGGCCATGGTCCCCGAAATCGCCACCGACGTTGGTGGCGCTGGTGGGGCCATGGCCCCCGAAATCGCCACCGACGTTGGTGGCGCTGGTGGGCTACATCCTGGAAGCGCGTACCGACGGCTGCTAGAGCCGGGCGCCGGCGTGCAAGCCGCCATCCACGGTGATCTCGGCGCCACTCACATAGGTCGACTCGTCTGACGCGAGGAAGAGCGCAAGGTGGGCCACGTCGAGCGGGACGCCGATGCGCGAGATCGGGTAGGCCGCGCCTCGGTCCACCCCCGGGCGGGAAAAGCCGGCGATCATCGGCGTGTCGATGGCGCCCGGGTGGATCGAGTTGACGCGGATCCGGTACTCACCGAGCTCGAGGGCGGCGATCTTGGTCAGGCCCCGCACCGCCCACTTCGACGATCCGTAGGCGGCGTGGCCGGAGAAGCCGTCGAGCCCGGCCACCGAGGAGATGTTGATGATCGACCCCCCGCCTGCGTCCCGCAGGGCGGGGATGCAGGCCCGGATGCCGAGGAACGTCCCGGTCAGGTTCACGGCGAGAATGCGGTTGAAGTCGTCGAGCCGCTCGCCCTCGATCGGGCCCACGCGGTAGATGCCGGCGTTGTTGACGAGCACGTCCAGGCGGCCGAAGGCGGCCAGCGTCGCGGCCACGACATCGGCCCAGCCGTCCTCGGAGGCGACGTCCTGGTGCATTCCCTGCGCCCGGGCACCGATGTCGGCCACCACGGCGTTGAGCTGCTCGTCGAGGACGTCGGTGACCATGACGTTGGCGCCCTCGGCCGCGAACAGCCGGGCCTCGCGCTCGCCCTGGCCCCGGGCTCCGCCGGTGATGATCGCCGTCTTGCCATCGAGCCGACCCACGGCCGAGAACATAACCTGAGGAGCCATGGACGTCCGCAACGTGGAGACGGTGACCCCCGAGGTCGAGCACAACGGCACCGTGCCGGTGTGGTGGCTGATCCGGCCCCGGGAGATGATGGAGATCACGGATGGGGGTTTCCTCGAGCTGGCCAACGAGTTCGAGGTAGCGGTGGGCGGGGAGGTGTTCCCGCACTCCCATCCGACGCACGAGTTCTACTTCGTGATGACGGGCAAGGGGGTCATGACGATCTCCGGCGACCAGCGGGACGTGCACCCGGGCGACCTGATCCACATCCCGCCCGACGCCGTGCACAGCCTCCGGCCGACGGGGGACGAGCCCATCCATTGCTTCTGCTTCGCCGTCGGCGTCAAGGGCGCCGGTCCGATCGACTACACGACCCACTGACTCCGGCGGCCGGAGCCGCCGGGGTCGCAAGGGTCAGCTGGTCGGAGACGTGAGGTCGTAGAGCGTCACGCCGCCCACGGTCGTCGACGTGAAGTGCGACTCAACCCACGACGCGATGGCGCTGGAGGTGGACGACGACCCGCCACCCGGACCGCCGAACACGCCTCCCGCGATGAAGTAGTGGATCTTGCCCTCCGCCACGAGACGCTCGAACTGCGCAAGCGTGGGTGAGGGATCGGTGCCGTTGAAGCCACCGATGGGCATGACCGACCTGCCGGTGGCGAGCTGATACCCCGACGCCTCATTGGACCCGATGGCAGCGGCCACCCACTCGTAGCGACTGGCGTTCTGCAGGAGCGTGGCGGTCAGCGCCGCGCTCGGCGTGCTGCCGTTGAGGAGCCCACCGGCACCCCCGCCCGCCCCGCCGGGAAAGCCTCCACGGATGGTCGCCCCGCCGGTGCCGCCCGCCGCGGTCCCGCCGGTGGCCGACCCGCCGGTCGTCCCGCCGGTTGTGCTGCCGGCGGCCGTCCCACCGGCGGCGGTCCCGCCGGTTGTGCCGCCGGCCGTCGCGCCGGTGGCCGCGCCACCCGCGCCGCCAAAGCCGCCGAAGCCCCCCGGCGGGCCGCCGAAGCCACCCAAGCCGCCGGCGAACTGAGTCCGGCCGCGACCCCCGCCGAAGCCGCCCGGGCCGCCGAAGGCGGCCGCCACACTGGGCCCCGCCGTCGGGATGGCACCCGAGTGCGAGGTCGAGGCGGTCGAAAGGCTGTAGGCCGCAGGCCCGGACAGGGCCACCACGGCCGCGACGGCGGCGACAGCGACGGCGACGCGGGCTCGGAGGTGACCCCACGCCACGATCAGCGCCGCCAGGGCGAGGCCGGCGATGAGCTCGCCGTCGCGCAGCCATGGCAGCCACGTGGGAGTCCGCCGCAGCAGCACGTACGACCAGATGCATCCTGCCGCCACGGCGGCAGCGAGCACGGCGCGGGCAACCCAGCTCGCCCGCCGCTGCCACATCGAAGCCGCGCCGATGGCGATGGTGGCGCCGATCGCGGGCGCCAGAGCGACGGTGTAGTAGGGGTGGATGATCCCCTTGCTGAGGCTGAACACGAGCCCGGTCACGATCAGCCACCCACCCCACACGATCAGGGCGGACCGCGTGCGATCCGTGCGACGGGCCCGCCACGTGACGGCCAGGCCTCCGGCCGACAGGACCAGCGCGGCGGGGATCAACCACGACGCCTGACCGCCGAACGACGCGTTGAACAGCCGGGTCAGGCCGGTGGGTCCCCACTGGCTCCCGCCGCGCGCGGCGGCTCCGCCGCCCACCACGCTGCCGGTCTCGTTGCCGGTGACGCGGCCGAGGCCGTTGTAGCCGAAGATCAGGTTCCAGAGGCTGTTGTTCTGCGACCCTCCGATGAAGGGGCGATCGGCGGCCGGGATGGCCATCACCACCACGACCCACCAGAACGACGACACCACCAGGGCCACCGCCGCCAGCGTGAGCTGCCACAGCCTTCGGCCGAGCCGCGGTGGGCCCGCGATGAGGTAGGCGAGGGCGAAGGCGGGAACCACCACGAACGCCTGGAGCATCTTGGTCAGGAAGCCCACGCCCACCAGTGCGCCGGCGGTGACGAGCCACGCCGTGCGACCCCCCTCCAGGGCCCGCGTCACGGCGTAGGCGGCGCCGACGAGCACCAGCGTGAGAAGGGCATCCGGGTTGTTGAACCGGAACATCAGTACCGCCACCGGGGTCAGGGCGAGGATGGCCCCCGCGAGCAGACCGGCGGCCGCACCGAACCACCGCTTGACCGTGGCGTAGAGCAGGCCGACGGCAGCCACGCCTTCAAGGGCCTGGGGCACCAGGATGCTCCAGGCGTTGACGCCGAACAGGCGGGCCGACAGTTCCATGACCCACAGCGCGGCGGGGGGCTTGTCGACCGTGATCGAGCTCGCCGCGTCCGACGAGCCGAAGAAGAACGCCTTCCAGCTCTTGGTGCCCGCCTGCACGGCGGCCGAGTAGAAGCTGTTGGCCCAGCCGGAGGCGCCCAGGCCCCAGAGGTAGAGGACGGCGGTCCCCGCCAGCAGCGCGATGAGCGCCGGGCGGACCCATCGCGCTTCTGGGCGACGGCGCGGCGGCGAAGTTGGAAGGTCGACCCCGTCGGACTGGTGGGGCGGAGCGGGAAGCGTGAGGGTGCTCATCGGATCAGCTCGCGTGGCTCGTGGTGTGCGTGGACGTGGCCGTCGTCGACGTCGTCGCCGGCGCGGCTGTCGTGGCCGTGGCGGCTGTCGTGGCCGTGGCGGCTGTCGTGGCCGTCCCCCCGCTGGACGCGGTCGACCCGCTCGATCCGCTCGATCCGCTGGCGGTCGTGGTGGCGGTGGCCCCGCTGGACGACGTGGCGGCCGTCGTGGCCGTCCCCCCGCTGGACGACGTGGCGGCCGTCGTGGCCGTCACCGTGGCCGCGTGCGCGGTGGTCGTCGCGCCGGTTGCGAGATAGCCGGTGATGCCCGCCACGCCGGCGACGCTCATCACCCCGGTGAGGATCCTGGCGCGGTGGGCGGCGTGGCGGCGGCGGCCTGGGGAGGGGGGATGGGGTTGCATCGGACGGCTCCTGGATCGGCTTCGGCCCGCTGGGTGCGGCCCGTCGTCCGTCATGGTGGGGTGCCGGGCTCAGAGAGCCCTGGGAGACCCCTCCATCCCTGCCGGGACTTCTCGCGGGGGCGGGGCTGTGCGCCGGGCGGCGGGGGCGAGCGGCAGGCGCAGGGTGAAGACCGCTCCGCCCCCCTCGGCGTTCGCCGCGTCGATGCTCCCACCGTGTTCGGCCGCGATGCTGGCCACGATGCTCAGGCCCAGGCCGGCCCCCGTCCCCGCTCGCGCCGCGTCGGCCTGCCAGAAACGGTCGAACACGTGGGCGAGCGCGTCCGGGTCGAGCCCGGCACCGTGGTCCCGCACCGACACCACCGCTCCGCCGTCCTCGAGGTGGGCGGACACCTCGATGGCCGAGCCGTCAGGCGTGTGGCGCACCGCATTCGTGACCAGGTTGGCGATGGCCTGGCGGAGGTGGGCCTCGTCACCCGACACGACGACCGGCTCGGGGGCGTCGAAGGTGATCGGCCGATCCGGCGCGTAGGCGGCCGCGTCGCTGCACGCGTCCGCGGCGAGCACGGCCAGGTCGACGGGGGCCCGCTCGGGATCGCGGGTCTGGTCGAGGCGGGCCAGGAGGAGCAGGTCATCGACGAGGACGCGCATGCGTCCGGACTCCTCCTCGATGCGGCGGAGGATGGTCGGCAGGTCCACGCGTGCTTCCTCCCCGCTGACCCTGAACAGCTCGGCGAAGCCCTGGATCGACGTGAGCGGCGTCCGCAGCTCGTGCGACGCGTCGGTGAGGAACTGACGCAGCCGCTGCTCCGTGGCCTCCCGCTCCTTGAAGGCCACCTCGATGTCGTCGAGCATCGTGTTGAGCGCCAGGCCGAGCTCGGTCACCTCGGTCGGTCCGGTCTCGCTGACCCGCTGGGACAGGTCGCCGGCGGTGATGTTGCGGGCGGTGCCGGCCATGCGCTCGAGGGGACGGAGCCCCCGCCGCAGGATCAGCCACGAGCCCATCGACAGGACGATCAGCAGGACGGCCGCCGCTCCGGCCTCAATGGCCACCAGCTTGTGCAGCGACTTGGTGACCTCTGTGGTCGGAACCGCGATGAGTGTCGTGCCGTTGCGGGAGTTGACCACCAGGCAGCGGAACTGACCGGACCCGCTGGTCGAGCCGACCGTGAACAGCCGTCCGCCCGGGCCGGGCAGCGGATAGGACGCGGGCAGCTTGGGGGTCGCCGACGTCGTGGCGATGGTGGCGAGCACGGCGCCGGTGGCCGAACGGAGCTGGGCGTAGGTCCCGAGCGCTGGGCCGTAGGGCTGTGGGCCGGGCCGTCCGCCCCCGCCCCCCGGGCCGAAGCCCGGCCCGTTGGGGCCGCCCTGGTCGGTGAACCCCGCCGCCTGGTCGAGCTGGTTGTCGACGATCGGCTCCGACGTGCGGATCTGATCATCGAGCCGCTGGTACTCGGAGTGCCGGTACAGGTCGTAGGTCGCGTAGCCGAACAGGGCCAGGCCGGCAGTCAGGAGGACCAGGAGTCCGACCACGAGCCGCAGTCGCAGCGTCATGGCGCGGGCGCCGGTTTGCTCCGCATCACGGTGATCCTCTCGCACCACGGTGGCCTCATGCGGCTTTGGCCCGGACAGGGTACGGGTCGATCGTCGTCACCGATGCTGGTCGCCGGCGGCCGAACAGCACCCGGTCGAGCAGGAGGAACTGCACGACCCACAGCGTGCCGAACGTTCCCACGTTGGCGGCGTCGGCGACCATGGCGCGGGCCGCCGTGCCCAGCCCCGCCGATGTGGCCCACCCGGCGGCGACGCTCACCGCGAGCGTCGACAAGGCCAAGCCGCTGAACGACAGCGCGCAGAACGGGCCGATCTCGGTCCACAGCGAGCGGCGCCCGGTGCGTCCCCACACCCACCGGCGGTTGAGCTCGAACGAGGGAATGGTGCCGACGCTGGTGGCGATGACGTTGGCCCACCCCGCCGTCGTCATCGACGTGGCGACCAGGACGGCCAGGATGGTGAGGCTCACGGAGGTGGAGACCACCGACACGGCGGCGTAACGGAAGAGCTTGCGTAAGAGGGTCATCGGAAAACCCACCGGCGCATCAGCAGGAACCGGCCGGTCGTCACGGCGGCGTTGATCGCCGTCACGAGGAGCAGCTCTAGCGCGAGCGAGCTGACACCCAGCCCGCCGAGCACGACCAGCGCTCCGGCGGTCAGCAGCAGGGGCAGGGCGGCCAGGGCGAGCCCGGCGCCGTAGTGACGCCCCCGGCCGGCGCGCCCCCGTTGGGCGAAGGTCACCCGGCGGTTGGCCACGATGTTGCCGGCGGCGCAGACCGCCAGCGCGACGACGTCACCCATCACCGGTCCCAGCGGTCCCGCGAGCACCAGGAAGAGCACGGCGAACGTGGCCGTGCTGAGCAGCCCGATGGATCCGAACCGAACGAGCTGGCCGGCGAGGCCGGAGCCGACCGTGTTCACGGGCAGGGCATCGACGGGGAGCCGCCCCTCGCCGCGGGCGAAACGCCGCGTCAGCCTCCAGATCCCCTTGAGGTCGTCGACCGCAGTGCTCGTGATGTTGACCCGGGAGTCGGGATCGTCGACCCAGTCCACGGGGACCTCGTGGATGCGCAGGCCGTTGTGCTCGGCGATAACGAGCAGCTCGGTGTCGAAGAACCAGCCGTTGTCCTCGACCAGCGGCACCAGGGCGACGGCCACGTCGCGGCGGACGGCCTTGAAGCCGCACTAGGCGTCGCTGAACCCGTTGCGAAGGGTGGCCCGCAGAATCAGGTTGTAGGTGCGCGAGATGACCTCCCGCTTCGGACCGCGAACGACCTGCGCCCCCCGGGCCAGGCGAGAGCCGATGGCCACGTCCGAGTGGCCGGTGAGCAGCGGGGCGACGAGGGGCAGCAGCGCGTCGAGATCGGTCGACAGGTCGACGTCCATGTACGCGACGACGGCAGCGCTCGACGTCATCCAGGTCGAGCGCAAGGCCCGCCCCCGCCCCTTCTCGTCGAGATGAACGGCGCGCACCCCGGTCAGCTCACCGGCGAGCCGGCAGGCGATGCCCCAGGTCCGGTCGCGGCTGGCGTTGTCGGCGATCGTCACGATCCACGTCAACGGGAACCGGCTGGTGAGGTAGCGGTGGAGGCGGCGGACCGACTCCTCCAGGCCCGCCTCCTCGTTGTAGACGGGGATCACGATCTCGACGTCGACCGCCTGTTGGCGGCTGGTGGACCCCTCGGCGGAGAGCAGGGCGGTGGCCATGCCCGCAGTGTCCGGTGGTCGACTGGGCCTGCCCTCCGTCCGCACTGGGAGTTCGCTCCGAAGCTCAGGACCCGGGAAGGATCTGCAGCGTCGGCAGCTGCACGGGCGCAGGCCCGGCTCCGCCGAACCCAGCCGGCCCGCCGAACCCGCCCCCTTGTCCGGGTCCTCCGGGTCCCCCGGGGAACCCGCCCTGCAGGCCGGGGTTGGCAGAGGCGGCGCTCCAGTTGGCCGTCAGCGAGCGCACGGCGAAGAACCCGCCGAGCCCGGCGACGAGCGCGGCGAGCACGCCTCCCACCCAGACCCGCATCGATGCACTGGTCTCCATGACCGTCCAGGTTGGCGGGGCGCCCTTGGTCGGCCCTGGGGCGAGCCTGGGAGTTCCCTCAGAGCCTCACACGTCGGGAGGGAGGCGCAGGGTGTAGCCCACGCCGCGCACGGTGTGGATCAGCGGCGGGTCGACGTCGTCGATCTTGTGGCGCAGATAGCTGATGTAGGTCTCGAG
>Ga0306920_100010679_pt1 | contig 12331 bp, 4 predicted proteins | sample flu12Cox44000170_FD_204666 | JGI IMG/M metagenome (GOLD analysis project Ga0306920, IMG submission 204666) | Lab enrichment of tropical soil microbial communities from Luquillo Experimental Forest, Puerto Rico - flux4day.12C.oxic.44.000.170 (v2)... | ecosystem: Environmental > Terrestrial >...
CATGAGGCGGGGTTTGAATCGTGCTCATGTCGCGGGCTCCGGTAAGCGCGAGATATAGCGTTCTTGGAATGGGCGTGGCGCTTAGCGTGAGCACATCAACCAGGCGTCGCAGCATCTTGAACCGTTCCTTGTGCATCACGCCGAACCGCTGCTCTTCATCGATCACAACCAAACCCAGATCCCGGAACGCTACATCACCCTGCAGAAGGCGATGGGTTCCAATCACGATGTCAACAGAGCCGGCCGCCAGATCTTGAACAACCATTTGTTGCGCACGGCGGGTGCGGAATCGGGAAAGCAGCTCGATGCGCACCGGGTAATCGGCCATGCGTTCCCGGAACGTATTGTAATGCTGTTGCGCGAGCACGGTCGTGGGAACGAGCACTGCGACTTGTTTGCCGTCCATTACTGCTTTGAACGCGGCGCGAATCCCCACCTCGGTTTTGCCGAAACCCACATCGCCGCAGATCAGCCGGTCCATCGGTTTGGGCTGCTCCATGTCATGCTTTGTTTCCTGAATAGCACGATTTTGATCCGGAGTTTCCTCAAAGAGAAACGACCCCTCGAACTCTCTTTGCCAACCAGTATCAGGTTTGAATGAGTAACCCACTTGAGATTCTCTGGCGGCCTGGATCGATAAAAGCTCGCTGGCCACATCGCGCACAGCATGTTCGGCTTGCGCTTTGGCTTTGGCCCAGCGTGTACCACCCAGCGTATTCAGTGGCGGCCGGGCCTTGCCGGTGCCAACATACTTGCTGACCAGGTGAGCTTCGGTGATGGGAACATAAAGCTTTGGGGGCGCCTGAGCGGGGTCATTCGGGGCGTATTCAATCACCAGGCATTCCTGACCTCCCGACTGCGCATCTTCAGCGGAATCCGCTGCTGAAATTTGTGTCGAAGTTTTTCGCCCGGCACCGAGAGGCAACACGGTCAACCCCAGGAAACGCCCGATCCCGTGCTGAAGATGGACAACGTAATCGCCCTCTTCCAGATCCGTGAAGTCGATGTCCAGAGCCGAACGGGCAGCTTGCGCATGCAATGATTTCAGACGGCGCGGACGTTGAACTTTGTATCGACCGAATATTTCGGCATCCGTAACGACTACGATTTTCGCCTGATCGCTGAGGAATCCGCGGGCCAGGCTACCCAAATGGACGTTCAATCGCGTGGTGCCAAGACCCTGCTCCGCGTTTGCAGCGCTCGCCAGGCCGTACTCTTCCCAGATCTCCATGAACCGTTGCCGCTCACCATCATTGTTGCAAAACAAGTGCAGGTCGTAGTCCTGCCGCAGCCATCGATGGATCTGAGAGAAAAACTCCTTTCGTTGGGCTTGCGCAATTTGTGGTTCCGGAGGACGGTCTGCCAACGGACGGAAAGCCTCGAGGTTTTGCAGATCCCACAAAATCGACTCTGTCGCCTGCCCATCGGCTACGAATTCTTCGACCGGGTGCTCCAAAAGATCCTCGCCGCCTTCGTCCACCTGCAGGATAGCCATCCCTCTGAGCGACGCCTCCTTAATGAACGTGGCCCAATCCATGAGCAGTGGGTCGTTTTCGGGTACCTGTTCCTCGTAAGCTGCGGCCTGCGCCTGCAGCCGCTCAGGCTCGCAGCAGAGGAGAATCGTGCTGGCTGACAGGTAATCCAGCAGCGTGCTCAAGGCCTCGAATGGTTGAGTTTGGCTCGAGTTCGCGCGGTGGGCTTCGATTTGCCGTTTCAGAAGGCCAAGTTCGCCGGCTGGCGGAATCATTACTGACTGAACCTCTTCGCGCGAGATCTGCGTGAGTGGATCGAAGTAACGCATCGATTCAATCTCATTTCCAAAGAACTCCAGGCGAACAGGCCAGGGACTCGTGAGTGGGAACAAGTCAAGAATACCGCCGCGCAAGGCAATTTCCCCTTTCTGCGAAACCTGCGCTTCGGGCTCGTAACCTTTGTCCTCAAGCCATTCCACCAGGTCCAGAGGTTCGATTTGCTCGTTACGTCGAAGAGTCCGCACCTGGGCCTCGAAGGAATTTCGCGGGAACGTTCGCTGAAGGAGAGCTGTAACACTAGCGACAATAGGAGGCAGCTGAACATAGCCGAGTTCCGGTTTCGGCGGGGTTAAGGCGACTAAAGTCTCCAAACGATCGCCAATAACATCCACATGCGGTAAACGAGCATCATGCGGGAGGATTTCCCATGCAGGAAAGAAAAGAGGGGCACTAGGCTGAGTTTTTGCCTTCAAGGGTTCAAGGTGTTCCACTCCGGTCGACGGCTTGTCGTCTGTGGAGGGGCTCGAGTCTGTCTTCAGAACCTGCATCCAGGTCGCGATGTCCTGCTGAAAGGTTTCCTGGGTTCTAAGTTGATCGGTAACGACGACAATATTTCGGTTAAAGAACTGAACATGTAAGAACGCCGCCAGAAATGGCTGAGCTGCCTGGCTGATGCCGGAACAAGTCAACACACCCCCCTTCTCCACGCGGGCAACCAGGGATTGCACAGCGGGAGTTTTCAGGAACTTCGCGAACAAATCGCTTGTCGCTCTGTTTGCCAAGGCTGGCGCCAAGCGCCGGAAAGATCGCCGCGGGTAACCAAGGAGTCAAGTTGACGTGGGCGTGGGAGAAAGACTTAAGCTAGCCCAGCTTGGTCGAAGGCAGAAAAACGGGGGCAGAAGAATCGAACAAAGATCCGATCTGGGAAAACAGAAACCATCCTGGATTGCGTGATTTTCACGCCAATAGCGTGACTCTCACGCATTTTGAGGAATTAAAAACGGCGTTTTTTGAACCTTTCGGACTGTTCTTTGAGCTCAAAAATGCTGGCCCTCCTAATGCTCTGTGACTGTTCGGAAAGGCAGCGATTTATGATTCGGACGCCTTCGAAGCCCGCGCGACTACCCTTTGTGTTGGTTAGCACCATCGGGTGTGGCTTCATGGTTATTCTAATGCACCATCTCCTTAGGCCTGGTTTTACCTCTCGCTGGACCAACCTGAAGGATGGGATGACCCAGGACGAGGTCAGACAAGCACTTGGCACCCCTGACTGGACTGGAGCCGGATATTGCATTGGAGCGGGTGGAAAGCCCGTGACCCGGTGGGAATATCGAAGCAACCAGCTCGTGCGGTTTGTTGACTACTATGTTGACTTCGACTATATCGGCCCCGCGGGAGCACCGGCTGTTTTCAGGACTGAGCGCGAGGAGAGTGAACCCGATGGAATACTTAAGTGGACAGTGCAAGCGCTATTCTCGCCGTTCGTTCCCCGCAACTAATTTCGCTACACGCTTTGTAACCGCGAAATACGTGGGATGCGCGAAAGGGACGGCAGGACGGGATCATAAGCAGTATTGGCCTGCTTTTTGAGGTCCGGGATCATTCTCTTAGCGTATCAGAGTAATTTCGCGGTTAAAGGGATTGAAAACCGAAAATCGAAAAATGGTTATCCGTTGGCGTAGCTCGATGGGTCTGGTTTCGGTTCGCGGATGGGAGTGACATCAACGGCGACGGAGAGGTGATGGCTGCCGGATCCGACCAGGACGCCGCGGAGCGGGCTGACGTCGGCGAAATCGCGGCCTAACGCTACCGTAATGTGTCGTTCCCCAGGCAAAAGGTCGTTGGTGGGGTCGAGGTCAATCCAACCCGCATCGCCGCACCAGAGTTGGACCCAAGCGTGAGAAGCGTCCGCGCCGAGCAGCCTGGCCTGGCCAGGAGGTGGGGTGGTTTCGAGATAGCCGCTAACGTAGCGGGCGGGCAGGCGGAGAGCGCGGAGACAGGCGATTTGAAGATGAGCGAAGTCCTGGCAAACGCCGCTACGTTGTTGGAACACCTGTTCCAAAGGGGTAGCAACGGTGGTCGCGTGGGCATCGAACTGAAAGTCCTGGTGGATTCGGTGCATCAAATCGATTCCGGCCTCAAGCACAGGCCTTCCCGGTGGAAAACTGACACCGCCGTACTCGGCAAAGTCGGGTGCGAGAGCAACGAAGGGTGACGAAAACACGAACTCGGAAGTGCCGTCCCGATAGAGACCGATATCCTGACGACACAGCTCACGAACATGCTCCCACGGAGGATCCTCCTGTTGTAAAGATGTCCTGGGAGTCACCCCGACTTCGCACCGAGAGGTCACTGCAAGTTGACGATGCGCGCCTTCAATGGTGATAAAATTCACACTGTTGCCGAAGTAATCCTCGTGAGCATTCATCACCGCGAACACCGGTTCGCTGCTTAGTTGAAAATTGGAGCAATGTTGGAAAGCAAACTCGCGCGGCTTCAAACGGATGACGTGGTGCGAGACAGAGACCGCGTTATTATATTCGTAAACAGTCTTGTGTGAGATGGTGTAACGCACAGCTGGGCAAATCAGCAGACACGGGTTTCGGCGTGGCTGAAATAGAGGTGAGTAATGCTGTCGGAAATCGCGCGCAGGCTCGAGCCGCACCGCGTAAGCAGAGTAGCGGCGTTTTCCTCAATAAGCTCCGGCGAGCTTTCGGCCAGGGATCGCCAATCGTTTTCACGAAGAATATCCTGCAAAGCGTCAATCTGCGCAGCTGGAAAATGGAACCCCGCTGGGTCCGTATCGCGGGGTAAATAAGAGGCGTGATCGGAAAGGGCGGTGATCTGAAAGGCTAGTGAGCGCGGATTCGATTCGTCGGCCAAAAGCAAGTCGAGGACGCCAGGCCAGGCGGGCTCGGCAAAGTACCTCCGCCGATAGGTCATGACGCTATCGGTTATTTCCAACATGGGCTCGAGGGCAGCTACGCCCTGAGCTTTTAAGCTCAGGGCAGCCTGGAGTAACGTGACCACGTTGATGCCACGTTCCAAACGGCGTCCCAGGTCCAACAAACGCCAACCATGTCCACGAGTCATGTTTTCCATTTCCATGCCACTAAAGGCGGCGAGGTTGGCGACCAGGTTGTTGAGCTCGGCCAGGGCTTCGCTGGCTTCGGCACGTCCGGGCCGCGTGCGGGCAGTGACCTGAATGCGCCCGAGAATGTTCCAGGTATCAACCGAAAAGCGGTCACGCAGTACAAAAGCAATGTTTCGAAGACGGCCAGCCACTTCGCGAACCGTGCCGAGGCGGTGGGCCTGATAGATTAACGAATAGACCTCGCGCTCCACTCCAGCGAGCCGATAGCCGTTGCGGAATTTCTGAGGAAACAGATCGAGGCTGAGCAATAGGCCCACAAGTGCGCTCAACTCAGGTGTTTCGTCAGCGCCTGACTCGCCCGACAAGCGCATGAGAATGCATCGGAGCACCCTAACGAGGTCTTCCAACCGCTCGGTGTACCGGCCCAGCCAAAAGAGATTGTCGCCAACCCGGCTGGTGACTTCGATGGCGGACCGTTCGAGACGGATCACATGTGGTGTCGGCTTGAGCAAGGTCAGTTGACTCACCGGGCCGTCTGCCAGCACCCAGGTATCTTTGCTAGCGCCCCCGCTTTGCATCGAGACAAGCATTTCGTCAGCTATGCCTGAGCATCGGGTCAATCCACCAGGCATGACAGTGAAGCCCGAGTCGGTTGCACACACAAATGCGCGCAAGACAACTGGCCGGCCGACGATTTGACGGTGCTCCCAAACCGGGCCGGTGCTTAGCCGGATGTGTTCCTGTGCGACAAATTCGAGAGGCGCAGACCGCACTTTATCCAGCAGCGCGCTGCGTTCGCCTTTTTGAGCCTGGGAAACTTCACGTCGGGCGGGATCGAAAGCGGGCCGAATGAATAAATCGTCAAAATGGTTTTGCACATAATCGAGTGCCTCCTCCTGGCCGCACCACCAGGTTGCCACGCTGGGAAGTTTCAAATCTTCGCCCAGAAAGTGGCGGCACAATCCGGGAAGAAAGGCCATTAATGCGGGGACCTCGACTGCGCCGGCGCCCAGGGCGTTGGCAACCGTAACATTCCCCGCACGAGCGGCCTCGACGAGGCCGGGCACGCCGAGTGAAGAATCACCCCGTAGCTCGAGCGGATCGCAGAACGTATCGTCAACGCGGCGCAGGATAACATCCACAGGGCGAAGACCGGCGAGGGTCTTCAACCAAACACGGCGATCACGAACCGTGAGATCACCACCTTCGACCAATGTGAACCCGAGATATCGCGCCAAAAAGACCTGTTCGGAATAGGTTTCGTTGTAAGGCCCGGGAGTCAGAAGCACCACGTTCGGATTATCGCGAGGTGTGGGCGCCAGGCCGCGCAGTGTATCGCGGGCATTTTGGAAGAAGCCGGCGAGGCGTTGAACGTGACTTTCGCGAAACTCGTCAGGCAACACTCGTGAGAGCACGAGTCGGTTTTCGAGTGTGTAGCCGACACCGGAAGGCGCCTGGGTGCGATCAATCAGGATCCACCATGAGCCATCCGGGGAGCGAGCCAGATCGACTGCGTGGAGAAAAAGAAAACGATTATCGATTGGCTGAATGCCGTGGCAGGGACGCAAAAAGGCTGGGTTTCCAAAGAGCAGCGCCGGCGGCAAAAGGCCGTTCTTGAACAACCCCTGCGGGCCATAGATGTCGGCCAAGATCGCGTTAAGCAATTGAGCTCGTTGAATGAGGCCTGTTTCAATGTTCCGCCACTCCGCGGCAGGGATCAGCAATGGAAGCAACTCCAAAGGCCACGGTCTGCCCAACCCGTCTCCGTCAGAGTAGACATTGTAAGTTGCGCCATGTTCGCGAATCACACGGCGAGTATTCTCCTGTCGCGCCGAAACCCCGTCGGGAGTTAACCGTTGCAGTGAGGAGATTAAAGGCAGCCAATGGGGCCGAACACGCCGGTCGGAATCAGTCAATTCGTCATACGCACCCGTTGCTGGGGAGTAACCGCCCAGCAACGGGTGCTCCAATGACACTGGTTCCGTCTGGCTCATTCGCCTCTAATGGATGGGAGAACTCTAACCTCTACGGAGGTCAAGAGTAAACGGGAAATCAGGATTCGGCTCAATGGGCCGAGGTTTAATTGTCCCGGGCGTATGACCCTGGCGAAAAAAGCGAGAGAGGCGGCGGCTTTCAGCTTCGAAAGCGTTTACGGGGAAAGTGGAGTAACTGCGCCCGCCTGGGTGAGCGGGGTGATAGGTGCACCCGCCAATGCTGCGTTGATTCCAAGTGTCGACGATGTCGAAAACAAGAGGAGTATGGACGCCGATCGTTGGGTGCAAACAACTTGGGGGCTGCCAGGCACGATAACGGACGCCGGCGACATATTCGCCATTGGTTCCGGTGGTGTGCAGAGGAACCGTCATACCGCTCACGGCAAGAACATGACGGGAATCGATCAAACCCTGCGTTTTTACCTGAAGACGTTCGACTGAGGAATCCACGTAGCGCACGTTGCCGCCGGGTCCAGGTTCTTCGCCAAGAACATGCCATGGTTCGAGCGCTTGTCGGACTTCCAGATGAATGTTTTTGACGTCGAGACTGCCGATGTGAGGGAAGCGAAATTCAAAGTGCGGAGCAAACCATTCCACTTTCATGGGATATCCACTGCTGCGAAGGTCCTCAATCACATCATTAAAATCGGACCAGGCAAAGTGAGGCAGCATCCAGCGGTCATGGATATCGGTTCCCCAACGAACCGGGCGATTCTTATAGGGCGCTTGCCAAAACCTGGCAATCAGAGTCCTAAGCAGCAGTTGCTGGGCAAGGCTCATGCGCGCGTGAGGCGGCATTTCAAAGGCACGCATTTCGAGCAACCCGAGACGGCCGCTGCTGCTTTCCGGTGAATAAAGTTTATCGAGACAGAATTCAGCACGGTGAGTGTTGCCGGTAGCATCGATCAGAAGATTGCGAAAGAGGCGATCAACCAGCCAGGGCGGGCAATTGCCCGGGGCAGGCAGTTGCCGAAAGGCAACGTCCAATTCGTAAAGCGAATCGTTTCGCGCTTCGTCAACGCGAGGGCTTTGGCTGGTAGGCCCAATGAATAAGCTGCTAAAGAGAAACGACAACGATGGGTGGTTCTGCCAGTAAGCCAGCAGACTGCGCAACAAGTCGGGCCGCTGAAGCAGGGGACTGTCGGCCGGTGTTGCGCCGCCAATAACGATGTGATTGCCGCCGCCGGTTCCCGTATGACGGCCGTCCAGCATGAATTTCTCTGTGCCAAGCCGTGACTGCCGCGCCTCTTCGTACAATATTGTGGTGCGATCGACCATCTCGTTCCAGGTGTGAGCGGGGTGAATGTTGACCTCGATCACGCCGGGATCAGGGGTGACTTTGATAACGTTGAGGCGAGGGTCGAATGGCGGAGTGTATCCTTCGAGAATCACCGGAGTATCCAGCAATTCAGCGGTATCCTCCACCGCTTCGGTGATGCTAAGGTAATCCTCTAAAGTTCGGACAGGCGGCATGAAGACGTGCAGCCGTCCATTTCGCGGTTCCACGCATACAGCCGTTCGAACTATCCACGGGGCAGATTCGCCCCGCGCAGGGGCGCGGAACAGGTCCGGAGCCACTTCCTGGAGCGGCAATCTTTGGTGGCGCAACCCCTGGCTCAGCCTGCCCCCCTCGCGGCCTCCCAACATGCTCCGACCACCCGCGGCAGCAAGCCATTCCTGCGGGAAGTACTTCTGCAGGTCCTTTTCTGAACGTCGGGGTAACGGTTGGCGAGCTTCAAGCGGATCCTGCTCATTAAGATATGGATACTCGCTGGGAGTAACGTGCGGCAAGGAATCCAGGGGCAATCGAAAACCGATCGGCGAATCTCCCGGAATTAGATAACAGCGTTCCGAGCGGAAAAACCAGGGACCACTGCACCAGCTCATGCCGGCGGGCCCTTGTTGACGCTGGAGCGGCAGCGCATAACCGATCACTTTTTCCAGGCCTTGCTCGATAATTTTGGCCAAGCGCGCCCGGTCTTCCTCATTGCGAAGATTTGAATTAAGGGGATCGACATTGGTTGGAAGCCGGCGTTCCTTCCAAAGGTAGTACCAGGTATCCTCGAACCCGGGCATGATCCAGTTGCCGCCACAACCCAACCGGGTGGCCAGAGCGTAGATGAACTCTTCGGCCCGTTTCGCGTCATAGCCGTAGTCCTTGGATTCCTCAGCAAAAAGTTCCTCATTAACCCAGATCGACTCGCCATCTTTGCGCCAGTAACACCCAAAAGCCCAGCGTGGCAGCGACTCGCCGGGATACCACTTGCCCTGGCCGTAATGCAGCAGCGCTCCTTTTGTGAACCTGCGTTTGAGCCGTTTGACTAAATCATCAGCCAGGCGTCGTTTGGTTGGGCCAAGGGCAACCGTATTCCACTCCGCTCCCTCCATGTCATCAATGCTGACGAAAGTAGGCTCGCCGCCCATGGTCAGGCGACAATCGTTACGCCGCAGGTCTTCATCAACGAGATGGCCCAGCGCCTCGATCTCATGCCACTGTTGGTCGGTGTACGGCATGGTCACTCGGGGGGATTCGTACACCCGGCTGACCTTCATTTCGAAATCGAACTCGCATTTGCACTCGTCAACCACGCCGGTAACCGGGGCCGCACTTTGCGGGTCGGGTGTCGCCGCCAACGGGATATGGCCCTCGCCAGCCAGCAACCCGCTTGTAGGGTCCAAACCGATCCAGCCAGCGCCGGGCAGGTACACCTCGCACCAGGCATGGAGGTCAGTGAAGTCACGCTCCGCCCCGCTCGGCCCGTCGAGCGACTTTACATCCGGAGCCAACTGGATCAGATATCCACTGACGAACCGTGCGGAGAGTCCCACGCGTCTCGATAATTGACAAAGCAGCCATGCCGAGTCGCGGCAGGAACCGGCCTTCTTTTCCAGAGTTTGCTCAGGCGGTTGCACGCCCGGCTCGAGGCGGATGATATAACTGATATCCTTCCAGACTTTGCGATTAAGTCCGACCAAAAAATCGATGGTTCGGATAGCGGCTTTAGGCTGGCTGGAGGGGCTTGAGGCAGCTGGCGCAGACTCGAGTAATTCGTGACGGCAAGCTTCGAGATATTGGTCGAATAACGGGGTTGTGGAAGCGCACTTGCGGAAGGGCTCCAATTCGTGATCCAGTCCAGGGTCGTACTCGAACGGAAAATGCTCGACGCTCGGCTCAAGGAAGAAATCAAAAGGATTGTAAACCGCCATTTCGGCGACCACGTCAACTTCGATTGCCAGCTCACGAGTTGCTTCGTGGAAGACCAGGCGAGCCAAAAAGTTGGATTGCGGGTCCTGCTGCCAATTAATGAAGTGTTCCTGGGGAGTAACTCTCAATGAGTAGCTCAGGATACGCGTTCGACAGTGAGGCGCAGGGCGCAAGCGAACGATTTGCGGGCCCAAATTTACGAGACGGTCGTATCGGTACCGGGTTAGGTGCTTGAGAGCAACGTGTATGGCCATGATCAGCGGGCTGGGTGAAGGAAAGGAGCGATGGGTTGAGTCCCGATTGTACCACGAAGGCGTTTGAGGCCGGACTCGGATTCGATTTCCTCCAACGAGCGGATGGCCTGGGTCATCCGATCGCCAATTCCCATCCGCTGTGCTTCGTCGACGTGGGTTTTCCGTTTTAAAAATCGATCCAAATATCGAACGTGCCGCGTCCAAAGTTTCTGCTCAACTGAGCGGCGTTCTTCCAAACGTTGCTGGTACCATGGACTCGACAGGAGGTGTTTGGGGCAAAACAGGTCTCGTATTTCGGGGGAATCGAGTTTTTTGCCATCGAAGTCGTCATGGGCCATGATGTGAAGCAAGGCTTGAAGGGGCGGACACGCTTGCTCGATGCTGCCGTCGTCAAAATACATTTTCGCGACGCGGCGTTGTGTGGTGACGATATTATCCACTCCATCGACGAACACCTCCAGGTCCTGCAGCTCCGGGCGAAGCATTTCTTCAGTGAAAACGGAGTAAGGATGATTGAAGACACGCCCAAAGAAAGCGGCCACGAAACGCGCGTTAATCCGATAGCCCAAGCGGTGCATCAAAACAGTTCGACCGGCATGCTGGAAATCCTGGCACTTTTCCAAAAATTTGTTCTCGATCAGGAATCGCGGTGAACGCTCTTCGACAGACATGCGGCACCAGACCTCGGGGACCAGCAAGCTAATATCGTGATCAACGCGAAAGCGAGGACCGACATATCCAGCGGCGGTGACAAAGCCGTCGTGGCCCGTAAGCAACCAGGCGACCAGGGCGTTGTTTAGGTCGATGATCGGCGGCAGTGCGTTGAAGGGGCCCTTTGTTAATGCTCCTTCCGACCCAGCGCCAGTCGTGGAAGGTGATTTGCCGGTCATGCTGCAAATGAACTCCATGAACAACTCGGGTAATTCGAAGAAGTGCATGGGGTTGAAAACAGCGAGCGACCGGATCTGCGCTTCAGGCGGATTATTACGTCGTCCGGGCAACACGGCCTGAACGGGCGTGTACAAAGGCTGATCGGGCCGCAATCGCCGGCGCAGGCGCTGGGCCATTTCCGCAAGATAGAACTGCCGGGGATTCTTGAGGTCGGGTCGCATTTGCAGGTAGCGCGGATTCTTGCTCGGAGCACCGTCGACTTTTCGCGGATGCGAGGAAGCGACAAAAAACTCAGGCTTGCCGGTCTCTGCCACCTCGCGAATTAACTCCTGAATTGGCGGAGTGTATTTTGCAAAGCGAATGGAGTCCTCAACGAGATTCCTGGCATCAGTCGGCGTGAGAGCTTCGTAATTGGAAAAGAAGCTTCCCGGCAGAGCAAAATCCGATTCAGTTTGGCGATCGTAACCAGGGTGAATGGCCTCGTCGGGCCGTTGAAACAGGCGGAATTCGCAGTTTTTGACGAACTTAAATGCGAGCGGCCCCTGCCCGGACTTTGGGAAGGGCAGCGCTTCGGCGGGGACAACGACCGAGGCGCTGATATCGTCTTCCTGCTGAAGTTTGACCGCTGGCTGAAAGTCTTTGCGCAATCCAAAGGTCCGCCAGGCACCGTCCTGTTCGTAGCCAACGCGAAGGAAATTCGCGATCAGCTTTCGATTGTCGAATTTCAACTCGTTGCCCGGCGTGCCATTGATGGTGTCGACGCTGAAGTGATCGAGCCAGCGTTCGCCCCATTCGGGTTTGTGAAAACGCTTTACCGCAAAGACCATCTCCTTGACGTATTGTGGAATAGACTCAAGCCAGGCGTTGTATTCGGGTGTAAAATCGCCTTTATCCGGGCTCAGAAGTTTGATCACTGAACCCAGAGAACGCTCCGGTGAAAGCACCAGGCGATGGTCCATACGGGTTTTGTCGTTGAACCTGCCGGAGTAGTCGTGTTTGAGCAGTTCATCAACCTGCTCAAAGTCCCTTTTGAAGTCGGAGACAAATACCGGTCCATGCAGAATCGCATCTGAAATGGATTTGGAAATCTCGGATTTACCTCCTCCGGAAACCGTGCAGGGTTTATGACAGAAGGTACCCTC
>Ga0306920_100010680_pt1 | contig 12330 bp, 10 predicted proteins | sample flu12Cox44000170_FD_204666 | JGI IMG/M metagenome (GOLD analysis project Ga0306920, IMG submission 204666) | Lab enrichment of tropical soil microbial communities from Luquillo Experimental Forest, Puerto Rico - flux4day.12C.oxic.44.000.170 (v2)... | ecosystem: Environmental > Terrestrial >...
GGCCGCTCGTGCCGAACACGTCGGCGCTCAACATGTCGAAGAACCGCCGCGTGGAGTTCAAGGTGATGAACCGCGAAGCGCTCAAGAAGGAGATCGAGCGCCGGAAGATGCTGAAGAAGTAGCAGGGCCGCACAGCGGGACCGACGAGCCCCGGGGCGAATGGCCTCGGGGCTCGTCGGCTTTTCAGCAGCCTCCGCGGATGGCAAGATGTTCGTTCGCGGTCACCTGCGGCTCACGCGTGGCGAGAGGGTGCTCGCCTTTGGCTCGCGCCCCCTCCGCCACGCCGGCACGCTGGCGGGCGCGAGCATTCGAAGCCCTGATGCAGTCCGTTGCTTCCCCGATCCTCCCCGCCGTCTCCCCTCCGAGGCCCCCATGACCATCGCCACCCCGCACTTCGCAGGGCCCGATCTCGACGAGCTGATCGCCACCCGGCGCGACCTCCACGCGCATCCGGAGCTTGGCTTCGAGGAGGTGCGCACGTCGGGGGTCGTGGCGGAGCGGCTGGGCAAGCTGGGGCTGACGCCGAAGACGGGCGTCGGCAGGACCGGCGTCTTGGCGCGGATCACCGGCGGAAAGCCGGGCAAGACGGTGCTCCTGCGCGCGGACATGGACGCGCTGCCGATCGTCGAGGAGAACGACGTCCCCTATCGCTCGCAGAACCCGGGGCGCATGCACGCCTGCGGCCACGACTGCCACACCAGCATCCTGCTCGGCGTGGCGAAGCGGCTCGTCGCGGAGGCGAAGGACTTGAAGGGCAGCGTCGTGCTCTGCTTCCAGCCCGCCGAGGAGTTGGGCGGCGCCAAGGGCGGCGCCGAAGCGATGATCAAGGACGGCGCACTCGAGTGGGCGAAGGCCGACGCCGCGTTCGGCCTGCACGTGTGGCAGGACCTGCCGCTGGGTCTGGTCGGCGTGACCGCGGGGCCGTGGATGGGCGCCGTGGACGAGTTCACGGTCACGTTCCGCGGCAAAGGCGCACACGCCGCGATGCCGCAGGCGAGCCGCGATCCGGTCGTGGCGATGGCACACGCGATCACGGCGCTGCAGACGATCGCCAGCCGCAACGCCGACCCATTGAAGGAGCTCGTCGTGAGCGTCACCCAGGTCAAGGCCGGCTCCGCGTTCAATATCATCCCCGCCACCGCGTGGATGAACGGCACGATCCGCGTGTTCGACCGGGCGCTGTGGAGCGCGCTGCCGCAGCACTTCGAGCGCGTGGTCCGCGGCGTGGCGGCGGCGCTGAACTGCGAGGCCGACGTCCTCTACGAGCGCGGCAACCACCCCACCGTGAACGACCCCGCGATGTGCCCGCTGGTGCGCACCGCGGCATCGAGCGTGGTGGGCGAGGGGAACGTGCGCACCGACGTGCGCACCATGGGCGGCGAGGACTTTTCGGCTTTCCTGGAAAGACTGCCGGGCGTGTTCATCGCCATCGGCTCGCGCAACGAGGCCCGCGGCCTCACCTTCGACCACCACCACCCGCGCTTCGACGTGGACGAGCAGAGCCTGAGGATCGGCGCCGAGGTGCTGCTGGAGACCACGCGAAGGTTCCTGGCCTCGTGAGCCCGGCGCGCGAGGGATCGCGAACGATGCGCAGGTGGATCGCATGCGCGACGCTGCTGGCGGCGCTCGCCGCCACGCGTGCGGCCGCGGACTGGCTGGCGCCAGACGCCAGCCTGCGCGAGGCGCAGATGCAGCTCCGCTACGCGATCCGCGACACGGTGGGGCATTCGGGCGACCTGGCGCTCATCGACTCGCTCGGCATCGCGCTGCTGCGCGTGGGCCGCGTCGCGGAGTCGCGCAAGCTCTTCGAGCGCGTGATCGCCGAGAAGCCGGGCGACACCGCCGCGCTGGCGTCCCTGGGCAAGTTCGCGCTGTGGGCCGACGAGAACGCCCGGGCGGAGAGCCTGCTCGTCGCCGCCGGCGACGTGGAGCAGGCGCGCGCGGAGCTCTACGACGCTCGGCTCCGGCTCGGCAAGTGGACCGAGGCCGCGCCGATGTGCGAGGAACTGCAGGACGAGGGCCGCAAGCCGCTGCTCGAGCACCTGGCGAACGGCGCGCCCATGGGGGTGAAGGGCGACCACGCGAAGGTCCCGTTCGACAAGATCTGGCCCGCTCCGCTCGTGAAGGTGCGGCTGAACGGCGCCACCGTGCTGATGATGGTCGACACGGGCACGCCGGGGCTGCTGATCGACAAGATGGCCGCGACGCAGAACAAAGTGCAGCTGATCGAGGGCCAGCGGCTCGTGATGTGGACCGGCGCGCACGTGGCGGTGCGGAACGCCATGGTGCAGAAGCTCGCCATCGACGACGTCGAGCTGACGAACCTGCCGGCATCGGTGCTGTCGCTCGCCAAGCTCTCGCTCGAGGTGAACCTCCAGAGCGCGCCGATCGCGGGCGTGATCGGCATGGAGGTGCTGCGGCAGTTCGACGTGACGTTCGACTACCGGAAGCGCTCGCTCGTGCTCAGCCCCCACGGCACCGCGGCGAAGATCCAGGCCACGCGCGTGCCGTTCGAGCTCTGGGGCGAGGACGAGCTCACGGTGTGGGGCTCGATCAATGGCGGTCGCCACCTGGCGATGACGCTCGCGACCGGCATGCCCGGCGCCGGGTTCGGCGCACCCGACGTGGTGTTCGAGGAGCACGGTCTCAAGTCGGGCGGCGTCTCGAAGATGGTGAAGGGCGCGGGCAGCTGGCTCCAGGGCCGGCCGTGGGCGCAGGTGAACGTGCCCGCGCTGTCGATCGGCAACATGGCGTATGACAAGGTCTTGGGTTGGGCGGGGGCGTTGGAGCCGGTGGAGATGTGGCGCCACGGCGTGCGCCGCGACGGCCTCCTGGGCCCCGGCATCCTGCTTCACCAGCGGATGACGGTCGACTGGACGAGGCACGACCTCGTGTTCGAGTCCGACTAGCGAGCCGGAACTGGTTCCGGAACCAGTTCGGTCGCGATTATCTCAACAAGCGGCAAGGTGGAGCCATCAGCGCTCGCGGCTACTTCGCCGGCTCCTCCTTTTCGTCCGCCTCTCCCGGCCTCGGCTCGTGCTCGCGCTCGGCGGCGTGCACGCTCTTCACGAGCTGGCCGTCCACCTTGACGTTCGCGCCGTGGTCGAAGACGAGCTTGCCGCCGAGGTAGCCGGCGTAGCCCACGGCGCCTGCGGCGAGCAGCTGGAGGACGAGCGCGAGCGCGCCCACGGCGGTCGCGAGGCCGCCTTTCAGGCGCGCGGCGGCGAACAGCGCGATCAGCGCCAGGCCCGAGAGATACATCGTGCGCTCGCCCATCATCTCGTGCGTGTCGATGTCCTTCTCGGGCACGCCCTGCTGGTGCTCGGGCACGCGGTGCGCGGGCTTGCCGGACTGCACGGCGACGAACGCACCCAGGAAGCCGAACACGAGCAGCACGACCGACGCCTTCTTCAGCCAGTCGCGGTCCATCAGCCGGCCGACGACGGCGAAGAAGGCGCTGAAGATGATCAGCACAATCGGGGTGTGCACGATCTGCGGATGAAACGGTCCGAGCCACGACAGGTTCATGGCGACCTCCTGTGGGGGTTCAATTCGTTCGGAGCAGCATAGGTGACGTCGGCCGCCCGCGTCAGCCCGAGCCGGCTGGTACATTGGGAGCATGGCCGCTCGTCCCCCGGTGCCGGTGCTCGTGCTGCGCGCGTTGATCGCGCTCGCGTTCGAAGCGCTGCTGCTCGCGTGGGGACTGGGCGGGTTCTCGGCGCTCGTCGCCTCGCCGCGCGCGCTGGCGCTGCTCGCGATCTGGGGCGTGGTGGGCGTGGCGCTCACGGTGACGCGTCCCGTGCGCGGGCAGGACATCGTGACCGCCGAGAAGGACCCGCTCGCCATGGTCGCGCTGGCGCTGCTGCCGCTCTCGATACCGGGCGTCGCGGCATGGGGCGGACGACTGGACGTGTGGCCGCTCCCCGCGCCCGAGCTGCTCGGCTGGATCGGCGTGGCGCTCTCGGCGCTCGGGTTTGGGCTGCGCGTCGCCGCGATGCGGCAGTTGGGCCCCCGCTTCTCGCCGCTCCTCGCCGTGCAGCGTGAGCACGCGCTCGAGACCACGGGCTGGTACGCGCGCGTGCGGCACCCGGGCTACCTGGGCTCGATGCTCGCGAGCTGGGGCGCGGCGATCACGTTCGGGAGCGCGATGGCGCTGCCCCTGGCGCTCGTGATGCTGTTGTTCCAGCTCGATCGCATCCGCCGCGAGGAGCGCCTGCTCGAGCAGCGTTTCGGCGACGAATGGCGGGCCTACGCGGCCCGGACCGGCGCGCTGCTGCCCCGGGTGCGGTGAGCGAAATCCCCCACCCCGGGTCTTGACCGGCTCCCTGCGCATCGCCGAGACTGCGCACCATGCGCCTCGTTTACCATGTGATGGCCGCGCCGCAACCACTGGGCCTGCTGCTCCTCGCCGCGGGCGACCGCGGGCTCCGGCACGTCGACTTCATGGACAAGCGGAGCTTGAAGCGCGCGATCGCCGCGCGTGAGGCGGCCGAGCCGGGCGCCCAGTGGGAGCCGTCGCTCCAGGACCTGCGCCCGCTCGCCGACCAGATCGACGAGTACCTCACGGGCGCGCGCAAGCTGCTTGACTACCCGCTGGACCCGCAGGGCGACGACCTTTCGCTCGCCGTGTGGCGGAAGCTCCGCGCGGTGCCGTTCGGCGAGACCATCACCGTGGCCGAGCTGGCGCGCGCCGTGGGGCAGCCGCGCAACCTGCGCCCGGTGGCGCAGGCGGTGCTCACGAACCCGCTGCCGATCGTGGTCCCGTGCCATCGCGTGCTCGGCACCGACGGCAAACCGTCCAACTACGTCGGCGGGCTGCCGCGGAAGAAGTACCTGCTAGCGCTCGAGGAGCGCTTCCACAAGATGGGCGGCCTCGACGACAACCGCGTGATCGGCGAGCTCACGAAGCGCGTGCGACGGCCCATCACGCCCGCGCGCGCGGTGGCGAAGGCGACGGCGACGGCGAAGAAGCGCGCGGACTCGCGGTCCACGGCCGCGAGCGCCGTGTCCACCTCGCTCAAGGCGCCGAAGAAGCGACCCCGCTGACCGAGACCTGCTGCACCTCGGCGAGCTTCAGGAACAGGAACTCGGGTCGCGCGATGTTGTAGTCCGGCAGCGCCACCGGGAAATCGGCCTTGAACGCGATCGTGCCGCCCTTGCCCGCGGGCGTGAACGTCGCCTCCGCCGGGCAGCGCAGCCGCCGCGACACGCCGTGCAGCGCGAACGTGCCCTCGATCTGGAACGAGACCGCCTTGCCCGGCTCCAGCTTCGCGCCTGCGGGCGAGAGGACCGCGGCGCCGTCGAAGATCGCCTTCGGGTACTTGTCGGTCTCGAGGTGGTTCTCGCGCATGTGCTGGTTGCGCATCTTCTTCCCCGTGTCGAGGCTCGCGAGGTCCACCTCGAGGTGCACGGTGATGCTGTCGCCCACCGCGCCCGGGTCCAGCGTCAGCGTGCCCTCCATGCGGTCGGTCTTCCCCTGGAACGTCTCCGTGGGCGCCTGCGATGTGAACACGACCTTGCAGCCAGGCCCAGGCTTCACAGCGAACACGGCGGCGTCGCTGGCGGCACCGGGCAGGAGCGAGAGCGCTGCGAGGGCGAGGATGCGGAGACGCATGAGACCTCCTGGACCGGCCGGGAAAACGAGCGGGTATGGCTAGTACAACAGGTGCAGCTGGAACGAGCCCTCGTCGTAGTCGCCGCCGGACAGCGCCGGGCCGCTCTGGACGCGCGTGTGGCGATACAGGGCCTCGAGCACCAGGAACGAGCGCGGCATCACGTCGAAGCCAACGCCCCAGCGGTCCTTGGATCCCGAGCGGAGATCCCGATCCGGGTCGTAGAAATCGTACGTCGACTTGAGCTCGACCCCGCGCCTGAGCAGCACGCTCAACTCCTGCGAGGTCACGACGCTCGTGGTCGCGGCGGCGTCAACGGGATCGCGGCGCACGAGATCGCCCTGCGCCACCCAAGTCACGTTCCAGCCGGAGAGATAGCCGAAGACGCCGCCGGAGTTGAGGTCCACCGAGATCCCCGGCTGCGAGTAGCCGTCGAGCCCGAGCGAGCCGGCGATCGGACCGGCGCGGAAGCGCGCGCTGGCGTTGCCCGACACCGCGAGACGCCGGTCGTTGTCGAGCAGCGAGCCCCGGGCGCCGTTCACGAGCGCCACCTGGATCTCCGCCGGGCCGGGCGAGAGGCCCACCTCCACGCCGCCATCCCAGTTGCCGGGCGGCGCGAAGCCCTCCGCGTCGCGCACGTACATGGTGTGGTCATCGAATTTCCAGCCGTACGGCGGCACGAACCGTCCGGCCTTCACGTAGCCGTCCCACGGCAGGACGTTCGCCAGGCCGAACGCCTCGTACGTGTCGCTGAAGCTGCGGTTGTAATAGAGCAGGAACTTGGGATCGAGCTGGAACAGCACGTAGAGATCCCCCTGCATGGGAAAGAACCCCTGCGGCGGCGCGAGCGAGGAGTGCTCGCTCTCGAGCAGGAACAGCTCGCGGAAGTCGGTGCCGATGCTCAGGTGCTTGCCGATCTTGGGATCGATGTCCTTGAGGATCTCGGGCGTGGCCGGTGACATCGCGAACTCCTTCGGGATCAGCGACTGGACGGCGTACGCCGAGCGCATGCCGCCGCCCGAGGGGTTCACGTGGCAGAGCGCGCAGTTCTGCTCGTAGCGCGCCGAGTAGCGCGGCAGCGCGCGCGCGCTGAGCGCCGGCAGCAGCGACGCGGTGACCACGGCCAGCGTGATCGCGGCGCCCAGGCGGGTCGTGTGCGGCAAGCGCGGCACGGTCGCCATCAGTTGTCCAACGCACCTTCGAGGATCCAGCGGCGGAACTTGTCGATGGTCGCCGGGCTGAGCGGCCCGCCGATCTCAGGCATGCGCCCGCCCGCGCCCGGCGGGGGCGTGGTGATCTTGCGATAGATGAGGGAGTTCTGAGGGTCGAACGGCTTGATGAGGATGTAGCTGGGGTAGATCGAGCCGGGGACGTTGACGATGTCGGCCGTGCTCCTGAAGAAGTGGCAGCCCAGCGCGCACGTTGTGGTGAGCACCGGCCGGATGTCGGCCGCGAACGACACGGTGGTGGCATTGCCGCTCACCGTGACGTCCGGGCAGCCGGGGCCGTTCGCGATGGCGCAGGAGATGAAGCCCCCGGCCCGCGGCACGAACTGCACGGTCACGGGCAGCGAGCCGCCGGGCGGGAGCGTCGACGACCCGCCGCCCGAGAGCACGACGAAGTCGTCGCACGTGGGCACCACGTTCAGGAGCAGCGGCGCCGTGCCCGGGTTCGTGATGGTGTAGCCGCTCTGCGTGCTCCCGCCCACGGCCGCGAAGCCGAAGTCGATCGAGGGAACGCTCAGCACGCATTGCGCGCCGGGCGCCTGGAGCGCGCCGACGCCCGTCAGGCTCACGGGCGGGATGCCATCGCCGAGCGTGAGCTGGCACGTGGACGTCCCCGTGCCGCTCGGCGCGTAGACCACGATCACGGTGTGCTGGCCGCCCGGAGGCACCGTGAACGCGCCGCCGCCGCTCTGGATCGAATAGCCCGCGCACGTCACGCTGGCCGAGCCGTTCAACGCGCCGTTCCCGCTGTTGCTCACGATCACGCTCCGCGACGCGGTGGCGCTCACGGCCACGGTGCCGAAATCGATTGCGGTCGACGACAGCTCGGCATGCGGCAACAGCCGGATCGGCTCGCCAAGGTCGGAGCACCCTGCCAAGCCCATCACGGCGACGAGCGTCCAGAGGCCCTTGGCGACACGCCTGTTCATGGGGGCTTGAAGGCTAGCAAGCGGCCGCGCGCGCCAGCAACAGAAACACCGACGAACGCCGTCAGTCGTGAGGCGTGAAGTGATCCCATCCGCTCATGTCCAGCGGCGTCGAACCCGTCGCGGTCACTAGGACGCGCGCACGGTCGGCCGTGAACTCGCCCACGCGCGCAAGCGGCACCTTCGAATCGAACGCGATGCGCTCGCATTCCGGCCACTTCATGGGGTCGATACTCAGTAAAAGTTCGTAGTCATCGCTCGCGCCGAGTCGCAGCCGCGTGAGCAGCGCCGGCCCACCCGATGGCTCGCTCTCATCACCGGCGAGCGCGGCGAGCGCGCGGGCCGCCTGCTCGAGCGCGGGATCGGCCGGCAGCGACGCCTCGTCGATGCGCGCCCCCACGCCGCTCGCAGTGCACACGTGCGCGAGATCCTCGGCGAGCCCGTCGGAGAGGTCGATCGCCGCGCGCACGCCGCCCGTCGCGGCGAGCGCGCGCGCGAGCTTCACGCGCGCGCCTGGCGCCACGACGCGCTCCACGATGTCGTGCGGCACGCGCGCACGCGACGGTGGGTCGGCCTGCGTCGCGAGCGCGAGGAACACCGCCGCGCTCCCGGGCGCGCCGGTCACTGCGATCACGTCGCCGGGCCTGGCACCCCGGCGCGTCCACGCGGCGCCGCGCTCCACGTCGCCGAGGAGGGTGAGGGATGCGGTGAACGCTCCCGGGGTCGAGGCGAGGTTGCCGCCCACGATCGCCGCGCCGTGCTGGGCCAGCGCGCGCGCGCACGCGCGCTCGAGCAGCAGGCACTCGGCGTGCGACCAGGCCGGCGGCACCACGAGCGAGAGCAGCGCCCAGCGCGGCTCCGCCGCCATGGCCGCGAGGTCGGAGAGGTTCGCGGCCGCGAGCCGCGAGCCGATCTCGGCCGGCGTGAAGAGCGCGCGGCGGAAATGGCGACCCTCGACGAACGCGTCGGTCGTGGCCACGAGGTCGCGGCCTTCGCGCGGGCGCAGCACGGCCGCATCGTCGCCCGGCCCCACGACCACGCCCTCGCCGGGGGGCAGCCCCGCGGTGAGCGAGGCGATGCGCTCGAACTCTGAGCGCGGCTCAGGCATGGGCCGGGACGCGATTGCTCGCCGGCGGCACCAGCACCACGAACGCGATCGCCGCCGCCAGCGCCAGTAGGCTCCCGAGCGCGAACGGCGCCTGCGGGCCCACGCGCTCCCAGAGCAGCCCCGCCGCGATGCTCGCGGGCAGGAGCGCCAGGCCGACGGCGGCGTGGTAGACGCCGAACGCCGTCGCCCGCCGCTCGCGGGGCACCAGGTCGGTGATGAGGCTTCGCGACTGGCCCTCGACGATCGCGCTGTGCACCGCGAGCACCAGGAACGCCACGGTCGCGCCGGCGCGGTTGGGCGCGAACGCCGCGGCGCCGTACGCCAGCGCGTAGAGCAGGTAGCCCGTGAGCAGGAGCGGCCGGCGGCCGAAGCGGTCGGAGAGCCCGCCGAACGGCAGCGATAACGCCGCAGAGCAAAGGTTGTAGCTCAGATAGAGCAGCGACACGCCGCTCGCGCTGAAGCCCGAGTGCTGCGCACGCAGGAGCAGGAACGCCATGCTCGAGTTGCCGAGCTGGAACAGCACGTCGGCGCCGACGAAGCGCGCGAACCGCGGGCCGAGCGGCGCGTGGCCCGCCGCGCGCGCGTGCGACTTCACCAGTGCGAGGCGCGGCGCGTGCACCATGGTCACGAGCACGATCACGGCGAGCGTGGCCGGGATCGCGGAGACGAGGAAGATGCGCCGGTAGCCGTCGGCGCCGAGCGCGGACCAGCGCGCGAGCAGCCACCACGCCACGAGCGGCCCGAGCGCCGCGCCGGTCGTGTCCATGGCACGGTGGAGGCCGAACGCGCGGCCGAGATCGGTGTCGGGCGTCGAGTCGGCGATGATGGCATCGCGCGGCGGGTTGCGGAGCGCCTTGCCGACGCGATCACCGAAGCGGAACCCGAGCATCATCGGCCACGAGCGCGCGAACGCCATGAGCGTCTTGCACACGGTGGAGAGCCCGTAGCCCGCCACGAGGAACGGCTTCCGCTTGCCGATCCGGTCCGAGAGCCGGCCGGCCACGAGCCTGAGCGACGACGCGGTGAACTCCGCGACGCCCTCGATCAGCCCCAGGCTCGCCACCGACGCGCCGAGCGTGGCGGTGATGAACAGCGGCATCACCGGGATCAGCATCTCGGTCGATACGTCGGTGAAGAACGACGTCAGCCCGAGCGCGACGACGTTGGGATGAAACCCGGACCAGGTGCGTGGTTCGGGTTTCGCGCTCACTCGATCTCCTTCGTCTCCAGGGCGCCGAGGCCGTCGAGCGCCTTCTTCGCCAGGTCGCCGTTCGTCACCACGAGGATCTTCAGGTCGTCGGTGCAGAAGTACGTCTTCAGCACGCGCTTCACGTCGTCCATGGTCACGGCGCCTATCTTCGCCGGGTAGGTGGCGATGAAGTCCTGCGGCAATCCGAAGAACTCGACGTTCGCGATCTCACCCGCCAGCTCGTCCGGCGCCTGGAGCCCGAGCGGGTACTGGCCCTTCAAGTAGTTGCGCGCCTTGTCCAGCTCGGCCTCGGTGGGGCCCTGGTCCACGAGCTTCTTCACCTCGGAGAGCGTGGCGTCGACGCACTTCCGCAGCTGATCGTTGCGGGTGAACGTGCTGATCCGGAACGCGCCCGCGGCGCGGCGCTGCTGGAACCCGCTCGAGATGCTGTACGTGAGCCCCTGCTCGACGCGGATGGAGTTGACGAGCCGCGACGTGAACCCGCCGCCGCAGATCGTGTTCGCCACCTCCATCGCGTACCAGTCGGGGTGGTTCCGCGGGACCGACGGGCACATCATGCGGATCTGCGCCTGCGTCGCCTCGGGCTTGTTGACGACGCGCAGCGAGCGGCCCTTGAGCGCCGCGGCGGGGCCGTACGGATCGGTCGTGGGCGCCGGCCCGGTGGCCTTCCAGCCCGCGAACGCGGTCTTGAGCTGCGCGACGAGCGCGGCCGGGTCGACGTCGCCCACGATCACGAGCACCGAGCGCTCGGGCGCGAGGAAGGCGCTGTGGAACCGGACCACGTCTTCGCGTGACATCCCCTTCAGGCTCGACTCCCAGCCGATCGGCGGGTGGCCGAGCGGGCTCTCGCCCCAGAACCAGCGCGTCATCGCGTTCTCGGCGACCACGGACGGCTCGCTCTTGTCCGACGCGATCTGGCCGAGCGCTTCCTCCTGCTTCCGCTTGAAGTCGTCCGCGGTGAACGACGGCGACACGATGACGTCGCGGAAGAGCTCCACGCCGAGCGCGAGGTCCTTCTTCAGCACCTCGCAGCTCACCACGAGCTGCTCGGAGCCGGCGCTCGCTTCCAGCGATCCGCCAACGAACTCGATGTCGTCGGCCAGCTGCTTGGCGGAGCGCTTGCCCGCGCCCTGCGTGAGCAGGTCGGCGGTGAGCCGCGCCACGCCCTCCTTGCCCGCGAAGTCGTTCACCGATCCCGCGCGCGCCACGAGCCGGAAGTCCACGAGCGGCAGGCGTGACGTGGGGACCACGATCACGCTCAGGCCGTTCTCGAGCTTCGTGCGCGTGGTGGGCGCCTGCGCCGCGCGCGCCGGGGGAGCGAACAGCACTCCGGCGAGCGTCGCGCACAGCGCGAGGGCGAAGAGCCGGTGCTCGAAGCGGCCGTTCGAGACGACGCTCATGGCTGGGACTCCTTGCCCACCTCGAGCGGCACGAGGATAGAGGCGGTGCGGTGGTTGGCGTCGAACACCTGCTGCGCGACGCGTTTGCAGTCGGCGGCGGTCACGCCGCGGTAGTGGTCGATGGCGGTGAAGAAATCCTTGTAGTCGCCGTGCACGTGCTCGAAGTAGCCGAGCGCCTGCCCGGCGCCGTTGTTCGTCTTCAGCGCCTCGATGAAGCTCGCCTCGGACTGGTTGCGGGCCTTCTGCAGCTCGCGCTCGGTGGGCCCGTCGCTCGCCAGTCGCTGGATCTCGGCGTAGAGCGCCTTCTGCGCCTCCTCGGCCGTGTGTCCGGGCTTCATCTCGACGTAGAACTCGAACAAGCCCGGCTCGAGTCCGGCGCGGAACGACGCGCTCGCGGAGAGCGCGATCTGCTGGTCGTAGACGAGCGCCTGGTGGAGGCGCGACGATTCGCCGCCGGAGAGGATGTTGCTCAGGATGTCGAGCGTCCAGATGTCGTTGCTCTTCACCGACGGCGCCTTGTAGCCCACGTCGATCGACACCGTCTCCGACGGGTAGCGCACGTAGGCGAGCTTCTCGCCGTTCTGGTCGGGCTCGCTGTTCACGGGCGGCGCCGGCGGCGTCTGCTTCGGGATGCTGGCGAAGTACTGCGCGATCTTCGCCTTGGCATCCTTCGGGTCGAAGTCGCCGATCAGCAGCAGGATGCAGTTGTTGGGCGCGTAGTGCGTGCGAAAGTAGGCCACCATCTCGTCGCGCGTGATGCGCTCGAGGTCCTTCATCCAGCCCACCACCGGCCAGTGGTATGGCGAGGCCTCGAACGCGGTGGAGTAGAGCGCCTCGTCGAGCAGCCC
>Ga0306920_100010681_pt1 | contig 12330 bp, 11 predicted proteins | sample flu12Cox44000170_FD_204666 | JGI IMG/M metagenome (GOLD analysis project Ga0306920, IMG submission 204666) | Lab enrichment of tropical soil microbial communities from Luquillo Experimental Forest, Puerto Rico - flux4day.12C.oxic.44.000.170 (v2)... | ecosystem: Environmental > Terrestrial >...
GATGCGCTCGAAGGCGAGCGTCATGAGCCGGCTCACCATCGGATACCCGGTGACGAGCGTGCCCCCCGGCGCCAGGGCCCGGGCGAGGCCGCGCGCGGCGCCGCGGCTGTCGGCGATGTGCTCGAGCACGGAGAAGCAGACCACCGCGTCGAAGTGCCCCTCCGGCAGGTCGGCGTCGGCGAGCAGGTCGGCGCGCCGGAACTCCGCCTTGCAGCCCGGGGCCACCAGCGCCTCGAGGCCGGGCGCGAGCGTCAGGTCGGTGCCCGTGTATTCGGCGTACCGCTTGGTGAGCGTCGGAACCAGGACGCCGCTCCCGACGCCGATCTCGAGCACCCGCTTTCCCCCGGCCGGCAGAAGGTCGAGGCCCATCTGCAAGCGGTGGCGGTAGAGCCACCCGACCCACGGGTTGTAATAGTAGGGGAGGGGATCGTGCTCGTCGTTGGGGTGCAACACCCCCTTGGGCGGCAGCTCGAGCCGGATCACGCCGGGCCTCGCTTTCGGGCGACCAGGACCAAGAAGCCCCCCAGGTTGCGCAGCACGGGGGCGTCGCAGGCGACTCGCTCCGCCCAGCCCAGAAGGCGTGCCAGCGCCGGGATCGCGAACGCGTGCGAGCTCGGCGTCACGACCCGCACGCCGCGTACCGCGACGAGCTCGAGATCGGGCGTCAGGTAGGAGCGGGCCCGGCCGAGCGTGTCGAAGCGCGTGAAGACGTCGCTCTCGGTCGTCGCCTCCGCGATCCGGCCCGGGCCGGCGACGAGCTTGGCGAGGTAGCGGAGCGACAGCGGGTTGTAGAACTCGAGCAGGAGATGTCCGCCGGGCCGGCAGAGGCGCGCGAGCTCGGCCACCGCCCGGGCGATGGGCGGGACGTGGGCTAGCACCTTCATGCTGTAGACGAGATCGAAGCTCGCCGTCGGCAGGGGCACGTCGGTGAGCGACCCCTGCACGACGCGGAGGCCGCGGGCGCGCGCGGGCCCCAGCATCCCGCGCGACAGATCCAACCCCACCGCCGAGCGGGCGACGGCGGCGGCTTGGCGGAGCAGGAGCCCCGTGCCGCAGCCGGCCTCGAACACGTCCTTCCCCGTGCCGAACCGGCGCACGAGGTCGAGCTCCAGCTCGTCGATCATGCGGTGATAGCCGTGGTGCCGCTCGGCCTCGTAGCTGGTCGAGAACCGGTCGTAGTAGGTCTGCGTGTCCGGGGGGCTCGGGGCTGGAATCGCGACAGCAGCCATCGGGTCTTGAATCCTACGACGGCTCGGGTCTAGCCGCTAGCGCCGCCGACGGCGCGCCGCTCGGTGGGCGCCGGTTCGCCCCGCTAGAACGGCGGTTCGAGCCGCTGCCGCCGAGCGACGATGCAGAACAGGATGCCCGACAGGCCGAAGGCCAGCACGGCCGCCTGCAGACCGAAGGCCACGGTCGAGCGGTCGGCGATGAAGCCGACCACCGATGCGGCGGGCGTGTTGCCGAGGAACTGGATGCCGAACATGAACACCGCCTGGAGCGTGGCCGCGAACTGGGGCGGGCCGAGCTCGTCGACGATCGCGGCCGCCGGCCCGTTGTAGACGGACAGGAAGAAGGACGCGCCGGCGGTGAGCACCATGAACACCGGGTGGTTGGTGACCAGCAGGGCCGCACAGCCGATGGGCACGGCGAGCAACATCGAGACGCCGATGGTGAGGGCGTGGCCGCCGCGCCGCCGGCGGGTCCAGGCGTCGCCCACGTAGCCGCCGGCGATGACGCCGCCCGCGCCGCAGGCGACCCCCACGAACAGCATGTAGACGCTGGCCACGATGTCCGAGAAGTGCCGCTCCTCGATCAGGAGCTGCCGCACCCAGAAGATGAGGGCGCTGGCGCCGAAGGTGGCGAGGATCCCCCCGGCCAGCGCCATCACGTAGGTGGGGGCCAGGAGGTAGGCCCGCGCCGGAAGCGCGTTGGGGCGGGGGAGGCGGTTCGGCGCGGCGATGAACGCCGAGGTGATGGCCAGCAGGATCGACGGGCCGCCCGCGATCCAGAACGCCGCGCGCCAGCCGATGCGCGGCGCCATCAGCGTGCCGAGGATCAGGCCCGCGGTGCCGCCGAGCGCCATCCCCACGTTGTAGATGCCGAGCGCGCGCCCGCGCTTCTCCGGCGGCGCCGCCGCGCAGAGCAGGGTGTTGGCGCTGGGGCCGTAGGCCCCCTCCCCGACGCCGACCAGCGCCCGGAAGATCAGCAGCATCTCGAACGACGTGGAGACCGCCGAGCCGATGGTGGCCATCGACCACACCAAGATCCCGGCGAAGATCACCTTCCTGGGGCCGATGCGATCGGCGATGGGCCCGGAGATCAGCGAGGCCAGCGCGAACACGCCCAGGTTCACGCCGGCCAGCCAGCCGACCTTGAAGTTCGACAGGTGGAAGGTCGACTGGATGAACGGCGTCATCCCGTAGACGATCTGCCGGTCGAGGTAGTTGAAGAAGTTGATGAGCGTGAGCAGCGGCAGCGGCGGGACGCCACGGGCCCGCATCACGGGCGTGGGCGGTGAGACGCCGAGAGGCACGGCGGTCAACGGAGGCTCTCGAGGCAGGCGACCGCCTCGGGCCGCGACCAGTCACGCTTGTTGATGAAGTAGTAGCGGACGCTCCCGCGCGCGTCGACGAGGAAGGTCTCCGGGTACTTCTCGGTGCCGAACGTCTTGGGGACGTCGTGCGAGGTGTCGAGCAGCACGCCGATCTTGCTCCCCTTGGCGAAAAATCGCCGGATGGCCCCCCAGTCGTCGTCGACGCTCACGGCGAGCATGCGCAGGTCCGTGCCGTCGATGCGGCGGGCGAGATCCTCGAGCGACGGCACCTCGTCGACGCACGGCGGGCACCAGGTGGCCCAGAAGTTCAGCAGCACCGGGTGGCCGAGCTGATCGTGCAGCGACACCGTCTTGCCGTTCGCGTCGGGCAGGTGAAAATCGGGCGTCGGGCGCCCCTGCAGCACGGCCGGCAGCGGATCGGGCTCCAGGGCGGTGCACGCGCCGTCGCGCGTCCGCGCCAGCGTCTCGTGCGCCCCCATCACGAAGCGCACGGCGACGAACGCGATGGCGACCGCGGTGATCACCGCGGGGGCCAGGCGCCGGGCGCGCGAGGCGCTCGCGGCGTCCTGGCGGGCCTGCTGGGCCTGCTTCATCCGCTCAGAGCTCCAGCCCCACCACCGGCGCGATCGCGCGCAGCGACTCCATGAGCGTGGCGAACGCGGCCGGCGTCAGCGACTGCGGCCCGTCGGAGAGCGCCTTGTCCGGCTCCGGGTGGACCTCGACCATGAGCCCGTCCGCGCCGAGCGCGATCGCCGCCCGCGCCATCGCCGGCACCGACTTGCGGTCCCCCGTTCCGTGCGACGGGTCGACGATGATCGGCAGGTGCGTGAGCCGCTTGATGAGCGGGATCGATCCCAGATCCAACGTGTTGCGCGTCATCGTCTCGAAGGTCCGGATGCCGCGCTCGCAGAGCACGACCTTGTAGTTCCCCTGCTTGACGATGTACTCCGCCGCCATCAGGAACTCCTGGATCGTCGCCGACAGCCCGCGCTTGAGCATGACCGCCCGGGGCTGGCTCCCCACCGCCTCGAGCAGCGAGAAGTTCTGCATGTTGCGCGCGCCGATCTGCAGCACGTCCGCATACTTCGCGACCAGCTCCACGTCGCGCGTGTCCATCACCTCCGTCACCACCGGCAGCCCCGTCTTGGCCCGCGCGTCAGCCAAGATCTTGAGCCCGTCCTCCTTCATCCCCTGAAACGCGTACGGCGAGGTCCGCGGCTTGAACGCCCCGCCCCTCAAGAAATGCGCGCCGGCCGCCTTCACCGCCGTCGCCGCCGTATCCACCTGCTCCTTGCTTTCCACCGCGCACGGCCCGGCAATGACCCCGAACCGCCCGCCCCCGATCTTCGCCCCCCCGATCTCGACGAAGCTGTCGTCCGGCTTCACCTCCCGCGACACCAGCTTCCAAGGCTTCGACACCGGCACCGCATCCGCGACGCCGCTCATGACCGTGAAGATGCCTGGATCCACGGGCCCCGGATTCCCCGTGATCCCAATCGCCAGCCGCGTCGCCCCCGGAATCTCGTTGGGCGTAAAACCCAACTGCCGGATCTTCTCCTCCACAGCCGTCACGTCGCTCCGCGACGCACCGGCTTTCATCACGATCAGCATGCCGAAATAGTACCTCGGAAGCGTCTCCCCCCGTCGGAGGCGTCAGTATTTTCGTCTGGTGGCGGGGTTTTGCCGCGCCGGCTCACCTTGCGAGAGAGGGTGGGCCCGCGGGAGGGCCCAGCCCTCCCGCGAGCGCCGAAGGCGCGCTATCCGCGCTTCTTCTTCTTCGCCAGCTCGTCGTCCGCGATCTTCTTGAACGTCTCCCACGGGTAGGCGCCCGAGATCTTGCGGCCGTTGATGAACACCGCCGGCGTGCCGTTGACGCCCACGGCCTGGCCTTCCTTGGTCTCGGACTGGATGGTGTCCTTGTACTTCTGCGCGTCGAGGTCGGACTTGAACTTGGCCATGTTGAGGCCGAGGTCCTGGGCGTATTTCTCGAGGTTCGGCCGGTCGAGCGCGGTGTTGTTGGCGAACAGGGTGTCGTGCATCTGCCAGAACTTCCCCTGCGCCGCCGCGGCCATCGCCGCCTCGGCCGCCGGCTCGGCGTTGTTGTGGAACGGGAGCGGGAAGTTCTTCCAGGTCATCCGGATCTTCCCGTTGTACTCCTTCTCCATCTGCGCCAGCGTCGGCTCGACCCGCTTGCAGAACGGGCACTGGAAGTCGGAGAAGATGATGACCTCGAGCGGGGCGTTCTTCGGCCCCTTCGTCTGCGAGTCGCCGGCCGCGACCTTGTACACGGTAGTGTCCTGCTCCGGGCCCTTCTCCTCGCCTTGCGCGGCGGCCGCCGGCGCCGCCGGCACCTCGGTCTTGGCGTCCTTCATGAGCGCCTCGTAGACCTTCGCCTTGGGCGTCCCCTTGGCGATCATGCCGTCGGCCGTCTTCAGCTCCTCGTCGATCTTGGCCTTGAACGACTCGAACGGCTGCGCGCCCGAGAGGAACTTGCCGTTGATGAAGAACGCCGGCGTCCCGCGGGCGCCGATCTTGCCGCCCGCGGCAGAGTCGGCCTCGATGGCCTCCTTGCCCTTGTTGGCGTCGAGGGCGGCCTTGAACTTGCCCATGTTGAGGCCGAGCTCACCGGCGTACTTCTCGTAGGTGGCGCGGTCCATGTGGGCCTGGTCGGCGAAGATCTTGTCGTGCATCTCCCAGAACTTCCCCTGCTCGCCGGCGGCGCGCGCGGCGATGGCGGCGGGCATGGCGTTCGGGTGGAACGGCAGCGGCAGGTCGCGCCATACGACGCGAACCTTGCCCTTGTACTCGTCCATCACCTTGGCCACGGTCGGCTCGACCCGGCTGCAGAACGGGCACTGGAAGTCGGAGAACTGGACGATCGTGACCGGCGCGTCCTTGGCCCCCTTCATCGGCGCGCCCTTGATCTCGGCGCGGAAGCGGGTGTTCGCGTCGGGCGTCCCCGGCTGCGGCGGCGGGGGCGGCGGCGCGGCCGCCTTGTCGAGGCCGCTCGCCGTCAGCGCGGCGTAGACCTGGCCGCGCGGCGTGCCGGACGCGATCTTCGCGTCGGCCTTCTTGAGCTCCTCGTCGATGACGCTCTTGAACGCCTCGACCGGCTGCGCGCCGCGGAAGTTACGCCCGTTGATGAAGAAGTTGGGGGTGCCGCGGGCGCCGAACTTCACGGCGTCGTCGAGGTCCTTCTTGATGCGGGCCTCGCCGCTCTTCTTGTCCATCGACTCCTTGAACTTGGCCATGTTGAGGCCGACGTCCTGGGCGATCTTGTCGAGGCTCGGGCGGTCGAGGTTCTGCTGACCGGCGAACAGCTTGTCGTGCATCTCCCAGAACTTCCCCTGCTCGCGCGCGGCCTCGGCGGCGAGGGCGGCCGGCATGGCGTTGTTGTGGAAGGGGAGCGGGTTGTGCCGGAACGTCAGCGAGACGTCCTTGCCGTAGTCCTTGAGCACCTGGGTGAGCGTCGGCCCCACGCGGCCGCAGTACGGGCACTGGAAGTCGGAGAACTCGATGATCGTGACCTTGGGCTCCTTGCCTCCCTTGGTCGGCGAGTCACCGACGGTGACCTTGTAGACCTCGGAGCTGGCGCCCGGGCCCTTCTGCGGCTGGCCCGCCGCCGGCGACGGCGACGTCTTGGCGCCCTTCATGAACGCCGCGTAGACCTGGCCGGAGGGCGTCCCCGAGGCGATCAGCTTGTCCGCGCGCTTGATCTCGTCGTCGATGACCTTCTTGAACTCCTCGAACGGCTGCGCGCCCTGGATGTTGCGCCCGTCGACGTAGAAGTTCGGCGTCCCCTGCACGCCGATCTGGCGGCCGAGGGCCAGGTCGGCGTTGACCTTGGCCTTGCCGGCGCCGCTGTCGAGCGCGGCCTTGAACTTGCCGACGTCGAGGCCGATCTCACCGGCGTACTTCTCGAGGTCCGGCCGCGTGAGCGCCTGCTGGTTGGCGAACATCTTGTCGTGCATCTCCCAGAACTTCCCCCGCGCCTCGGCGGCCACCGCGGCCTCGGCGGCCAGCGGCGCGTTGGGGTGCATCGGCAGCGGGTTGTGCCGGAAGAAGATCCGGACGTCCTTCGGGTACTCCTTCTCGATCTTCTGCATCGTCGGCACGACCCGGCTGCAGAACGGGCACTGGAAGTCGGAGAAGGCGACGATGTTCACCTTCGCGGTCGCCGGCCCGATGGCCGGCCCTTCGAGCGGCACCCGGACGCGGTCGACGCCGTCACTGGGCCCGGACGGCCCTTTCGTTCCATCATTGGCCGCCGTCGCCGACGCGCTCGACGAGCCCTTGCCACCCGTGACCAGGCGCCCGAGGCCGTAACCGCCTCCGAGCACCGCCACCATCAACAGAACCACTGTCCCTTTGTTCATGACGATCTCCATTCAGTCCAAACGCCGCGAAGACGAAACCCGCGCGCGCGAGGACGCGGCCCACCCCGCGCGCGTGACAATTCGATTCCCCCCCTCGCCCGCGACTAGACGCGGGGCGGACGGTCGGGGGGCGCGAGGGCGCGCGCGGGGAGCACCCGCGCGTCAGGCGTGAACGTGAAGCGGCTCGGGTCTGGCAGCAGCGCCGGCACCGCGTACAGCGCGAGCAGCTGGGTCGCCGGCGGCGCCAGGTGCGTGGCGTCGGGAGGCGTCCCGCAGGACGAGGCGCTCGTGACCCCGCGCGAGCGGCGCGCCGGCGCCACGGTCGTGCCGCCCGACTCGCTGTCGGGGACGCGCGAGACCCGGTACCACTGGTCGAGGGGGAGGGGATCGCAGGTGCGGTCCAGGGCGGCGCCGATCGCCGGTGACGGGCACTCGACCTCGGCCGGCGTCGCGTAGTCGACCGGGCCGTCGGCGACCTCGACCGGCGCGGCGAGCCAGGCCCCGTCACAGCTCGCGGGCGCCTCCGCGCACGTCACGCTGGCCGACGGCATCGCCGGCACGAGCGAGATCGCGAGGGAGGCGAGAAGGGGCAGCATGCGGGGGCAGCCCGGGGCGAATCCCCAGAGGCCGGGGGAAGGCTACTCCGAAGACCTGGCCCCGGCAACCCAGCGCGTCGCGAGGACCCCGGCCGCCGAGGTCGCGGCGGCCAAGGCCGAGCTGCGACGTGATCAAACCAACGGCGGCGCTCGGGGGTCTCCCCGGGGCCCCGTCGGCTGCGCCCCGCGAAAGGAGACATCCATGAAGCTGCAAGCCGAATCGGGGGGCGACCAGAGCTGCTACCTGGCGAGCTGCTCGCACTTCTAGCGTCAGAGGGCGGCGAGCTCCGGGAGGCCGACCAGCGAGGCCCAGTGGCGCGGGTCGAGCAGGTCGGCCGCGCCCCGGGGGATGAAGTGCAAGAACAGGAGCGTGCAGTACGGCGATCCGTCCCCGCGCGGGATGGGGTCGCGGTAGTGCCACTGGCTGCTGCCCGAGAAGACGATGGCCTGTCCGACGCGCGGCACATACGACGAGAACCTGAGCGCCGCGGAGGCCTTGATGGTCTCTTGCCAGCCTTCGCCCTCGAACGCCGCCAGCTCGGCCGGCGCCGGCCACGGACGCACCTCGCTGAAATGGATGGGCCAGGGCGCGCTTTGATCGACGCAGAGATCCAACGTCCACTTTGCCTGGGGTGCGTCGAGGTGGACCGCGCAGACGCCGCGGTTCGCGTAGAGACTGAGGAAGGTGTAGCTCGGCTCGACTTGCTCGCCGACGGCCGCGCTGACGATGGGAACCGCGCGCGCCGCGAGCTCGAGGAACAGCGGGTGATCGTGCACCACGAACCGCCCGAAGGCGCGGGCCTCGTGGAGCTCGAGATCCGACGGGCCGAGGCCCTTTGCGGCCGTTCTCACCGCGTCCAGCGTCGCGGCGTCGAAGGGCTGCTCGAGGAGCGTCGTGCGAAAAGCCGTGTCCGTCTGGAGCGGCGCCAGGGCCCGGGTGAAGAGCGGGAGGGCCTCGGGCTTGAGACGTCGGATGATCGCCTGGGCCGCGAGGTACTTGGCGAGCCACCACGAGTCGTACCAGGGGTAGGGACTCTTCCCCTTGAGGTTGCGCTCGAGCGCCGCCATGCCTGGTGACCATTCTAGGGCACCGGCGAGCGTGTGCTACTGTTCTGGCGCAGCTCGAATGCGGACCATCCCCTTCACGGCGCGCGCGCGGGTGCCCGATGGCGTCCTGTTTCGAGAGCTCGCCGGCGAGTCGGTCATTCTGAGCCTCGATTCGGAGACCTACTTCGGCCTCGACGAGGTGGGGACGCGGACCTGGGCGCTCCTCGGCGCCAAGCCCACGATCCAGGCCGTCTACGAGGCGCTGTGCGCGGAGTACGACGTGGACGGCGCCGAGCTGCGGCGGGATCTCGAGGAGCTGCTCGCGGAGCTGGTCGAGCACAAGCTCATCGAGGTCGACGTTCCGCCGCCGCCATGAGCGGAATCGCCGGCGTGATCCGCTTCGGGGGGGCGCCCGTCGAGCCGGGCCTCATCGAGCGGATGACGGGCGCGATGTCTCACCGGGGCCCGGACGGCGTCGGCCACTGGGTGAGCGGGCCGGTGGCCCTCGGGCACTGCATGTTGCGAACCACGCCCGAGTCGCTGGAGGAGAGCCAGCCGCTCGCGAACGAGGACGGCAGCGTGGTGCTGGTGATGGACGGGCGGGTCGACAACTGGGAGGAGCTGCGGCGCGCGCTCCGCGATCGCGGCGCCGCCTTGCGCACGCGGGCGGACGCCGAGCTCGTGCTGCGCGCGTACGAAGCGTGGGGCCGGGACTGTTTGTCGCGCGTCGACGGCGATTTCGCGCTCGTCATCTGGGACGCGCGCCGGCGCGAGGCCTTCTGCGCGCGCGATCGCATCGGCAAGAAGACGTTCACGTATCACTGGCACGGCGACACGCTGGCGTTCGCCTCCGAGCTGCACGCGATCCTGGCGCTCCCGTGGGTGCGCGAGGAGCTGAACGAAGGGCTCCTCGCCGAAGTCCTCGCCGACGAGTGGCGCTCCCGCGACGAGACCTTCTGGAAGGGGATCCTCCGGCTGCCCGCCGCTCACCAGATGACGGCGAGCGCGCGGGGCGCGCGGCTCGAGGCGTACTGGGAGCCCGATCTCTGGGAGACCCTGCCGTTCTCGCGCGAGGAGGACTACGCCGAGCACTACCTCGCCCTCGTCACCGACGTCGTCCGGCGCATGTCGCGATCGCACCTCCCCGTCGCGTACGAAGTGAGCGGCGGCCTCGATTCCTCGGCGATCTTCGCCGTCGCCGAGCACCTCCGGCGGCAGGGCCAGCTTCCCGCCCCGAGCATCGCCGGCTATTGCCTGAAGTTCGAGAACGCTCCGGACGCGGAGGAGCGCACCTACAGCCGCGCGGTGGGCGCGCACCTGGGCGTCAACATCGAGGAGTGCGAGGCGACGATCGAGCCTCTCTCGTGGTACCGCGAGTGGGCGGGCCGCTACCGCGAGCTCCCCGGCTATCCCAATAGCGTCATGTCGTTGGGGCTGCGCCAGACGGCTCGCGCGCGTGGAGCGCGGACGCTCCTGACCGGCGCGGGCGGCGACGCCTGGCTGGGGGGGTCGTGGCCCGGGGCGTACTACACCGAGGACCTCGCCGGCGGGCGGTGGCGAGACGTTCTGACGTCGTTCGCCGCCGATCGCCACGAGCTCGGGCTCGGCCCGGCGGCGTGGACGCTGTTCAGGTTCGGCGCCGTGACGCTGTTCCCGGAGGGGATCAAGAACTTCCTTCGCGCGGTTCGATGGTCGGGCGGCAGGGTCCTGGCGGTGTCGTCGCGATTGCAGCAGGAGCTCGAGCGCCGGCGAACCCGACACGCGCGCTCGGCGCGGCCGCACCTGCGCAGGTGGACGCAGGCGTTGCAGCTCGAGGTGCTCGCCGCCGGGTTCGACACGATCATCTATGAGATCGAGGAGCGGATGATAGCCAGCCTCGGGATCGAGCTCCGCCATCCGCTCTTCAACCACAAGATCATCCAGCTCGCGTTCTCCACACCCGAGCGGCTGAGGTCGCGCGGAAGCACCCAAAAGCGGCTTCACCGGCGCGCGCTCTCGGGCCTGCTTCCGGAGGTTGTCTTGAAGCGGACCGACAAGGCGGACTTCATGGTCACCTTTCGCCGGCAGCTGGATCCCCTGATGGCCGAGCTCCGACGTGACATCCTCCCTCGCCACCCCGAGTGGATCTCGGCCGGCGCCGCGAGCGCGCTGTGCGACGCGTACGACAACCCCGCCGAGGCAGGCCGGTGCGAGTGGTGGCTCTGGACTTTCGTCGTCTGCGACGCCCTGGTCGAAGCGGCCCCTGCCATCTCCGCGTCTTCGCGACCGTCGCCGTTCGAGGTGATACAATCCGCCCAGAGGGACCGCTAGATGAACGACGAGCCCGGTCAGCGAACGAAGGTCAAGAAGCGCGCGTACGCGAAGCCTGTTCTGCGGGTCTATGGGCAGGTCAGGGACCTGACCGGGGGCAGCGTGGGAACGATAAACGGGGACGGGGGACCGATGATAATGTCCCCCTCCGATCGGCGTATGAAACGGAGCATCGTTCGCGTCGGCGACCATCCCCTCGGCGTCGGCCTCTACCTCTTCGACTACCACCCTGAGCATGCCGCGTACGAGGGGCGCGGCCGGCAGTTCGGTGTCATGGCCGATGAGGTCGAGGTCGTGATGCCCGCCGCCGTCTCCGTGGGCCCGGATGGCTACAAGCGCGTCGACTACGGCTTGCTCGGGATTTCGCGGCCCCGGCGCTGAACCGCGGGCATGGTGAGCTTCGACATCTCCGGCCCGCGGGTGCAGGTCGGGCTCGAACGCACGCCGTTTCACGCGTCGAACGTCTCGGACGGATCGGGCGGAACGCAATTCTTTCGAGTCGAGGCGCGTTACCTGCTGAGGTTCCCGGGCCTGGCGGATTTCGAGATCTCCGCCGACGGGCGGGCGGTCGTCTGCCATCCGACCCCGGAGACCTCGGATTCCATCTCTCGCCACCTCTACATCAACCAGGTGCTGCCGCTGGTGCTCGGCCGCCTCGGCAAGCTGGTCTTCCATGCCAGCGCCGTCGAGGTCGGTGCCGGGGCGGTCGCCTTCGTGGGCGCGTCGACCTTGGGGAAGTCCACGCTCGCGGCGAGCTTCGCGACGTCCGGCGCCGCCGTCATCACGGACGAGAGCCTCGTTCTCGACGAGCGCGAAGCCGCGTACTGGGTCACGCCCGGGCACCCGTCCGTGCGGTTGTGGGAAGACAGCGAGACAGCTCTCATCGCACCCGGGGTCGAGGCGGCTCCGTCGCTGCCGTTCACCGCCAAGCGGCGGTTGCTGGCTGGGTCCGAGCTCCGGTTCAGCGATCGACCCACGCGGTTGCGGCGGATGTACTTCCTGGGCGACGGTGGCGCATCGACGCTGAGGCTAAAGCCGATGGACGCCGCCGCGGTCATGCTCGAGCTGGTGAAGACGTCGTTCCTGTTGAACACCGACGACAGGTCCCGGGTGGCGTCCCATTTCGACGAGGTGGCCAGGCTCGCCAACCAGCCGATCCACTACCGCCTGGATTTTCCGCGTCGCTTCGACCTCCTGCCGAGCGTCCGCCGGGCGATCATCGATCACGCCAGCGACGGCGCCGGATAGCCTGCGTGTCGTACTCCCTCCGGGACTACGGGACGATGATCGCCGACGAGGCCCGGACGAGCGCCTACGTGGAGGCGCTGCGGCGGGCCGTCCGTCCCGGCGACGTGGTGTTGGATCTCGGCGCGGGGACGGGAATCTTCTCGCTTCTCGCCTGCCGGCTGGGCGCCCGCCGCGTTCACGCCTGCGACACGAACGCGGC
>Ga0306920_100010682_pt1 | contig 12330 bp, 8 predicted proteins | sample flu12Cox44000170_FD_204666 | JGI IMG/M metagenome (GOLD analysis project Ga0306920, IMG submission 204666) | Lab enrichment of tropical soil microbial communities from Luquillo Experimental Forest, Puerto Rico - flux4day.12C.oxic.44.000.170 (v2)... | ecosystem: Environmental > Terrestrial >...
CGGCCCTGCCGCTGCGCAGCCTACAACATTGCTTGTCTCCCTTCTCTGTCTCTCACCTGCATTGCACCGCGCGACGCTTCGAGACGTCAGCTCACGATACCCATGTGCCACGGCACGAATTCGTTATCGCCGAGGCCCAGCAATTCGCTTTTCGTGCGCTCGCCCGATGCCGCGCGCACGATCCGATCGAAAATATCCTTGCCCATCTCTTCGATCGAGCGCTCGCCGTCGAGCACGAGCCCGCAGTTGATATCCATGTCCTCTTCGAGGCGCGCGAACATCGGCGTGTTGCTCGCGAGCTTGAGTGTCGGCGCGGGTTTGGAGCCGAACATCGAGCCGCGCCCCGTCGTGAAGCAGATCAGGTTCGCGCCGCTCGCGATCTGACCGGTCACGGCAACGGGGTCGTAGCCAGGAGAATCCATGAACACGAAGCCGGCGCGATCGATCGGCTCGGCGTACTCGTACACGGCCTGCAGCGGCGTGGTGCCGCCCTTCATCGCGGAACCCAGCGACTTTTCGAAGATGTTCGCGAGGCCGCCCTGCTGGTTGCCCGGGCCGACCACGCCGTTGAACTGGCCGTTGTGGCCGCGCGTGTAGCGCTCCCACCACGCGAGCCGGTCGAGCAGTTTCTGCCCGACCTCCGGCGAAACGGCGCGGCGCGTCAGCATATGTTCGACGCCGTGAATTTCAGGTGTTTCGGAAAGGATTGCGGTGCCGCCATGGCGCACCAGCAGATCCATGGCCGCGCCGAGCGCGGGGTTCGCGGTGATGCCGGAGAAGCCGTCGGAACCGCCGCACTCGAGGCCGATCTTCAGATGGCTGACCGGCACCGCCGTGCGCGAGACGGCGTTCGCGGCCGGCAGCATTTGCTGGACCGCCGCGATGCCCGCCTCGATCGTCGCGCGGGTGCCGCCGGTGTCCTGCATCACCAGCGCGTGCACGGCCTTGCCGGTCTTCAGCCCTTGCGAGTCCAGCAGGTCCGCGACCTGGTTGCGCTCGCAACCAAGGCCCACGATCAGCACGCCGGCCAGGTTCGGATGCCGCGCGTAGCCCGCCAGCGTGCGGCGCAGCACGTCGAAATGCTCGCTCGGAGACGACATGCCGCAGCCGCTCGTCTGCGCGAACGCGACCACGCCGTCGACATTGGGATAATCGCGCAGACGTTCCGGCGTGAACCAGTCGGCAATGCGGCGGATCGCGGTGGAAGAGCAGTTGACCGACGCGAGAATGCCAATGAAGTTGCGCGTGGCGACGCGGCCATCGGGCCGCACGATGCCGGCAAACGTCGCGCGCTGCTCCTGCGGCACGTAGTCCACGGGCTTCACGTCGAGGCCGAAACCCGGGTCGCGGTCGAAATCGATCAGGGTGATGTTGTGCGTATGCACGTGCTCTCCCGCTGCGATGTCGCGGGCCGCCACGCCGATGACCGTGTCGTACTTGCGAATGGGTTCGCCCGCCGCGATGGCGCTCGCCGCCACCTTGTGGCCGGCCAGGACCTGCGCGCGCAGCCGGATCGTGGTGCCTTCGAAAGTCACCTGCTGCCCGATCGACAGCATCTCCCGCGCGATCAGGACGTTGTCGTTCTGGTTAAGCCGGATCAACGGCCCGTTGAAGGTCTTGGTGGGCTGCAACATGGGGGATGTCTCCGCTGGCCGCGCTCGGGGAGTGCGCGGCCTTTCATTCTGGAACGATGTTACCGGTGACTGTAACCGGTAACATTGGTGCCATCGTAGTCTAGTTTTGGGATAATTGCCAACACCTTTTTGCCGACAGGAGTCCCCGAGCCCGTGACCAAGTCCTCCCCAGAACTCGCGCAACCGGCCGCCGCCAACACCTCGCGGCGCGCCCGCAAGAATACCGGCCGCGTCACGCTCAGCGATCTGGCCCGCCTGACCGGGGTCACGAAGGTGACGGTTTCGCGCGCCCTGAGCAATCCCGCGCTGGTATCGAGCGACACGCTCGAGCGCGTGCGGGAGGCCGTGCGGCAGACAGGCTACACGCCGGACCTGATCGCCGGCTCGCTCGCCTCGAACCGGAGCCGCCTTGTCGTCGCGCTGATTCCGGCGATGGCGGGCAGCGTGTTCCAGGAGACCGTCGCCGCGCTGACGGCCGAGCTCGCGAGCTCAGGCTATCAGTTGCTGCTGGGGCAAAGCGGGTATGACGAGTCGCGCGAGGAGGCGCTGCTCGACGCCATCGTCGGCCGGCGGCCGGCGGGTATCGTGCTCACGGGCGTGATCCACTCGGAGGCGTCGCGGCAGAAGCTGCGCGCCGCGGGCATTCCGGTCGTCGAGACATGGGATATCACGCGCTCCCCGCTCGACATGCTGATCGGCTTCTCGCACACGAAGGTCGGTGAGGCCGCCGCCCAATATCTGCGCGAGCGCGGTGTCCGGCGGCCCGCCATCGTTACGCCCGGCGACCGGCGTGCGACGTTGCGCGCCGACGCGTTCATTGCGGCGTTCGGCGGCGACTGGGCGATTCCGGTTGCCTCGGTAGCTTCGCCGGCCCATCTTGGCGACGGCCGGCGTGCGCTGGCCAGCCTGCTCGAAGAGCATCCCGAAATCGACGCCGTTTTTTGCGGCGCCGACATCATGGCGCTCGGCGTGCTGATGGAAGCGCGGGCCCGCAACCTCGAGGTGCCGGCGCGGCTCAAGGTGATCGGCTACGGCGACCAGAACTTCGCGGCGGACACCGACCCGCCCCTCACGACGATCCGGATCGACGGCACGAAGATCGGCAAGCTAGCGGCGACCATGCTGATCGAGAAGATCGAAACCGGCGCGGCCAAACGCTCGCGCGTCGATGTCGGCTTCTCGTTGATCGAGCGCGGCTCGGCTTAGGCCGAGCCGCCATTGCGCTACGCGCGCCGCATCAGAACTTCGCGCGGATGCCGCTGAAGATCGCGACCTGACGGTTCGTCGAAGACGCGCCGCCCGCATAGGCGATCGACGCGAGCTTGCTGTAGCCGGAGCCCACGCGCGTGGACGCGTCGCCGGCGGCCAGCTGGTACGTGCCGGACAGGTACACGTCGGTCCGTTTGGACAATGCATAGTCCACACCGAGGGTGAACTGGTGCCACCTGGGCTTGAGCGTCGCGCCAGCCGTGCCCGGCAGGCCGTTGGCACGCCCGTCCGTGAACGTGTAGACGCCCACCAGCGTGACCGCCGGAGTCAGCAGATAGCGCAGGTTCGCGTCGTAGTTGTTGAACTTGCGCGTCGAGCCGTCGTTGTAGTTCAGCTCCGAGTGGCTGAACGCAAAGCCCCCAATCGCGTTGCCGAGCTTGTAGTTCGTGCCCGCTGCCGCGATCTGCTGCCGGCGCACGCCGCCGTCGAGGTTGTAGAAGAACGCGCCGCTGTAGTCGTCGCCGGACGTGCTCGATGCGCCGCCCACCGCGCCGCCCGTGTCGCTCGCTGCGTTCGGGTGATCGAGCAGCACGTAGCCGCCGCCCGCCGAGAACGGCCCGTTCGTGTAGTTCGCCGCAACGCCCCATGCGCGGTTGTTCCCGAAGCCCTGCCCCGCCGTCCCGCCCGCCTGATTGCTGAACGCGTACATCGTGTCCACGGTGAAGCCCGCGATCGGGTCGCTGCGGAACTTCACGGCATTGTTGATCCGGAAGGTCTGGTTCAGGTTGTCGTTGTCGCCGATGTGCGTGGAAGGCGCCCAGATGCCCGAGCCCGCGTACTGCGCCACGAGGTCCGCAAGCGGCTCGTACTGCCGCCCGAAGGTCAGCGCGCCGATGCCGTTCTTCGCGAGGCCGACAAACGCACTGCGGCCGAAGAGACGCCCGCCTTGCGCCGAGGTGCCGTCGCTGGGCTTGAAGCCGCTTTCGAGCGTGAAGACCGCGCTGAGCCCGCCGCCGAGGTCTTCGGTGCCCTTCAGGCCCCACCGGCTGCCGCTCAACCGGCCACTCGTTTGCTGGACTACGCTGCCGCCCTTGAGGTTGTTGATGTAGCCCACGCCGGCATCGACGATGCCGTACAAGGTGACGGAACTCTGGGCGTACGCCACGACGGGGACGACCGTAACGAGACCGACTGCTGCGAAAAGTGCTTTTTTCATCCTGGGGAGTTTTTGAAGTCTTGATGTAGTTAGCATGACTGAATAGTTTTTTCTGACGAAATGCAGGTGCGTTCTCTCTCCACCTCACGGACAATGCAAAACAGTTCTCGGGCGTCGCGCCACAAGTTCGCACGATCTCGAGGCGCGACGCCGGACGCCCAAGGCAGAACCGCCCGGGCAGGTCGAAAATGCGGGTTAGCTGGGGCTTAGCCGGCTAGATCGGCGCTTCGGGGTTCGTGCGCTCGACGTGGCGTAGAAGCGCCGTCGATGCGGATCGGCTCCACTTTGCCGAGCAGGAACAGGTAGTTCAGGATCGCCACGCCGATGAGCGCGGACGAGACCACCAGTGCCGGAACGAACGACCCTGTCGCAGCCACGATGGCGCCGGTCACGATCGGACCCACCACGCCACCGATATTCGACACGGTGTTCTGAATGCCCGCGACCATCGAGACCGTGTTGCGCGGCGCGACGTCGGCCGGGAGCGCCCAGACCTGCGATGCCGCGACCGTCGTGCCCGACTTTGCGATACACAACAGGAGCACGGCGACTGCCGCCGAATCGGCAAAGGCCGCGAAACCGATGCTCGACGCCATCAACAGGCCGATGACGAGAAACAGTTTGCGCGTGGCGGTCAGCGACAGCTTGCCCGAGGCGAACACGCGGTCCGAGGCCCAGCCGGCAAAAATCTCCACGACGATCGACGCCAGCAGCGGCAGCGAAGCCATCCAGCCCATCTCCATCATCGTCATGCCGCGCGCCTTGACGAGGTACGTGGGCAGCCAGGTGATGAAAAAGTACGAGTTGTAGTTGATCATGAAGAAGCCGATGCACATCGCCCAGATGTTGCGGTGCGCGAGCAACTGGCGCAGGCTGGGACGTGCTTCGGCATCCTGATGTTGCGCCGGCTGATCGCTCTGGATATGCGCGAGCTCTTCGGCGTTGACCCGCTTGTGGTCGCGCGGCGAATCGCTGAACGTGAACTGCCAGAACGCGAACCACACCAGCCCGAGCAACCCGGTGAGCGCAAAGGTCGCCTTCCAGTCGAAGGCGGTCAGCATGACGGCGATGAGCGGAAGCGCGATCGCGCCGCCGATTTTGGAACCGCTGTCGAAAATGCCGGCCACCGTCGCGCGCTCGCGAAGCGGAAACCATTTCGACGCGATGCCCGCGTTGCTCGGGTACGCGCCCGCCTCGCCCACGCCCAGCGCCACCCGCAAGCCGACCAGCGACCTGAAACCGTTTGCGACACCGGTTATCGCGGTCGCCAGCGACCACCAGAGCACTGCGAAACCGAGCACCTTTTTCTGGCCGAAGCGATCGGCAAGCAAACCGGCGGGCAATTGCAGCAGCGCGTACGACCAGAAAAAGGCCGACATCACGACGCCCATTTCCACTGGGCCGAGATGAAACTCGGACTGGATGCGCGGCGCCGCGGCCGAGAGCACGGTACGGTCGATATAGTTGATGGCGATCGCCGACCACATGAGGCCGGCGACCCACCAGCGCACCTTCGAGCGGCCCCGTGTTTTCACGGCCTGATCCATGCCAAGTCTCCTGTTCTTTTAGTGTGCGTTTTCGCTATGTCATGCTGCGCAGCGTGTCACTTCGCGCGTTCAGCATGCAAATCTCGTGCGCTGCCCCGCGAACAGGCACGTCGGGCAGGCGAGGCGGAGGAGCCTGCGCTGGCTGCGCACGGGTCGCGCATTCGCTGTTCTCGGGGTCGACGTTACCGGTGACTGTAACCGGTAACATTCGGCGCCATCGTAGTATGGTTTTGAGATTATTGCCAGCATCTTTTTCCCTGGCGAGCGGGAATCGGACGCCGGCTGGCGCGTGACGCGCCGGGCTCGTCCATGGCTGCCGCGCAACCGCTCGAGGAGCTGTGCACAGGCTTGCACAGCCGTTTCTTCGTCCGGGATTCGGGAGCGTTTGGCACGACTGCATGCTGGCAGTCTGGGAGCGCGACGGTCCGGCGCGGGCGTGCCTGGTCGTGGTCGACTGCCTGCTCGTGGACGTGCGGCGAACTGGCAGTTAGTTGCACATCTTCATCGAGCGATCAATATGGCGATCGGGCTTTCATGATCAGCCTATGAGGATGATCAGGATGCCGTATCAATCTTCAGCGTGTCGCAATGACGAAATCCAGCGTGGCGCGCAGACGCCAGTTCAGGTTTACGCCGAAGAAAGCTCGAAGAGCGACTCGGGTTTCAGCGCCACCTAATTGCCGGCTCGGGCCGCGCTGATCCTTCCAAAAACGAATTGCCCAAGATACCAACCGAGGTCTGCGTTTGCGAGGATGTCACCTTCGGTGACTTCGGCGGGTTCGAGCTTCATGCGGCGGAGCATCAGCTTTCCCTCGCGGGATGTCACCCAGCCACGGATGAATTCCCGCTTGCTCCGCTCATCGGCCGCCATGTAGTGCTCACGGCCAAGTCTCGCTTCGTCGTTCATGCGCGCACGCGACTCCTCCTCTCTCGAGGCAATGCTATGCGCAACCGACGCTTGAACCTCGGCCGTTTCAGCGCTCTGCCGGGTTTCGTTGTTCAGCAGCTTCGCCTGCACGTCGACCATCGTCCGCTCGGCTTCCGACATCTTCCAGTTGTCGCGTAGCGCCTTCATCAGATAGCCCGACGGGCTCTTCTTGACCTGGCCACGGTGGAGGCGGAAGCGCGTGTACTCGATCGCCTGCTGGATGCGTTCGTCCGTCCACGTCTCGCGGTTCTCCGAAATCTCGCTGAACTGCCTCGACGAAAGGTTGAACTCGTCCTTGAGCACCTTGTAGACGTGACTCGCATCGGCAAGGCTCGCCATCACGGCGTCCGCCGTGTCCTTACGCTTGAGCACAAAACGGATGCGATCGATCTTCTTCGACGATGTGGACTCGGTCCTCGTTTCATACGAGAGCTCGATGTCGGACACTTCGTTGATTTCCTTGACGGCCGGCTCGAGCCAGTCGCGCTTGAAGTATTTGAAAATGGCCGCGTTTGCGCCCATTTTCCCCGGCCACGTCCGCATCACTTCGAGCGGAATCCAGTCGGTGCGCCCTGCCGGAACGCTGGGCAGCACCTTGTCGTAGATCGCTCTTGCCAGGCTGCGTGTGAAGGCGGTCGAGATGCGCAGGCTCAGCCAGTGCGACTTGCGCGGGTCGCGGATGTGCGGCACCAGGGTCGGGTGAACGTCGAAGCGAACGCGCCCCCGATGAAAGCCAACCAGGCCGATGAGCTGTACCTGCACCCACAAGTCGTCTTCGTGGGGGTCGCGGTCCGAGGGTGTATTCGTTACGCGGATCTTTGCGTTCTGCGCTTCGTCGGCAATCGTCCGGAGGTGCTTGAGATTCCGGCTGTCATAGCGCATCAGCCATTTGAAGTAGTTCAGTTCGACATCGTACTGGTCCTGCGGCTGCGGCTCCTGGGCGACGATAAAGTACGCCGCGTCCAGGAAGCGTCGCGCCGGCAACCCCATGTTCACGATCTCGGTGAAGAAGTTGTTGCGCTGATACCCGATCTCGCGGCTGGACTCGTTCACCGGCAAACCCAGATCGAACATGTCCTCGAACAAGGCCAGGGCCATCTGCCGAGGCGTCGTTCTCGTTCTGCCCTCTTCCGGATTGTCCGATGCCATCGCGTGGTTTGCCCATGTGCCCAATTGGAATCACGCGACTTTATCACTCGTGGGTGAGGTGTCAACACAACAAACCTCACCATGATGACGCGCGCTCCAGTGCGCTTTCAGGCGTTTCGCGAGCCGTGCACAAACAACCTCACCCTACGCACAACGAACCTCACCACAGGAGTCCGGCGATCGCCGAAGGCGGGCCGTAATGCATGACTCCCAGCGGCGCTGCGATCAGGTTTGCACAATGGATCTCACCCATGTGGATAAGTCGAATCCCGGCACAGGGAACCTCACCATTGCGTGGACTCAACCTCACTTCTTCGGGGACAAAACCTCCCTTCTGTGCACATAGGACCTCACCTTCAGCACAATGAGTCTCACTTTTATGCGCCTAACTAACTGACTATTAAGAATACTGGGATCGCCTGTTAGTTTGTCGGTTCGGTTTTAGGTTTACAAAACTACATACAAACGGGAAAGCAGGTCTCGCGGTGAGTGGCTCGGTGCGCTAGCAGCGGAGGCTGATGTCCAGGTTTCGGAGGCTATTTCCGTATTTTTGCGGTTTTGCCCTTTGAACGATCGAGTAATTCAGGGTGAGGTCCATTGTGCACACAGTGGATCGCCGCAGTTCGGGGCCGCAAAGCCCTATGGCTTGGGGCGTTGGACGGCAGTGAAGGTGAGGTCGATTGTGCAATCGGGCCACGAGCAGCCGGCTGTTTGCTGTTCTGTACGCGGTTCTTGGCGCGGCAAAGCTGGGAAGGTGAGCCTGTTTGTGCTCAATTTCGCGGGGCTTCGCCCTCGAATTGGTCGATTGAGCGCACTGGAGCGGCGAAAAATCCAATAAATTTCTATGTTTACAGAGATTTAGGCTGAAAAATTCAATTCGCTTCTGTATTATGAGGTTTATCGAAATCATCACGAAAACCTCAGAATGGTGAAAACAAGCCAACTTCCAGCCGTCGATCGGACTGTGCCCCTGGAACAGATTAGCGCGTTCGCTGAGAAGGTCTCGATTTTTACGGATGAACTGCGCGAAACCATCCTCGCACCCAGGCCCCGCAAGAACGCACCTGTGTTCAAGACTGGCGAGATTGCTGCGATGTGCAATATCACGCACTCGCAGGTTCAATATCTTGCCACCAAAGGCGATGGCGAGTTACCGCCCGGCACGGCAGCGGGCACTGGCCGCACGCGGACTTTCACGCTTGAAGAGGCCCGCATCTGGGTACAGAAAGTCTCGGATATTTATCAGACTCCCCTCGTCACCGGCACAAGAGAGCCAGACGGGAAAATTATCATAACCGCCCAGCTCAAAGGCGGGTCGGCAAAGACGACGACGACCATGTGCCTTGCGCAAGGCCTCACGTTGCGTGGACGCAAGGTCCTTGTCGTCGACCTCGATCCGCAAGCCTCGTTGTCCGAGCTCTGCGGGCTGTACGCCGAGAAAGACGTCACGCCGGAAGACACGGTGCTCCCCTATATCTACGACCAGCAGATCGAAGGGGGACTCACCGCCCGCGTTCAGTCGACGTATTGGGACGGCCTCGATGTCATCCCGGCGCACACGGAACTCATCGGGGCGGAATTTCATTTGCCCGCAATGCAGAAGATCAAGCCGGGATTCAAGTTCTGGACGGTGCTGCGTGAAGGTCTCGAGCCGCTTCGCAAGCAGTATGACTACATCCTCATGGATACGTCGCCGTCGCTTTCCTATATGAATCTGAACGCACTGCTTGCAGCGGACGCGCTGGTGATGCCGATGGTTCCCGAGAACCTCGACTTCATCAGTTCGTTGTCGTTCTGGCGTTTGTTCTCGGACGTTTCAAAGAGCTTTATCAAGTACGAGCAAGGCAAGAAGTACGACTTCATTTCGCTGCTGCTTTCTCGCGTGGATTACGGACGCACTTCGTCGGCGCCGATCGTTCGCGCGTGGGCAGAGAGCGCCTACGAAAACTGGCTCCATGCAATCGAGGTTCCTGCCAGTTCGGTGATGAGCACGGGTGCACTGGCTTTTTCCACGGTATTCGACATTAGCAGTTCGCATAGCGCGGCCAAGGCGCTGCAACGCGTGCGACAGCCCCTCATCGACTACTGCCGTTGGTTAGACGAAATTTATGAAGAAAAATGGAGGACCGCGCAATGAGCAACATGCGTGAACAACTACTGGCGAAAACGGCCGGCATTCGAAAGACGTCGTCCATCAAGGAGGACGAGGTCAAGCGTTCGGAGCGCACACAGACTGCACCCGGGCTCGCCGGTGCGCTTGCTGTTGCGCAACTGCGTGTGCAGGAACTCGAGTCGGCGGGCGTTACGTCGCAGTTGCCGGTCGCCGAGATTGCGCCTAACCCATGGCAGCCGCGACGCATCTTCAACGAAGCCAAGCTGAGCGAGCTGGCCGAATCGATCCGCGAGGTCGGGCAGGTGCAGCCGATCGTCGTGCGACGCGTCGAGGCGGGCTATCAGATCGTTGCGGGCGAGCGGCGCTGGCGCGCGCACAAGGTGCTGGGTCTCGACTCGATCAAGGCCGTGGTCGCGGATTGCTCCGATTCGGACATGGCGGTTCTGGCAATGGTCGAGAACGTGAGCCGCGATGATCTGGCGGACTATGAGATCAGCCTCTCGATCCGGCGTACCGAAAAGGAATTTCCGGACCGGAAGCGATTGGCCGAAGCCCTTGGTCTGTCGCGAAGCGGACTCTTTCAGTTCCTGAGTTTCGACAAGCTGCCTTCTTTCATTCTCAGTGATCTGGATATTCAGCCGCGGCTTCTGGGAGCGAACGCGGCCGAGGCAATCGTATCGGCAATCCGCAAATTTGGTGAAGCCGGTCTCGCCGCGGCGCGTGAGGTTTGGCCCGATGTGGTCTCAGGTGAGATCGAGCAAGGAAAGGCCGCGGCAGCAATCAAGCAGATCGCGACGCGCGGAGCGACGTCCGCGCCGGCGAACGAACGAAGCATCGACAAGTTCTTCGCCGGGAAGGAACATGCGGGTTCGATCACGAAGGACGTGAACGGCTTTACGGTCAAGTTCAAGCCAGGGGTGATGACCGAGGCTCTGGAAGCGCAGATTCGGGCGCTGATTAGCCAGACGTTCAATCATCATCCGAAGTGAGGTAAGTCAGCCTCGTCGAAGCCCGCTCTGAGCGGGCTTTTTTTTCGCCTCGCATCGAGTGCAGTCCATACTATGGACCCGCATGGTGGGGCAAATCGGGATCTATCTTTGTCGTTAGTTTTGCTGGCTGTGCCTTGGCGGGCGAGCGAGACACTGAGACGATGCAGGGAGTCCATTCTATGGACTCGTCTGCTGAATGATGCGTCGCAATAAGCTGACGCGCTTCTCAACGATTTTGCGCTTAGCGAGCGAATGTACTGCGTCGGGGATAGAGCCGACTTCCCCGTCAACTGGCCAAGTCCATAGTATGGATTCCGGCGACGTGTGCCGCGGAGGATCGCAACAGGCCCGCTTGGTTGTTGCTGCGATGGGGGAAAGGCTCGACAAGGAGTGGGCTCGGATCGGTCCATAGTATAGACTCCCGGGCATTGCGCAGGAGCCGAAGCGCAATGCACGCGGCTCGCCGCTCGCTGGAGTGACTGCGGAACGCAGCCGTCACGCTCCGCCGTGTCGACTGACGGCATAAGGCCACGGAACTGGCTAACCCGAGTGCGAGTCCGTACTATGGACTCGCATATCGCTGGCACCAGAAAATCAGATTGGATTAGGCTAGGCCATTGCGCCGAGCGGAAGGGCACAGGTCAATATGTCGCCGCGTCCCGAACGAAGTTGGAATACGCTGCCGAGCCAGAACCCCGCTCCGCTTTGCCTGCGAATCGGTTGGGACGCTACACAGGACGAAATCTGCATGCCAATCCCCTGCGTGTAAATGCGGCGACTTGCCGGGCCCTCTCCGGAAGGCCAGGCGCGGTGCCCTGCGCGGTGATCACGGCGTTGAATCGGAATCCCACGTCAATTCGTCCCTGACGCAAGGGAGGTGCCAAGCGCGCGTCCCCATACGCGCACGAGTAGCGCGCGGCCTGTTTGCCGTCCCGGCGGCGGGAGCTTGAAGTGCCTCGTCGCATGGAGCGACGGATCGCCTGGGTCGCCGTGCAAAATGGGCGATGGCCTTGTCACTCGCCCTCGCGACGCAGTGTGATAAGGCAAGCAATGGGGTGTCCGAATGCTGTACGGGCTATCGACCGCACGTTTCCAGTAGATCGGAATTGGCTGGCAGTCGCCGTGCGCTATCCTGGCTGCCGGTCGTTTCCTCCTCAGAAGTTCAGCTTTCGCTACTCCCTGCCGCTCGGCCTGTGGCTCTGGAAATGATCGAATAGTGCACATCGACTGCTCAGCGCAAATCGCTTCTCTGACGAACAAGTGCGGCGGTCGACCCGGTTGCGCGCTTCGGATCGCTTCGTTTGAACGACGCACAGGAGCGTCCGCCGAAGGGCTAGCAAAGCCTGGACATCAAGCGGAACCGGGAGCGTCAGTTGTGCGCTGGAATATGTTCATCCGCAGTTGATCAGGCCATGGTGGTGCGGTGGCTTGTCGCGTCGTTCACCGGCGCATCCTTTGTCGACCAACTGGAGCGCTCATTCGCTGATCGCAAAATGTGGACGCACAACTTCACGTCGATGAGCACGGATAGTCGCTTTGGGCGAA
>Ga0306920_100010683_pt1 | contig 12329 bp, 11 predicted proteins | sample flu12Cox44000170_FD_204666 | JGI IMG/M metagenome (GOLD analysis project Ga0306920, IMG submission 204666) | Lab enrichment of tropical soil microbial communities from Luquillo Experimental Forest, Puerto Rico - flux4day.12C.oxic.44.000.170 (v2)... | ecosystem: Environmental > Terrestrial >...
TATGGCGACGGAGGCGTCCGAACGCCGGGTTTCATCGGCCATCCGGCGCGCTCGCAACTGATTCATGGAAAGATCCAGGGGCAGGAACTGATCCAGTACGATTTTACACCCGAGCAGTATCGCGCCTTGATCAAACTCACCGCTGCCCTCACCCAAGTGCTCCCGAATATCAAATGTGATTATCCTCGCGACCAACACGGCAAGGTGATTCTTGAAAAGTTGCCTGACGACGTTCTTAAAAGTTACCACGGCGTGCTGGGCCATTTTCATATTCAGACAGAAAAGGTCGATCCAGGACCGGCTTTTAACTGGGATTATGTTATCGACGCCGCCCGCAACCTGCAGCACGGAGGCTTTTCCCAGGAGGCCGATTTGGTTAGCCGGGGACATATGAGGTCCAATTGGAATAGATAAGCAGTCCGCTTCACGAAATCCGAAGGCCGAAAGGCCGAAATCCGAAAGAAACCCGAAACCCGAAATCCGAAAATATTTCTCACTTGTGCCGCGGACGCTTGTTTTTGTGGAAATCCTGTTTTCGGGGTTTGGACCGGGACTCACATTCCCATCAGGAAATCCCTTTTGAGCCTCTTGCGCCTTTTTGCGGCACTAGCCTCTGGATTTCGGATTTCGGCCTTCGGGCTTTCTTCGGGTTTCGGTCCTTCGGCCTTCGGACTTTCACTTCAGCGCTTGGCTAAAATCTTCAAGCAAGTCCTCGACGTCTTCTATGCCGACAGAGACTCGCACGAGACCGGGACTGATGCCTGCTTTGCGGCGCGCTTCGGGTGACATCGCGCGGTGAGAAGTCTGGCTGGGCAGGCAAACCAGGGTTTCCACCCCGCCGAGGCTGAGTGCAGGGGTGGCCAGTCGAAAACGACTCAACATTTCCTGCACGCGCGAAGGTTCTCGCAGTTCAAATGACAACATTCCGCCGAACCCGCGCATTTGGCTCTTGGCTATGTCATGATCGGGGTGGCTGGCCAGGCCCGGATAATTGACACGGCCTACCGCAGAATGGTCGTTCAGGAACGCGGCCAAACGTCCAGCATTTTCGTTATGTTGCCTCACTCGCAAGGCCAGCGTTTTCAATCCTCGTTCGAGCTGGTAACAGGCGTGTGAATCAAGGGTCCCACCATGGTTCATCGCATACTGAGCTGCTTTCTGAATTACCTTCGCCGAGGAGATCACGATTCCGGCGTTCACGTCCGTGTGGCCATTCAAATACTTCGTCGCGCTGTGCACCACGGCGTCGATGCCGAGCTCGATCGGATTTTGATTAATGGGCGTGGCGAAAGTGTTATCGATGATCGTGAGCAGACCGCGGGTCTTTGCCAGTTTTGAAATGGCCGCCAGGTCAACACAATGCAAGAGCGGGTTGGACGGCGACTCGACGTAAAGCACGCGCGTGGTGGGCCGGAGAGCGGCTTCAAACTCTGCCGGCGTTGAGGCGAGAGTGATTTCGATTCCAAATGAAGTTAGCTCGCCTGTGACAAAATGGTGCGTACCGCCGTACAAGTCTGCCTGGAACACTGCGTGGTCCCCTGGTTTTAGATGGGCAAACAGCAGGGTCGAAATCGCCGCCATGCCGGACCCAAAAACGAGCGCGTCTTCGCCCTTCTCCAGCGCGGCTACCTTTTTCGCGACAACCCTCTGGTTTGGGACGTTAAAATACCGCGGATAAACGTTCTCATTTGCCGGGTTGGGGTAAGCATACGACGTGCACGGAAAAATAGGACTCCCTACCCCGCCCGTTCGCTCGTCCAGATAAGTGCCGGTATGAACGCAAATTGTAGATGGCCGCACGTCTCGAGATTGGTCTTTCATCGGATGCAACAATGTAGGCAAAGGAATCAATCGATTCCATCTCAGGTTTTGGCTCGCCCCACTGGTAGTGTATAGGACACTACCGCCCCACTTGTCCCCAGAACTGGTGACTGGCGAGGTTGGAAGGATCGGGTAAGGTAATGGCGTGTTGACGATGCAAATTCGCAGTAATCAGACCGTGTGTGGCTGATGGGCGTAATGTCTGCGGCGCCGCATCATTGACGATTTAAGTTCTGTTCTCGTTGTAGTTATTGTGCTTTAAGGCCGGGTTAAAACCCGGCCTTTTTGCTTAAACCTTCACTTCCTGCCTGACTGTCGGTACCACAGGGCTTTGGATACGCGCAACCGGCTCGCGTGGAAGGCTTACCGTAAATTCCGACCCTTTGTTAATCTCGCTCGCCAGCTTCACGGTTCCTCCATGAGCTTCCACCATGGCTTTAACCAGGCTTAACCCCAGCCCCAGGCCCCTCTGGGACCGGCTTTTATCACCACGGTAAAGACGAAGCCAAATCTTGTCAGCCTCCTCGGGGGGAATGCCAATCCCTGTATCACGGAAGCTGGCCACTGCCATTTCTGGTTCGCACCGCACGCTGATACTCACTTTGCCGTTCTCAGGCGTGTATTTCAGCGCGTTGTCCAGCAGGTTGGCGAAAACCTGCCGCATTCGCGTATGGTCTACCGTGGCTTCACAAGGTTCTGGGAGGTCGGCCTCCATCGTAATTCGCTTCTCTTCGGCCACATACTCGTACAACTCCGTCACCTCACGAGCCAATTGGCAAAGATCAACCTTCTCAAGCTTCAGGTTCATCATTCCCGTCTCGGCTTCAGTGATGTCCATTAGGGCATTGAGCATGCTCAACATCCGGTCGGACTCCTCAACGCAATCGGCCAATGCCTCACGGGCGGAGGCCGGCTCGGCCTCGGGTTGCAGGGCCACCTCGGCCGCGCCGCGCAAGCGTGACAAAGGTGTGCGCAGGTCGTGCGCCACATTATCCAGAGACTCACGCATGGCCCGGATCAGAGCCTGATTTTTATCCAGCAGCGTATTGAACAATCGCACCAGGTCTTCCAATTCGTCGTCCGACGGACGCACGGGCACGCGAGCGTCCAGTTGACCGGTGCGGATAATCGACCTGGCGGTCTCGACAATTTGCCGCACGGGTTGCATGGCGCGATAGGCAAAAAAAGAACCTGCCAGAAACCCCAAAAGGACGGTTACGCTGCCGGTAAGAAGAAACGTTCGTCGGATCGGGTTCAACACCACGGTCCGGCTATTGGTGCTGCGGCCAACCAGCAGGTGCGAGCCATCCGGCAGAACCTGCGCGGCGATAATGAAATCTCGCTCCGCATTTTGGGGGACACGAAGCACGCCGACAGGCCGGCTCAAACCTGTCCGGCCGATCGGCACATTCCGGGTTGTTATCCAATCCTCGGGCCATCGGACGAACACGACATTATCAAAAGGGTTAACCAACCGAACCAGAAGCGTTCGCTGGACTTGAGCCGGTTCACTCTCCCACCACGAACGCAAGCTCATGATGCCACCGGCCTCATAAACCGCCGCGACTTCTTTCCAACGCGCTTCCAGAACTTCCAGGTCTTTGCTGCTGACTGCCGCAGTGAGAAGGAAATACGCGAACGCAAGCAGCGCCAGCCCGCTCACGGAGAAAATCAGCGCATACCAGAGGCTCAGTCGAACGGCGATACTTCTCCGCAACGGCTCAAGCAGGCCGGAGAACATAACCCACTCCTCTCATGGTATGGAGGATCGCTTTTGCTGGATCGACCTTGCTGCGCAACCGATGAACCAGGACGTCCACGACGTTGGTCTGCGGATCGAAACTGTAATCAAAGATGTGTTCCAGGATCATCGTCTTGGTCACAGGGCGGTTGACGTGACGCATTAGGTATTCCAATAGCGCAAACTCGCGCGGCTGCAGTTCGATCTTCTCGGGTCCTCGTTTCACCTCGCGGGTGAGAAGGTCCAGCGTCAGATCTCCAACACTGAGGCGGGTCGGTTCCGGCGTTTGAGTCGCGCGCCGGATCAGCGCCTGCACGCGCGCCAGTAACTCCGAAAAAGCGAAAGGCTTGGTAAGGTAATCATCGCCCCCGGCTTGCAGCCCTACGACCCGATCGTCCACCGATGCCTTGGCGCTGAGAATCAGAATGGGCGTGCGTACCCCGCGGGACCGCAGTTGCTGAATGAGCCCAAGGCCGTCAAGCTTTGGGAGCATTACATCGACGACCGCGGCGTCGTATGCGATTGTCTGCGCTCGAAAGAGCGCATCCTCCCCATCCGGGGCGTGGTCCACGGCGAATCCACTCTGCTTCAGGCCATTGACAACGAACGAAGCGATTTTCTTGTCGTCTTCAACCACCAAAATTCGCATCGAACCTAACATAGACAAATCCGGTTCAAGTGCACAGGGGATTATAATTCTTCCAAGGTGGGGCGAGGCTCCTGCCGAGCCCAAATCTTTTCTGTGGGAGTGATCAGGGCTCGGCAGGAGCCTCGCCCCACCACACCCACAAAAAGAAGCCCTCCCGCGCCGGAGTGCTGCGGACGCGGGAGGGCGGTTGTGTGCACTGAGCGGGAGATTTTACCCGGCCTTGCTTTCGTCAACGACGAGGAATCGGCTTCCTCCGTCGCGCCAGATTTTCAGCAAGGTCGTTTTGTCCGCACCTTTCTCGGTGAGTTTGACTGCCTCTTCGGCGTTCTTAACCGGCTTGCGGTTAATTTCCTGGATCACGTCACCGGCCTTCAGGCCGGCCTCAGCCGAAGCAGAGTTTGGATCCACGTCGGTCACCACGGCGCCTTTGATGTTGCCAGGCAATTCGAATTGCTGCCGGGCATTGCTGTCCAGGTCACCGACGGCCACGCCATTGAGGGTGCCGTTATCGTCATCTTCATGGCCCTTATCGTTTTTGGCCAGGCGGTCCGTCCCCGGCAACTCCTTCACCGTCACGTCCAGCGTCTTCGTGTCGCCGTCGCGGAGGACTTTGACTGGCACCGTTTCACCAGGCTGAGTGCGAGCCACTTCAAGCTTCAGGTGGCGGCTGTCCGTGACTTTCTTGCCATTGAATTCGAGGATCAAATCACCGCTTTCGAAACCAGCTTTTTCGGCCGGGCTCTTAGGCGTTACATCGCTGACAAGAGCGCCATGATTGTCCTTGAGCTTGAACTCTTTTTCCAGACCCGGAGTTACATCCTGGATCATGACCCCGAGATAACCACGGGTAACGCGGCCATCCTTGACCAGGCTATCCATGACGTCGCGAGCGATATTGACCGGGATGGCAAACCCGATGCCCTGGTTGCCGCCGCTGCGGCTCAGAATCGCGGTATTGATTCCAATCAAACGGCCTTCAGCATCGACCAGCGCCCCACCTGAATTACCCGGGTTGATCGCCGCATCAGTTTGGATGAAGTCCTCGTAATCGAGGCCAATCGCATTCGCGCGCCCTGTCGCGCTAACGATCCCGGTGGTAACTGTCTGGCCGATACCAAATGGGTTGCCAACCGCCAGCACCACATCGCCGACTTCCACTTTGTCGCTGTCGGCCATAGTAACTACTGGGAGGTCCTTGCCGTCGATCTTTATCACAGCCACGTCGGTCTTGGGATCCCGCCCAACGACCTTGGCAGTAAATTCGCGGCCGTCCTGGAGGGCCACTTTGACTTCATCGGCACCATCAACAACATGGTTGTTCGTCAGAATGTACCCGTCCTTCGTTGTGATAACGCCCGAACCGATTCCCTGCTGGCGCGGAGCACCAAACTCTCTATGGGAACCATGCCCCTGCCCTTGCCCCTGGAACTGATCACCAAAGAAGCGGCGCATCAGATCGTCCATGCCGCCCGGCGCACCGTTGAATGCCGTATTGTGCATTTTGGTAGTGGTGAACACCTTTACGACTCCCGGAGCCACCTTCTTGACCACGGGCGCGAAGCTTGAGCGGCCGCCGAGGTTGCGGGGCAACGGATTCTCGTCGACCGCCGGCGGTGTGAACTGTTCAGGTTTTGGCTTCTGGGTAAAAGCAAGCGCGGAGCCAGCCAGCACTACCGCGCCGCCAAGAGCGACAGCCGCCGCCCGGTTGCTCACATTACGAATGAAGTTTCTCATAAATTTTGATTTAATTGTTCTATCGTTGTTCTCGATGTCGTGAAGCAATAGACCACACTCCGATGACAGGAAACTTTCGTGGAAATTACAGATTTGAAAGGTACCCACTGGGATGAACAGCATTGACCAACATCAAAAACGCCTCGAATTTCAGGCCTTTCAGCTGGATCGAAGCACCCCGGTGGATCCAGCTTTCCAACGAGCACTCCAAGAAATCGACGGTGCGTTGCGAACAAAGCTCGGAATGAAGCCCGAACAGACTGCCATCGGTGCTTTGGATTTAAAGACGCTTCGCTTGGCTATGGTGCGACCGCATCAATTAATGTACGGAGCCAGTGTCCCCAAAATCAGCATCCTGCTGGCATTCTTCGAGTTCAACCGGCAAGCGATACAAGATCTAGACGCAAGCACGCGGCAGGAATTGGGCTTGATGATAAAGAAGTCCAGCAACGAAATGGCGACCAGGTTTTCACGTCCGCTCGGCCTGGCTGCCATCCAGCGAGTGCTTGATGAATATGCGTTTTATGACCGCGGCGGCCTTGGTGGCATTTGGATGGGGAAACATTATGGCGATAACAGCGAGCGTATCGGAGATCCACTCGGCGATCATTCACACGCCCTAACAGTAATGCAGTTACTTCGCTTTTACCTGCTTCTGCAACAAGGCAAGCTCATCTCCACAGAAGCGTGCAATAGGATGCGCGAGATTTTTGCTTCCCCTGAGATCCCGCATGATCCAATCAAGTTTGTTAAGGGGCTTGCGCGACGGCCGGTTGAGATCCTGCGCAAATGGGGCTCATGGGAAGACTGGTTACATGACTCGGGAGTGATCCAGAGCCCAACCAAACATTATATTCTGGTTGGGCTGACGCATCACCCCGCAGGCGACCAATACCTGGCGGAATTGGCAGCGGAGGTGGACGATTGGTTTGAGCAGTAGCTCACCCGGCCTGGTCAATTGCTTCTTCGGTGCCTCGTGAATCCCGCTCGCCGTTAAGCTCGCCGCTCGGGGCTGGTGCGCCGGCCCGTTGCTCCCCAGGACGAGGTTGCGCACGAGTACGTTCTTGTCCCTCTCGGGAGAACCCGGCCTCCTTCACCTTCTTGCAAGTACAACCGGTGCCTTCGGCGCATCCCTGGCAACAGTAACTCTGCCCTTCATGCGTATAGCCTTCCCCAGGCCATTCGTTTTTCACCATGCCGCAACCGGGACAAAATGGTAAAGGCGGCGAGCTCTCATTAGTTTTACCGGTTTGTTTCATGCGATCGTTTTTCATAGATGCTTTCTCCTCCTGAATAACATAGCACCATGTGCGGGCCATCCTACTCCGGCAAAACCCTCCACGAAATTGGACCACTACAACCACTAATGGGCACGAATAACACTAATAAGAAGAGATCTCGAGTGTGCGAAAGCTAGCCATGAGACTCACAGACAGAAGCGCATCGAAAATCGTTCCGCTTTTTCGACCCATTCGTGTCCATTCGTGTGAATTCGTGGTTCGGCTAGTTCACTCTGTCGTTCACCACCGGTCGATGTCTGGGAATCTCGGCCTTGAAGTCTCCCAGGCTTACCCACTTCGTTCGCTCGTCGAGGTCCACTTCCGCAACGGCGACGGTTCCCCATTTGTCTGCGTGGGCGACCGCTTCGCCGGAGTGATCAAATACAGCGGAAATCATCCAATTGTGAGTAATATCCTCATAAGTGCTGCTGACCAGATAAACGTGGTTTTCGCAGGCACGCGCCTTTGCCAGGAGTGGGTTACATCCCCAAACCGGCCAGGCAATAACCTCCGCGCCGCGGTCGGATAGCTCGCGGGCTACCTCAGGAAAGAAACCGTCGTAGCAAACCATCATCCCCAATTTACCAAAACGAGTGTCGAAGACAGGATAGTCGTGTCCGGGAAAAACTCCGGCATCAACTTCGCTCCGTGGCAAACAAGTCTTGCGATACTTTCCGATCAGTTTGCCGTCTGGGCCGAGGAGCACGGCGGAGTTGTAAACCAAATGCCCGTCTCGTTCGAATAAACCGGCGACAATGTAGAGGTCATGTTTGTGCGCCAACTCGCCAAAGTAAGCCGTGGCTGGGCCCGGAACCGGTTCTGCAACCTCAGCGGGCGTTTTGCCCAGGTTCACGTAAGTGAGCGTTTCGCCCAAAACAACCAGGTCGGCTTTTTGTCGCGCGGCCTCCGCAATGAGCGGTTCGTACTGCTGGCAGTTATCCATCGAACTTTTCCCGCCCTGGGGTCGATAATGAACGGTCGCGAGGCGCACGCTTCTGCCTACTGCAGGTTGGGCCTCTGCAAAAGAAACTTTGCTCCAGCGCACTTCGGAATCTGGCGCCCATTGCAAATGCAGCGACACTACCGCTTTTGCCGCACGACTCGGCGCCCGGTAAGTGTCGGATACTTCGGTCCAGTCGTCACTTGTGGAGGTATGAGCCGTGGGGAACTCGGTCTCAGCCATACCGATTGAACCACGCAGGTAATTGGCGACTGTCGGCTGGTCGGTGGGCACGCTCTTACCACTTGCGTCCTCCCAATCGAGTTTGGCAACAATGCTGCGTCGTTCAAGCGATACTGACGCGGCCTTATAAAGGGCTGAGAATCGATAGGATTTCCCACCGGTCACGGGAAAGGTGCGCACCCAGGCGCCGTCCAGGCCTTCGCGAGCATCAGCCTTAATCACGAAGCACTCTGCTCCATTGGGACCACCTTTCGGTTCAAAAATGAACTCGGGCCGGATTTCATCTCGCGGCGCAGTGGCTTGCCAGCCCGATGGAGCGCCGGGAACAGAGCGACTTGGTTCCTCACTGAGGAGTTCACCACCTGAAACCAATACCCCTGTTAGAACAAGCAGAAAGGCGGAGCCGGTTCTCATAGGAAAAACGGTTAACTAAAGTTTGTAAGGCGAGCGGTACTGATACTGAAGCAGGGCGTTTGCCCGTGAATTCTGAGGAAAGCTCTCTGTCTTGGAATCCCATTCCAGCACTGCCTGGGTTTTGAGAGCGATGTTGGCCAGTAGCGTCGCAGAGGTGCTGCGATGGCCGATTTCGATATCGCAATTGCATTTGGACCGGCTCTTAATGCAATCGAGAAAGTTGCGCGCGTGCGGGGCCGTGTCAGCGGTTGAAGTGCCTCGATTTTTTTGTGCGGTGATCCGAGGTTTAGCATCTTTACGATATTGCGAGTCGCGCGATCGGTTCAAAGGAGAACGTGCCGGAAACTCGTCATGTGAGATTGAGTCGGGCACAACCTCGTATCCATCACCGAAAAGGTACAGGGTGCCAAGTGTGCCGCGCAACTCCAGTTCGCAGCCGGGCAGGCTCCACGGCCCCGTAGTTGCATTGAACTGAGAAAACGTCACCAGCGTACCACCCGGATACTGCCACACCGCCTCGAGCGTGTCGGGAATTTCACGATTGTCTCTCATACCTGCGGGTTTGCCGCCCATTGCCATCACGCGAACGGGCGCCTCGGCGCCAAGTGCCCATTGAATGAAATCAACGTAATGTACCCCGAAGTTTGTGACTTGCCCACCGCTGTAATCGTAAAACCAGCGGAACCGGTAAAAGGTGCGGTTTTTGTTGTAGGATCGCTTGGGAGCCGGTCCGAGCCACGCTCCCCAATCCAGGTCAGCGGGCGGATTTTCGTCCGGTGGATTGCCAATGCCGTTGGGCCATTCATTCTGGATATGAAATGCGCGCGCAGCTGTAACTTTTCCCAAACCTCCGCTCCGCACGAACGCGGTGGCTTCCTGGCACAAGGCGACGGACCTTCTGTGGATGCCGACCTGGCAGACCCGGTTATGCTTACGAACCGCTTCGATCATCTGCCGCCCTTCAGCTACACAAAGCGACAACGGTTTCTCGACGTAAACATCCTTTCCCGCCTGGCAGGCATGCACGGTTTGCAAGGCATGCCAGTGGTCGGGAGTAGCAATTACAACCGCATCGAGATCCTTTTGCTCGAGGAGCTGCCGATAATCCTTGAACCTTCGCGGAGACGTACCGGCCTTTTGCGCGGCGTGGTCCATGTAGGCGTCTGACAAATCGCAAATGGCGGCGACCTCAGCATCAGGGTGCTTCAGAAAAGCGTCGAGCACCTGATCGCCTCGGTTGCCCAGGCCGATAAAACCAAGCCGCACGCTATTGTGCGCGTCCGCCGAACGCGCGGACATCAGTGCCGTGCTGGCACCGGCAAGAACAATGGTTTTTGTGAAGTCACGTCGGGTCCAGGGATTCAATCTGCGACGTTTCATGTGGTCTGGAAGGTAGGGTTGGGCGGTTCATAAGGTATTTCAAGTGCAAACGTTGCGGACGGATGGCCAGATGGACCTTGACGATAGCATTTACGACGGTTAGGTAAGCCTCATGAAAGTTGGCTCTATCCAGACGAAGGTCTTAAAACTGCCACCCCTCGAGCGAGCAAGGTTGATTGATGCGCTATGGGCATCCCTCTCGCCTTCAGACATCAAGCGTCGCGAATTGTCATGGGCCAAAGAGTCGGAACGGAGAAGCGATGCAGTCGCTTCTGGTAAACTGGAGACGAAGGATGCGTCCAAAATCTTTGCTGATCTTCGCAGAAGCCTTCGGAAGTGAAAGTACGGTTCACTTCGGCAGCCCAAAGGGAGTTAACTCAGGCCGTGAAGTTCTACGAGGCAGCCGAGAACGGGCTCGGGGCAAGATTCCTCGATGAGGTTGAATCGACCGTTCAGCGAATTGTTGACCATCCAGCTGCTTGGAAGGCAATGTCTCGCAAGACTCGCAGGTGCCGAACGCATCGCTTTCCATATGGGATGTTCTATGAAATCAAGGCCGACGAGATACTCATTCTGTCTGTAATGGATCTACGCCGAGAACCTCGCAGCTGGGAAGATTACTAGTCCTTGGAAAGGTCTCGAGCAAGGATTCGAGCTCTGGCCCGATATAAGTCGAAGCAACCTACTGCCAAAGGCCTACTACGGGATCAATCAAGCTTCTTCACGCGGATATTTTTATACCGCACGATGCTTTTGGGGTCGTGTGCCTGTAGGGCGAAAGTACCGTAGGCGAGCTTGCGGGTGTATTCGCCGGGTTGTGCGCCTGGAGGTTCGGTGTACTCAAGCAGAGTCTGGCCATCGATTTTGACGGTGACCTTGCGACCCTGCACAATAACTTCCTCGGTCCACCACTTGTTGTCCTGAGCCGGCGATTTGGCGATGTTCACAACGTCGTAAAGGCTGCCGGTCTTCTTCCAATCGCTGTGCGTATTGTCGACCTGGCATTCGAAACCAAACTTGGGAAAGCCCTTTTCCTGGTATTTCGTATGGAAATAAATACCCCCATTCGCGCCGGGATCCGTCATGACATCGACTTTCAAATCGAAATTGGTGAATGGCGCCAGGTCGCCCACGTAGAATAGGTGAGCTGTTTGGCCGCGCGTAACAAACGCGCCTTCCTCGATTTTCCAGGTGTCGGGATGGTCGATTGAAGTTTTCCAGCCGTTGAATGTCTTACCGTCGCATAGGGAGACAAACCCGGGTTCAACATCCTCAGCCTGGAGACTGACGCTGGCGGTTAGAATTGCAGTGGCAGCGAAGGTAAAAAGCAGCTTATTACGCATGCGGCGGACGATAGACCTGCTCTCCGCGGACGCAAGAAAAAACAGGCCTATAAGGCGCGTTGGAGGATTTCCATCAATTCCTGTCGTGTCAGCACGATGGGATTCGCTTTCATACTGCTGGCTTTAGCCGACTTATCAACCAGTTCCTCCATTGACTGTGAAGTAATCCCGTAAGTTCGAAGTTTAGGAATCTTCAGGTCATTCACCAATTCCCTTACCCAGGCCGTTGCTTCGTCTTCGGTTGCGGAAGAATCGCCGGTCAACAACCGAGCCACTTTTTGGTAACGAGCCGACGTTTCTGTTTTGGGCGCGCGCTGGCGCAAGGCGCGCAGGTTGATCTCCATAACGTGTGGCAGCAAAGCGGCGCAAACGGCTCCATGAGGGGCAGAAAACATCCCTCCGATGGGTCCGGCGAATCCATGCACCGCGCCTAAGCCCGCGTTCGCCAACGCCAGGCCGCCAAACAGGCTCGCGACGCACATATCTTCACGAGCCACACTGTTGTTTCCATCGCTGAAAGCCTTTCGCAACGACCGCGGCACGCGGGGAATTCCCTCCACACACAGCGCATCGGTCATCGGGTTTGGCCGGGCACATACATATGGTTCGATGAGCTGAGTCAACGCATCCAGGCCAGTGCTTGCGGTGACGGAGGGCGGCAATCCGCAGGTCAGTTGCGGATCTACCAGGGCAATTCGAGCCAACATCAACGGGCTGCGGAGGCTGACTTTCACTCGATGTTCCGGCGAGGCGAGGACAGAATTGCGTGTGACCTCGGAACCAG